>Ga0137314_1000036_pt1 | contig 49117 bp, 42 predicted proteins | sample EasRivERMZT199_2_FD_102289 | JGI IMG/M metagenome (GOLD analysis project Ga0137314, IMG submission 102289) | Soil microbial communities from meander-bound floodplain in the East River, Colorado, USA - East River MetaG ERMZT199_2 | ecosystem: Environmental > Terrestrial > Soil > Floodplain ... | reverse complement strand
TCGAAGGGATCGGTCCCCGAGCAGCAGCGCGACAACGTCATGGTCTCCGCCGATCTTGCCGCGCACGTGCGGGCGCTCGAGCCCGCGGGGACGACGATCTCCATCGGTGGGGAGATCGGAGAAGTCGGGGGAGTGAACTCGACACCGGAGGAGATGCGCGCCTACATGGACGGGATGCTCGAGGAGTTGGCCCGTCGTGGCGGCACCCCCATGAGAGGGCCGAGCAAGATCAGCATCCAGACCGGCACGACCCACGGCGGGATCCCGCTCCCCGACGGCACCATCGCCAAGGTGAGCATCGATTTCGGAGTGCTGGAGGAGATCTCGCGCATCGGCCGCGCGGAGTACGGCATGGCGGGCGCCGTCCAGCATGGCGCCTCAACGCTCCCTCTCGATGCCTTCGACCGCTTCCCGAAAGCCGGCGCCGCGGAAGTCCATCTGGCGACGGACTTCCAGAACATCATCCTGGATCACTCGTCGTTCCCCGCCACGCTGCGATCTTCGATGTATGCCTGGTGCGATCGGGAGTGCGCGTCCGAGCGCTCGGCGGGGCAGACCGACGAGCAGTTCCACTACAAGACCCGCAAGAAGACGTGGGGGCCGTTCAAGCGGCAGGTGTGGGAGCTCCCCGAGGCCATCCGTCAGGAGCTGCGCGCGGCCCTCGAGGCCAAGTTCGACATCCTCTTCGCGAAGCTTGGCGTCGTCGGCTCGGTGAGGGTCGTCCGGGATCGCGTGCAACCCTCCCCGGTCACGCGGGACTGAACCAGTCGGGCGCCGCCTCGACTGCGGCGCGCAGGAAGGCCAGCGCCTCGGGGGTCTCGCTGCCGGCCGCTGCCGTCAGATCCAGGGGCATCCTCTCATCGCTCCCGGGGCTCTTACGCATGTGGGTGTAGAACGACGTGGCAATCTCATGGCGCAGACGGCGCGCCTGGCGGGGGTCCGCCACGGCCTGCTTCACCGCCGCGGCGATCGCCGACGGCTCCATCGCCAGGATCCGCGTCAGGACGGGCGTGAGAGCGTCGACCGTCTCGTGCCACGGACGCTCGAACGCGAAGGTCACGCGCCAGAGCTCCGACGCTGACGCGCTCCCGACATACAGCGCGCAGACCGTGGCAAAGTTCCCGCCGACGTAGGCGGCGTCGAGCCCCGGAATGTGCCAGTTGTCGGAGATCGCGGCGGCGACGAAGGCCCCGTCCGAGGTCGTGAGGCCCGGGACGAGATCCTCGATCGCGTAGACCCGGGCCGGATCGAACCCGGCGGCGCGGATCACGTCCTCCTCGCCGGGGCCGAAATCGTAGCGCGCCTCCCAGCGCGGGATGGTCCCGGCGCAGAACCGCGCCGTCGAGCGCACCCCGAGGTACCGCGCTCCCGCCGCCGACGCGATCATCTCGGCGGCGCCGCCGATGTTCGCGCAGACACCGTCCAGCGGCCTGAGATTGTCCGGGAAGACCCCCCACCGCAGCCCCGCCGCGACGGCCGGGTAGGCGTCCACGTCGGTGTCGATGCGCATGTTGGCGCCCAGCGCGAGCATCGCCTCGATGGGGTGCCGGGGGCGGTCGAGCGCGAAGAAGTCGATCTCGCGCGATTTGCGGCGATCCCTCACCGCCTCGACGATGCGTTCCAGCGGGTCGTTCACGGTGACGTCGCCGACGTCGTAGATCTGGCACTTGTCGAAGTAGACGTCGGGGACGGCGGGGATTGCCGCTTCTGTGGCGAACAGGAGCGTGCCGCAGCCTGGATCGAACAGCGTGCTCTTGGTTGTCCCTTCGACGGCATCCACGGCGAGGGAGAAGCGCATCGGCCCCGCGCCGATCACCTGGCCCGCGTAGAGGGTCGGGTTGCCGCCGCGCTCGCCCGGCTTCACACGCGCCCCTTCTCCGATCGCCACCTGCAGGCTGACCCGGGGATCCGCTTCACAGAGCGCGTAGAGCCCCTCGGTCATGGCCGCCGTGGAGTTGCGATCGTTGTTCTCCTTGACACGCATCTTGTGCGCCGAGCGGGCCGCGCCGTCGATCGCCAGCAGGTTGCCGCGCCCCGAGAGCGAGACCGCCAGGGCCCCCAGCGAGCAGACCATCACGAGCCGATCGCGGTGCTCCGTCTGCAGGGGGCCGAGCCGGCCTTCGGTCGCCGCCCCCTCGTTCAGGGGGAGGATTTCGATCGAGGCGATCCCGAGCCCGTACCGATCGAGAAGGGCGCGATTGCGCGCGTCGGCCGCGCGCGTCTGCTCGGCGTCGAAGCGCCGCGCCGCGCGCGAATAGATCCGCTGCGAGTCGAGCCGCGAAGGGGGGATCACGACGCGCGCGTCCGTGCGGCGTCCTCGCGCGGGCGTCATGTCTTTGGCGCTCATGAGGGACGGTGAGCCAGGCGCCGCTCCCGCCGCGCCGCGGCTTCCGCGGCCCGCTGCCGCTCCTCGTCGGTGGTCAGCGCCAGGGGTGGGGCGGGACGCGGGCGCCGCTGGGCGTCGACGCAGACCATCGTGAGGAACGCGGAGCAGGTCTTGACGCGCTCTCTGGTCGTGGGATCCTCGGAATGCACCAGGACCATCACCTCCATCGAACTCTTGAAGATGCAGGTCAGGCTGGCCGAGACCCTGACGATGTGACCCAGGCTCATCGGGGCGAGAAAGTCGATGGTGTCGACCGACGCGGTGACGACCGGCCCGCGGCAATGGCGCGTGGCCGCCATCGCGGCGGCCTTGTCGATGAGCGCCATGACCCAGCCGCCGAACACCGAGCCCAGCGGGTTGATCTCCTGGGGCATCACCAGCTCGGTCATCTCGACGCGCGAATCGGCGATCGTGGCCTGCTGCGGCATGAGGGTTCCTCCAGTTCTGATTTCCGCGCCGCGCATGATAACCGAATCCGGCGCTCCCGGCATGGCACTGTATTGGAACCCTTCCGGGTTGCAAGACGTTGAAGACGCAGGATATAGTTGACTCGTGCGTTCGTCGCCAGGAACGCGATAGAGGGGATGATGCCATGACACTCCGCACAATGCGCCGCACGATACCGTTGGTCCTGCTCCTGCCGTGGGCCGCGGGGCTCCTCGCCCCGACGGCGACGGCACAGGAGGACGCGCAGCGCTGCGAAGGGACGGTCACCGATCCTGAAGGCAATCCGCTCACCGGGGCCGAGATCACCTTCCTCGACAAGGGGACGAACCGCTACGCGCAGCCGGTCAAGACCAGCAAGAAGGGGAAGTGGGCCCACAGCGTCCTGCGCGCCAACACCGAACCTGGATGGGAGATCCGCGCGACGCTCGAGGGGTACCGGATCCTGAAGATCACCGCGCTGTCGCAGAACTCTCTGGGTGAGAAACGCACCGACGAGAACTACATGGTGGGTTTCAACCAGGAGGGATTGCACACCGTGTCGGTGCCGGCCCAGGCGCGTGGCGATGCGCAGTCGAGGGGAAAGTGCGTCGTCGATTTCATCATGGCCCCCGAAGCGTCGTTCAACGAGATCTACCATAAGATGAAGGGCGCAGAGACCGCGGGTGGTGCCGCCACTGCAGGTGGCGCCGTCGCTCCCGGTGTGGAGACGCCGGACATTCCTGCCGTGCCGGGCGCCCCGGCGCCCGCGGGGCGCAGCTCGCTGGAAACGGCGCAGGCGCTCATCGGCAAGGGCGATTTCGCCTCCGCCGTGGAGCCGGCGCGCAAGGCCGTTGAGGCGGAGCCTGACAGCGCCGAGGCGAGCTTCAGGCTCGGACAGGCGCTGCTTCGATCGGACAAGGCGGCTGAAGCCGAGGCGCCCCTGAAGAAAGCCTTCGCGACCGATGCCACGACCCGCGGGCTCGCTTCGGAGCTGGGACTGCTCTACATCAAGCTGGATCGTCCCATGCAGGCGATCCCCTACTTCGAGAAGGCGAACGAGGCGTCGCCGGACGACCCGGCGATCCTGCAGAACCTCGCGAAGCTCTACGCCGACACCGACCAGAACGACAAGGCGATTGCCGTGCTGGAGCAGCTCGTTACGCTCGCGCCCGACAGGGTCGAGTTCTACGGGAGCCTCGCGGCCGTGTACAAGAAGTCCGGCAACGCGGCCAAGGAGCGGGAGACCTACGAGAGAATGGGCGCCGCCGATTCCAGCGGCATGGCCTTCTACAACCTCGGGAACCTGATGTTCAACAAGAGCGAGATGACCGCGGCCGCGGCGGCCTACGAGAAGGCGGTCGCCCAGGCTCCCGACAACGCCATGGCGCACTACCAGCTCGGGCTCACCTATGTGAACCTGGCGCGGTTCAAGGACGCGACCAGGGAGCTCGAGACGTTCCTCAAGCTCGATCCGAAGAACCGCCTCGCCGCCGACGCCAAGAGCACCCTCGACCTCGTCAAGGGGATGTGAGGGCCGCGAGCAGCCACATCCTCCCGGCGCGCTCTCCGTCGCGCCGGTATGAGTGGCACAGATCGGCGCGGCAGATCGAGCAGACGTCGATCGCCTCGATCCCCTCGGGCGGCACTCCTGCCTGGAGCGCCTGCAGACGGTTCGCTTCGACGAGGTCGAGACGAACCCCCGCGGCATCCTTCTTGAAGACGGCAGCAGCCGCCTCGGGTCGCTTCCGGGTGAAGGCGTCTTCCACCTCAGACCCGACCCGGTAGCAGCAGGCGCGGGCCGAAGGGCCGATGGCGACGCGCGTCGTGGACAGGCGCGCGCCCATCGGGCCGGCCATCACCTGGAGGGCGCGCTCGAGGACACCGGCCACCGTGCCGCGCCACCCCGCGTGCACCACCGCGAGCACGCCTTGCGCCGGATCCATGGCCACGATCGGCAGGCAATCGGCGGTGGCGATGCCGAGCACGAGATCCCGGCGGCGCGTCACGATCGCGTCCCCCTCTCCCAGCGGCCCCGCCGTCGTCCGCTCATCCGCGAGCAGGACGCGCTCGGAATGAACCTGGACGGCCGTGACGACGCCGCGTCCCGCTGCGCAGGCGGGGCCCAGCAGGGCGACGAGCGACGCGGGCTCGGGGCGCAGCACGGCGCCGCGGCCGATGAACACCGCGGCCACACCGGGGATCGCGTCGAAAGACGGCGCTTTCATGACGTTCACGTCCTTCACCGTAACGGCCGCCCAAGGTCCGGGTCAACTTGACATTTCGAGGGGCCTGCGGCACTCTGTGCGGTCCCAAACACACCCCATGACCCTGAGGCGATGTGATTCAAAGATGATACGGGACCGCGCGACGACCTGGGCGACGCCCGCAGCATCGATCCTCCTGCCTTTCCAGGCCGGGGCGCAGCCATCGAATCTGTTCCTGAACTTCCTCGTCCCGATGGGACTGATCCTGGTCATTTTCTATTTCCTCCTGATCCGCCCGGCGAACAAGAAACAGAAGGCCCTGCAGCAGATGATCGAGAACCTGAAGTCGGGCGACCGGATCATCACAACGGGAGGGATCCACGGCGTCGTGGCCGGAATCACCGACGAGCTGATCCAGCTCAAGGTGGCGCCGAACGTCAAGATTGAGATCTCGCGCAACGCGGTGGCCGCGCTCGCGGCGCCGCGGGAGGAGTCCTCATGAACGAGCTGCGGTGGAAGATTCTCCTGGTCCTTGCCGTCGTCGGGGCGTGCCTGTGGGGCATCGTCCCGCCGTCCGAGAAGATCCATCTCGGCCTCGATCTGAAGGGGGGAATTCACCTCGTCCTCCGCGTCGAGACCGCTGACGCCGTCAAGGCTCAGCTCGACAGTCAGGCCTCCACGCTGCGCGCAGCCCTCCAGCGCAGGAGCCTGAAGTTCGAGAGAGTCGCGGCCGTCCCGCAGGACGAGGCCATCCGTATCGTGGGGTTCGACAAGGTCGTCAGCGACGAGTTCACGCGGATCGCGGGAACGGAGCTGCCCGGTTACAGCGTGAGGATCGACGGAGATGATCTCCTCATGGAGATGCCGATCCTCGAGGTGGATCGGGTGAAGGAGGCGGCCGTCGAGGACACGCTGGAGCGGATCCGGGTTCGCGTGGACGCCTTTGGCCTCGCCGAGGCGGCCGTGCAGCGGCAGGGGCAGGCCAGTGATCGCATCCTGATCCAGATCCCCGGCGTGGACGATCCCGCGAGGGTCAAGGATCTCGTCGGAAAGCCGGCGTTCCTGGAGTTCAAGAAGGTCATGACCCCCCCCAACGGAGTGGCGCTGCGCGGCGGCGGAGAGTCGAAGGAGGCCGTCCTCGCGATGTATGGCGGGACGCTCCCGCCGGACGTGGAGATCTACCAGGGCGCTTCGGAGGGCACGGGCGGGCGCGTCACGTGGTGGCCCCTTTCCGTCGACTCGCCCGTGAGCGGAAACGATCTGGTCACCGCGCGCACGTCGCGCGGCGACCTCGGCTCCGCCGAGGTGCAGTTCACCCTGACGCCCGACGCGGGGGGCCGCTTCGAGTCCTTCACGGGGTCCAATATCGGCCAGCCTCTGGCCGCGCTCCTCGACAAGCGCGTGATCCAGGTCGCCACGATCCAGGCCGCGATCCGTGAGAGCGGCCGCATCACCGGCATCTCGACGCTCCAGGAGGCGGATGACCTCTCGCTCAAGCTGCGGTCCGGAGCGCTCCCCGCGGGGACGACCGTCCTCGAGGAGCGGACCGTCGGGCCGTCGCTGGGGGCCGATTCCATCCGTCAGGGGGTCATCGCGTCGCTCGCCGGTCTGATCGCCTCGATCGGCTTCATGCTCATCTATTACAAGGGTTCCGGCGTGAACGCCGTCGTGGCGATGATCCTGAACGTCGTCCTCATCTTCGGAGTGATGGGCTACATGGGGGCCACGCTGACGCTCCCCGGCATCGCCGGCGTGATCCTGACGTTCGGCATGGCCCTCGACGCGAACGTCCTCATCTTCGAGCGCATTCGGGAGGAGCTCAGGCTGGGCAAGACGGTGCGCTCGGCGGTGGAGATGGGCTTCCAGAAGGCGTTCGGCACGATCCTCGACTCGAACCTCACCACGGTCATCGCGGCCGTCCTGCTCTTCCAATTCGGCACCGGTCCGATCAAGGGATTCGCGTTCACGCTCATCTTCGGCCTTGCCGCCAGCATGTTCACCGCGGTCTTCGTCTCGAGGCTGATGTTCCGGGTGCTCCTCGGCGAGGGGACCCGCGTGCAGCGCCTGAGTATCTGAAGAGGAGCCCGACGTGGAGCTGTTTCGCAATCCGCAGATCGACTTCATGGGGCGGAAGGTCGTCCTCACGACCCTGTCCGGGATCCTCGTCGTGGCGAGCATCGCGCTCCTGCTGACGAAGGGGCTGTCCTACGGGATCGACTTCCGCGGCGGCGCGGACATCGTGCTGCGGTTCGCGGACGAGCCCTCCATCGATCAGATCCGCGCCTCCCTCGCGGCCCAGGGGTTCGGCGGCGCGACCATTCAGAAGATGTCCGAGAGCACCAGGACCGCCGCACATGACGTCCTCATCAGAGTGCAGCCGCAGGAAGGGGACACGGAGGCGGGTGACGTCGCGGGCCTCGTCATCAACGCGCTGAAGGCGGGGCTTGCCGGGGCGAGCAGCGCGGGGGGCAGCACCCTCGACGTGAACGTCGCGGGGGCCCGGGAGATCGAGAGGGTCATCCTCACGGCGGCACCGGGCCGGGAAGAGGAAGTACGCGCGGACGCCCAGGCGATCGCCAGCTACCGCAACACGCACGACGGGATCTTCCGCAGCGTCGATGAAGCCGCCAGCGTGCCGGGCGTCTCCGCCGCGACTTCTTCATGGCTCCGCGAGAACGCCGTGGCCGGCGGGTTCGCCATCCGGAGCGCCGATTATGTCGGTCCGAGCGTGGGGAAGGAGCTGAAGCGGCGCGCGACGTATGCCGTGATCGGCGCCTTGCTCGCCATGCTGGTCTACATCTGGTTCCGGTTCGAGAAGCTCGCCTTCGGCGTCTCCGCGATCCTGACGCTGGCGCACGACGCCATCATCGCGCTGGGAGCCGTGAGCCTCACCGGCAAGGAATTCGATCTGACGGTCCTCGCGGCGATTCTCACGATCATCGGCTACTCGATCAACGACACGATCGTGATCTTCGACCGGATCCGCGAGAACACGAAGCTCCATCGCGGCATGGGGCTCGACAAGCTCTTTAACGACAGCATCAATCAGACCCTCAGCCGCACGATCCTCACGACGGCGCTCGTCCTGCTGGTCGTGCTCACCCTCTGGCTCTTCGGCGGGGAGCGCCTCAATCCGTTCTCCTTCACCCTCCTCGTCGGGTGCATCTCCGGCACCTACTCCACCATCGCAGTCTCCTGCCCCATCGTCGTCTGGTGGCGGACGTTCGTGGAGAAGAAGGCGACCATCTAGCCCGCAGCCGCCTCAACGGGGCGACGCGCCTTGCCCGGTCTGCTGCAGCGCTGTAGACTTTCGCCCACACTCATTGCTGCGCCGTCTGCGACCGAACCCACGGGAGGCCCTTTCTACGTGATCCGCTTCGAGAACATCACCGATCGGATCGAGTCCTATCATCCGGAGGCCGACTTCGACCTCCTGCGGCGGGCCTACATCTTCTCCGCGATGGAGCACCGCGGGCAGCTCCGCAAGTCGGGCGAGCCGTACCTGATGCATCCGCTCGAGGTGGCCTACATCCTGGCGGATCTGAAGCTGGACGTGACCAGCGTGGCCGTCGGGCTGCTGCACGACGTCATCGAGGACACCCTCACGACCAGGGAGGTCATCGAGGAGTATTTCGGCTCCGAGATCGCCGGCCTCGTGGAGGCCCTCAGCAAGATCAGCAGGATCCCCTTCACGACCGAGGCCGAGAAGCAGGCCGAGAACTTCCGCCGGATGCTGCTGGCCATGGTCGACGACGTGCGCGTGATCCTCGTGAAGCTCGCGGACCGCCTGCACAACATGCGGACGCTCGAGGCCCTCCCGGAGGTCAAGAGGCGCCGCATCGCCACCGAGACGCTCGAGATCTACGCTCCTCTGGCCAACCGGCTCGGCATCGGAAAGATCAAGGCCGAGCTGGAGGATCTCTCTCTGGCCCACCTCGACCCCGACGGGCACCGCCGCCTGGTGGAGGCGCTCGCGGAGCGCACCCGCCTCAGCGAGGATTTCATCGAGGAGAAGAGGACTTTCCTCGAGAGCAAGCTCGCCGAGCAGGGGATCCCGGCGGAGATCACCGGGCGGACCAAGCACCTCTACAGCATCTACAAGAAGATGAAGGTGCAGAACATCGAGGTCGATCAGGTCTACGACTACGTGGCGTTCCGGATCATCAGCGACACGGTCAAGAACTGCTACGCGGCCCTCGGGATCGTCCATGGGATCTGGCGTCCCGTCCCGGGACGGATCAAGGACTTCATCGCGATGCCCAAGCCCAACCTCTACCAGTCGCTGCACACGTCGGTGATGGGAGAGCAGGGGCAGCCCTTCGAGATCCAGATCAGGACCCGCGAGCAGCACGAGGTCGCCGAGAAGGGGATCGCGGCCCACTGGAAGTACAAGGAGGGGCGCGCGCTCTCCTCGCGCGAGGAGCTGGGGGTGCAGTGGCTCCAGCGGATCGTCGAATGGCAGAAGGAGGTCAAGGATCCCCGCGAGTTCCTCGAGGCGGTCAAGATCGACCTCTATCCGGAGGAGGTCTACGTGTTCACGCCTAAAGGGCAGGTGCGGTCCTTCCCCAAGGGGGCGTGCATCGTGGATTTCGCCTACGCCATCCACTCGGAGATCGGTCACCGCGCCTCGCAGGCGCGCCTCAACGGCAAGCTCGTCCCGCTCAAGACCGGCCTCAAGAGCGGCGATGTCGTCGAGGTGATCACTTCCCCGACGGCGAAGCCGAGCCGGGACTGGCTGAGCAGCGTGAAGACGTCGCACGCCCGCCACAAGATCCGGCATTGGCTCAATGCCTTCGAGAGGAAGCGCTCGATCGAGGTGGGGCGCGCCCTCACCGAGAAGGAGTTCCGGCGCTACAAGGTCAGCTTCAAGCGCTTCTCGGAGGAGCAGGTCGCCTCAGCCCTCAAGGAGCTGAAGTGCGACACGCTCGACGACTTCCACTCCCAGGTCGGCTACGGAAAGCAGATGCCGCAGCGTCTGCTCGCGGCTCTGGTGCCCCAGGAGGATTTGCAGCCCCGCGAGGATTCGCTCCTGACGCGCGCCGTGCGGCGCACGCTGGGCATCGGCGAGCCGAAGGTGACGGTGCGCGGGATGGAGAACGTCATGGTCTACCTGGCCCAGTGCTGCCGCCCCATCCGGGGGGAGGAGATCACCGGGTACATCACGCGGGGCAAGGGGGTATCGGTCCACCGGAATGACTGCAGCAACGTCCGCAAGCTCATGTTCGACCCCGCGCGACGCATCGAGGTCGAGTGGGAGAAGGCGAGCGATCAGGTCTACGAGGCGACCCTCCTGCTCGACAGCGAGGATCGCCAGGGGCTGCTGGCGCGCGTCACGAACGCCATCGCCGACGAGAAGACCAACATCCGCAATGTCGACGCGCGCACGTCCGAGGAGCGCACCGGGCGCATCAGCATCGTCCTGGACGTCCAGGACCGGGCGCACCTCGAGAGAGTCATGGAACGGCTCCGCAAGCTCGACGGAGTGCGGAGCGTCATGCGGGCGGACCGTTGACATGGGGATCATGAGGAGGGGATGACGATGAGGGAGCGCATCAGGACCGACAAGGCGCCGGCGGCGATCGGCCCCTACTCTCAGGCGATCGCCGCGTCAGGGCTCGTCTTCGTGGCGGGGCAGATCCCGATCGACCCGGCCACCGGCGCCCTGGTCGAGGGGGGGATCGAGACGCAGACCGACAGGGTGATGCGGAACATCAAGGCGATCCTGGAGGCGGCGGGGTCGTCGATGGACAGGGTGGTGAAGACGACCGTCTATCTCGCCGACCTGTCGGAGTTCGAGGGAATGAACAAAACGTACGGCGGGTTCTTCGAGGGGGCGGAGCCTCCCGCCAGGGCCACCGTCCAGGTGTCGCGTCTTCCCAAGGGGGCGTCGGTGGAGATCGACGCGGTGGCGATCAGGGACTAGGCTTCAGGACGCCGCTTTCTGGACCTTATTGGACCTGATGCACCGGGTGCAGACGCGGATCCGCTTGACCCCTTTGCCGATGCGGGCGCGCACGTTCTGAAGGTTCGGATACCACGACCGCTTGGTCAGGTTGTGGGCGTGGCTGATGTTGTGCCCCCGCATGGGGCGCTTCCCGCAGATCTCGCAAACCCTTGCCATCGCTGAATCCTCCGGCTGTGACGGCCATGCCCCGACGGCCCCCGGGACCTATCTTTACCGTCATGGAAGGGGCACACCCTACCACGCCCCCCCGGGAAGGGTCAAATTCCGCGCCTTTTTTCACCGGGTCACGCCACTTGCGCCTCGACCCGACCGACATATATTTGCCCCCCGCGCCCGGAAAACGGAGAAAAGAGAACCTGTCTGCCCCGGTCCTGGGGACCGGGGTTCGGGCCTAAAAAAGCGAGGGTGACACGGTGTTCTTCTCACGCAGCAGGAACCTCGTCGGACTCGACATCGGGACCAGCTCGGTGAAAGCGGTCGAACTCAAGGAGCTGGGGAAGGGGCGCGGGTATCAGCTCGTTGCCGCGGGGATGGAGCCGCTCGCCCCGGAGGCGATTGTGGACGGCGCGATCATGGACTCGGGAATGGTCGCCGAAGCCATCCAGAATCTCTTCACCAGCAGCCGTATCAAGGGGACGGATGTCGCGATCTCCCTCTCCGGTCATTCCGTGATCATCAAGAAGATCGGCTTGCCGATCATGAGCACGGAGGAGCTGGCGGAATCGATCCGCTGGGAGGCCGAGCAGTACATCCCGTTCGACGTGGACGACGTCAACATCGACTATCAGATCCTCGAGGGACCATCGATCGCCGGCGACGGGAACATGGACATCCTCCTGGTCGCGGTGAAAAAGGAAAAGATCGCCGACTACACGAACGTCCTCACCCAGGCCGGGAAGAACGCCTTGGTCGCTGACGTGGACGTCTTCGCCCTCCAGAACGCCTGGGAGGTCAACTACGAGCAGGGCTCGGACCTCGTCGCGCTGGTCAACGTCGGCGCCGGCGTCACCAACATCGCCATCATGAGAAACGGTACGTCGATCTTCTGGCGTGACATCTCGGTGGGCGGGCACAACTACACCGACGCGCTGCAGAAGGAGCTGAACCTCAGCTACGAGCAGGCAGAGGCGGCCAAGAAGGGCGAGGCGTCGAGCGTTCCGCGCGACCGCGTCATGGCCATCGTGGACGGGGTCAGCGAGCAGGTGGTCACGGAGATCCAGAAGACCCTCGACTTCTTCAAGGCCACCTCGTCGTCGGAGGCCGTCTCGAGGATCCACATCACCGGCGGCGCGGCGAGGACGCCGAATCTCGTGGCGCATCTGTCCAAGAGGTTCCAGGTGCCGGTCGAGATGATGGATCCATTCAGGAAGATCCACTTCAACGAGCGGTCTTTCCCGCGCGAGCAGCTTGAGCCCATGGCGGCGGCGGCGACCGTGGCGGTCGGCCTGGCTCTGCGAAAGGTGGGCGACAAATGATCAAGGTCAATCTTCTCAGCGATGCGAAGCGGACGCCTACGGCGCGCAGGACCACGTCGTTGGGCGTGGAGGGCCTGGGGGCGAGCCAGAATATTCTACTGATCGTCATCCTCGGCCTCTCCGTGGCCTTCACGGCGTGGCGTTACTACAGCCTGAACGCTCAGAACGATCGACTGATCCAGGACCTCGAGGTCGCGCGGGAGCAGCTCGAGAAGGTGAGGAAGGACCGCGAGGCGATCGAGCTCCTGAAGAAGAAGAAAGATTCCTTCCAGCAGCAGATCGACATCATCACCCAGCTGAAGAACAACCAGCAGGTGCCGGTCCGCCTCCTGGACGAGGTCTCACGGAATCTGCCCGACTTCCTGTGGCTGACGACGATGCAGGAGACCAACAACGAGCTGACGTTCAGCGGCAAAGCGACGACGCCGAACGCATACGCGAACTTCTACAACAATCTCAACGACTCGCCCTTCTTCGACAACGTCGGAAAGATCAGCTACACCGCGCAGAGCGATGACGTGACGTTCTCGCTGTCGGCCCGCTTCGTGCCGGGCGGCGAGCCGTCTGCGCCGCGGCCCGACGGCCAACAGGGCCAGTAGGCGGAGGAGCCTAGACATGCTGGAAAAGCTTCCGTTCTGGGGACAACTGGTCCTGTTCGTCGGCCTTGGCGCCACGATCATTCTCGGGGCCCATTTCTTCTGGCCCAATTTCAGCGAGATGTCGACCAAGATCGACGCAAAGCAGGCTGAGCTCGACGAGATGAACATCAAGATCCAGGAAGGGCAGCAGGCGGCCAAGATGAGGATCCAGCTGCAGGAGGAGACCGACAGACTCAACGAGCAGCTCGCGAGCCTGCGGCGCATCCTGCCGACGGAGCCGGAGGCCGGCGCGCTGATCAAATGGCTCGAGAGCCAGGCCGGGCGCTTCAACCTCAGCATCAGGAAGGTGTCCGAGGCGAGCATCGCGCAGAAGGACTTCTTCAAGGAATACGCGTACTCGATGGAGATCCTCGGCAACTATCACGATCTGGGCCGGTTCCTCGACGTCGTGGGCAAGCACGATCGCATCCTGAACGTGCGGGGGATCAGCATCAACGCGAACATGGGCGCGGATCGGCTGCGTCGCTCGATCGGCTCGTCCTTCACGGCGGCGACGTTCGTCTACATCGAGCCGAAAGGGGAGACCGGAGCATGAGACAGCTGAACCCAGGACCGCTCACCGCACTCGCGGCCCTCCTGCTCGCTGCGCTGGTCATGCCGGCGCCGCTGGCCCAGGAATCGCCCGCGGAGGCGGAGGCCAAGGAGCAGGCGAAGAAGGCCCGGGTTGTGGGGACCGCCCAGGGCGCGGCGAAGGAACAGAAGCCCGCGCCGGCGAAGCCGCAGGGCTCGGATCGCCCGATCCCGACCAGCGACCCCGATCACGTTTCGGCCGTCAAGGCGCTCGAGCAGATCCGGCGCGAAGAAGAGATGTCAGCCGAAGGGAGCTTCTCCTACCGGCCAGGCAACCGCCGGGATCCCTTCCTGTCGCCTCACGACATCCTGCAGGCCGAGATCACCGGCCGCGTCTGCGAGGGTGAGGGGATGGAGTGCTGGTTGATACAGGACGTGGTTGTGATCGGCGTTTTGGCACGCAAGTCTGGCAACGTTGCGCTCGTGATCGGCCCGGATGGATACGGGACGACGCTGCGCGAAGGGGATCGACTCTATGACGGCGAAGTGCGGCGCATCGACCCGGACACGGGTCACGTCGTATTCCGGCAGAAGGTCAATGACCCCACCCGAATCAAGCCCTTCCGAGATATCGAGAAGGGACTGGATCTCGACAAGGAGGGACGATCATGAGATGGGTGAGGATGGCCGGAGCGCTGTCGCTCGGACTGTGCCTGGCCGCTAATGCGGCGGGGTCTCCCGCTGCTGCGGAAGAGCAGAAGGCCCCGGCTGAAACCGCCGAACGGGCCCGAATCCTATCGGTCACCAGCGAGACGACGCCGGCGGGGACGCGGGTGTTCATCGCCGGCAACCGTCCTTTGAGCTACACGTCGTACGACCCGGACCAGACGACGCTGGTGATCGAGATCCCGGGCGTGGATTCCCGCGGCGTCCAGCCGACGATGAATGTCAACACGCCTCAGCTCGATACGATTCAGATCAACCACTTCGAGACCGCCAAGGGGACGCCCAACGCGCGCCTGGAGTTCACGGGCCGCCGCGCGGCGACCACGCGGATCGAGCCGCAGGGAGACGGGCTCGTCGTCTATTTCGAGGGGACGACCCAGCCGTCCGGCAACGAGGACCAGGCGCCGGCGCAGCAGGAGCAGGCGCAGGCAGCGGAGCCGCCCGCAGCGGCGGCCACGGCAGCGCCGACGGCGAATCCCGCCACGATGCTGTCGGCGATGGATATTAGCGGAGCGGATGAGACACCGGTCGTCAGTTTCGCGGGGGATGGAACGCTCGCGTACGAGTCCTTCGAGCTCGAGAGCCCCGACCGGCTCGTCGTCGATTTCCAGGGAGTTCGCAACGGCCTGAGCGCCAAGGAGGTCGCTGTCGGAGCGGGTGGCGTGCGCGGGATCCGCGTGTCGCAGTACAAGACGGCTCCGACGCCGATCACGCGCGTCGTGTTCGACCTGACCTCCCCGCTCCAGTACCATCTGGAGGAGACTGGCGGCCATATCGAGGTCCACTTCGATGGAGTGCGCCCGAAGCAGCAGAAGCTCGTGGCGGTGCCCAAAGGCGAGCCGAGCGTGGTCGCGAACGAGCCCGAGGCCAAGGACGAGCCCGTCGCGGCGCCGAAGCCGGCTCCCGCGACGGCGGCGCCCGAGAAGCTCCAGCCCGTTCAGGAGTTCAAGCCGATCGGCCAGACCGAGCCGGCGACGACGCAGCCGGCCTCGGCCCCGCTGACGGACATCGGCCGCGACGTGGTCCTCTTCGATCGCTCGGAGCCCGCGTCGCTCAAGCCGGCGATGCAGGGCGGCGGCGAGCGTCCGTCCCTCAGCACGCTGCCGTCGAGCCTCTTCGAGAGCCGGACCATCGCCGGCGAGCGCAGGAGGTACACGGGCGAGAAAATCTCCGTGGCCTTCCGCGACGCCGATCTGCGCGAGGTCATGTTCTTCTTCGCCGACGTGATGAAGATGAACGTCATCCTCGATCCCGAGGTCACCGGCAAGGTGGACATCAGGCTCAACCAGGTTCCCTGGGATCAGGCGTTCCAGGTGATCCTGAAGAACCAGGGCCTCCAGGCGATGGAGGATCAGAACGTGGTCCGGATCGCCAAGACCACGCGTCTTCGCCAGGAAGCCTCCGACGCGCGGTCCCTCAAGGAAGCCGAGAAGCAGGCCGTGGACCCCGTCACCTTCACGCGCACGCTTTCCTACGCGAGGGTGCAGGAGGCGCTCAACGCCCTGCAGCAGATCAAGTCGGATCGGGGCAAGATCGTCGCCGACATCCGGACCAACACGCTGATCATCCAGGACATCCCGGACAAGCGTGAAGAGTACGACGGCCTGATCGACTCCATCGACACCCAGACGCCTCAGGTGATCATCGAGGCCCGGATCATCGAGGCCTTCCGCACCTTCGAGCGCGATCTGGGGATCAACTGGGCCGTCGCGGGACGCGCGACGCCTGAGCTCGGGACGCAGACGGATCTCCAGTTCCCGCACCGCGTGGAGTTCACGGCGGACGTGAACACGGCCCCCACGGGCTTCCCGTCGGCCGGTTCCATCGGACTGATGCTCGGCAACGTCCTCGACTCGTTCACGCTCGACGTGGCCCTGGAGGCCTTCGAGTCCGACGGGCGGCTGAGGATTCTCTCCTCGCCGAAGGTCACCACGCAGAACAACCAGCCGGCGACCATCGAGCAGGGCACTCAGATCCCGGTCGTTTCGACCACCGCGACCGAGATCGACGTCCAGTTCGTGCCGGCGTCCCTGCGTCTCATCGTGACCCCGCAGATCACCGCGGAGGACACCGTCATCATGAAGCTGCGTGTCGAGAACAACCAGCCTTCGACGACCGTCAGCGTCGCCGAGGTGCCGGGCATCACGACCGAGTCGGTGGACACCCAGATCCTCGTACGCACGGGGACGACGGCGGTCATCGGCGGTATCTATAAACTCAACGAATCGGAGACCGAGACGGGGATTCCTGGCCTCAGGAAGATTCCCTTCTTCGGATGGCTGTTCAAGAACAGGGTCGTGAAGAAGGACTCCTCGGAGCTCCTGGTCTTCATCACGCCCAAGATCGTGAAGAACATCTAGGAGGAATGCGCTCATGCCTCAGGTCAGAAAACCAGGTCTCTATTCCCTGGGGGCGGTGCTGGTCGTCGGGGCGCTCCTCTGGGGCTGCAATGGGACCGACATCGACGACCCGACGACGTCGGACTCGTTGCTGGTGGTGCAGTCGGTCAACCCGGCTTCGGTCCAGGCGGATGTCAGCCCGACCACCGATCCGAACACGCTGCTGTCGCAGCCGCCCAAGGACGACACCGTCGCCGTCAAGGTGAGCAACGTCTTCCGCGGCGAAGGCACCGGCGGCACGTTCACCGACGTCTTCATCAGCTCCGTCGACATCGCGTGCGCCAACGGGTCCTTGCAGCTCGCGGGCTCGACGTCGGGCATCCCGACGAGCCTCACGGTCCCGGCGAACACCACCGGCGACATCGTGGTGCTGCTCGCTCCGGGCCCGTACAAGTCGGCCAACGCCGGAGCGCTGCTGGCTATCGGCACCGACACCTGCAGGGTCACCTTCATGGGGAACGATCTGGGTGGTGAGCCAGTCCAGAGCACCGACGCCGTGGTGCATCTCTCCTACGTCGACACCCCCTAGGCGGTCATCGAACGATTCTGCGGGCCCCTGCCCCGGCCCTGTGCCGCGGCAGGGGCCCGCTGTTTTTTGGTAGTGTGAGGGGACATGCCCGACCCTGCGCAGGACGCCACACGCATCGCGGCCCTGGAGCGCCGCCTCAACAGCGATCCGGGGTCGCGGGCCTTCGTCGAGCTCGCCCGTCTCTACCACGTGGAGGGGAGGCTGGAGGAGGCCGCCAGACTCTGCGCCGATGGCGTCCGCCGCCACCCTGACTACCTCTCGGCGCGCGTCCTGCTCGGGAGGATCTATTTCGACATGGGGTTTCTGGAGGAGGCTCGCGAGGCGATGGACCACGTGCTGGAACGCGCCCCCGACAACCTCGTGGCGCGGCGCGTGGTCGCCGAGATATTTCTGAGCCAGGGGGACCGGGAGGCTGCGATAGAGCGCTTCCGCGCGCTGCTGGCGTTCAAGCCCGATGATGAAGAGACGCGCAAGCGCCTGGCGGCGATCGAGGCGGCGCCCGAACCGCCGCCCGAGCCCGTGCCGACGCCGGCAGAGCAGGCCGTCCTGGCCACCCCCACGCTGGCGGAGGTCTACGTCCAGCAGGGATTGCCCGAGGAGGCGCTCCGCCTCTACCGCCAGATCCTGAGCTCCGATCCGGGCAACGACGCGGTGAAGGAGAGGATCGCTCACCTCGAGCGCGCGAACCCGGCCCTCGATGCGAGGGCGCGTCTCACGCGCGGCAAGATCGACATGCTCACCCACTGGCAGGCGGGAATCCGCAATTGATGGACACACCGGCGGGAACGGGCCCGCGCCCGCGGCCCGCCGCGCTGCGGCTCGCCGCGCTGCGGCAGCGTCTCGCGGGGGATCGGATCGACGCGCTGGTGGTCAGCAAGCGCGAAAACATCCGGTACCTCTCCGGGTTCACGGGCACCGCGGGCGCGCTGCGTATCGGGGCCGGCGAAGCCGTCCTGATGACCGACTCGCGTTATGCGGAGCAGGCGGAGGAGGAGGCTTCCGCGTTCGACGTGGAGATCTGCTCCGGCGCTCCCGCGCTTATCGCGGCGCTGCGAACGCCGTCTCTGCGGGTCGGTTTCGAGGCGGGAGCCATGGGGTACGAGCTCTGGCATCGGATGCGGGAGGTCGTGGAGGGCAAGCGCGGCGGCGTTCTGATACCCTGCACTGGGTTGGTCGAGAGCCTCAGGGTCCGCAAGGACGCGAGCGAGATCGCGCTGATCGAGCGCGCCGCCCGGATCGCCGCTTCGGCGCTCGAGGCAGTCAGGCCGATGGCGGTGCCTGGCGCGGTGGAGCGGGACCTCGCGCTGGAGATCGAGTTCCACATGAGGCGGGCCGGCGCCGAAAGCATCGCGTTCGACCTGATCGTGGCTTCAGGCCCTCGGGCCGCGCTGCCTCACGGCCGCGCGTCGGGGAGACGGCTCCAGGCGGGAGAGTTCGTCGTGTTTGACATCGGCGCCCGCTTTGAGGGATACCATAGCGACATGACCCGGACACTCTTCATCGGGCGTCCGGGCTCCCGCGAACGCCAGCTCTACGATACGGTGTTCGCCGCGCAGGACCGGGCAATCGGTGCCATCCGCCCGGGAGTCACGGGTCAGGTCGTGGACGAAGCGGCGCGCTCGGTGATCGGTGCGGCCGGTCATGCCGAGCGCTTCGGGCACGGCACGGGTCACGGCGTCGGGTTGGAGGTGCACGAATCGCCACGCATCGGGTCCGCCTCGGCGGACGTTCTGGAGAGCGGAATGGTCGTGACCGTGGAGCCGGGAGTCTACCTGCCCGGGGAATGCGGTCTGCGGATCGAGGACATGGCGCTCGTGGAAGAGACGGGGTGCCGGATGCTGACGCCGAGGCCGGGATCGAACTGGTGGCAGGAGTGACGCGATCGGGCCGGACCGACCGGGTGAGCCCAATGGACAAGAAAGAGCTCAAGGAACTGATGGAATACATCGCCAAGTCGAACTTCGTCGAGTTCGAGATGGAGCGCTCGGGCTTCAAGCTGAAGCTGGTGAAGGAAGGGGCGCGCCTCGCGTCGGGGAACCACGGCGTCCCGCTCGCGGCGGTGGCTCCGGTCGCGGCGATCGCGCATGCGGCCCCCGCCGCCGCGCCGGCGGCTCACGCCACGGCCGCCGCCGCGGCCATCACCGCAGCGGGAGCGCAGGCCGCGGAGCAGGCGGGCGACATCTTCCAGGTGATCTCGCCGATGGTCGGCACGTTCTACCGCTCGCCGAACCCCACGGCGCCCGCCTACGTCCAGGTCGGGGACACGGTGAAGAAAGGGCAGGTCATCTGCATCATCGAGGCGATGAAGCTGATGAACGAAATCGAGTCCGAGGTGGCGGGCGAAGTCATCGATGTTCCCGTCAGCAACGGCCAGCCGGTCGAGTACGGTGAAGTGCTCTTCCGGATCCGCGTCACGCCCTCCTGATCCCACCGGGAATGCCCTCCCCGCCGAGGATGTTCAAGAAAATCCTGATCGCCAACCGCGGCGAGATCGCGCTGCGTATCATCTGGGCCTGCCGCGAGCTGGGGATCCGCACCGTCGCCGTCCATTCGGAGGCGGACGTGGACTCGCTTCACGTCCGGTTCGCGGACGAGGACGTCTGCATCGGGCCGGCGCGGGCCAGCGAATCGTATCTGAACATCGGCGCCGTGATCGCGGCGGCCGAGATCACCGACGCCGAGGCGATCCATCCCGGATACGGCTTCCTCTCGGAATCGGCCGCGTTCGCCGAGGTGTGCAAGGCCTGCAAGATCACCTTCATCGGCCCCAAGCCCAACGTGCTCACCCTGATGGGAGAGAAGTCGAAGGCCCGCGAGACGGTGGCCGCGGTGGGTGTCCCGGTCCTCCCCGGGAGCGACGGTCCGGTGGCGGATGAGGCGGAGTTGATCCAGGTCGCCAAGTCGGTCGGATTTCCCGTGATCGTGAAGGCCTCCGCCGGCGGCGGCGGGCGCGGGATGCGGATCGCCAACGACGAGGACGAGCTGCGCCGCGTCTTCCCGGTCGCGCGCGAGGAAGCGCGCGCCGCCTTCCAGTCCCCCGATGTCTACATCGAGAAGTACCTCCAGAACCCGCGGCACATCGAGTTCCAGGTCATGGGGGACTCGCAGGGGAATCTCGTCCACCTCGGGGAGCGCGAGTGCTCGATCCAGCGCAAGCACCAGAAGCTGGTGGAGGAGTCGCCGTCCCCCGCGCTCTCCCCCCGGCTGCGGGAGCGGATGGCCGAAGCGGCCCTGGCGGCCGCCGGCTCCGTGAAGTACGAGAATGCCGGGACCATCGAGTTCCTGCTGCAGGATGGCAGCTTCTACTTCATCGAGATGAACACCCGCATCCAGGTCGAGCACGCGGTCACCGAGATGGTGACGGGGATCGACCTGGTCAAGGAGCAGATCAAGGTGGCCGCGGGGATGCCCCTCTCGTTCCAGCAGGACGACATCGAGTTCCGGGGCCACGCCATCGAATGCCGCATCAACGCCGAGGATCCGGTCACCTTCATCCCGTCCCCGGGTCTGGTCGTGACCTACCATCCTCCCGGCGGGCCGGGAGTGCGCGTGGACACGGCGGTGCATTCGGACTGCAGGATCTCCCCCTACTATGATTCGATGGTGGCCAAGGTCATCGCCCACGGCAACAACCGCGACGAGGCGATCTCGCGCATGAGGCGCTCCCTCGAGCTCATGGTCGTGGAGGGAATCAAGACGACGATCCCCCTGCACCTGAGGATCATGAACGACGTCGATTTCCAGAGGGGGAACTTCTCCACGAAGTTCCTCGAGCGCTTCATCCCCTAGGACGGTGTCCGTGCCGCTCCACCTCCCGGTCCTCTACGCCGTCACCGATCGGCGTCTGGCCGCGGGGCAATCCCACGCCGCGCTCGTGCGCCTGCTCGCATTGGGGGGAGCGCGGCTGATCCAGATCCGCGACAAGGATCTCTCCGATGCGGCGCTGCTGCACGAGGCGCGCGCCGCGCGGCAGGAGGCGCTCGCGGCGGGCGCCCGTCTGGTGATGAACGACCGCGCCGATCTCGCCGTCATGGCCCTCTGCGACGGCGTGCACGTGGGGTCCGAGGATCTGCCGCCGGAGAGGGCGCGGGCCATCGTCGGGGACCGCTCGATCGTCGGCTGCTCGACGCATGGGGTCGAAGAGGCCGTCCGAGCCGATCGCCTGCCGGTCGACTACATCGCGCTGGGCCCGATCTTCGCGACGCCCCACGCCTCGGTGGCCCGCGAGCCGCTCGGTCTTGCGGAGCTGGCGAGGGCCGCGGCCTCCTGCGACAAGCCGATCGTGGCCATCGGGGGGATCGACCTCGCGCGCGCGAAGGAGGCCCTTTCGGCCGGCGCCGCATCGGTGGCCGTGATGGGGGATCTCATGACGGCGCGCGACATCGTGGAGCGCACCAGGGCCTACGTCGCGCTCGGCTGAGGTCCCCTTCCGCCGCAGGGGCTGGCAGGATGCGGGTACGCGGACCTCTGGTCCGCAAGGAGCATGTGCGGGCCGGAGGCCCGCGCACCGGCACCGCGATGGTCCGACCCGCGAGGTGGAAGGCGTCCGCCGGCAAGCGGACGCGCCGGATGTCTGTCCCGCCGCATGACACCCGCAAGCCGATGCACAGGCGCATGGGCGTGGCACGGCCGTTGTATCCCGTGACGTCACCTGGTCCCTCTGGCCCGCATCAGGAGCCCCATGCGTTGTCACTTCACAATGCGGCGGGCGGCCGCGTCGATCCTGGCGCTCGTCGCCCTGGTCTGGCATGTGCAGGCGGACGTCCCTCCATTGCGCGACGAGCTGCCTGAGTTCTCCCCGCTCTATGCGCGCCGGCTGGCGGTCGGGCTCGAGAATCTCGACAGCCCTCCCGGTCTGATCCGGACCGCGCATCTGGAGATTGTGCTGCGACCCGTGTCGACCCCTGTGAGCGGCAACCCCTTGAGTCTCTGCCTCGGGTCGGCCTGCCTCGGGAGCGTCTGCTTTGGCAGCGCCTGCGCCGGCTCGGCATGCCTGGGGAGCGCCTGCAGCTCGTCCGCGTGCACGGGGAGCGGCTGTGTCGCCAGCGGCTGCGCCGGCAGCGTATGCAGCTCCAGCGGTTGCGCGGGGAGCGTCTGCATGGGGAGCGCCTGTTTCGGGAGCGTCTGTCTCGGCAGCTCCTGCCTGGGGAGCGCGTGCCTGGCGACGCGATGCGCCGGTTGTACCCCCACGTCCCCCACGACCGGGGAACCACGGAGCTGAGCCAGCACTCCTGATGGACCGCCTCGCGTGGAGCGCGCTGCTTCTCTGCATCGCCGCAATCCTCCATCTTCTCGGCCCCATCGAGACAACCCTCGAGTCGCTTCTGATCGCGGCCGGGCTCGCGGGGTGGGTGGCGTTCGCGCAGAGGAGTCCGTCCGGGCCCTGGCAGCTTCTGGCGCGCTGGCTCCCGGCGTGCGCCGGATTCCTCTGTCTGACCCGCGTCGAAGAGCCCGCGGCGCGTCTCGCCATAGTTGCGCTCGTCGCGCTCGCGACGAAGGTCCCGCACCACACGGCCGCCGCGGGATGCGCCGCAGCGGTCGGCGCGGGGCACGCGCTCGCGGCAATCCTCCCCGGGGCGTGGTCGATCCCCGTCGCGCTGTCGCGCATCGTCAGCTCCGCCATCGGGACGATCGTCCGATCCCCCGCGGACGCCGGGCCGACGGCATCGGGACTCTGGCTGTTTCTCGTGTGGCTGGGGGCCGCTGGCGCGTGCCGGGGCGCGGGAGCGCGCCTCGGGGCGTTCCGGTGTCTGGTCGCCCTCGCCTGCGTGGGGGTCAATGCGGCGACGCTGGGGCTGGTCCAGGCGCCCTCTGCGCTGCTCGCGGCTCACCACGAGGCTGTGTCAACACCGCATGGCTTGGTCATCGGCCTGTTCGCGCGGGGACCGCTCTTGTTCCTGATCCTATGCGCGCTTCTGCCGCGGCTTCCCGAGCCGGCGCCGCGCCACGCACGACGGTTGCGGCTGGCCGGGGCGATCGGAGCGACGCTGTTGGGCGCGATCTTCGCGACGGCGCTGGCAGCGCCCGCGCTGGTCGCGGCGGCCGCGCCGGGCGCGCGCCGGGACGGCGACATCGTGCTGCGCGGCAGCGACGCCTTCGACATGCAGGTGCCGGCGGCAGGACGCTACGGCATCTCGTCCGCCGGAATGTTCGGGATGCTGCCGAAGTACCTGGCGCTCGATGGACACGCAACGAGGCTCGTGCAACCGCCGCTCGATCCATCGTCGCTTGCGGGGGCCGCGGTGGCCGTCGTCATCCTGCCGACATCGCGCCTCGACGCCGCGGAGAAAGCGGCGATCTACGCGTTCGTCGAGCGGGGAGGGTCGCTACTCGTGATGGGGGATCACACCAACCTGCTCTCCACCATGGCGCCGATCAACGATCTGACGGGGCGCTACGGCCTGCGCATCCGTTTCGACTCGGCCTTCGCCGCGCGCGAGCAATGGGCGGGTTGCGTCTCGGGAGCCGGCGCTTTCTCCACCGCGGGAGTCGGCACGGGGGCGTCCCTCGAGATCCGCGGCGGCGCGCTGCCGATCCTCACCGCACCCTATGCATTCTCCGACGCCGGCGATCGATCCAACGCGGGACAGGAAGCCTTCTCCGGCGACCGGAGATGGGAGCCGGGCGAGCAGGTGGGAGACCTGGTCCTCGCCGCCGCGGCCCGTTCCGGCCGCGGCAGAGTCGTCCTGTTCGGCGACACCTCCACGTTCCAGAACATCATGCTCCCCTGGTCCTACGAATACGTCGCCGCGCTGTTCGACGATCTGGCGCGCGACGGAGCCGCCCGCGCCGGGCTCACGGCCGCTGCTGCCCTCGGCGCGGTCGCGGCCGTCTGTGCGGCCGCGCTCGCCGGCATGGCCGTGTCGGGCCGCGCGGCGGCCTCGGCGGCGCTGGCCGCCGCGCTGCTGGTGCAGGCCACGGCCTGCGGCTTCATGGCGCAGCCGCCACCGGTATTCCGCCTGGAGCACGCGGATCGCTCCGACCGGGTCGCCCTCATCGACGACGCCCACAAGAACCGCTACACGCGTCATCTCTGGCACGACCGTTCCATCGGCGGTCTCGTCGTCAACCTCCAGCGCCTGGGGATGGTGCCGATCGTGAGCCGCCATGGCTATGCGCACGCGCTCCCCGACCGGAGTCTCGCGGTGCTAATCGAGCCGCGCGCGCCTCTCACGGTGGCGGAGATCGCGAGGCTGAGGGAGCATCGCGCCAGAGGCGGCACGCTTCTGGTCGCCGCCTCGGGGCGCGCGGGTGCGCAGCTTTCCACGCTGCTCGCGCCGCAGGGAATCCGGCTGCTGCCGCTCCCGCTTGGCCCCGTCCCCGTGCGAGGGGATCTGGATCAGGAATCCTGGGCGCGCGCGCTTGCGCAGCCGCAGTTCCGTGACGCGTGGCCGATCGAAGGACCCGCCGGCATGAAGAGCCACTACGCGGCGTTCGATCGCGACATCGTCGTGGACGCCCCCCGCGCAGGAGCATCGACGGGGCGGCTGATCGTCATGGGCGACGCCGATTTTCTGACCGATCGGGTGCTCGAGAACGAGACGGCCGCCTGGCCGGGGAACGTCGCCTTCCTCGCGCGGCTGCTCGGGGGGGAGGAAGGGACGTGATCCTGTCGAAGATTGGCGCGCTGTTGCTCGCCGGCGCGTGGGGATTCGTCGAAGGGCATGTCGTGGAACCCTCATGGGGCCGCTTCCTCGCGACCGCCGGGTGCGGTGTGCTTCTCCTGCTCGTCGGCGGGCCGAGGGCCGCTCCAGGGCAGCGGGCCGGCAATCGGCTGGCGCGCGCGGCAACGATCGCCGGATGTTGCACGGCGCTCGGCATCGTCGTGCCGCAGCTCCTCTCCCGCGTCCACGTCATCCCCGGCGCGGCCAGGGTTGCTGCGGCGCTCCTCGCGGCGGCGGGATTGAAGGGGGCGGCCGATGACGGCGGCGCGCTCCTGCTCGAGACGCACGCCGGAGCCGTGGGGGTCGCGCTGACGTGGGAGCTGGCGGCGCTGCCCGCGATCCTCCGGTGCATCGTCGCGCTCGTGGCGCTCGAGGGGCTCGAACGGCTGCCGCGGATCGCCCTGGGCGCGGGTGCCTGGGGCGCTTTCCGACTCCTCGTCATCGCCGCGGCTCGAGGGGAGGGGCTCGACGAGCCATGGCTGCGCGAGCCTGCGCTGGTCCTCTTCACGATGCTCCCTCTTGCGTTGATGGGGAGCCGGGCACCGCGTGCGCCATCGGCGGCGTCGCAAAGAACCCTCGCGCCGGCGCGTTTTTTCCTTGGAGCGCTCGCGGCAGGTTCCTGTCTGGGCTTCTGGTTCTACTTTCACGACCCGGGGCCGCGCGCCGGTGGGCGCGTTCTGATCGACGAGAGTCACAGCGACTGGGAGCCGACCGACGGCCCCTTCGACGCGGATCACCACGGACAACGCTCGTTGTACAACTACGCGCTGTGGCGCCGCTGGATCGAGGCGCACTACCCGACGCGCGTCGCAAAGACTCCACTCGGCGAGGGGGATCTGAACAGCAGCGACGTCGTCGTCATCAAAACCCCCACACGGCCGTACGATGCGGCCTCGATCCGTGTCCTGTCGCGCTTCGTCCATGACGGTGGCGGGCTCCTGCTGGTGGGGGATCACACCAATCTGTTCGGGATGTCCACCATCCTCAACACCATCGCCTCCAGGTTCGGGGTGACCTTCGCCCATGACGACACCTTCCCGCTCGACCACACGCGTCCCGATGTGCATCGCCCCGGCCCCTGGGTCCGGCATCCGGTCCTCCGAGGGATCGAGAGCTACCCCTTCGAGACGTCATGCTCGCTCGGCGCATCGTGGCGCGCCGATCCCATCGTCATCGGTCGTCGTCTGGGGGCCGAGCCCGCGGACTACGGACACATGAATTTCTTCGGGAACATCGCGCTCGACGCCGATGAGCCATTCGGTCTCTTCGTCCAGGCCGCGGTCGTCGATTGCGGGGCAGGAAGAGTCGCGGCCTTCAGCGACAGCACCAACTTCTCGAACTTCTCCATGCTCTGGACGGGACGCCGCGCGCTGACGCTGAACCTGATCGACTGGCTGGACCGAAGGCCCGGGTCGGCGGCGCGCCGCGCGCTGCCTGCGTTCATCATGATCGCGGGCGCAGCGCTGCTGGCCCTCATCGGCCGCGCCGCCCGCCAGGCCGCGGCGGGAGTCGTGGCCCTCGGAATCTGGACCGCCCTGTTGGGCTTCGCGGTCGCGGGGGTCGCGGCGTCACGCGCCGGGATCGCGCTGGCGGGGGAGGTCGGCCCCATCGCCCCGATCCGGCGCGTGGCCTTCGACCGATCGCTCGGCAGCTTCGAGCCGTCCGCGGTATCCGCCGTGTTCGATCGGCAGGAGCCCGCGCTCGACGAGCACCATGCCTTCTTCATCGACACGGCGCGCGCCGGGCTGTGGCCCGAGGTCACCGACGACGTCCAGGTGGCGGCCAGGGAGGCCGACGCGATCGTCGTCATCAACCCGGATCGTTCCCCCACGCAATCCGAGCAGGGGGTTCTGGCAGCCTTCGTGCGACGCGGGGGGAAGCTCCTGGTGATCGACTCGGTGCTCAACAGGAGCGAAGCGTCCGCAGAGATCCTGCGTTCCTTCGGCATCGAGATCCGGACGGTCCTGGCGCCTTCCGCGGATCCGCGAGGAGCGCCGGCGGTTCCGCGGCTGGATGTCGCGGCGGATGGGGGATGGAGTCGTGTGCCGCTCGACGCCGGGGTGATGTCCTACCGGAAGGACGTCGGCCCGGGGCGGATCGTGCTGGTGATCGACGGCGCCGTCCTCAGCGATCGCGGCCTGGGCGGCATCTACGTCAATCCGGATGGGATCGAAGCGGATCGACGCCGTGCCCAGTCAGCCCTCTTGCGCCTTCTCATGGAGGGGGCCTGAGGATGCTCGCCATCGAGACGACCGGGCTCACCTGGCATCCGCGGGAAGACCCTCACCGACGCGTTCTGGACGGCGTGACGATGCAGGTTGCGTGGGGGAGCGTCGTCGCGCTCGTGGGGCGCAACGGGTCGGGGAAGACGACTCTCCTGCGCGTGCTGGCGACCCTGTTGCCGCCCCGCGCGGGGTGCGCGCGCGTCGCCGGAGAGGACGTTGCCACCGCGCCGCAGCGCGTGCGCGCCGCCATCGGCCTTCTGACCGAGGAGGCCGGGCTCCCCGATCGCGCCACCCCGCTGTGGCACCTGAGGTTCCACGCCTTGCTGCGCGGCGCAACGTGGGAAACATCGCGGCGGCTGGCGCTCGAGACACTCGCATCGCTCGGCCTGGAAAGAGTCGCACGCGAGCCGATGGCGGCACTGTCCCGCGGCACCCGCCAGCGGGTCGCCGTCGGGCGGGCCATCGTCTGCGACCCCCCGGTCCTCCTGCTCGACGAGCCCGACGCGACCCTGGATGAAGAGATCGCCGCCATCGTGCGCGCGTACCTGAAGCGCCGCGCCCTCGCCGGACGCGCGGTCCTGCTGGCGACGCACGACCCGATCTGGGCCGGCCGATACTGCGACGAAGCCCTCGCAATGAGCGACGGCCGGATCGTGAGCCGGGAGGGGTCGTGAAGAAATCGTTCTGGATCGCGCTCGACCTGTGCGCCGACCCGCCGCCGCGCTTTCTCATCGCAATCAGCGCGGTGATGATGCTCGTCTTTCTGCCGTTCCAGATGGCCTTCGTCGACGGAAGCATCGCGCGCACCAGCCTGGCCCACGTCATGCCCCCCTTGCGGCACACCCTCAGCGCGCACGGCGCGTGGCCGGGCATTCTGGCCGTGGCCCTGGCCCAGGGCACCGTCTTCTCGCGCCGGCAGCGCCGGGAGCTCGAGCCCCTGCTCTGCGCTCCCGTGAGCGCGCGCGACATCGTGACGGGATACGCGCTGCCGTCGCTCGCGCTCTGCCTGGCTGGGCCCGCAGTGATGTTCCCGGTGACGATGCTCGGCTACAGGGTTCTTGGAGGAGCCTTCCCCCCCGAGCCGATGCACGAGCTCGCCATGAGCGGCCTGCTCGTGCTGACGGCGGGGGCCTGGGTCACCGCCGCCGGAATCCACGCGGCGCTGGGCGCGCGGCACGTCCAGTCGATGCTCCTGCGCACCGCGCTCGGCTATCCGCCTCTGGTCCTCATCGACTGTCTGGTCGTGGCGCTGCGCGCCTTGGGGTGGGGTGCGCTCGTCGTCCCGCTCCTCCTCGTTGCGCTCGGCGCCGGCGTGGCGCTGCTTTCATGCGTGGCGCGGACGCTCGATCGGGAGCGGCTCCTTCACCGCGTGTGAGGGAGCCGCCGCGCGACGTGACGATCGGCGAACCTGATGACCTGTAGCTCGCCGTGCCGCAGGGCTTCGTCCACCTCCCTGCGCGACTCGGGATCCACGAGCATATCGTGGGCCAGGTCGATGAGCGCCAGCGGATCCTTCGCCGTTCCGTAGAAGCTGAGCTTGCGCATCAAGCAGTGGGCGTCGTCGATCTCCTTTCTCGTCGCCGACCTCTGGATGCGCAGCACCTGGTAGGGGTTCATCCCCAGACGCGAGCCCTCCGGCCGCTGCGACGCCGGGCGATGGATCTGCACAGGGGGAACGTGGGGCCTCGTGGCGCGCGAGGGGACGAAGGCTGTGGCAGGGATGCCTCGAGCGCGACGCCGGACGTTCCGCAACGCGACGACCGCCCACAAGAGCGCATCGACCAGCCAGAGGCAGATGGCGCTCGCCGTCTCCGCGGCGCGCGCGAGCAGCTCCGCGAAGCTGAATCCTCGCTCTGAATCCCTTGGCATGTGGAACCCTCCGTGCGGAGCCGCGTGGGGGCACTGCGCGCTTCGGGCTCCGTTTGAGGGGACGCGGTGCAATGTAACGCCGTGGTCCGGCATTCGCTAGTGTCGATTGTTGGCAAGCGGCGACGGTTATGGAAAGTTTGCGATACTCTGACGCCATGACATCGGCGCGCCGCAGGAGAATCTTTCTTGTCGGGTTCATGGGCTCGGGGAAGACCAGCGTCGGCGCGCATCTCGCGCAGGAGCTGGCCTGCCGCTTCGTCGATCTCGATCGGGAGATCGAGCATGTGAGTGGGCTCAACATCGCGGAGATCTTCGCGCGGGAAGGGGAGCCGGCGTTCCGGCGCTTCGAGTCTCTCGCGTTACGCGAAGCCGGCGCGCTGCATGACGTCGTGGTGGCAACCGGCGGCGGGACGCTCACGCGCTGGGAGAACCGCGACTTCATCCAGCGCAGCGGGCTCACCGTCTGGCTGGATGCGCCCCTCGAGGTGATGCTCGAGCGCTGCCGCGATGGCGCGCGCCGGCCCCTGCTGGGGCCGCCCGAGCAGATGGAAGCGCTGCTCGCGCAGCGCATCGGCTACTACCGCGGCGCCGATCTCAGAGTCGAAGCGGGCGCGGGTTCTCCCGAGGAGGTGGCGCGCCACATCGCGGCCCGTCTCGGGGATCTTGCCTGAACAACAGTTCCTCTACCCCGCCCACCACCACGCGGCGTACAGGGCCATCAGGAAGCTAGAGAGCGCCGCGCCAATCAACATGTAGATCCCCACGAGGCGCCGGCCGGCGGGAGACGTCGCGGCCATGCCGATAATCATGAAGATCGGGAACACCGGCAGGGCGAGCCTTCCGAACGACCACACCGTGCTGCAGAGCGGCACCAGGATCGTCGCGACCGCGTGGATCGCGTACGGCGCCCTGAGCCTCAGGATCACGAGCGGCAACAGCGCGAGCAGGGCGAGGGCCGTCAGCATCTCGAGGGTGGAGTCGTGGGCGCCGTGAAGGGCGGGGCCCTCCTGCCACCAGCGCACGAAGGCGCGCCACGGACCCGAGGCGGCGCCGCGCCATCGTTCCTGCCTGTGGACGAACGCCAGCGGGTCGCCGAACAGGCGCGCGCACATCAACATGAAGAGCGCCGTGCCGCAGGGGGGACCGAGCGTTGCCAGCCAGCCCCAGCGGGAGTTCCCCTTGCGCCGCTGTCCCCACCACTCGAGGGCGAGGGGGAGCATCAATAAGAGGCCCGTCGGGCGCGTCAAGGCTGCCAGGAATCCGGACAACCCCGCGACAGTGAAGCCGCCACTCCTGGCTTGGTCGAAGGCGAGCAAGGTTAGAAAGAGGAAGAGGGCCTCGGGGTAGACCGCCGACAGGAAGAGCGAGGCCGGGAACACCAGGATCGCGGCGCACGCCGCGATCCCGGCCGCTACACCGTCGTCACCCCCCAGCTCGTCTCTCGTCAGCCGGAACAGGAGCAGAAGCGACCCGGCCAGGCAGACATTCGAGATCAGCACCCCGGCGCCGATCCCGCCGACGATGGGGGCGAGCGCGCGAATGAGAAGAGGATAGAGCGGGAAGAACCCGGCCGTTGCCTCGGGCTCGTACCGGGGAAGGTGAGCGAAGGCCTCGCTCGCCTGATATCCCTCTTCGGCGATCAGCAGATACCACGCGGCATCCCAGCGCGCCCAGATCTCGAGAGGAATGGGCGCCGGCGTGGGATACGTCAGGTTCCCTTTCTGGACCGCCAGCCCCGAGCCGAGCAGGCCCGCGGCGAGCAGGCCGACGATCAGCAGGGCGATGCGGCTCCCCAGAAAGAGGGCCGCCAGATCCTTCAGTGGGGGACGGGGCGCCGGTGGCACGCGCCAAAGCTACAGGCCGTCACGCCGCACTGTCAAAGAGCGCGTCAGGGCCGTCGCTCCGGCGTTCCGCATGCCTTGACAAAAGTGTCACTCGACACAAAGTTTCGCCCCCGATTCCTCGACGGACTGGTGCGGACGCACATTCTCCGTGGCCGCCGCGCGTGGACTTCGTGTGCAGGGAGCCCGATGGCGATCAAGCTGGGCGAGATGCTCATCAAGGCGGGTCTGATCTCTCAAGGTCAGCTCGACAAGACCCTCGAATACCAGAGGGCCAACGGCGGCAAACTCGGCTACAACCTCGTCAAGCTCGGTTTGGTGGTCGAGGAGGACATCACCCGGCTGCTGTCCCAGCAGTACGGCGTCCCTGCCGTCGCCATCAAGGACCTGGAGGTCGACGAGGCGGTCACGAAGCTGATCCCCTCCGAGGTCGCCCAGAAGTACCTCATCATGCCGATCAGCCGCACCGGCGCGACCCTCACGCTGGCCATGGTGGACCCCACGAACGTGTTCGCGATGGACGACATCAAGTTCATGACGGGGTACAACGTCGAGCCGGTCGTCGCGTCCGAGGTCTCCATCAAGGACGCGATCGACAAGTACTACGGCTCCTCCCACCAGCTCGAGCTCAAGAAGGTCATGGACGAGATCTCCGAGACCGAGACGGATGGGCTCGAGCTGCTCACGGAGGACGAGAACGTCGACGTGGCCCGCCTCGAGTCCGCTTCCGAGGAAGCGCCGGTCGTCAAGCTGGTGAACCTCATCCTGACCGATTCGATCAAGCGCGGCGCCAGCGACATCCACATCGAGCCCTACGAAAAGGAGTTCCGCTGCCGGTACCGCATCGACGGCGTGCTCTACGAGATCATGAATCCCCCCATGAAGCTGCGCGACGCGATCCTCTCGCGTCTGAAGATCATGGCCAAGCTCGACATCGCCGAGAAGCGTCTTCCCCAGGACGGGCGCATCAAGATCAAGATGAAGATGCAGGGGAAGAACCGCGAGATGGACTACCGCGTGTCGGTGCTCCCGACCCTCTTCGGAGAGAAGATCGTGCTGAGGCTCCTCGACAAGGAGAACCTCATGCTCGACATGACCCGGCTGGGGTTCGAGGCGGAGTCTCTCGCCAAGTTCGAGAAGGCGATCTTCAAGCCCTACGGCATGGTGCTCGTGACCGGTCCCACGGGGTCGGGCAAGACCAACACCCTCTATTCCTCGATCGCCAGGGTCAACACCCCCGAAACCAACATCATGACGGCCGAGGATCCGGTCGAGTTCAACCTTCACGGGATCAACCAGGTCCAGATGAAGGAGCAGATCGGGCTCAATTTCGCCAGCGCCCTGCGCTCCTTCCTGCGCCAGGACCCCAACATCATCCTCGTCGGCGAGATCCGCGACTTCGAGACCGCCGAGATCGCCGTGAAGGCGGCGCTCACGGGACACCTGGTGCTCTCCACGCTGCACACCAACGACGCTCCCTCCACCGTCAACCGCCTCATGAACATGGGCATCGAGCCGTTCCTGGTCGCGACCTCCGTGCATCTGATCGCGGCGCAGCGTCTCGTGCGGCGGCTCTGCCAGGGGTGCAAGGAAGAGCTGCACATGCCCATGGCGGCGATGGTGGACATCGGGCTCACCGAGCAGGAAGCCAAGAAGACGAAGCTGATGAAGGGGCGCGGCTGCCCCACCTGCAACAACACCGGATACAAGGGGCGCGTGGCGCTCTACGAGGTCATGGAAGTCAACGACACGCTGCGCGAGATGATCCTCTGCGGCGCGTCCTCGATGGAGCTCCGCAAACAGGCGATGCAGGACGGGATGATCACGCTGCGCCAGAGCGGTCTCCGCAAGCTCCAAGAGGGTGTCACGACGGTGGAAGAAGTCCTCAGGGAAACGGTCAGGTAGGGGGTCAAATGTCGCTCACGCTGCACCAACTGCTCAAGACACTGGTCGAACAGGGCGGCACGGATCTGCACATCACGACCAACTCGCCGCCGCAGATCCGTGTCGACGGGAAGCTCATCCCGCTCCAGCTCCCGCCGCTCCTGGCGCCGGAGACCAAGCAGCTCTGTTACTCCGTCCTGACGGACAACCAGAAGCACCGCCTGGAGGAGACTCTCGAGCTGGATCTCTCGTTCGGCGTCAAGGGGCTCGCGCGCTTCCGCGCCAACATCTACAACCAGCGCGGGGCCGTCGCCGGAGCCTTCCGTACGATCCCCTGGGAGATCAAGTCGTTCAAGGAGCTGGGACTCCCCGAGATCGTCGGCAAGCTGTGCACGAAGCCGCGCGGGCTGATCCTGGTGACGGGCCCCACCGGCTCGGGGAAATCCACGACGCTGGCGGCCATGATCGACAAAGTCAACATGGAGCGCCACGAGCACATCGTGACCATCGAAGACCCCGTCGAGTACCTGCACAGCCACAAGAAGTGCATGGTGAACCAGCGGGAGCTTCACTCGGACACGCACTCCTTCCCCAACGCGCTGCGATCGGCGCTGCGGCAGGACCCCGACGTGGTTCTCATCGGAGAAATGCGCGACCTCGAGACGATCGAGGCGGCTCTGCGGATCTCCGAGACGGGGCACCTGACGTTCGCGACGCTGCACACCAACTCCGCGTCGCAGACCATCAACAGGATCATCGACGTGTTCCCGGCCCACCAGCAGTCGCAGATCAGGGCGCAGCTCTCGTTCGTGCTGGAGGGAATCATGTGCCAGTCCCTGCTGCCCAAGGCGAACGGCCAGGGACGCGCCCTCGCGATGGAGATCCTGATCCCCAATTCCGCCGTGCGGAACCTCATCCGCGAGGACAAGGTGCACCAGATCTACGCGATGATGCAGTCGGGTCAGGCGAAGCACGGGATGCAGACCTTCAATCAGTCTCTGGCCACGCTCTACTTCAGGAAGCAGATCAGCCTGCAGACGGCGATGGCGCGCACGAGCAACCCGGATGAGCTGCAGGACATGATCAACCGTGGCACCGGCCTGATCGACCAGCCGTCGGGGCCGCCAACCATGAACGCTGGACGCAAGAGCTGAACCCGAGAGACGGGGAGGTGTGACCGATGCCACAGTTCGCATGGAAGGGCAAGACGCGGGGCGGTGCCGCTCAGGAAGGTGTCCTGTCGGCGGACAGCAAGGATTCCGTCATCGCGATGCTGCGCAAGCAGCAGATCATGGTGACCGCGGTCACGGAGAAGGGGAAGGAGATCGCCCTCCCGAAGTTCGGCGGAGGCGTCGGACAGAAGGAGATCGCGATCTTCACGCGGCAGTTCTCGGTCATGATCGACGCCGGGCTGCCGCTGGTGCAGTGCCTCGAGATCCTCGGGACCCAGCAGAACAACAGGACCTTCCAGAAGGTGCTGTTCGGGGTCCGGCAGGACGTGGAATCAGGCTCGACGCTCGCGGACGCGCTGCGCAGGCATCCGAAAGTCTTCGATGACCTGTTCTGCAACATGATCGCGGCCGGCGAGGCGGGCGGTATCCTCGACACGATCCTGCAGCGCCTCTCCGACCACATCGAGAAGGCGGTCAAGCTGCGCGCTTCGGTGAGGAAGGCGATGATCTACCCGGTGGCGGTCATCACGATCGCCGTGGGCGTGATCTGGGTCATCCTGACCTTCGTCATCCCGGTGTTCGCCGCGCTCTTCCAGAGCCTCGGCGGGGGCTCTCTTCTGCCGCTGCCGACGCGCATCGTCATCGGCCTGAGCCACTTCTTCCAGCGGTTCTCCATCGTGATCGCGGGAGGCGCCGTCGCTGGCTGGATGTTCGGCTTCCGTCCGTACTACAACACGGACATGGGGAGACGAAAGATCGACGGTCTGCTCCTGAAGACGCCGATCGTGGGTATCTTGCTGAGGAAGATCGCCGTAGCGCGATTCTGCAGGACGCTGGGCACGATGATCTCCTCCGGCGTTCCCATCCTCGACGCTCTGGACATCACGGGAAGGACCGCGGGTAACAAGGTCGTCCAGGACGCCATCATGCAGACCCGCAGCAGCATCGAGGCCGGCCGGACGATCGCCGAGCCCCTCAAGGAAACCAAGGTCTTCCCGCCGATGGTCACGCAGATGATCTCGGTCGGCGAGCAGACTGGCGCTCTCGACACCATGCTCGCCAAGATCGCCGACTTCTACGACGACGAAGTCGACGACGCGGTCGCGGGCCTTCTGACGCTCCTGGAGCCGATCCTGATCTCGTTCCTGGGCGTGATGATCGGTGGCATCGTCATCGCCATGTACATGCCGATCTTCACGCTGATCAGCATCATGCCCTGACGACGTCGTGAGAATGCATTGAACCGCGAGCTGCAGAAGCAGATCAGCGTTCTGATGGTGTGCCGCGCCTTCCTTCTGTCGGCGCTGCTGCTGTCGGGGCTCCTGATCGGACGGCTGTTCAACCAGCCGCTTCTGGGCTCGCGGCATTACTACCTGCTCATCGGGGCCGGGTTCGGCCTCACCATCCTCTACACGCTCCTCCACCCCCTCTGGTCGCGCGGCCGCGTGGCGGCCTCGGTCCAGACGGCGGGGGACATCATCCTGGTGACGGGGTTCGTGTGGGTCACGGGGGGGATTGAATCCCCCTTCTCCCTCATCTATTTCCTGCCCATCATCGCCGCGGGGATCATGCTGTCGCGCGCCGGCGCGATGTCCGCCGCCACCGGCGCGTGGCTGATGTACGGGTTCCTCGTCGTGCTGCTCGTGCACGGGTGGATCCCGAACCTCTCGGCGGCCGGCGGAGAGGCCGTCGACGCCGCCAGCATGAACAAGCGGGTCGCCTACGCCCTCTTCTCCCACTTCCTGGGGTTCTTCACCGTCGCCCATCTGGCTTCGTATCTCTCCGTGAAGCTGAAGGCCACGGGGGACGAGCTGCAGCAGAAGCGGGAGGTCCTCGCCAAGGTCCAGGCGCTCAACAAGAACATCATCGACAGCATCACGAGCGGCATCGTGACGACGGGGCTCGACGGACGGATCACCTTCATCAATCACGGCGCGGAGGAGATCACGGGCGTCGGCCTCGACCAGACGCAGGACGCCGCCGTCGCCTCCTTCCTGGGATGCAGAGAGGGCTTCGTGGAGACCCTCAACCGCATCCTGAGCAGCGATCGCCGGCATCGCTTCGAAGCCTCGACGAAGCGCCCCGACGGCACGACCATCCACCTCGGCGTGTCCGCCGCCGTCCTGAAGGATCAACGCAGCCTTCCGCTCGGCTACGTCTTCTCCTTCCAGGACCTCACTGAGATCAAAGCGCTGGAGGACGAGATCCGCTTCAAGGATCGGATGGCGGCGCTCGGCGGGATGGCCGCCGCCATCGCCCACGAGATCCGCAACCCGCTCGCGTCGATGTCGGGGTCGGCCCAGCTTCTCCTCAAGTCGAGACAGACCTCGGACGAGGAGGCCGAACTGCTGGACATCATCGTGCGCGAGTCGCGTCGCCTCGACGGCATCATCAGCAACTTCCTGCTCTTCGCGCGTCCGCGTCGCTTCACCCCCGAGCCGGTGGATGTCGTCCCGATCCTCCAGGACGCGCTGCGGCTGCTCGAGAGCGGGGGCGAGCTCGCGCAACAGCATCGCGTGAGCACGGAGTTCCCGGAGGGAGGGGTCCAGGCGCTCGTGGATGTCGACCAGCTCCGGCAGATCTTCTGGAACCTCTCCAGGAACGCCCTGAAGGCGATGCCCGACGGCGGGACGCTGACGGTGAAGGCGCGCCAGGAGGGCCCCGAGACGGCCGTCATTGCTTTCGCCGACTCCGGGGTGGGGATGAGCGAGGAGGAGATTGACCGCGCCTTCCTCCCCTTCGAGGGGAGCTTCCGTGGCGGCACGGGGCTCGGACTCTCCGTCGTCTTTCGGATCGTCCAGCAGCACCGCGGCCGGATCAGAGTCATGTCGCGTCCGGGAGAGGGGACCGAGGTGGTCGTCACGCTCCCCGCCGCGCGGCAGGCCGGCCGCGTTACGCCCGGCGGAATGAACATGCTGGGGGCGGCATCGTGAAGGTCCTCTTCGTGGGGCTCGACGCCGCGACGACCGCCCACTGCATGCGGCAGGTGAGCGCCCTGGGGGTCGAGGCGGAGCACGTGCCCGATCCGCAGAACGCCGTCGAAGCGCTGGCGCGCGGCGGCTGCCGCGTTGTGGCCGTCGCCCTTCAGAAGCCCTCGACGCGCCCCGGCGCGCCCGAGCCGGTGTCGTGGAAGGTCGTGGAAGCCGCGGCCGGCGCGCACCAACCGGCGCGGGTCGTCGCGCTCGTGAAGGGGCCGATCGATCCGCTCCTGCGCCGGCGCGCCTATGGCGCCGGAGTCTGGGAGCTGCTCGAAGCCGGGCGCGACGCGCGGCGCGCCACGCTCCTGATGGACGGCATCCGCCGTGCGCTGTCCGACGCGATCGAGCCGATGGTCCTCCTGGTGGACGAATGCTCCACGCTGACCGACGAGCTGGCGGCAATGATCGTCGGGTACGGATTCCACGTCGAGACGGCATCGACGACCGCGGAGGCGATCCGCCTGATGTCCGCGCGCGACTACGTCCTCATCGTCACCGAGACGCGCCGGGTCGGGCCCGACGGCTTCGAGGTTCTGAGAGCGGCCCCCCGTCTCCAGCCGGGGGTTCCCGTCGTCGTGCTGACCGCGAACGCCGGCGACGATGTCCTGCTGCGATCCATCGAGCTGGGCGCGAAGGACTGCCTCTGGAAGCTGACCGAGCCGGATCGGATCTTCGAGGCGCTCCGGTCGGCGCTGCGCCCGGCCGGAGTCGATCGGACGCGCACCCTGAGCGAGGATCCCTGAGCCATGCAGCGCATCCTGGTGGTCGAGGACGAGCCGGGGCTGAGGAAGGTCCTGGGCACGCTGCTGCGGCGCGGCGGCTATGCGGTGGAGCTCGCCGACAGCGGCAGCAAGGGATGCGAGCTGCTGGGGCGCGAGCTCTACGATCTCGTCATCACCGATCTGAGGCTCCCCGGCGTCGACGGCCTGGAGGTTCTCAGGACGAGCCGCGCGCAGTGCCCTGACGCGCCGGTCATCATCGTCACGGCCTACAGCACCGACGAAGCGGCCGAGGAGGCGCGACGGCTGGGGGCCTTCAACTACATCCTCAAGCCGTTCGACGCGGACAAGATCCTCGCGGACGTCAGGATCGCGCTCGAGTGGCACCGTCTCGGCCGTCTCAAGACCGCCATCGAAGGACGCTACGGCCTCGACCGGCTCGAGGCGCGCTCGGTCAGGATGAAGCAGATCATGGACGTCGTGGCCCAGGTCGCCCCGACGGCCAGCACGGTGCTGGTGACCGGCGAGAGCGGGACCGGCAAGGAAATGATCGCGCGCGCCATCCATCACCACAGCGCGCGCGTGGATCACGCCTTCATCTCGATCAACTGCGGCGCCCTTCCCGACGACCTGCTGGAATCCGAGCTGTTCGGCCACATGAAGGGCTCCTTCACCGGCGCCGTGGCGACCAAGAAGGGGCTCTTCGAGGAAGCCGACGGGGGGACGATCTTCCTCGACGAGATCGGCGACACGTCGCCGGCGATGCAGATCAAGCTCCTGCGGGCCCTCCAGGAACGCGTCATCCGCAGGGTCGGCGGGAGCGAGGAGATCGCCGTGGACGTTCGTGTCATCGCCGCGACCAACAGGGACCTGGAGTCGCTGGTGCGCGAGAAGCGCTTCCGCGAAGACCTCTTCTATCGCATCAATGTCATCCCGCTCAGGCTCCCGCCGCTGCGCGAGCGCCGTGAGGACATCCCGCATCTCGCGCGGCACTTCTTCGAGCGCTACCGCGTCGAGATGGCGAAGCGGATCACGTCCATCTCGGATGAGGCGATGGCGGCCTTGACACGCTACGACTGGCCCGGCAACATCCGCGAGCTGCAGAACGTGATCGAGCGCGCCGTGGCCCTGGAGGGCTCCGACGCGATCCGACCGGAGTCGCTCCCGCTGGAGCTGTCGAACCGGCGGGGGAGCGTGCGGCACATGATCGGCGATCTGTCCGAGGAGGGGATCGATCTGGAAGGGATGCTCGAGCAGATCCGCGAGCACTACATGCGGCAGGCGCTGGCGCTTCGCGGGGGCATCCAGTCGCAGGCCGCCAAGCTGCTCGGCATGTCGTTCCGTTCCTTCAGGTATTTCGCCCGCAAGTACAACATGGTCGATCGTAGCGTTGCAGGGACCATGACGGCGTCCGGGCGCGGCGCCCAGGAGAGCTGATCCTGTCCAATCGGTCCGGGACCACGCTGGCCATGGCGATCCTGGCCGCGCTCACGGCAGTCCTGCTCCTCCCCGCTCTGGGCGCCGACGACGTGCTCTACTTCCGCGACGTCAGCCAGAACCACCAGCCCTACCGCCATCTGACCGCGGCCACCGTCGCCGGCGGCGAGGCGCCACTCTGGAATCCCTGGCGCGGCGCCGGCCAGCCTCTGCTCGCGAATCCCAACGCCCTGGTGCTGCATCCCACCACGCTGCTCTTCCTGTTCCTGCCGCTTCCGACCGCGCTGGATCTCTCGGTTGTCATGATGATCTTCCTGGCGGGGGCGGGGACGTGGCTCGTGCTGCGCGACATGGGGGCAAGCCGGCTTGCGGCATTGCTGGGGGCCGCGTCGTTCGCCTTCTCGGGCTACGTGGTCTCCCTCGGCAACCTGATGAACCTGCTCGACGCGGTGTCCTTCATGCCACTCACCCTGTGGCTCACCGGCAGGGCGATCCGCGTCCGGCTCGCCCCCTGGGGGCCGCTGGCCGCGCTCTCCCTGGCCGTGCAGATCCTCGCGGGGGAGCCTCTGCTGCTCGCCTGCACCTTCCTCGGGTTCGTTCCGCTCCTGTGCGCCGGTTCCGGCACGGGGGCCAGTGCAGGATGGAAGGCTCACGCCGCGCCTGGCGGGCTCCGCGGCGCGGGGTCGCTCGGCATCATCATCGTTCTGGCCCTGGGTCTCTCCATGGCGGGTCTGCTCCCGACGCTCGAGCTGCTCGCCCGCTCGGAGCGCGGCGCGGGCTTCGAAACCGCCGAGTCTCTCAAATGGTCGCTGCCGCCGGCCGCGCTGGGCGAGATGGTCTTCCCGTCGCTCTTCGGCGATCCCACGCGCATCGGCGTGGACGCCTTCTGGGGTTCAGGTCTGCACGACGCGGGGCTTCCTCTGATCCTGAGCATCCATCTCGGGGGGGCCGTGCTCGTTCTGGCCGCCGCGGGGTTCTGGTCCGGTCTGTTCGGAGCGCGCCCGCGCCGCCACGAGACCATCGTCCTCGCGGCGCTTGCTGCGCTCGGGATCGCGCTCGCGCTGGGACGATTCCTTCCGCTCCTCCCGGCGCTGCTGGCTCTCCCCGGCACCGGTTGGGTACGCTACCCGGTGAAGTTCCTCCTGCTCACGGCCTGGGCCGTCCCGCTGCTCGCGGCGCGCGGAGTGGACGCCGCGCGCGAGCGCGAAAGCCGCCGCCCGGTCACCAGCGCAGGCGCCGCCCTCGCGGCGATCGCCGCCGCGGGGATCGCGCTCATGGTGTCGGGCGCCTCGTGGCTGGCGATCCCGGCGCAGCTTGCCACGCCCTACGCGCTCAGCGCGGTCGCGCGTGGCATGCGCGAGGCCGTCGTCGTCGGGCTCGTGCCGGCCGCCGCGGTGTTCGCCCTCATCGCCGCAGGCTGGGCCCGGCGATCGCACCGCCCGCTGCGCTCGATCGCCATCGGGCTGACATGCATCCCCATCGCATCGCTGATGCTCTCATCGGTCCGACTCAATCCGGTCTCACCTGCGTCGTTCTACGAGGAGCCGCCGCGGCTCGCATCGGTGCTTGGCGCGGCTGCGCGGGATGGCCGGCTGTGGGCCGTGCCGCGTCCGCGGGGCTTCGCTTTCCGCACCCCGATGGAGTGGGACTCCGATTCGCTGCGATGGGGCTTCCGGTGGGATCGGATGACACTGCGCAACGCGACCTACTTCTCGACCGGATACCGCTTCGCGTTCGACAGGGGCAACGAGAGGCTCGACGTGATGCCGGGAGCCGCGGTGGGGAAGGATCTCTACGACCGCGCCGGCGCGGGGACGATGTCGCCGGCGATGGTGCGCATGCTCTCTCTCGCCGGCGTCGACCGCGTCATCGTCTATGGCGAGAATGGCGCCGCCGGTCTGGTGGAGGAGACGCGGCTCGCGGGGGAGAGTAATATCCCGGTCGTGATCCTGCGCAACGAGAATGCCCTGCCGCGAGCGTACGTCGTGCATGAAGTCGAGTCGATCTCCGATCGCGACGCGACGCTCGAGCGCCTCCTGGATCCCGGCTTCGATCCGCGCCGTGCGGCGATCATCGAGGGAGCTGCGGCGCCGGCGCCTCCCGACGCCATCCCGGCGCGCAACGGCCCCGAGGACGGGGCGACGATCGTCGAGGAGTCCGCGAACCGCGTCAGGATCCGGGCGACGTTGTCGCGGCGGGGGCATCTGATCCTGGCTGACACGTACTACCCGGGGTGGATCGCGACGGTGGATGGGGCACGCGCCCCCATCCTGCGCGCCAACGCGATGTTCCGCGCGGTCGCGCTCGCCGCCGGCGACCACGACGTGGAGTTCCGCTACCGTCCTATGTCCGTCACCGCCGGGCTGCTCTGCAGCATCGTCTCGATGATCGCGGCGCTGGGCGTGGTGGCCCTCGCGGGACGGAAGTGACTTCCGGGGGCGGCTCCCGCTCTGCCGGAACAGCGCCCGCGGGAACAGCGCCCGCGAGAACCGCGGCCGCTGCCGCCATCCTCATCGTCCTGCTCGCGATCGCCGCAGCGCACGCCGCCGCGCGATCGTGGGATCTCTGGTGGCACCTCGAGACGGGCGAGCAGATTGCGGCAAGCGCGAGCGTCCCGCGCGCCGACGACTTCTCCTTCACCTCCCGCGGGGTCCCGTGGACCGATCACGAGTGGCTGTTCCAGCTCCTGATGCATTGGGCATGGACGGCGCTCGGCCCGCCGGGACTGGCGCTCCTGAAATGGGGCGCGGCCTTTGCCGCGGCGCTCACCGGGTACGTCGCGCTGCGTCGGGCCGGGGCCGGAGCTGGGCTGGGGCTGACGATCGTCGCGCTCTGCATCGTCGGGCTTCGCTTCCGGCTGACGGAACGACCGGAGCTTGCGACCATCGCCATGGCCCCCGCCGTGGCCGCACTCACGCTCAGTCTCGCGGGGCGTCCATCGAAGCCCCTCCTGCGGCTGCTGGCCCTCGCTTCGCTTGCGGTCCTCTGGGTCAACATGCACGCCGGAGCGTTGCTCGCGCCGCTTCTCGCCGTTGCCTGCGCCCTCGGCGCCGCCGCCGGGATGCTGCGGCGGGGGAGCGGGCATGGCCCCGCCGGTCTCGATGGCCTCGGTGCGACCTCCCTTGCCGCGCTCGTGACCGCGCTGGCTTTGCTTGTGAACCCCTATGGCGGCCGGATCTACGCGGTGCCTCTGGAGATCGCGCGCGCCCTCGCGCCGCAGAATCTCCTCAACCCTGAGTGGGTGTCGCCGCCGCTGCTCAAGTTCCCCTTCCTCTATGTCGTCGTCGCCGGATGCGCGGCGCTCGCCTTCGCGGCCCTGCGCGCGGGCGACCCGGGTTCGTGCGCGAGAGTCGCGATGCTCGTCGTCACATCCGCGCTGGCGCTCTGGTCGGTGCGTCACATCGGCGTGTTCTACGCGATTCTTCCCGTCGTCCTTTTTCCTGCTGCGCTGCGTCCGGCCGGCCGGCGCGTCCCCATGCTGGCCGGCTGCGCCGTCGGCGCGGCAGCCGGGGTCTTCATGTTCCTGGTCCCGCCCGGAGGAGCCCAGAGTGGATTCGGCATCGCGTCGTCGCGCTTCCCCGAAGCCGCCGCCGATTTCGTCGCCGGGCATCTCGGAGATGCCCGTCTCTACAACGACGTGCGCTTCGGCGGGTACCTGATCTGGCGTGGGTACCCGGAAAGGAGGGTCTTCATCGACGGCCGCAACGAGGTGCACGCGCGCCTGCTCGCGGACCTGGCCGCGGCGCTCGATGACGCGCGCCTCTGGGACGAGCTGCTCGACCGTCACGGTGTCGAGGGGGCGGTGGTCGGCTACCGTGACGAGGCGGTCCGTCTCCAGGATGGCTCGGTGAGCACCTTCTCGCAGACGCACTTCCCGAAGCGGAAGTGGGCGCTGGCCCACTGGGACGACGTGGCGATGGTCTTCGTGCGGCGCGAGGGACGCTTCGCCGATCTGGCGGCGGCCCGGGACTCCAGCATCCAGCCCGAAGCCTTCCGCCTCGGACTCGGCAAACCAGAACAACCATCCGCGTCAACCGCCGACGAGGCGATTTTGAATGAGATCATCCGGAAACTTGCCGACGATCCCGATTGTACGCTGGCCAAAAGCATGGCATCGGTGTACGGTATTGGGGAGTCGATACCGACTCCAGAGAGAGGGAGAACAGGTAGCCATGCTCCAGGGTCCCCGCCGTAGGAGCCGCCGCCCGGCGGCAGGCTTCACGCTCATCGAGCTGCTGATCGTCGTCGCCATCATCGGGCTGCTCGCCGCCATCGCCATCCCGAACCTGACAGGCTACCTGGACAAGTCGCGCCAGAGAACGACGATGGCAAATATCAGACAAATCGGCAACGCCGTCGAGGGGTACGCGGTCGACACGACCTTCTATCCCATCGCGACCTCGATGGCGACCATCGAGGCCATCGATCCCGTCAACATGGGGCTCCAGCCCAAGTACCTGCAGCGCGTCCCCACCAAGGATGGATGGGGAGGCGCCATCTACTACGGCTCGGACGCCGAAGGGGTCGGCACGCAGTACACGATCAGCTCCTACGGGAAGGACAAGAAGCTGAGCCCCACCAGCGCCGGGACCATCCGTGAATACGAGTGCGACATCGTCTATCAGAACGGTGTCTTCACCGCGACTCCCGAAGGGTCCTGATCGCCCCCGCTTGTGACCCTTTTTGTCAGTAGGACTGACACGAGAGTCGATCGATCCCCCGCGAAGCCTCACTGGACGTTCGTCCTGCAGCTCACCTAACTGCTGGAGAACTAGTGAGTTAATGGAATCGGAACCGGACTCCGGGCTCCTGGCACCGGGCTTGCTCTGTACCCGGCGCAAAGGAGGAACTCAAGACATGCGGTTCAGGAAACAGTCTGGTTTCACGCTCATCGAGCTGCTCATCGTGGTCGCGATCATCGGCATCATCGCCGCGATCGCGATTCCGAACCTTCTGAATGCCATCGACAGAGGCAAGCAGAAGCGGTCCATGGCTGACATGAGGTCCCTGGGCACGGCGGTCGAGTCCTACTCGGTCGACGTGAACTTCTACCCGATCTCGGGTTCCATGCAGACGATCAACTCGCTCAACCCGGTCACGATGGGCATCCAGCCGATCTACATCAAGCTGGCTCCCACCGAGGACGGCTGGGGCGGAGAGTACTTCTACGGCTCCGACGCGGCTGGCACGGGCTCCGAGTACACCATCAAGTCGAACGGCAAGGACAAGGCCACCAGCTCGGCCAGTGCCGGCGCGACCAACGACTTCGACTGCGACATCATCTTCCAGAACGGCACGTTCACTGCCTATCCGGACGGTGTCCAGACCTAGTTCGTCGCAACATCAGATCGGCGGGACACCGGCAGCAGCCGGTGCTCCCGCCGGTCGCTTTTCGCCGCCGTCCTCCCCCCGCGCGGGGGACAACGGAGGAGGACTCGAGATGAGAGCCACAGGCAAGGGATTCACGCTCGTCGAGCTGATGATCGTCATTGCCATCATCGGCATCCTCGCCGCCGTCGCCATCCCCGCGATGCTCACCTCGCTCGACAAATCGAAGCAGCGCGCCTCGATGGCCGACATGCGGATGATCGGCCAGGGGGTCCAGCTCTACGAGCTCGACCACAGCAACTTCGTCGCCGCCGGCACAGCGACGACGGCGCTGGTGATTCTGATCGAGCCCTTCACGATGACCGTGCTCCGGCACGAGGATCACTGGTCCCACGCCTACCAGTACAATACGGACGGCACGACCTGGTACTCGATCGAGTCGTACGGCAGGGACGGCGTCGACGGCCTGAACATCACCCCGACGACGGCGTTCCAGTTCGAGCTGGATCTGCTCTACGCCACGGGCCAGTTCCTCAACGCTCCCATCCGCTAGCCAGCGTACCGGGGGCGGCCGGCCCCCGGAGAATGCGCATCGAGACCTCGGGAATCACCGGCATCGACGTCCTCAGGGCCGCACTGCCGGCATCCCTGATCCTCCTGCTCGCGGCCTTCCCCCCGCACGTCCATCCAGACGTTCTCGCACCAGCGCTGGCGCTCGCCGCTCTCGCGGGTCTGATGGCGCCCCCGGTGCGGCGCCTCGGGCTGTTTCTTCCCGCCGCCGCGCTCGTCGCCGTCGCTCTGAACCTGGCGTCGTCCCTGCAGATGCTCCAGTCGGTACGGACGATAGCGCTGATGACGGCGTTCGTCCTGACGGGACTTTGCTGCGCCGGGGCGGTCCCGAACGAAAAGCGCGGGGCCGCAGTCGTGCTCGGCGCCACCGCTCTGGCCGGAACAGGTCTCGCCCTTCACGGTCTCTACCAGACGTTCTTCGGCTTCGGACAGGCCGAAGCGATAGCGGAAGCGATGGGCAGCGCGATCCCCGAGACGATCCGCGCGCGCATCGCCTCGGGACGCGCCGTGAGCACGCTCGGCCTCCCCGCGACGCTCGGCGGATTCCTCGCGATGTCGATCCCCGTCACCGCGATCTGGCTCCAGAGGAAGAGCGTGCCGGGACCGGCGCGCATCGGGGCCGGCGCCCTCATCGCGATCCAGGCCGCGGGGCTCCTGGCGACGCGATCGGCATCGGCGCTCTGCGCGCTGGGGGTCGCCGCCGCCCTGGTCGTCTGGCGGCGCGCGAGCGCGAGCTCTGGCGCGAGGCGCAGGACGCTCGTCGTCTCCGCATGGGCGATCGCGGCCGCGGGGGTCACCGGCGCCGCCATCTTCCTGGCGCTGCGCATGTCCGGGCCGATGGCGGTCGACGAGGGGAGCGGGCCGCTGATGCTGCGCGCCTTGAACTGGAAGGTGGCCCTCGAGATCGCCGCAGCGTCTCCGATTCTCGGAGCCGGCGCCGGGTGCTACGGCATCGCCTTCCCGGCCCTGCGCGAGTGGGGAATGAACGAGTCGCAGTTCGCGCACAACTCCTATCTTCAGATCCTGGCGGAGGGGGGCCTGCTCCTCGCAGTTCCCATCCTGATCGGAGCGGTCCTTCTCGCACGACGCGCGCTGCGCGCCGCCGCGGCGGGAGGGGACGCGGCGCTGGTTGCCCTCGGCTGCCTGGCATTCATGGTCCACAACGTCGTGGACTTCACCCTCTTTCTTTCGACGACGGGCATGGCCTTCGCCTGCCTGGCGGGGTTGCTCGCTCCTGCTCCGCGAAACCGAGGCGCTTCCCTCGCGCTCGTTCGTCCGGCGGCGGCCGTCGCGCTTGTCCTGTCGGTGGTGGCGGTGATCGTGGGCACTGCCGATCGCGCGCGGGACGCCGGAAGAGGTCTCTTCGTCGAGGGCAGGCTCGAGGAGGCGCTCGCGCCGGCTCGCCGGGCGTCGCGTGTCAATCCGATCGACCCTGACGCCAGCAGCCTGCAGTCGCAGATCCTGCTCGAGGCGGCCGCGGCCTCGCGCAACCCCACCGGGTTGCCCGAAGCGGAGGCCCAGGCGGAAAGAGCGGTTCGCCTCGATCCGAGGACCCCGGGGAGATGGCGACATCTCGGACGCGTGCGCCTGGCCCGGGGCGATCTGCTGGGCGCATACCTCGCGCTCGCGAGGGCCGCCGCCCTCTATCCGATCAGGATCGAGTATCGCGAAGAGCGCGACCAGTTGCGCGAGCGGATCGAGCGCGCCAGGGAAAAGGAATGATCGCGGTCCTGACCTTCGCGCTGCTGGCCGCGCTCCCTCTGCTCGAGGGGGGCGCGTCGATTGCCGGAATGTTCGTGTGCCACACCGTCGTGTTTCTCCTCGCGTTTGCCGCGCTGGCGGACGCGCGGCGCAAGCGGCATTTCGGCCTCGCCATGGGATGGGAGTCGGCCGCCGCCTTCGCACTCCTGGGCCTCTGCGCGCTTTCCTTTCTCAGAGTCGATTACCGCTTCGGGTCGTTTCTGGGACTGTGGGACGGCATCGTGCTGGCCCTGCTGTGGCTGGCGCTGGTGGCGCTCGGCGGCGGGATCGGGCAGTGGCGTGTGGCGCGCGCCGTCGTCGCCGGGTCGAGCGCGATCCAGGCGGCGGCGGTGCTCTTCCTCCCCGGTCCGGCGAACATGACCCCTTCCGGCAGCTTCGCGAACGCGAGTCAGCTTGCGGCCTACCTCGATGTGGGCATCCTCGTCACCGCGGGCGCGGTCGTCGAGGCTCTGCGGCAGAAGGGACGGTCCGGTCGCGTCGTCGCGTTCGCGGGCTCACTCGTCATTCTCCTCGACACCGCCGCGCTGCTCTACCTTGGCGCCCGTGGAGCGCTCATCGCGCTGCTTGCGGCATCGACGATCTGGCTGTTCTCGTCGATGCCGCCGCGGCACAGGCGGCTGCGCGGGGCGCTGGCCGCGGCGCTCGTCCTCCTGGCGGTCCTCTCGACCCTGGCGTTCCTCTGGCGGTTCGAGCGGGTGGGGGATCCCTACCGCTACGATCGGGTGCATATCTGGCGCGCCGATTTGCGCGCCGCCGCCGATCATCCGATCCTCGGGATGGGCCCCGGGATGTTCGTCCAGCGCGGCTACCGGTACGAGTTCCCGCTCGATCGCGAGATGTTCCGCCACTCCAAGACGCTTCGCTCGACGCACAGCAGCTGGCTGCAGTCTCTGGTCGAAACGGGGAGCGCGGGTTTCCTGGCCCTCGCGATCCTGGTTCTGATCGCGCTGCGCAGGCTGTGGCCGCACCGCGACGACGGCGCGGTCCCGGCGCTCTGGGCCTGCCTGATGTGCGGCCTCGTGGACGACCTGATGACGCTTCCCGCCCTGGCGATGACTCTGGTCGTGCTGCTCGCCCCACGTCTGGTCGCTTCCTCGCCTGCCGATGTCCCGTTGCGGATCGCGACCACGCTTGGTCGCCGCGCCGCGGTCGCGGCAGGACTGGTGCTGGCCATCGCCTGGGGCCGGGGCGTGCTCATCCCTTTCGCGGCGCATGTGGCCTACACGCGGGGGATGATGATCGAGGCGATCGCGATGGAGCCGTACAATCCCCTCTATCGTGCGCAGCGCGGCGTCGCGGCCTGGGATCGCAGCGCGCCCGTCGCGCCCGATGCGTTCGCCTCTGCGCACCACGACCTGACCGATGCCCTCGCGCTCGATCCAGGGAACACCTCGTGGCGGTTCACGCTGGCCCAGCTTCACGCGCGCGCCTGCTTCGATCTCGTCGCGGACGAAGCGCAGGTGGGAAGGACCATCGCCCTCTACCGGAAAGCGATCGCCATGGGGCGCATGGATCCCCGGCCTCACGCGGAGCTGGCCGCGTTCCTGATGGCCTTCGGAAGGTCGGAGGAGGGGATTGCCGCTTTTCGCGAGGCGCTGGCCATCGAGCCGCGGTTCGTCGGGGCGCGGCTCTCGCTCGTGCGCGCGCTGACCGAGTCGGGTCGTACCGAGGAAGCGCGCGAGGCCGTCGCCGCCTTCGAGAAGGTTCGCGCCGAGCTGGCCGGCCATCGCCCCAGGAACACCTACGAGGCCGACCTGATGCGGGTCCCGGGCCCGGACAAGCGCCTCGACAAGTCGCCGTGAGGGCCTATGTTATAATGGCCACGTTTCTACAAGTTCAATAATTTCAGTAGGATACGGGAGTTTCATGAAGCCGCGAGCCGCCATGGGGAAGGCAGACGCTGCACACCAGCCCGTGCGTCGCCAGATGCTCGTCTTCGGCAAGCCGGCGATCGGCGAAGAGGAGATCGCCGAGGTCGTGGCGACGCTGCGATCGGGGTGGCTGGGGACCGGCCCCAAGGTCGGCACGTTCGAGGAGCAATTCCGTTCCTACGTCGGCGCGCGTCACGCGCTGGCCCTCAACTCGTGCACGGCGGCGCTGCATCTGTCGCTGCTCGCCGCCGGAGTCGGCCCCGATTGCGAAGTCATCACGACCCCCCTCACGTTCGCGGCCACGGCCAACGCCGTCGTGCACACCGGCGCGACTCCGGTGTTCGTCGACGTCGATCGGCGCACGCAGAACATCGACCCGGCCCTCATCGAGCGGGCGATCACGCCGCGCACCAAGGCGATCATTCCCGTGCATCTCGCGGGGCGTCCCTGCGCCATGGACGCGATCATGGCGATCGCGCGCAAGCACGACGTGCGCGTCATCGAAGATGCCGCCCACGC
>Ga0137314_1000034_pt1 | contig 49997 bp, 33 predicted proteins | sample EasRivERMZT199_2_FD_102289 | JGI IMG/M metagenome (GOLD analysis project Ga0137314, IMG submission 102289) | Soil microbial communities from meander-bound floodplain in the East River, Colorado, USA - East River MetaG ERMZT199_2 | ecosystem: Environmental > Terrestrial > Soil > Floodplain ... | reverse complement strand
TCATGATCGAGCGATCTCACTTCGGTCTGCGGCAGCCCATAACGCTTGCGAAGCGCCGGCCAGCCGTCGCGCCGGTGGAGGAATTCCTCGCTGAAGGCGAGCCGCAGCCGCGGCAGACCGCGCAAGTCGGAGACTCGCGTCACTCCCAGCCGGGCGGCGTCCCGCTCGCTCATCCCCAGCGCGTAACTGTCCTCGAAGCCGAGAAAGTCGCTCATCCCAACCCCGCGCGCGACGAGGGCGCGCCTCAGAGAATCATCGCCTTCACCGGGCGGGGTCTCTCGCAGGATGTCTTCCCTGATCGTCCCCGTGTATTCGGGATACACGTCGATCTCCCCGGCGAGGAGCGCGTGCCAGAGCACCTGCGTGCCGCCGAGCTGCACCCGATGCTCGACACGCGTGCCGGTGCTGCGCATCACCTGCGTGAGGATCTCGCCGAGCACGACCGATTCGGTGAACTTCTTGGAACCGACGCGCACCTCGGGCGGGGCGCCGCGACAGGAGGCGCCCCACAGCGCCACCAGGAGGACCGAAGAAAGGGCGATCAGCCCGCGACTCGGGCGCGTCATCGCGGTGCGCCGGGACGGCTCTGAGCCTGGATGAACCGGGTGACGAACGCCTCGGCCGGCTGCTCGACGAGCTCCTGCAGGGGACCCTGCTGGACGACGTCTCCATCCCTCAAGAGAACGATTGAGTCGGCGAAGAACTCGGCTTCGACGAGATCGTGCGTGACGAGCACGACCGTCTGCCGGAGCACCCTGAAGATCTCCCGAAGGTCCGTCCGGAGCTCCGCTCGGATCATGGGATCGAGCGCGCCGAGCGGCTCGTCGAGAAGGAGCAACTCGGGCCCGAGCATGAGGGCGCGCATCAGGCTGACCCGCTGGCGCTGTCCACCGGAGAGCTGCGTGGGGAAACGAGCCATCGCGGCGCGCGGAAAGTGGGTCAGCTCGATCAGCTCATCGAGCCGCCGCTCGATGCGCCCGACATCCCAGCCGAAGTACCGAGCCGCGAGAGTGACGTTCGCGGCAGCCGTCATGTGCGGGAAGAGTCCGCCCTCCTGGATCACGTACCCCAGGCGCCGCCGCAGTGGCCCAATCGTGCGCGGATCGAGGGGCTGCCCCCACAGGAGCACCTCGCCCGAGCTCGGCCGGGAAAGGCCGATCAGCAGACGAAGAAGCGTCGACTTGCCGGAGCCGGTGGGACCGAGCAGGACACTGACGCCTGCCCTCAGCGAGAGCGTCGTCGCCTTCAGGGCCTCGACGCTGCCGTAGCGCTTCACGACGCCACGGAGTTCGATGATCGGAGAGTTGAAGGGCGGTGTCACCTGCCTCCGATGACAGTGAGAATGTGGTGAATCCTATCACCACCCGGCGACCGGTGCCGGCGTCGGCTTGGCTGCGGGGGGGCTCGCAGAGGCACTGCTCGTGATACGCTCAGTGCGCGTCGGATCGATTCGGCCGCTGACGTTAAGTCGATCTCATGCCCTCCAAGGAGGGCCGCGAATGCCTCCCCAGCCGGAACAGATGCTGTCGCACTACCGCCTCCTGGAGAAGATCGGCGAGGGAGGAATGGGTGTGGTGTACGTCGCGTGGGACACGACGCTGAAGCGCAAGGTCGCGCTGAAGGTGCTGCCGGTTGCCGTGGCGACCGACCCGGTGCGCCTGGAGAGGCTTCAGCGTGAAGCCGAGGCGGTGGCGGCGCTGAACCATCCCGGCATCGTCACCATCCACTCCGTGGAGGAATCTGCTGGCACGCGGTTCCTGACGATGGAGCTGGTGGACGGGGAGAGCCTGGACCATGTCGCGGCAGCGGGCCCGCTGCCGGTGCCACGCGTGCTCGAGATCGGCATCGCGCTGGCCGACGCGTTGTCAGCGGCGCACGAGCGCGGGATCATTCACCGCGATCTCAAGCCTGCCAACGTGATGCTGGCGAAGGACGGCCGCGTGAAGGTGCTGGACTTCGGCCTGGCGAAGCTCGCGGAAGCTGCGACCGGAGACCTGTCGCAGATGGCGACGCGCCGGACCCCGCTCACGCACGATGGGGGAGTCGTGGGCACGGCGCCCTACATGTCTCCCGAGCAACTGCGGGCCGAACCCGTGGATCACCGCACGGACCTCTTCTCGCTCGGTGTGGTTCTCTACGAGCTGGCGACGGGGCGCAGGCCGTTTGCCGGCAAGAACGCCGCGGAGATCGTCTCGTCGATCCTCCGGGATACGCCGGCGCCCGTGACACAGATTCGCGAAGACGTGCCGCGGCACCTGGGCCGTGTCATCGCGCACTGCCTCGAGAAGGGTCTGCGGGAACGGTTTCAGACGGCTCGTGACGTCTGCAACGACCTGGAGCGGTTGCGCGATGAGATGAGGCTGGAAGCGCAGGGCGCCACTGCCCTGGCGAGGGAGAGGCCACCCGAGGAGCCTCATCCGGCCGCCGTATCGCCGGCATCCCTCCCCACGGCCGGGCCCGGGCCGATCAGGACCACGCGGCCTGTCATGAGGAATCCATGGATCCTTCTCGCGGGAGCGAGCGTGCTCATCGCAGGGACCGCGGTCGTTTGGTTCGTCCGGAGCGAGCGGGGATCGAAGCCGGGGACCGGAGCGGGAAGGCCCGTCGATGTGTCGTCGGCGGCCTCTCGGACTGTGGCCAGCTCGATCGCCGTCCTGCCCTTCGTGAACATGAGCGGCGATGCGGACAACGAGTACTTCTCCGATGGGCTGGCCGAGGAGCTGCTCAACGCCCTGGCGAAGAACCCGGCGCTGCGGGTGGCGGCACGCACCTCGTCGTTCTCCTTCAAGGGGAAGGACACGGAGATCGCCGAGATCGGCCGGCGGCTCAACGTGGCGACGGTCCTCGAAGGGAGCGTTCGCAAGGCGGGCAACCGGGTGCGGATCACCACACAGCTCATCAACGTGGCCGACGGCTACCACCTCTGGTCGGAGACCTACGACCGACAGCTCGAGGACATCTTCGCGGTGCAGGACGACATCGCGCGCTCCGTGATGTCGTCGCTGAAGGCGACGCTCCTGGACGCTGGCGCCGGCGCTGCCGAACAGCGCACCGGCAACACCGAGGCGTACAAACTCGTCCTCAAGGGACAGTACTTCTACAAGCGATGGGGCCCGGGGGACCTCGAAAAAGCCAGGGACCTGTTCAAGCAGGCGCTGGCGCTCGATCCTGACTACGCGCGTGCGTGGCAGCTGCTGGGACTCACCTACGGGAACATGGTCGAGCGGGGCGAGCTCAGCCAAGAGGAGGGGATCAGGCTGTGTCGTGACGCGACGGAGCGCGCACTGGCACTGGACGACTCGCTGGCCGGGGCGCACGCGCAGCTCGGTTGGTACAAGATGGCCTACGATTGGGACTGGGCGGGAGCCGAGGCGGATCTCAGCAAGTCGCAGGCGCTGGAGCCGCAGAACGTCTTCGCCCTCAACCTGGCGGCGACCCTCGCGGGGGTGCGGGGCAGGCTCACGGAGGCGAACGAGATCGCTCGCCAGATTCATGAGATCGACCCGTTGAGCAGCCTCTTGTACCTGAACTATGCGATCGGCCTCTGGCAAGAAGGGCGGCAGGACGAGGCTCTGGCAGCCGCCCGGGGGGTGCTGGAGCTCGATCCGCAGTGGCGGGGAGCGCACGTGATGGTCGGACGGGTATACCTGGCACAGGGGAAGCTCGATCAGGCTCTTCTGGAGATCCAGCAGGAAACCTTCGAGGAACCGCGCCTGTACGGTCTCGTAATGGCCTATCACGCGCTCGGGCGAAAGGCCGATTCGGACGCGGCGCTGGCCACCTACACGGAGAAGTACCAGGGCATGTGGGCGTATAACATCGCGTCCCTTCACGCGATCCGTGGGGAGCGGGACGAAGCGTTCGAATGGCTGGATCGGGCCTATGCCAGGCGTGAGCCGCTCTTTTCGGTGAAGGTCGACCCGGACCTGCGGAATCTGAGAGGCGACCCGCGCTGGCTGCCGTTCCTCAGGAAGATGCGGCTGGCCGGCTGAAGGACCGTCCCTGCTACGACGAGGTCATACTACCAGCGCCGCGCGCTGACCAGCGCCAGCCTTCTCGTTGACAATGGCGCGGCAGGGAACCGGGTGAGGAGGGCACATGGATCGACAAATCGCGCGGCTTCTACAGGATGGCGAGTGGTTCTGCCCACTCCTGCTCGTGGTCAGCCTGGCGCTGGCGTTCTGGCTCACGCGCAGAAACCGCTACTTCCGGCCCAGCGGCTGGCGACAGTGGTGCATTTCTCCCATGCTGGTGATCGTCGCGATCCTCGCAGGAGGTGGCTACTACTTCGCCCGCACGGCGAACAGAACGATGGACCACAGGCTCGAGAACCTGACGTTCAAGCTGCTCTCGGACGATTCGGAGCACAGCATCAGCGAGTACAGGGGACGCGTGGTTCTCCTGAACTTCTGGGCCACCTGGTGCCCGCCGTGCGTCATGGAGATGCCCGATCTCGAGAAGCTCTATGCGACCTACCGCGATCGTGGGCTCACCGTCATCACGGTGTCCGATCAGGACAAGGAAGCTCTCCTGAAGTTCGCGGAGACGCACCCGCTGCGGACGGTCTCGGGGTACTACGAGTCGGCCTGCCCGACGTCCGGGATGGCGGGCATCGCCTGCGCCGGCCGTCCTTTCACGATGCTGATCGACCGCGACGGCCGGGTCGTGGATCGCATCATCAGGTACTCGTACGAGGAGTTCGAGGAAGCCGTCCAGCGGCTCCTGTGAGATCGACTCCCCGTGTGATATGGATATAAGCGATCCAACCCTCGCCTTCGTACCGGCAGGCCGAAACGCATCGCGCGCCGGGGGCGAGCCGTGGATGCCGGATCGGAGCCGGCCAAAGGAACCGCGCCAGACGCGGGGGAGGGTCTCGCATGCTCAACCGCACCGTCCTGGTGTTCTTGCTCACTGCATGTGCTCTGATCGGCGGTGTTTCTGGCGCCGAGGAGCCCGATGATCCCGGCCATCCATGGAACACCCCGTTCGTCACCCGGGTCTTCTACCTGGAGGGGATCGATCTCCGGGAGGCCATGACGCTGGCGCGCCGGACCATTCATGTCCGGAGTGTAGCGATTGTCATCAGCCGCAGCGTTATGGTCGTGTCCGATGCGGCCGAGCCGGTCTCCCAAGTGGAGGCACTCCTGAAGCAGAGGAACGTCGTCCTCCGGGCCGCCGAGCCACATGCCCCGTTGTACCTCGAGCGGTTGCAGAAGGACCCGACCGGAACACGCATCTTCCGTGTCGAGCGCGACTCCATGGAGAATGTCGTGACCTTGCTCCGCGCCATCTACATGGTGCGGGAGGTGAAGAAGTCTGAGGAGGACAGCGCCATTTCTGCGTCGGCGGCTCTGCCAATCCTCGACGCCGCCGAAGCTCTTTTCCGGGAGTTGCGCCTGCTTGATGAGTCTGCGGTGGCCCTGAAGGGCGATGAGCACGCAGCTCACTGAGTCCGTTCCCATCGGAAAAACCTGATCGACAAACTGGCGCGCTGGCTGCCGTTCCTCAGGAAGATGCGGCTGGCCGGCTGAAGGACCGTCCCTAATACGACGAGGTCATACTACCAGCGCCGCGCGCTGGCCAGCGCTAACGACATGACGCTCGCGTCGAAGAAGTCGATGTCGGAGCTCTCCTCGTAGACGGCGCCGGTGAAACCGGCACTCCATTTGCCCGGAAGCCAGGAAGGAAACAGGGCGACGAAGGAAACGCCAATGCCGTCCGCGTCGGCCGCCTCAGATTTCCGATCTCGCCCTTGATGAACGGGACGAGATCGCTGCCGGAGTCGGGCTGGTCGACCGGTGAGTCGATCTCTTCCTCTCCAAACTCCTGCAGCCAGCTGCCGCCGATGAAGTTGCTCTGGAGTTTCTGGATCCCCGCCCCCATCACGTCGAAGCCGTGCCAACCGGCCTTCTCGGGAAGTGGGTCAAGAGCCGCCGACGGTGTCGCGGCGGCCAGCAACGGCGCGAGGACGACGAAGGTCCGCACCAACCAATGTTTCATTCCCTATATCTCGTGGACTTGGCCTTCATCGATCCACTATATTGCGCGAATGAGATTACTGGGTCGATCGGGTGCAGCGATGGTGGCGCTCGCCGCGGTCCTTCTCCCCTGGGGGACGGGCGTCCTTGTTGTGGCGCATCTTGCAAGCGAAGGGCACCATCATGCGAAACCGAACGTCCATGACGCCGACGGCGTCATGCTGGTCGTCCACGGGCACCAGCATGGAATGGGTGCTCCCTTGCACGAGCACACGATCGTGGTCGCGAAGCCGGCCACTCTGACCACACGGCTCTCGCTCGTCCCGGCCCCGGCGGGACTGCTTTCACCTGCGACCGGGTCCTCAATCCTCACCACAGGATCGTTCGCCGCGCCCGCGGATGTTGCGCACGGTCCACCTCATATACCCAAGGCCTCACTGATCCTCCGGATCTGATCCATCCCGCTGACGTGAAAGCTGCGCGCGGGGTCGCGGAGCCGTGTGTCGACGCGGCCAGTCCCACGATGGATCACGGAGGATCGTCATGGATCGACCACTCATCGCGGTCGTTGTGCTGTTTTCGGTCGCTTCGGCCGCCCTTGCCCAGGAAGTCACCGAGGAGAAGTTCCTCTCGGCGCTCGACGAGGGGCACGTCGGCGTCCGTTCACTCACGGACGGCATCGCCCGAGCCGAGGGGGCTCGCCTGCGAGCGGGCACGCTCGCGAATCCGCGCTTCGACTTCTGGCGCGAGGACCCCGAGGACAATCCCCGGGTAACGAACTGGACGCTTGCATGGACGCCGCCCTTGGACGGGCGCTACGGCCTCGGGAAGCGGGCCGCCGAAGCGGGCGAGGAGGCGGCGCGGCTGCGCTTCGAGGTTGATCGCGCAACGCTCCGGAAGGAGTTCCGGCAGGCTTTCGCGAGGTGGAGCCTTGGGCTCGAGAGCCGGGAGATTCTTCAGCAGCAGCTCAAAGTCGTGACCGGCCTGGCGGAGCAGGCGCGCCAACGGGCGCGCGTTGGCGAGGAGTCGGGTCTCGCGGCGCGCCGTTTGATTCTCGCGGAGGGCGAGGTCCGTATGGCGCTCGGCAGCGCCGATGCCGAGTATGTCCGGGCCGCCGCGGCAGCCCGGGCGCTGCGACAGGACCTTCCTGCGGAGACACGGCCCGCGCGGGCGGCGCTGCCCGTCCCCCCGGCGGCGCTCGACCCTGGTGGCGCGTCGCTGTTGAGCGCGCTCGAGCAGGAAAAAGGGCAGGCCGAATACGAAGCTCGCAGGCTCGGCCGATTCGTCGCCTTCCCCACGATCCAGCTCGGCTGGCAAACGATCGATGACCACAACGCCAGCGACGGAGGGCCGATCCTCGCCGCTGGTTGGCCCGTCCCGCTTTTCGACCGTGACCAGGGATCACGGCTTGAAGCGGAACGACTGAAGGACATCGCGGCGGCCCGCCTGAGCTTCGCGCAGGCGCGCGTCGCCGCGGAGGTCGAGGGCGGTCTCGACGCGTACCGGACGCTTTTCGCGACGGCACGTGACGCCCGCGAGGTCGCCGATGGCGCCGACCAGGTCATCGATGCCGCCACGGCGGCTTTCCGCGCGGGGGAATCAGGTCTGACCGATCTGCTCGACACCCTGCGCTCGGCGTTTGCCGCGCGCCTGCGGGCCCTCGACGCCCGCGAGCAGGCCCTGGAGGCGCACCGCGAACTGGAGGCGGTGCTGGGACGGCCGCTGACGGAGGGTCAAGAACGATGATACGCGCACGGCTGGTCGTCACGACGTTCGTACTGCTGGGCGCCCTCGGGTGCGTTCAAGAGAAGTCCCACGACAAGCTCGCTTCGGAGCCCGGGGAGAGCTGGTCAGTCACCGCATGGGGAGAGCGCTACGAGGTGTTTGCCGAGTGCGGCCCGCTGATCGCCGGAACGTCCGCCACGTGCAACGCGCACGCCACCGTCCTTCAGAGCTTCACCCCCTTGACGGCAGGATCGGTGAGCGTGGTTCTCGGAGGTTCGGAGCCTGACCTGGTGTTCCGGCAGGATCATCCGAAGCGAGACGGGATCTATCCCGTCGAGGTTCGCCCGCCGTCGGAAGGGGCCTTCGACCTGAGTTTTCAGGTGGATGGTCCCGCGGGTCGGGAGGACATCGCCGCGGGTCGCGTGAATGTCGGCAGCGTGGAGTCGCCCGGCCGGACGCTCGCGGGCCAGGAAGCCGCCCCCGATACCATTTCATTCCTCAAGGAACAGCAATGGCGGACGGCCTTCGCGACGTCACGGGTCGCGGAGGGCGCGCTCAATGAGAGCGTCGCCGGGCCGGGGCGCGTGACCCCGCCCGCGGGAGGAGAGGTGACTCTGACGGCGACCTTCGATGCAGCCGTCGCTCCGGAGCCCTGGCCGTATGCCGGCCTCGATGTGGAGAAGAGGCAAGTCTTGTTCCGGCTCCTGCCCCGGATCGGGGAGCGCAGTCTTCCGGAGCTGCGAGCCGAGGCGACGTCGCTGGCAGCCGACGTCGCGGCTGCGAAGCGCCGGGTGGAACGGCTCACCGAACTGCTGCGTGTCGAGGCGACGAGCGCGGCAGAACTCGAGCGCGCCCAGGCCAACCTCGCGGGTCTCGAAGCACGCCTGCAGTCGGCCCGACAGGGGATAGGTGCGGCAGATGATCCGGCCGGCTCGTCGGCCGGCACTGCCATCGCGGTCAGTGCACCGTGGTCGGGTCGCGTGGCCGAGGTATCCGTATCGCCCGGCCAGACCGTGATCGCAGGCACCCCCCTGGCGCGAGTGGTGAAGCTGCGGCCGCTCTGGATCGTCCTGTCCCTGCGTCCGGAGGACGCGACGCGCGTCCAAGGCAGCCCGTCGGGACTGCTGCTCCGCCGTCCCGGTTCCACCGCGATCATGAACGTCGGAGCGGAGGATGTGCGCATCGTCTCACAGTCGCCGGAGGTGGATGCGCAAACGGCCTCCATCAGCCTCATCCTCGAAGTCAACCGCAGCGCTTCGGACCTGGCGATTGGAAGCGGAGTTGAGGCGGAGCTGCTCCTCGCGGGGCATAGGAACGGGATCGTCATCCCGGCCTCCGCCTTGATCGACGACTCGGGGGTGAGCGTCGCCTATGTGCAGATCGAAGGGGAGAGCTTCGCCCGCAGGGAGGTGCGTGTCGTCGTACGGCAGGGCGAACAGGCTCTCGTCGAAGGTCTCGGGGTGGGTGAACGGCTCGTCACCGTCGGTGGCGGCACCATCCGGCGCAGCTCTCTTCTCTCCTCGGGTGCCCCCGAGGGGCACGTCCACTGAGCTGGCCATGCTGAACGCAATCATCCAGGGCTCGTTGCGCCATCGCTGGGCGGTCCTCGTGACCGCCGCGGCGTTCATGGCGGCCGGGACGCTGATCGCGTTGCGGCTGCCGGTGGACGTCTTCCCGGATCTCTCCGCGCCGACCGTCACGGTCATCACCGAGGCCAAGGGTCTGGCCCCGGAGGAAATCGAGCTGCTGGTGACCTTCCCCGTCGAGTCGGCCCTGAACGGGGCCTCCGGCGTGCGCCGCATCCGGTCGGTGTCGGGGCCGGGGATCGGCGTCGTGTGGGTCGAGTTCGAGTGGGGCGAGGATATCTATCGGGCACGTCAGGTGGTGGCCGAGCGCCTCCAGGTCGTCGCCTTGCCGGCGGGTGTCGAGCGCCCGACTCTCGGACCGATCAGCTCGATCATGGGCGAGATCACCTTCATCGCGCTGACGTCGGACCGTGTGCTGCCGATGGAGCTGCGACGACTGTCCGAGACGGTGGTCCGCCGCAGCCTTCTGGCGCTGCCGGGAATTTCCCAGGTGGTCCCGATCGGCGGGGAGGTGCGCGAGTATCTCGTCGAGCTCGACCCGGCGGCCAGCGCCCAGGCGGGTCTGTCTGTCCAGGAGGTCGTGGACGCCCTGCAGGCATCCAGCGCCGCGCCGGCGGCCGGCTTCCACGTCGATGGCGGCGAGGAGTATCTCGTCCGAGGCCTCGGCCGCGCTCATTCCGCGGACGACCTTGCAGCCACTGTGCTGCGCGAGCGCAACGGCATCCCTCTGCGCCTGGGACAGGTGGCCGCCGTCCGCGAAGCACCCGAGCCGGCCCGGGGAACAGCCTCCTACCGCGCCCACCCGGCGGTCGTTCTCAGCATCCAGAAACAGCCGGGCGCCAACACGCTGGAGCTCACAAGCCGGATCGACCGCGTCCTCGTCGACCTGCAGGGGGCCCTCCCGCCAGGCGTCGTCATTGAGAAGGAGAACTTCAGACAGGCCGACTTCATCGAGATCGCGATCCACAACGTCTCGGTCGCGCTGCGTGACGGGGCGGTGTTGGTGCTGATCGTGCTGCTCCTGTTTCTCGGCAACCTCCGGACGACGCTCATCTCGGCCGTCGCCATTCCGATCTCACTCGTGGCCGGCGTCATTGTGATCTCGCTGTTCGGGGGTACCTTGAATACCATGACGCTGGGCGGCTTCACAATTGCCATCGGAGCCCTGGTGGACGACGCGATCATTGATGTCGAGAACGTGATGCGTCGCCTGCGCGAGAATCGACGGAAGCCGGCAGCGGAACGGAAGTCGCCGCTCGAGGTCGTGTTCCGCGCCTCGTCAGAGGTCCGAGGTGCGATCCTGTTCGCCACCCTCGTGATCGCGCTCGTGTTCGTTCCGCTGCTGTACCTTCCGGGCCTGGAAGGGCGCCTGCTGCGACCTCTCGGAATCGCCTACCTTGCCTCGCTCGCCGGCTCGATCATCGTCGCGCTCACGGTCACACCCGTCCTTTGCCTGATGCTCCTGCAGCGCAGTTCGCTGCTCGACGCTCAGGAGCCCTGGCTCCTGCGGCAATGCAAGCGCGCCTACGATCGCACTCTGACCGTGTGTCTCGATCGGATGGCTTTTATCATCGGGAGCGTGGCGGTCTTCCTTCTGGCCGCACTCGCGATCGTGCCTTTCCTCGGTCATTCGTTCCTGCCGCCCTTCAACGAAGGCAGTCTGACGATCGCTCTCGTGAGCCCGCTGGGAACGCCCCTGGTCGAGGGCGATGCGCTTGGCAGGGACGTGGAGAAAACGCTTCTCGCGTTTCCGGAGGTGGTCTCCACGAGCCGACGCACGGGGCGCGCCGAGAAGGACGAGCACGTCCAGGGTGTGAACGCCTCCGAGATGGAGGTCGTGCTCCGGCCTGGTCGGCCCAAGGCCGAGCTGCTGGCAGAGATGCGCAGGGCGGTCGCGACTATTCCGGGTGTGAACGTGAGTTTCGGTCAGCCGATCAGCCACCGGATCGACCACATGATCTCCGGCAGCAAAACCAACCTCGCGATCAAGATCTTCGGCCCGGAGCTTGCCCAGCTGCGCGGCCTGTCCTCGAGCGCAGAGCGAGCGCTGCGGGACGTTCCCGGACTTGTCGACTTGTCCAACCAGGAACAGGCGTCGGTCCCGCAGATCCTCATCGACTTCGATCGTCAAGCCATGGCGCGCCATGGCCTGACGCCCGCAGACCTGGCGCAGTCGGTCGAGGCGCTATTCCAGGGGACACTGGCCGGCGAAATCGTGGAAGGAGGGCTCACCTCGCGGATCGTCGTGCGCTACCCCGAGAGGCTGCGATCCCGGCGGGATCAGATGGAAGCCCTGCCCGTGACGACACCGGAGGGCCGTCTGATCCGCCTCGGTGACGTGGCGCGTGTACGGTTCGACCTGGGCCCGGGCCTCATCCGGCGCGAGAGCGTGCAGCGCGTCGCCATGCTGACGGCCAACGTCACCGGCAGCGACCTCACAGGCGTCGTGGAGCAGGCGCGCGCGGCGCTGGCTGCGAAGCTCGATCTTCCCGAAGGCTACCGGATCGTGTTCGGAGGGCAGTTCGAGGAAGCGGCGCGCAGCGTGCGAAACCTCGGCTTCCTGGCGGGCGGGCTCCTGCTTGCGATGCACGGCCTGCTTTTCCTGGCGTTCCGCAGTCACCGCCACACGATGATCGTCCTGGTGAACCTACCGCTTGCGCTCATCGGGGGGCTCGTGGCCGTGGCTCTGGGGGGCCAGGGTCTCAGCGTCGCCTCGCTTGTGGGCTTCATCACCCTCTTCGGAATCGCCACGCGCAACGGTGTGCTGCTCGTCAGTCACTACGGGCACTTGATGCGCGACGAGGGTCTGGCGCTCAGAGAAGCGGTTTTCCGCGGATCACAAGAGCGGCTCGCGCCGGTGCTGATGACCGCGCTGACGGCGGGCCTCGCGCTCATCCCCCTGGTGCTGGCTGGAGACAAGCCGGGCAACGAGATCCAGAGCCCGATGGCCGAGGTGATCCTAGGGGGACTGCTCAGCTCGACGTTTCTCAACCTCGTCGTGGTGCCGGTGCTCTTCTGCCGCTGGGGAGAGCCGCGGACGTTGAAGTCGCATGTACCAGCCTAAGACTTTGAAATAGGTCGGACCCTCCCGTCATTGGCAGGCGGCGGTTGGCAGATGCTCGACTCCGGTAGAGCTGTATCCATAGGTCCCGGAGCCACAGGCGCTCTGGGAGCGGACCAGGTAATAGTACGTCTCTCCTACCGATGGATCCGGTCTTGTGTCGTCAAAGGTCGCGTTCGGGTAGTCATCGCCGCCCGGCACGCAAACGGCATTCTGCGTGCCTCCATCAATCCCAAGCTGGGACGCGAAACCGCCTGCCAGGTCGTAAAGTAGACCCTGGTCGGTCCAGCTCAAGACAAGCGTGTCATTCAGGTCCCGTATCCAGACCAGATTGATGACTTCGGCAGGCGGCGTGACGGGCGCATGATCGCACCCTGTGCCGGCGTCGCAGGTGTCGGTGGTGCAGAGGTCGCCGTCGTCACAGTTCTCGGCACTACCGCCACCGCAGACTCCGGCGCCGCAGGTCGTGGACACGGTGCAGGCGTTCCCATCGTTGCAGGACGCGCCATTGTTTGTCGCCGTGTAGACGCACAGGTCGTTGCCGAAGAGCGGCAGGGTTGTCGTGATGCGTGTCGCACCGCCCGTCATGACTCCGTCGAATGTCCCGGGGTCGTCGATCGCGTTGCCGCTCGCCTCGTTGAAACTCCAACGATGCACCAGACCCGTGGCCGACACGATCTCTCTGTTGCGATCGGCCTGAATCTCCGCCTGCGTCCGCCCGTAGCTCCAGATGCGCCACTCGTCGAGTCGGCCGTTGAAGTTGTTGATCAAGGTCCCCGCGGCATCCCGTGTCGCCCCGAGCAGTGTCGCATCACCCGCCGGCATGTTGACCACGGTGGAGACTGTCCAGGTGGTATTGACGCTTCCCGCGAGATTCCCGTTCAGGTAGATCCGGACCTGTGGCGTTGCCAGTGTCCGGTCCACGACCATCGCGACGTGGTGCCACTGGTTCAGGGTGACCGTCGCCGCCGTGTTGGGTGTGTCGACCTGCGCGCTCGGCGAGGCCTCGACCGATGCCGAGACGTAGGGGCCTGTCCGCAGTTGGATGACGGCCTGATTGAAGGCTCCCTGCCGGCCTGCCCGGAAGAGACTCGTCAGATCCGTGGTGAATCCGTCCGCGTAGAACCACCCCTCGACCGTGAAGCTGCTCGTGCCAAAATTGTTGATGAAGTTGTTCGGCGTCGTATCCTGGCCGAGATTGACGTAATCGGTCGTGGTGCGAAGGTCGGCGGCCGCGTCGTTCGCCGTGTTGCAAGTCTCCGCTGTGCAGGTGTTCGCATCGTCGCATTGAGCGTCCGTCGTGCAGGACACGCACCCGGGAATCGGCGAGAACGTGCAGGCATTCGCGTTGCAGGTATCGGTCGTGCAGACGTCACTGTCGTTGCAATCGGCGGCCGTCAGGCAGCAGCCGGCCACGGCCGAGCCGCCGCAGACCCCCGCCGTGCACTGGTCAGGCGTCGTGCAGATGTTCCCATCGCTGCATGCGGTCCCATTCGGTGCGTTCGGATAAGAGCACTCTGCCGGCGAGAGTGCCGGCGCCCCGGCGACCCATCCGGAGGTCGGGGTGAATGTGATGTTGGTCAGGGTGCCATCTTCAGCGGGAGACGTGGAATCCGGCGCCACCGTGCCGCTGGACTGGTCGAGGCCCCAGCGCCCCAGCAGCCCAAGATCGGTGCTGATACGTCTGTCTTTTCCAAAGACGATCTCACTGGCACTCCGCGCACGATCCCAGACCCGCACCTCGTCGAGCTGCCCCTGGAAGAATCCAGTCTGCGCTCCCGTGCTGCTGAGAGTCGTTCCAAGACCGAAATGCTGGATGCTCCCGCTCTCAGGAGTGGCTCCGGGCGATACGGTGCACGCGCCGCCCGCGCAGTTCGAGCAGGCGGTGTCGACCGACAGCTCCGCCCCGTCGAGGTAGAGCCGCCACCGCGTGCCGTCGTACGTGACGGCCGCGTGGTGCCAGGTATTGATGCTGACAGCGGGTTCAGACGCCGCAGTGCACACGGGATGGTTCAGACCGGAGGCCGAATCTTCGAAATCGCCGGCAAGCCGGCTGTTCGCAATCCCGAGGAAGTAGTTCATGTTGAGATTCAGCGGTGTCTCGACCTGGGGTGCTCCCTTGCTGAAGAGCGGGATCGTGCCGATGGGCAGACCGCCCGTACCCGTGCCATTCGGCATTCCCGTGCCCCCGCCTGTCCAGTAGAACCAGGTCTCCAGCGTGAATCGCGTCGCCCCCAGACCGGCGGCGACGTTCATGGTCACGTAGTCATTTGTTCCATCGAATGCCAACGCGGACATGGCCGGAGCATTGCTGCACGTGTCGGTCGAGCAGGCGTCGCCATCGCCACAGAACGGTGAGCCTGACTGGCACACCCCCGCGGAACAGGTCTCCGTGCCGTTGCAGATTTCGCCGTCACCGCACGAGTTGGTGTTGTCCGGCGTGAAGACACAGCCCGAGGCGGATTGGCAGGAATCATCCGTGCAGAGGTTGCCGTCGTTGCAGACCACCGGAGTGGTTGCGCAACCGGTCGCCGGGTTGCACGAGTCGGTCGTGCATATGTCGCCGTCATCGCAGAAGACAGCTGCACCGCCGGTGCAGGTGCCGCCATCGCAGGTATCGCCCATGGTGCAGAAGCTGCCATCATCGCAGGGAGCTACGTTGATGGTGTTCACGCAACCGAATTCGTTGTCGCAACTGTCGTCGGTGCAGACGTTGCCATCATCGCAGACCGCTGGTGTGGTGCCGGGCTGGCAGGTGCCGTTTGCGTCGCAGGTGTCCCCCGTGATGCAAAGATTATTGTCCTCGCATGAGGCACCCACCGCGGGTGTGAACTGGCATGTCCCCTCACCGAGCTCCGGTTTGTCGGTTCCTTCCCAGAGCGGACCGCCCGTGAGCGTGCCGTCCTCGGCAGGCGACGTCGAGTCGCCAGCGCTCGTGTCGGCTCCCTCGGCAAAGCCCCATCGGCCGATGAGCCCGGGCGCCGATGTCACTTCGGTGTTCATGCCGGCCTGGATACTGGCCAGGGTTCGAGGAATGTTCCAGACACGGGTCTCGTCGATCAGACCCTGGAAGAATCCGGCGGCCGTACCGGAGCTGTTGAGAGCCGTCCCGATGCCGAAATGCTGGATGCTTCCGCTCTCAGGAGTGGCTCCGGGCGATACGGTGCATGCGCCGCCCGTGCAGTTCGAGCAGGCCGTATCAACCACCAGCTCCGCGCCATTGAGGTATAGCCGCCATCTGGTGCCGTCATAAGTCGCCGCCGCGTGGTGCCAGGTATTGATGCTGAGAGCGGGTTCAGACGCCGCAGTGCACACGGGATGGTTCAGGCCGCTGGCCGAATCTTCGAAATCGCCGGCAAGCCGGCCGTTCGCAATCCCGAGGAAGTAGTTCATGTTGAGATTCGGCGGTGCCTCGATCTGGGGTGCTCCCTTGCTGAAGAGCGGGATCGTGCCGATGGGCAGACCGCCCGTACCCGTACCATTCACCAGTCCCACACCTCCGCCCGTCCAGTTGAACCAGGTCTCCAATGTGAAGCTGGCCGCTCCGAGGCCGGAGGCAACACCCATGGTCACGTAGTCATTCGTGCCGTCGAGCGACAGGGCGAAGGCGTTGGCGCTCGAGATGTCGCAACTGTCGGTCGTGCAGCTGTTGCCGTCATAGCAGTCGTCGTCTGAAAGACAGCAGGTGCCGTTGGGGATCCCGGCGCAGGCGCCACCAGTGCAAAGGTCGAGCGATGTGCACGGGTTGACGTCGTCGCAGACCCCGCCCTCGTTGCCGGCCGCGTGGCCGCAACCACTGATGGCGTTGCAGCTGTCCGTGGTGCAGAGATTTCCATCATCGCAGCTCACGCTGACGTACTGGCATGTTCCGGTGCCGACAGCCGGCACCTGTGATGACGACGTGAGCCAGGATGGGGCCGGAGCGGTCGTGGTCGTGAGAGTTCCAGAGGACGTTCCGACTGAATCCGCCGTGGTGGTTCCGATCCCCTCGTTCATACCCCAGCGATGGACCAGTCCCGTAGCGCTCGTGATAGCGCTGCCCATGTCCGCCGCGATCTCGGCCTGGGTTCTCGCGTAGTTCCAGATCCGGAATTCGTCGAGCCGTCCGTCGAAGGGATTGATCGGGTTTCCGCTCCCGTCGCGAGCAGCCCCAAGCATGGTCGCCTCAGTCGTCCAGCTGATCGCGTTGGTCGCCCAGGGCGTACCTGATGCGACGGTGGGGGCGCCACCGTTCACATGCAGCCGGAGCTGTTGTGTGCCGGCTGTCCGGTCCACGACCAATGCTACATGCGTCCATGTGTTGGCGGTCAGTGCCGGGCCGGTGACATCCACCTGTGTTCCGGTCGTGTTCGTCTCAACGGAACCCGCAATTTGGAGATTCCCTGTGCCTGTGAGCTGGATGACGACCTGCGGGAAGGCCTGCTGCCGCCCCGCGCGGAAGATCCCGGTAAGACTGGCCGCGCCGCCATCCGTGTAGACCCATCCTTCGACCGTGAAGCTGCCCGTCCCGAAGTCGTTCAAGTAGTCGACACCGGATCCGATCGGGAACTGCACCCGGTTCCCGGCGGTGCCGGCAAACGAGATCGCCGCGGCGTTACCACCCGAGCACGAGTCGGTAGTACAGACGCTGTTGTCATTGCAGTCTGCGGCCGTGTTGCAGCTGATGTTCGGCTGGTTCACGCAGTCACCACCCGAGCAGGAGTCCGTCGTGCCGGCGTTACCGTCGTCGCAGTCAGCCTCGGTGGAGCAGCAGCCCGGCGTCGGCGTGTAAGAGTTCGAGCAGCCGGTGGGAGCGACGCACGAATCGGTGGTGCAGGCGTTGCCGTCATCGCAGTTGGCGGCGGAACCTGACGCGCAGGTTCCACCGCTGCAGAAGTCGGAGACGGTGCAGGCGTTGCCGTCGTTGCAGGCGCCGTTGTTGTTGGTGTTCACGCAGGCATTCGAGGTGCAGGCGTCGTCGGTGCAGATGTTCGCGTCATCGCAGTCGCCCACGGTGTTGCAGCAGTTGGCAACGGGCGAGTGCTCGCAGAGCTGCGAACCATTGCAGGTATCATCGGTGCAGATGTCGGCGTCATCGCACTCGGCGTTGGTGGAACAGGTCGTGGTCGTCGTGAAAGACTGACGGGAGCCTGTCGTCGAAGCGCTGCCGTCGGATGCCACCGCATACCACTCGTAGGTGGTGTTCACCTGGAGACCGGGCCAGGTCACACAAGCCTGCAGTCCCGCCGGTACGTCCATGTCGGCGCCGGCTGCTACGAATGGGGCGCCTGCATCCATGTCGTAAGCGAGTGTGATCTCGTTCTCGGTCGGAGCAACGTTGTCGGCGTGGCTGCTCGGCGTCCCGTCATTCAGCTTGTTGATGAATCTGTTGAACACCGGCGAGTAGGTCTCGATGTGGAACGTGTCGGCCTGTGGATCAAACGTCATGATCCGGAGCCAGCCGTTGCCGCCGTTCGGACGGCTCTGGAAGTCGGAGAGGACCGTGTGTATCGGGTGGCCGTCGGTTGCCAGATCGGTTCTGTGATCCGCCTGGTCGAGGTGTCCGCCGAGCAGCAGGAAGACGTTCGGCAGCGTCTTGATCGCATTGAAAATCGACTGCCCCTGCGGTGAGAACGATGGCGTACCGGTGCCGGCGCTCGTTGGTGTCCCCATGAAGTGGGTCGTGATCATCGCGCGATGGTTCGCGTACGGTCCCGTCAGGAGCCCGCGGACCCATGTCAAAACCTGCTGGCACGTGGTGAGCGTCCCCGTGGGCGCCGAGCCGTCGGAGGGCCATGAGCAGCTCGTGTTGTCCCATTCGAGGTGGAAGCTGATGAAATCCATGCCGCCGCCGCTGAACAGCTCGTAATGGTTGTCCATGCTGTCGGCGAAACCGGGCAGGGGGAAGTTGCCACCGAAGTACGCGCGATCGGAGAAGCGGCTCTTTCCGAAATTCTGGTTGTAAAGGGCCGTGGTGATGTTCTCGTCGGTGCCGGAACGCGCCGAGCCGCTCGGATTCTGGTCGTGATTCCCGACCGCGATGCCGTACGGCATCCCATCGAGCAGCCCGGTCGTGGTGGGATTCTCGACGATGACCCAGGCTGCGTTCGCGTTGTCCCACTGCGCCTGGATTCCGGCCGAATCGGTACAGTCACCCAGTTGTGTCGTGAACACGATGTTGCGGGCCACGCGGTTGTCCCGCAGCCACGTTGTCTGCGTCGTATAGGTCGCGGGGAAGCTGGCCGAGTAATACTGCGTGTCAGGCAAAGCGATGATAGTGAACGGGTCACCGGCGACACTGACGCCCTCGCGGCCATAGAACGTCACGTCGAGGGGGGCACCTTCCTCGTCGTCCACGGTCACGCACAACTCCGGGCTGGTGGAAAGACCCGTCGCGAGGTTCGCAGGTGTCGGGCTCGACGGCGCATCCGGCGGGGCATTCGGCGGCAATTCGATTTCCAGACGGGGAATCAGTGTGAGGTCGCTGCTGCCGAAGGTGCCGTTGTGAACTTCGATTCCGATGGCGTTTGTTCCGGCGACGAGTGAGCTGGCCGGGATGCTCACCACGTTCGGCGGGTTGCCGTTCGCACCGGCGGAAGCCTCGTGATTCGACACGGCCGTTGCGTTGTATGCCGGCGGTGTGCCGACGGTGCCTCCCATGTTCGAGCTGCGAGCCGCCTCTGCACCGTTGATGTACACGACATAGGCATCGTCATAGTCGATCGTCAGCTTGACGCCCGCGATCGAACCGAGGTCCGGGATGTTGAATTCCTTGCGGACGTAAACCGACACGTACCCCGGTGAATTCGGCGGGTTCTGCATGTCGCTCAGGATCGTCGCGTCATCACCGTCTCCGTAGCCGAAGCCGCTCGGCCCGATCAGCCACGATGTGTCGTCGAAACCGACAGTGTTCCAGGTTGATGGTGGCGCGGAGAATATCCCCTTGAAGTAACTCCAATTCGCACCCGGGACGATGGGAAGCGAGGCCGGTGGACCCAGAGAACTGGGCGAGACGCGACCCTTCAGGGCGGCGATGACCCCACCTGCGGCGGCCAGTGGGTCGATCAACCCCGCCTGCTCCGACGGAGGTGTCGCCGACGCGACGAGGACGTGCTGTCCGGTATCGATCCCATCGTCGGCCCCGATGATCGCTTTCCAGCCGACGGGCGCCAGCAGACAGAAGCACAGAAGGAAAATAGCCGTCGATGGACGGCCAAGTCGCGTGTAGATTGCCCTCGCCATGGGATCCCCCCCTGTTGGAACCGCCCCATGAAGGTCCAGGGCAAATGTATGGACTGCTGTGTGTTCCGACGAATGTACACGATCGGGCCGCATTGCGGCTGTTAAGAAATGCTAATGTCGCATCCATCCTGCCTTGCCACCAGATCATCCGACACGGTTCCGTCCTTTTCGATCTTGCCCGGAGGCTTTCGAAGCGTGGTGCGAACGTTCGGGTGGTGTCCAGGGCAAGTGCATGGACAGGATGCCTCTGCTGGGTGTTACCGCGGACTATGCACGATCGGGCGCATTGGAGACTGTTCAAAAGTGCTCATGTCGTGAAGTTTCCGGGCATGGGTCATTCGCGCAGGAGGATGGTCAGAAGCGAGCTGTGGATCTTCAGTCCACCGTTGTACTCGATGAGACCGAGTTTACGAAATCTGTTCATGAAAAAACTGACTCGTGAACGAGTTGTACCGACGATCCTGGCGAGCATCTCCTGGGTGATCTTGGGAACCACGGGTTCCATCTTGCCTTCCTTTCCGAAGTTGGCGAGGAGGAGAAGCGCGCGGGCGAGGCGTTTCTCACTGGAGTTGAACAGCTGATCAACAAGATCATCCTCGAGCCGGATGTTTCGTGACAGCAGGTGCGTCAGGAAGCTGTCGGCGAAGTCCGTCTCTTGTCGCAGCAGACGGATCATGAGCGCTTTGTCGAAGCGCACGATGGTGCACTCCGAGATCGCGGTAGCAGTCGCTATGCGCACCGGCTGGCCTGCCAGGCACCCCTCTCCGAAAAAGCTGCCCGGCCGCACGACACCGATGACGGCCTCCTTGCCACGCCGTGACACGACGGAGAGCTTGACCGTACCCTTATGAACCATGAACACCACGTTCGCTCGGTCGCCCTGCGAGGAGACCGTGTTACCCTTGGCATACCTCGATATGGTTCCGTCCTTTTCAATCTTGCTTCGGAACTCGTGAAGCGTGCCGTGCGGTTTCTCCCTCTGGCTCATATGCCTCCCTTCTCGAGCGACTGCCCTGGGTCAGGCGCCGTCCTCTGTCAGAGGATCGTTGAGGGCGTGACCATCGCCCGAAGGATACGGGCCCAGGATGAATGGCGTTCGCTCACGAGATACAGATTACCGGGGAGGGGTTGAAGAATCCTTGAACCTGTGAGACTGATTTTCGGACAGTTTGATCCGGACTTTCTGTGTTTTCAGCAGGATACGAGTAGGGAAGCACACGATCGCACGTCGCCTGCAAGGGCTAATCGAGCGACGCCGAAGTGCTCCGGACCCTCTGGGATAGGTGGTGCCGGGGGCGGGAGTTGAACCCGCACGGCGCTTGCGCGCCCGAGGATCTTGGGGCGACGCGGAAGGGGCACCTTTCGCGTATCAGGTCAGGACGACGGATCCTTGTGTCGGGTCGCGGTTACTCCATGGATGATCGCTAGGCCGATCAGACAGAGCACGCCAACCCCGATCCACTTCGGCGGCACATGGGCCAAGTAGGCTCCGATCGCCAAGCCGACGGTCAGGATCAAGTACCCGACGAGGTAGAGTCCAAATGACATTGCCGTCTCCCTAGGGGGGCCAAGAATTCGATCGTTTCCACTCGGTGACGTTCCCTCAACTCTACCGGGCGTCGTCGAAAAGGGCAAGAAAGCCTCCTTCGACTGCATCAAGGCGTTCGCCGAGACGGATCTCACGGAAGTCAATGAGAAGCTCGATGCCGACGCTGATCGTCGACGGCGATGAGGACCAGATCGTGCCGATTGGGAGCGGGAGTCGACGAAACGGGAGGGGCAATGAAATCAGCAAGTTGCTGACTCGTTGCCCCTTCCCGTTGCCGAGTGTTATGGCGAGAGTTTCGAGCAGAGTGTGTGTCTAGCGCGGGACCGCGAGGAAGCCGACGCCGTCGGCGGTGTACCCGGCGATCTCGCCTTCGTTGTTGATATTCCCCGCGAGCGTGAGGACCGGTGCGCCTGGTGCCAGGTCATTGAGCTGCTGTACCAGGGCCGTTGGAGTCTGCCAGATCACTGCCCGACGGCCGACGCCGGCGATCCTCACGAGTCCTACGACCTCATTGTTGTCGTTGATGCCTCACGCCTGGCTGCGAATCGTTCCTGGCATTTCATCCAGCATATTGATGCCGTCTTCCTTGGTCCAGACGAACGCCCGGTAATTGATGGTTCCTTCCTGATCGAGCGGCAGAGAGAAGCCCACGACGACACCGTCGTTGTTGATAGCGGTCGGGGTGTTCCAGGTATGGCCGCCCAGGTCATCGATCCTCTGAGGCACGCCGTTCTCCCACAGGACCATTTGCCTGGCACTGACGCCGCCGACGGCTATCCCGCAATCACCGGAGATCCCGACGACCTGCCCCTGGTCATTGATCGCAGTGGCCGCGCTGGTCGTGTCGCCGGGCAACGGTGGCAGCTCCTGCATCTCTCCCTTGGGTCCCCAGATCACGGCCCGGAACTGCAACGTTTGAAAATTCGGATCGCACGTGGGATCAAAGACACCATTTTCCGCCCAACCGACGATCTGCCCGCGGTTGTTCACGGCCGTGGCGTAGCTGTTGTAGCCGCCGGGAAACGCCGGCAGAGCCGTCATGGCGCCTTTCTCCCAACGAAACCCCTTGCAGACTTTCCCGGTCGGCACTCCGGGCGCGAAGAACGGCCAGCAGGAGAAAGAGTTCTGCAACGGACTCAGAGGGTTGTCCTGCGTCGTGTCGGAGATGCCGACGATGACACCGTTGTTGCTCTTGACCGGCCAGGCGACGGCACTGTTGGTTTCGGGCCCGCCAAGGGAGCCCAGGTCAATCGGTACCGGGCCATTCACCCACAGCGCGGCACGTGAGACAGCGTTACCTTGCATATTGGCCTGCCCGGTGACCCAGCCACGATCATTGATGCCGTTGGCTCCGGCGCCACCGCCAAGCCCCTGCAGGGTGGTAACATCGTAGGTCTCGGCAGGCAGATCCATCGGCAACGCCAGTGCGCCCAAAACTGCGGCCGCATGAATCATTCGGGTGGTTCGCGACGTCATGGCTATCCTCCTCGTTGATGAGGGTGCCGGGTGATGACTTTGTACCTCCAGCGAGAGGGCGGTTACTCGCCGGTTTCGGACGCACAATCGGACTCGAGGGATTTGATGTCTGAAAAGGGCTAATCGATGCGGCGCAGCGAGTGTATGGTCGATGTGCCCATGAGCACAGGACCCTCTTTCGATACTCGCGCCCTGGATCGCGCCCGCAACAGCAGGGATGCGAGGTTCGACGGAAGGTTCTTCATCGCGGTCACCTCGACCCGCATCTATTGCCGGCCCATCTGCACGGTCCGGGACGCGAAAAGAACCAACGTCCGCTACTACTTTTCCGCCGCCGCCGCAGCCGCGGCGGGGTATCGACCCTGCCTGCGGTGCAGGCCGGAGGCAGCCCCTGGGACCCCCGCCTGGCGAGGAACCTCTGCGGTCGTCAGGCGTGGCTTGAGGCTCATCGATGAGGGGATTCTCGATGACATCTCGGTCGACGACCTCGCCGGCAAGCTCGGCGTTGGACCGCGCCACCTGGACCGCTTGTTTGTCCAGCATCTGGGCGCGACGCCGATCGTGCTCGCGCAGACCAGAAGACTGCACTTCGCCAAGCGTCTCCTCGACGAAACGAATCTGCCCATCACCGAGATCGCGCTCGCTTCTGGCTTTGGAAGCCTGCGCCGTTTCAACAGCGTGTTTCGGAACACGTACAAGCGCGCCCCACGTGACTTGCGACGACGCACGCGAACCGGCGCCGGTAATCATCCTGCCGACACGGTGATCCTGAAACTGGCGTTTCGTCCACCCTACGATTTTGCGCGCGTGTTGGCGTTCCTGCGGGCGCGAGCGATCCCTGGAGTCGAGACGGTCGATGCCACCGGCTATTCACGCACGGTCCGAACCGGAAACGGCGAGGCCATCGTCAGGGTCGGGCTCATGGATGGCGAGAATGCGCTGGAGCTCCAGGTGACGGGAGCTGTCCCCGGAGACCTGTTCGAACTGTCCGTTGCCGCCCGCCGTGTGTTCGATGTTTCCGCGGATCCTGCTCAGATTGTGGAGGCGTTCCGATCCGACCAAATCCTTGGACCGTTGGTTGCGCGCTCTCCCGGGCTGCGTATTCCCGGAGCATGGGACCCGTTTGAATGCGCGGTCCGGGCGATTCTCGGGCAGCAGATCAGCGTCAAAGGCGCCCGCACGCTGGCCACCAGATTGGTGCAGCGGGTGGGGACGAGCGTCGAGAGTGCAGCTCCGGGTCTGACGACCTTGTTCCCATCACCTCGAGCGATCGCGGAAGGCGACCTGAGGGGGCTGGGCCTTACGACAGGGCGCATCGCTTCGATTCAGAGCCTCGCCCAGGCAGTTGACGCGCGCAAAATCGACTTCGCAGCCGCGACAGACGAGATCATCGAAGCCCTGACACATATCTCTGGCGTGGGACAGTGGACCGCGCAGTATGTAGCCTTGCGGGCGCTGGCAGATCCCGACGCCTTTCCAACGTCGGATCTGATCTTGCGGCGCATGGCCGGGGGCGGAGAGGGAGCGCTTTCCGAGGCCGAGCTGGAATCTCGTGCGAAGGCGTGGCGGCCGTGGAGAGGGTACGCGGCCACGTACCTCTGGGATGCTGCCGCACGGTCAAGCGGTGCGTCTTCGAGATCGCCTGCTCGGCCCCAGAGGCACTCGAAGGGCGTCGCTGCCCCCAGAACGCGTGCGCACCTCACGCCGACACGTTGATGGAATTCCCTGCATTTCGGTCATCCGGGAGGACTAGAATGGCCAGGTGAACTCCGAACCGCCCTCTCTCGAATTCTCCACTATCTACACGGATTACCACGCCCATGTGCTGCGGTACGTCGCCAGGCTCATCGGCCGCGAGGAAGCCGGAGGACGTGACCCAGGAGGTCTTCGCCAAGGTCGCCCGCTCGCTGGGGACCCTCGCCAATCCCACGAAGCTGGATTCTTGGTGCCATCACGATCAACACGGTCCGGGACACTCAGCGAATTCGAGGGTCTTCCCAACGCCGAGATCGCGCGCCGACTCTCCCTCTCCATCGGCACCGTCAAGATCAGGCTCCACCGCGCCCGGGCCAGGCTGCACGATGAGCTTCGGCGCAACTGCCGCTGCTACTACAACGATCGCGGCGAGCTGATGGCCGAGCCGAAGAGTCGCTGACCCCCGCCTTCAGCTGTATCTCCCGCCGGCCCTCCGACGTCTCCAGAATATAGAAGGAGATTCGCCATGCACAGACTGTTCAGATTCCTCGGTAGGGCGGCGGCGGTCCTGATCGGGCTGGCGATCCTCGGCGGCGGCCTGTTCGGCGTCGTCGTGCTGTCGCGGGAGCCTCTGCGAGCGACGCCCTCGACCACGCATCCGTCGATCGCGCGGCAGGCGTGCCTCGACTGCCATGCGCCGATTGCCGCGGGGTGGCGCCAGTCGTTCCACTACCGGAGCCTCAGCGGACAGTACTGGAAGGACGTGCGGGACCTGGGCTATTTCAAGGTCTTCGACCTGACACGGAAGGCGTGCGTCAATTGCCACGCCCCGGCCAACGTGCTCGACCTGGTCGACGCGGCACCGGCCGTGGCCGACGAGCCACTCGGTGTCGAGTGCACGCCGAGCCTCCTGCGCGAGCCGAGGGGCGTCTTTCCCGCCGCGCGTTCCGACGACGTCGTTCTCGGCGTCGATTGCACGTCGTGCCACGTCTCGAAGCGCGGCATCGTCGGGAGCGGAGATCATCCGACGGCGGCGCACGAGACCGTCGCCGATGCGCGATTCCAGACGGCCGTGCTGACCGAAGGGTTCGGCAAGGACGAAGTACTCCTCGATTTCTGGCCCTTCAACCAGGACCGCCGGATTGCCTACGGCGAGCGGAAGGAGATCCTCTTCCCGCTGCCGGATGGGCACGGCACCGTCGAAGCGGTGATCCGCTATCACGACTGGATGAAGCTCCGCCGGACGCTGTTGACACTCAAGCAGGTTTTCTAATTCAGACGCCTGAAGTGACTGTGCGGAGGGGTGTTCGCCGCGGCGAGAATGCGGCCGACATTCTCCTCGGAAAAGAACTCCTCCGGTGAGGTCGTTCCGGCGTTGACCCGCGCAAATCCGTCCATCGCTTCCTGATTGCCACGCATTGCCTCCAACAACCGCTGAAGCGGAGGCGGCGGGGGTTCAAGGGTCGCCAACTGCGTAGTGAATTCGTACATCGGGAGCACGCGCGCGTCCCGCGTCGTCTGATAGTCGCTCATCGTGACCTCGAATGCTCGACCCGAGCAGAAGGTCTCGTGGAGGGCGTTGACGCAGAGCTCTGCGTCGAGAAAGGCGTCGGCGATCCCCTGACCCGTGATGAAATCCTTGTTGTAGCCGGCATCGCCGACCAGAGCCCAACCTGGACCGAAAGGCCTGCGGAAATAGTTCGGGACGGCAAGGCCCGCGAAACCGGCCTCGCATCTCGCACCGCGCACACGATCGGCGAAGGCGGGCGCCAGGTCGAGGGTCTTCAGATAGTTGTCCTCGATGTCTTTCCTGTTCGCGTCGAATTCCACGTAGGGCCAGCCCACGATGAGCACGGTGAGGTCATCGTTGGTCGGCCACGCGGCGAACCCGCGGGCCGAGCGGACATAGTTCTCGGAGCGACCGTCCATCGGCAGGTCGCTCCAGTACGTGTAGTAGCCGGCGAGAAGCCGCGGCTTCACGTGGTATTCCTCCGGAGCGACCGACTTCGCGACGCAGGAGAGCAGACCATCGGCGCCGATCACGACCCGCGCGCGTTCCAGGACGGACCGGCCTTTCTTGCCGTGGCCTCGAATTCCGGTGACGACACCATCGTCGCGGAGCACATCCGTGACGATGAACTCCTCCCGCACCTCGGCCCCCGCCTCTGACGCAGCCTCGAGCAGAATCTTGTCGAGAACGGTGCGCCGCGGGGCATACGCGACCGGGGCGCCGGCAGTTCCCGGCGATCCGGTGATCGTCAAGGGCCCGAAGTCGAACACATACGTGTGGATAGAAGGGCATCCCGACGCCACCACACGCTCGAGCAGGCCCCATCTCTCGAGCGCGCCAACGCCGGGTGGATGGATCAGATGGGTCGAGATGGCGTCGCTGGGGAACCTCGCCTTGTCAACGAGCAGGACCCGGTAACCCTTGCGCGCGAGCAGCATGGCCGTCGGAGATCCGGCGCAACGCGCGCCCACCACGATCGCGTCGTATGAGTCACTGTTCACCTCCACCTCCTTTCGGATCGCCGAGCGCGGTGCGCAGTGCGTTCAGGAACGCTTCGGGTTGTTCCAGCGACGGATCGTCGGCAGCCTTCTCGATCACGTGCAACGACCAGCCAAGGCTGGTGCTCGCCGCCTGGGCGAGGGACAACGAAGTTGCCAGGTCGTGCCGGCCCCAGATGAGAGTCGTGGGAACAGCGATACGTGCCAGGTCCTCGCGAGGGATCGCCGGCATTCCGAATTGCTCCATCAGGGCGTGCTGCGTCACTCGCAGCGCCGGCGTTCGGGCCCGGTCCAGGTTGTATTCCTTGATCCACTCCCAACGCGCGCCGAGCCGTTCCCGCAGGGCGTCGAGGTCGAAGGCACAAAGGCCCCAAATTTGGTCGTGCGTGGCTTCGTTCGGTTCGGCGATGAACTCGGTCAATGCCCGGCCGAAGTCGGGCGCCGGGTGGAATTCCGCCAGACCGAGCGTGTCCACGAGCACCAGGCGGCTCAGCCCATCCCGACGGTCGGAGGCGAAACGCGCGGCGATGGCACCGCCGATGGTCTCCCCCACCAGCGCGGGCGCCGTCGGACAGGTGGACTCGATCAGAGCGTCGAGCCAGTCGAGCACGCGATTCACCTCATGCGGACCGTCGATCGGGTCCGACGCTCCGTGTCCCGGCAGATCAGGGGCAATCACGCGATGAGTGGCAACCAGGTCCGGTATCACACGCAGCCACTTGAGCCCGTACCCTCCCGGCCCGTGAAGCAGCACGACGGGCGGCCCGTCACCGCCCTCGAGAACGGCTGTCTCTCCATCACTGATTCTCAGCCGCCGTTCCGTGACGGGCAGTCCCGAGAGCAGTCGTGCGCGAGCGTTCCCGACGGCCGCCGGCTTGCGTGACGTGGCGGTCTCTTCATGACGTGACGTGTGAGCACGGGAATTGTCCATGGCCTCCTCCATCCCCGGGACGAGATCGTTCGTCCGGGCTGGATTGAGTTTGGCTCATGGATGCGCGGCAGGCTTCGGCGAAACCACCCAATTCACCCCACCCGGCGGCGTGGGTAGTTCCACCCACGAGTGCCGGACAGGTCAGAGGAGCCCGTGTTTGTATGCGTAGGCGGTGGCGGCCGAGCGCGTCGGGAGGCCGAGCTTGGTGAGGATATTGCTCACGTGCCGGTCAATTGTGCGCTCGCTCACGAACAGCTCGGCAGCGATCGCCTTGTTGGTCTTGCCGGTGGCGATCAGAAGAAGCACCTGGAGCTCCCGGCGCGACAGACCGTGCGGTGTCTCGGAAAGCTTGTCGATCGCGTCGAGCCGCGAGAGATCGGGCGCGGCGCCCAGGCGTTCGAATACGACCCGGGCCTCGCCCAGCTCCAACCGCCCCCCCTCGTCGTCCCCGAGAGATCGGCAGGCCTGTCCCATGAGCACGCGCACGCGCGCGATCTCGTAAACCGCCTCGATCCGTCGCCAGATCTCGAACGCCTGACGCAGGGTGCCGATCGCCGCCCGGGGCTCACCTGCAGCCAATTCGATCGCGCCTCGAGCGTGCGCCGCCATCGCCTGCAGGACGTCCGTGCCGAATTCGCTGGCGATCGTCTCCAGCTCCTGGCACGCCTGGCGCGCCTGGCGCAGGTCACCTGCGGAGAGCGTGATCTCGACGACCGCCGGAAGCAACCTGGCACGATCGAGCGGCTTCGCGGTGGCGCTCAAGACCCGCAGCACCGCCGCGGATGCGGCCTCGGTCCGCCCCTGGGCCATCCGCAGCAGTGCGAGTCCAGGATGCGGCTCCCTCCCCAGGTGGGCCGCGTCATGATACGACCGCTCGGCGGCTGAGAACTCCCCGCACAGCCGGTGCAGCTCCCCCTGCTGATAAAAAGCCTCGGCGGGAGTTCTCCCGGCAGGGACATCCTGAGGCATACGTTCGCAGACGCGACGAAGCTCCGCCTTCGCGTCGGACCACGCTCCGCTCAATTGCATGATCTGGGCGCGATGCACCAGGCACGAGAAAGTGAAGGCGACCATCTGAGGTTGCATCTCGCACCACCGCGCCAATAGATCCGTCCACTCGCGCGCGCGGCTCAGGGCATGGATCTCCTCACAGGCGCCGATGACGCTGCAGTAGATCAGTCCTGTCATGATGGGGGACAACTCCCCGGCGACGACTGCCAGCATGGTCTCGTCGAGGAGGGCGAGTCCGGCGTTGAGCCGCTTCTCTTGAATGAGCGACCGGCCCTCCAGGTGATGGGCGCAGGCGATCAAGTCGGCCTCGGCGAAGCGTTCACCGATCGCGGCGGCCCTGGATGCCATGGCCCGCGCGGTGGCTTCGTCGCCTGCGCTCAGATGCTGCTCGGCTTCCGGCAGGAGCAGGTATCCCTGCTCCACGCAGTCCTGTCCCTCCACGAGACGCCGGGCCTTCGCGAGCCAACCGCTTGCCTGAGCCGACTCACCACGAAGGAGAAGGCCAAGACCCGACCAGAATGCACAGCGGGCAGCCCGCAATCGGCAGCCGGATTCGCAATGTGCGCGATGCGCCCGATCGAGAAACCCATAGAACTCGAGATCGCGGCCGGTCAGATACGCTGAGGTCGCCAGAGACTCGAGGTCGTCGCCTCCCAGGGGCGCCACCCGATCCGCGAGTCGGAGCGATCGGTAGGCATCATCCCAGGCACGACGCCGGAATGATTCGCGGCCTCGCTCGAGCTGGTCGATCGTACCCACGACAGCGCACCCCCGGGTTGAGGGACCTCCTGCAACACTCGGAGATTCTTGCTGGGGCGAGCCGATTCAGTCAACCTCTTCCTTGCGTGTGCCCAGCGGGCGGAGTCCGGGCGCCTGAGGCATGAGACAGCGTGTTGCGTGGTAACGTCGCTGCAGCGAACGCCGGAACAGCGGCCTCTTCCACAACGATACCGGGAGTTCCCATGAAGCGACGTGAAGCACTCGGCGTGATTGCGATTGGGGCCATGGGCGTCGCGGTGACGCCGCGCGGCGATGCCCTGGCACAGCAACCAGCCGGCCCCAGTCCAGGCGCCGTCCTGACGGGGCAGCACACCGTGAAGCCTCTTCCCTTCGTTCCGAAAAACCTTCGTGGGCTGACAGAGAGATTGATCGTTTCGCACCACGACAACAACTACGCCGGTGCCGTCAAGAACCTCAACAAGGTTGAAGAGGAGCTGTCGAGGATCACCGCGGACACCGCCGGGTTCATCGTCGGCGCTCTCAAGGAGCGGGAGCTGACGTTCACCAATTCGATGATCCTGCACGAGCTATACTTCGGCAACTTGGGGGGCGATGGCCGCGCCGGGGGAGCGATTCTGAAGGAGCTGGCCGATGCGTGCGGGTCGTTCGCGCGCTGGGAAGAGATGTTCCGTGCCACCGGGATGAGTCTCGCCGGAGGCAGCGGTTGGACCATTCTCGACTTCAATTTCCACACCGGCGACCTGCACACCTACTGGTCCGGCAACCATACTCAGGCTCTCGCCTCGGGTTACCCCCTGCTCGTGATGGACATGTACGAGCACGCCTACCAGATGGATTACGGCGCCGCGGCGGCAAAATACGTCGATGCGTTCTTCCAGAATATCCAATGGGATGAAGTGAACCGGCGGCTGGAGCGCGCGCGAAAGGCCGCCGCAGCGCTCCGCGACTGAGCGATCCGCCCGATCGGCCGCCCCGCGCGAGCGCTTCAGCGATATGCCTGGATCTCCAGCCCCAGGTAGCCCGTACCGATGCGCTCGGGCGGGCCGAACCGCGCAGCCAGCGCCTCGGCCAGAGGAGGGCCGGTCGGTTCGTCGGCCAGCACGAGTTCAGTCTTGTGATGGGACTGCCGCTCGAAATGAAGTACGAGAACCAAATCATCGTTGCGGACGGGGACTATGTCATGGCTCATGGCCGTTACACACGACCTGGTGGAGTGAATTGGGTCGTCGTGGACGTCATGCGCATGAAAGACGGCATCTTCGAAGAACACTGGGATGTGATCCAGGACGAGGCGACGAAAGAGCAATCCTGAAGCGGATTGCCCATGTTCGGTGACCGCTTTCCGGACTCAGAGCCAGTATGACCCTTCACCATGGGCACTCACGACGCGCCTGGTCTGTCCGCTCTTTTTCCGGGCGTCGTCGTGATGAATCACGCGTGCCACAGCCGAAGGGAAGTGTGGCTGGCAATATGCTTGAAGTCCGCGTCGGGACTCAAGAGCTCCGCCTCGGCGTCGAGGCACGTCTGGGCAATAACGCAGTCCACCGCGCCACGTACGGTGACTCCTTTCCGTCGCAGCGACCGAAACATGCGAGCGGCACGCACGTGACACTCCACGTTAGGTTGAACCACCGGAAGGGAGGTGAGAACGCGTTGAGCCCGCTGGAAGCCGGTGTCGGTTCGAAAGCCCTGAAGGACTTCCGTGATGATGATCGGAATAACTGCCAGGTCCTCCTCCTCTTCAAGGGCAACTTCGAGGCGTTCCGCGTGGGGACTCGGAGCCCCGTTGAAGAAATCCGCCCATGTGTTCGAATCGACGATCATCATGAGGTGTGCTTCGTCCGATCAGCTCGCCATTCATTGACGTTGCCTTCCCACGCGAACTTGCCCCGGAGACGGCGCAGAGCTCGATAGAGGCTGCCTTTGTCAACGAGCCGGCGCAGGGCGATGTTCACCACTTGCCGCTTCGTTCTTGCGCCGGTGAGCCGCATCGCCTGTTCCACAAGTTGGTCATCGATCTCAATGTTGGTCCGCGCCATGTCGAAAAAACCTCCATCTAGTGATACACCAATATAGACCGATCTTGTGCATTGGCCAAGCCTCCGAGTCAGAAGAGCGCTGGTCGGTGGATCTCGGTACATGGCATCGTCGAATCGGCTTGGTGCCGGGGCTGGGGGTCGAACCCAGATGAGCCTGAGGATCGAATCGCCGATCCCAGCGCGACCAATCCCCGGATGGTGAGGCTCGTGTCGGCGACCAGTCTCAGCGCCGCCCAGGTGGACGGGATGGGGTCACGGCTGCCTGCCCGAGAAACAGAATCAAGTGGACAAATCGGAACTTTCGCCGTACCGTCTTGCCACCTACAGGGCGCTCCAGTCCTTCAGGACTCACGCTAATAGCGGTCCGCGCCCGGGCGGGTCATTTCCGGTCGGTGGGGCGCTCGTGCTCGGGAAGGAGGCACGTATGCGCAGGCGACTCGCGGTCCTGACATCGGTACCCTGTCTTCTGGCGGCTCTCGCTGGCCCCGCTTTCGGCATCTCGAATGGCGCCCCGGACGGGAACACCCACCCTGCCATCGGGATGCTGCTGGCCACCAATGATTCCAACAACATCTGCGCCGGCAACCACCAGTTCATCTCATCCTGCTCAGTCACGCTCATCGCTCCCGATCTGGCCCTCACCCATGGCAACTGCACGGCTGCCTTCCGCGGCGGCCTCGATACTGGACTCGTCAACGAGATCTGGATCATCTTTGATCAGGATCCCTTTGACAACGCCATTTCGGCCTTTGATTGCACCAAGTTCACGGACGTGGACGAGACGGAGATCGTGACCAACCCCAACCCCAGCCTCGGGGTCATCCGGCTGGCGCAGCCCGTCTCGATCCCGCCCGTCCAGCTTCCCATCGAGAACCGGCTGCAGAACGTCCCCCGGGGCCTGGACCGCCTGACCTCCGTCGCGATGGGAGCCACCAGCGCCACCGTCGGCTTCGACCTCCGCAACACGCTGCGCAGATCTTGGCTTGGTCGGACCGATCCCCCTCTCGAGGCCGAGTTCCACCACGTGACGCTCGAGGAAGGGGGCTCTCCCGTCCAGGCCTGCTTCGGGGCTTCCTTCACCGACGGCGGCGCCGTCTTCGTCGAGGGCACCAACGAGGTGGTGTCGCTCACTCAGGCCTCCTCGCCGTGCAGCCCGATGGGCCGGCTGCCGAGGCTCGACACACCCGCGGCGCGCGACTTCCTCGATGACTACGTTACGGTGCCATAATCAAGGAGCGTCGGTCCCACAACTCTGTTGCGGTTCATGTTCGTTCCGGGGGATTGGTTACGGGCCGAAGAAAAAGCAGCGAGGTGGCGCGGAGCGTCCGGCACAGAGCCGCACAAGTCATAGGGGCGGATTGGGCACTGTGACCTGAGACAACACGAAGGGGTACGGTCGACACTCGTCGCGCCCGTCTTCAGGACGTCGGAGCCAGGGTTCAGCCTGGCGACCCGTATCGCCGAATGACTCTTCAGGGACACGGGAGCGGATTGGGCTCGAGCATGCCGCTGGATCTGTATCCCTTCGGCCCTTCCTCAGAGAGCCGGTTGCGTCCCGTCACCAGGTAGAAGTACGCCTGGCCCGGCGCTGGACCTCCAGGTGACGGGAGCTGTCCCCGGAGACCCTTGAACTGTCCGTTGCCGCCCGCCGTGTTAATGGGAAAAGCCGCTGCCCGGCGACATCTGCGATGCCTGCTTCATGCGCGGCGACTGCCGCGATCGCATCGACTTCGATCACCTCGATCGGCGGTCCCGCCGCGTAGGATCACGGACAGCGACGTCAGGCGCTCGGGCCGCGCGACCTGCTCGAGCTCCGACGCGACCCTCTGGAACAGCATGGCCGTCCCTGAAGCGACGACTCGCCCGACGCCGAAGAGAACGGGACCGAGCGCGACGAGGAGGATGAGGAGGAGCCGAACCTCCAGGAACGACTCCGCTCGAAAACTTTCGTCGTCGCGAGCCGTGCTTTGATGGCCGACCCCCACTGGGTCAAGGTCTCGGAGCTGTTCAAGGACGACGTTTCTGACACTCAGATCCAGAAGCGTCTCGTCAAGTCGTTCGACGACCCGCTATTCGACCGCTACGCGAAGCGTTTTCAGGCCGTCCGCAGGATCCGCGACTACCCCTCGCGCCCGTCCGAGATTGGCTTCCAAAGCCCGCTCGCCTCACCCTCCGCCGAATCGATCTCAAGATATCCTGAAGATCCCGGGCTGCTTCATTTTGGCGGACGGGTTCCAGGTCTGATCGTCGACGACTTCAACGAGGTGTCAAATGGAGATGTTCGGATTCGACGCGTATTCGCCGCAGCAGATCGCGGAGAGGATCGAAGCGGTCGGGGTCGCCAAAGCGCGGTTACCTTTGCCCGCTATGTTCGTGCTGGGTATCTGCGCAGGCGGGTTCATCGGGCTTGGCGCGCTCTACTCCACGCTCATCGCCTCTGATCCGGCGTTGTCTTTCGCTGCGAGCCGGCTGCTCAGCGGGCTGACCTTCTCGATGGGGCTCATACTCGTGGTGGTCGCGGGCGCCGAACTTTTCACGGGAAACAATCTGCTGGTCATGGCCTGGGCCGAGGGCAAGATCACGACGTTGGAACTGCTTCGGAATTGGTCGGTGGTCTACCTCGGCAACGCCGTTGGCGCGATCGGGCTGGCCGTGATCGTCTGGCTCTCGCACCACGGCGATTTCAGTCAGGGCGTGGTCGCCGCACAGTACGTGACGATCGCCGGACAGAAAGTCGCGCTGCCGTTTTGGGAGGCATTCTATAAGGGCGTGTTGTGCAACCTCCTCGTTTGCCTTGCGGTATGGATGGCCATGGCGGGACGCAGCGTCACCGATAAAGTGGTCGCCATTCTGTTCCCGATCTCCGCCTTCGTCGCCGCGGGGTTCGAGCATAGCGTCGCGAATATGTACCTCATCCCGCTCGGCATCCTGTTATCCCTCGGCGCACCTTCCGGCGGGCCGGTCCCCGACTGGTTGAGCTTCGGATCCAGCCTCGCGCCGGTGACGCTCGGTAACATGGCAGGCGGCAGCATCATGGTCGCCGCAATCTATCACCTCATCTATCGCCGGGCTCTCAAGAGAAGCGCATGACGGCGTCCACCGATCAGGGCCTCAGCACCGCTGAAGCAGAACGGCGTCTCGCCGATGAGGGGCCCAACACCCTTCCGAGCGCGGGCCGCCGCGGCGCGGTCGCGATCGCGCTGGAAGTGGTGCGCGAGCCGATGTTCGTGCTGCTGGTGGCGGGGGCGCTGATCTACCTGGTCCTAGGCGATGTGCGCGAGGCCCTGATCCTTGCTGTTTCGATCGTGGTGGTGATGGCGATCACGGTCGTGCAGGAGCGCAGGTCCGAACGCGCGCTGGAGGCGCTGCGGGAGATGTCGAGCCCGCGTGCGCTGGTGATTCGCGACGGTGCCGCGCTCCAGATCCCGGGCGCTGACCTGGTGCGCGGTGATCTGATGGTCCTTTCCGAGGGCGATCGCGTGCCGGTGGACGCGTGTCTCGTGGCGGCAAAGGAATTATTGCTCGATGAGTCGCTCCTCACCGGAGAATCGTTGCCGGTGGACAAACTCCCGAACATGCCTGTTTACGCGGGCACCCTGGTGGTCAAGGGGCAAGGGCGCGCGCTGGTCACTGCGACCGGGCCGCAGACCGAATTCGGCCGGATCGGTCGGTCGCTCGCGTCGCTCGACGTCCGCAAGACCCCGCTGCAGGCCGAGATCGCGCGCATCGTGAAGGGGGTTGCCGCCTTCGCCCTCGTGTTGTGCCTCGCGCTCGCCGCGTACTACATCATGATGCGCGGCGACTGGCTGGCAGGGATCCTCGCCGGTATCACGCTCGCGATGGCCCTGCTTCCGGAGGAGTTTCCGGTCGTGTTGACCGTGTTCCTGGCTCTGGGCGCATGGCGTATCGCGCGCCACGGAGTGCTCACGCGCAGAATGCCCGTGATCGAGACGCTCGGGGCGGCCACGGTGCTCTGTGTCGACAAGACCGGCACGCTGACCGAAAACCGCATGGTATTGATGGACACGATGGCCGCCGGGGGAGACACCGGGCGCCTGCTGAACGCTGCGGCGCTCGCCTGCGAGCTCGACCCCTTCGACCCGATGGAACGGGCCATCCTTTCCGCTGCCGGCGAACGCGCGGACGATCTGCGCCGCAGGTGGACGCTCGAGCGCGACTACCCCCTCACCGCCGAATTCCTCGCCGTGTGCCATGCCTGGCGCGCCCCCACGGGCGAGCGGCGCGTCGCCATCAAGGGCGCGCCCGAAACGGTGCTCGCGCTGTGCGGCCTCGAGGATGCGGCGATCCGGACCGCCATGCAGGACGTGGAGCAAGCCAGCGGGCGCGGGTTGCGGCTCTTGGGGGTCGCGGAGGCGGACTGGAGCGGACCCGACTGGCTTCAGGACCCCCGTGCGTATGCGTTTGCGTGGCTCGGCTTTGTCGCTCTCGCCGACCCCCTGCGTGCCGAGGTGCCGGAGGCGGTCGCAGAATGCCGCCGTGCCGGAATCCGCGTCGTGCTGATCACCGGCGACTATCCGGGCACCGGCCTCGCGATCGCGCGGCAGGCCGGGATCGCGACCGAGGGCGGCGCGCTCACCGGCGGTGAAATCGCCGCGATGGACGCCAGCGCGCTCGCGCAGGCGGTGCGCCGCATCAATGTGTTCGCGCGCATCCGGCCCGAGCAGAAGCTGCGTCTCGTCTCCGCCTACCAGGCCCACGGCGAGATCGTGGCGATGACCGGGGACGGCGTCAACGATGCGCCCGCACTGAAGGCCGCTCACATCGGTGTGGCGATGGGAAAGCGCGGCACCGACGTCGCGCGCGAGGCATCGTCTCTCGTGCTCCTGGACGACGACTTCGGCTCGATCGTCCTCGCGGTCCGGCTCGGACGGCGCATCTACGATAACATCCGCAATGCGATGCGCTATGTTCTCGCGGCGCACGTGCCGATCGCGGGGATGTCGTTCCTGCCGCTGGTGTTTGGCTGGCCGGTATTCCTGTTCCCGGTGCACATCGTGTTTCTCGAATTCGTGATCGATCCTGCATGTGCCATCGTGTTCGAGGCTGAGGGCAGCGACGGAGGCATCATGCAGCGCCCTCCACGCGATCCCCGGGAGCCGCTGTTCAACATGCAGATGCTGGGCGTGAGCCTGTTGCTTGGCGCGTCGCTTCTGGTGACCGTGTGTCTTGCTTCCTGGTGGGCGATGGCGAGCGGGCTCCGTCATGACGAGGTCCGCGCGCTTGGGTTTGCGGCGATCGTTTTCGGCAACCTGGCGATGATCCACGCGACCCGTTCGCGTGACCGCGCCCTCCACGAAACGCTGCGGCGGGCGAACCCGGCACTGTGGTGGATCACGATCGGAACCCTGGCCGCGCTGACGGCCGCCATCTACGTCCCGCCCGTCGCTGACATATTCCAATTCGCGCCGCTCTCGGCCGGTCATCTCGCGGTCGCCGCCATCGCCGGCATCGTAGGAGTGCTGTGGTACGAAGGCTACAAGGTGTTGCGTCCCCGAGGCCCAAGGCGCTCTGGTGCCGGTGCTTGGAGTCATGGATGAACGTGTTTGGGCTTGACTGCGGCTCGTCGTCGGTGAAGTTCCGGCTCCTCGCCGTCGATCCGGGAGCGCCGGCGGCTGCCGCCCGGCTACTTGCCGGCGGCGCGCTGAAAACGGTTTACGAGGGTTATGGACACCCAGATGGACACCTGTTCGCGGAGGCGATCACCGGGACGGCGATGCAGGGAGGTGGTGCTGGTGTCGGATACGAGAATAGGAACGTCAGCCGTCCTAGGGAAGTTCCTCGCGCCGTAGTCGCCGATGTCCTTCGAAAACGGTGAGGACTTCGATCACTTGCTTTCCGGGACGGCAGACGATCCTGCCAAGTTGCTGAAAAAGAATGGTGCCGGGGGCAGGGCTCGAACCTGCACGGCCTTGCGGCCAGGGGATTTTAAGTTCTTTCTCCGCTCTGCGACCATCGGTCGCTATCCGAACAACCGGTGTAGATTGAATGAGTCGCTCGTTGACTTGGAACAGCATCGAAACCGATGTTCACCGCTGATGACCAATGGTCCTGGCACAGTACTGACACAGCCGCGGGGCGCACGGAATCTGACCAGGGACGGCTTGCACGTGGGTCTCCTCGCTATGCCGCGCCGTCTCGAACATCACTATCCCTCCTTCAGGACGTCGCGGGTGACCGCTTCACGCGGAGCACCTGGCGTCGGTGCCGGTGGCTCCGACTGGGTCCCCGACACGCGCTCCCACCGGATGAGCTTGAGGTCCCGCACGAAGACGGTGTAGATGAGGGGGACCAGCACGAGCGTGATGAAGGTGGCGACGGTGAGGCCGCCTATCTGCGCGTAGCACAGAGGTTCCCAAAGGGGACCGCCGTGCATGGCGAGCGGCACCAGGCCCAGGACGGTAGCGCCGACGGTGATCATCACCGGGCGCAGCCGGACGATGCCCGCGTCGATGAGCGCGGTCTCGAGGGGGAGGCCCTCGTGGTGCGCCTCCTCGATGAAGTCGAAGAGCACGATGATATGGCTCACGATGACGCCCACCAGGCTGGCGACCCCCAGGAAAGCCATGAAGCCGAAAGGCTGCCGCATGATCGCGAGCATGGCGAGCGCTCCGACCATGCCGTACGGGATGGCGGCGAAGACCACGAGTGGCTTGACGGCGCTGTCGAACTGGAAGACCAGCGCGAAGTAGATGAGGGCGACGGAGGCGAGCATCACGAACGCCATTTCTGCGAAGCCCTCCTCCTGCTCTTCCTGCTCGCCGCCAATCTCCATGCGGTAGCCCGGCGGCAGGCCGGCCTGGATGGCGTCGATGGCCGGGCTTGCCGCGGAGAGCACCTCGGAGGGGAGGTAGCCGGGAAGGGGGTAGGCCGAGATGGTGAAGGTCCGGACCTGGTTGCGCCGCTGGAGCTTGGAGGGGGCCAGCTCCCGCTCGACCCGGGCGACCTGCCGGAGCGGCACGCTGTGCGGGCTCGCGCTGGAGAACACGTACACGTTCGAGAGGTCCGAGAGGAGGGCTCGATCCTCGAGCCGCAGGCGGGCCACGATGGGGATCTGCCGGTCACCCTCTCTGTAGAAACCGACCGGGATGCCCGAGACCGCCGCCGAAGCGGACTGGGCGGCATCCAGGCGGGTGACGCCCGACAGGTTGGCGCGGTCGTCGTCCACGATGAGACGCGCGACCAGGCCGGGAGGACCCCAGTTGTCGCGGACGCGCGCCGCGATGGGGACCGCTCGCAATGCGCCGGCCACATCGCCGGCAATCCCGCGCAGCGTGGCGATGTCCTCGCCCGAGACGCGGATCGAGATCGGGATCCCGACGGGCTCGCCGGTCTCGAGCTGGCGGACGTCGATGCGGGCGCCCGGGATCCGGGACAGGGCTTTCTGAAGCGGGGCCACCAGCTCCTTGGTGAAGTGCTTGTCGGTCACCTCGACGAGGATCTGCGCGTAGTTGATCTGCTGCTGCTCGGGCTCGATGGAGAACCAGAACCGCGGGCCGGCGCCGCCCACGAAGGTCGTGAGCGTGCGCAGGATGTCAGGATGGCCGTGTTCTTTTCCGAAGGCCTCGGCCTCCTCGCGGATGACGCGCTCGGCCTCGGCGGCCACGGCCTCGGTCACGGAGAGTGGCGCGTCCTCGGGGACCCACACGTCGATGTAGGAGAGGTACTGCAGGTCGATGGGGAAGAACTGCGTCTTGGCCTCGTAGAGCATCACCCCTCCCCCGGCCAGCAGCAGCAGGGAAGCGCCGAGCGCGGCCCAGCGCCTGCGCAGCGCCGCGTAGACGAAACGCGCGTACCATCCGGTGAACCCCGTCTGCCGCCGTTCCTCGATCGGCTTCTCGGGCTTGGAGGGCCGGCGCACCAGGCCGAAGGCGACCAGCGGGATGAACGACATGGACACGATCAGCGCCGCCACCAGCGTGATGGTCATCACCACGGGCAGCGAGTACAGGAACCGTCCGGTGTCTCCAGTGAGCATGAGGAACGGCAGGTAGGCCACCACGTTGGTGAGCGTGGCGAAGAAGATGGCGCGGGCCAGCCGCGTCGGGCCGAGCCAGGCGGCCATTTCTCGCGACATCCCGCCGGCCAGTTCGCGCTGGATCGCGTCGCCAGCCACCACCGGCATGTCCACCAGGAGTCCCAGCGCGATGATGAGGCTGGCGATCGAAACCTGCTGGATGTCCACGCCGAGCATCTGCATGGCCCCGAAGCTCATGGCCAGCGTGAGCGGGATGGAGGTGGCGACGAGCGCCGCCGTGCGCCAGTTCCAGAACCCCACCAGCGAGACGACCACCACCAGGAAGATGGCCTCGTACAGGCTGACCATGAAGAGCGAGACGTTCTCGGAGACCTGGCGCGGCTGGTCGCTGGTGCGGGCGATGATGAGATCGGGCGGGAACTTCGGGCGCAGGCGCTCGAGCATCGCGTCCACGTCCTCGGCGAACCGCCCGATCTGCTCGCCCGAGCGCATCTGGAGCGCGAGCGTGATGGCCCGGCTGCGCTGCCAGCGGCCCTCGCCGTCGCGCCAGGCGAGGTAGTTCAGGAAACGGGGCGGACTATCGTAGCCGCGCGAGAGCGTCGCGAGATCCCGGAGCCGCACCGGCGTTCCTTCGCCGCCGGTTCCGACGAGCATGTCTTCCATCTCGCGGAAGCTGAGGTCGCGGACGTTCGGCTCCACCACGACGTGCCGGTTGCCCGTGTCGAAGATGCCGCCGGGCATCGTCGTGTTGCGGCCGGCCAGGGCCGCGACGAGGCTCGAAGGCTGCAACCCGGCGGAGGCGAGACGTTCCTGCGCGTAGTCGAGGAAGATGCGCTCCGGGAGGACGCCGCTGCGGCTCACCTTGGCCACGATCGGCACGTTCTGCATGACGCGCTCGATCTCATACGTGAAGTCCTCGAGCTGGCGGTAGGTGTAGAGGTCGCCGGCCACTTCGGCCAGGCGGTCGGCCGCCTCGGCGGGCATGCGGATGAGGACGGGGCCCCACGCGTCGGGGTGCATGTCGGCGTTGCCGAGCCGTTCATGGACGAACGTCTCGATGTACGAGCGGAGCTGTTTTTCCGTCCGCGAGGTCGCCAGATCGAGACCGATACACCCGTCGGCCAGCAGGCGGCGCGCTTCGCCGCCCACGCCGTCGCGCATCGCCTGCGCCGTGAAGAGATCGAAGGGGCGCTCGGCCACCGACGGCGACACGCTGGGAGGGAAGCAGTAGAGCATGCTCACCCGATCCGCCGGTGGGGCGGAGGCACGGACCCGCTCGATCTCCTTGCCCAGGGCCCTGCCCCGGATGCGGAGCTCCGCCTGCCCCACCTTCGGGCTCGCGACGGTCAGCATGAGCGCCGCGGTGTCCCCGAAGTCGCTCACCCAGGTGACAGGACCGGCGCCCTCCGGCAGATCCGGAATGTGCGTCACGCGCTGGCCGATGTCGGCGAACTGAAGGACCGTGTCGGCGATGCTGTCGTGCAAGTGGACCAGGACGACCGTCACGCCGTCGCGCGTGGTCGACTCGATCTTCTCGATCTTGGAGTTGCCGGCGGCGGCCTTCTCGATCTTCCGCGTGACGAGCTCCTCGACGCGATCGGCGGTGATGCCCGGCCACGGGCAGACCGCCAGTCCGACCCGAACCGGGATGTCGGGGTCCTTGCGCTTTGGCATGCTCGCATAGCCCGCGACGCCCCACGCCAACATCGAGACGAGCAGCGCCCAGGCCACCTGGCGGTGCTCCACGAAGTAACGGGCGATGTTGAAGCGACCCTGCTTGTCTGCAGCCTCGTGACTCATGGGACCTCCATTGGCAGCACCTCGATGAGCTCGCCATCGGCGACAATCGAGGCCCCCGTAGTGATCACCCGCTCGCCGGGATTCAGCCCGCGCAAGACGGCGACGTGATTGCCCGCGACGTCCCCCAGCTCGACCTGCCGCATCTTCGCCCGCTCCTCGGAGCCCTCGCCTTCCACCACCATGACCGCGAACCGATCGCCCGGCGCCCAGATGAAGGCGGTCAGCGGCAGCACTGGGATGGCCGCCTGCGGCGAGACGCTGTGGAGTTCGACCGAAGCGATCATCCCCGGTCTCCACAACAGGTCGTGGTTGGGGATCTCGACTTCGACGTCGAAGTTGCGGGTCACCGGATCGGCCGCCGCTGCGATGCGGCTCACGGGCGCCGAGAAAGTCCGGCCGGGCAGGGCGTCCGTGGTGACCGTGACTGGCTGGCCCAGCGACACCGACCGCAGGGCCACGTCCGGCAGGCCGATGACCACCTTGATGCTCGTGACATCTCCCACAATAAAGACCGGCGTGCCCGGCCCCATGTACGCGCCGAGCTCCACGTTCTTCTTCAGCACGTCCCCGTCCACGGGGGAGACGAGCGCCGTGTCGCGCAGGGCCACGCGCGCCTCCTCCAGCGCCGCCTGGGCCGCCGCGAGCTGGGCCTCCGTCGCGTCGCGCTGAGCCGTCGCGGTTTCCATCTCCGGCTTGGTGACGCTCTGGGTCGCGAAGAGCCGGGTCGTCCGCTCGAACTCGAGCTGCGCCTTCTGGGTCGCCGCGCGCGCCGCCGCGACCTCGCCAATCGCCTGATCCACCTGGTCGCGGTATTCGGCCTCGCGCAGGTTGGCCAACACGTTGCCACGACGGACCCGGTCACCCTCACCGACCTCACGCGATCCGCCGGTGGCCGACGGCACGATCAGGATCCGCTCCACATAGCCGGGCCCGCGGAACGCGAGCGTCGTCGTCGTCTTCGGCTCGGCCACCGCCGAATAGACGACCTTGCCTCCCGCGCTGAGCCCGGACGTCACCACCTCCACTCGCACCGCGGGTCTGGGCTTGGTGGGAGGCTGCTGGTGGCAGCCCGCAAGCACGCAAACAGACGCCAGGAGCACTGTGCTAGTTCTCATCGCCGATAGCCCTCTCGAGTCTAGCCACCGCCGACCAGTAGGCAGCGACAGCGTCAATGAAGTCACGCCGGGCGGTCGACAGCCTCGCCTCGGTGCGGAGAACGTCCCTCAGGATGGCGGCGTTCTCCCGGTAGCGGTTCCGATCCGTCTCAAGGCTGGCCGCGGTGGCGTCCTGCTCCAGACGCATCGCCTCCATCAGCGCGGCGGCGTCCCCGAGATCACGCCAGCGCCGGCCCACCTCCACAGTGATCTGCTGTTCGGTCTCCTCGCGTCCTTCGCTCGCCCGTGCCGTCTGGTACCCGCGCTCGGCCGCCTCGTGCCCCTTGCGCCCCCAGTCGAACGGCTCCCATTTCATGTAGAGACCGACCGTCGTGACGCTGTCGGGCAGCGAGTCCAGATTCATCAGCCGGGCGTAGGTCGCGGTCAGCGACAGGTCCGGGATCCAGCCGGACACCGCGAGCCGGCGCGCGGTGGCGGCCCGGTCGGTCAGCAGGGACGCGCCGCGGATCTCGGCCCGCAACGTCACGGCGCGCTCGCGCGCCGCCTCCAGCCCCAGGGCGGCCGCCGGCGGGGCGAGCTCGGACGGCTCCGACACACGAAATAGCGTGAGGACCTCGCGTCCCAGCACCTGGTTGAGATGCTCCTGCTGCGTCGTCAGGTCGCTCTGTGCGGCCACCAGACGCTGGCGCTCCAGCGCCAGCCGCGCTTCCACCTCGAGCGCGTCCGATCGCAGCACCATCCCTTCCACCAGATAGCGTTTCGTCACGGCGTCCAGCTCCTCGACGGCGCGGACGGTGTCCTGCAGGGCGACGATCCCCTGTTGGGTGGCCGAGATCCGGTAATAGGTCGTCCGGACCTCCGCCGCCACGAGCTGTCGCTGTCGCCTGAGATCCTCCTGGGCGATCCGGCGGTCGAGCCCTGCGATCTCGAGCCCTAGCCCGATCTTGTACTGCTGCGTGAGCGGCTGGCTCGCGCTGACCATCGCCACGCCGCCGTAATCCTCCGCCACGGAGATCGTGCTGTCCTGGGCCGGCAGTGCACCCAGCGGCGGAACGTTCCCCAGCGAGCCGGCCGGAATCGTGAAGTCGAGGTCATTCAGCCAGCGAAATTCGTAGGCGTCGAGCTGCAGCTCCGGCAGCCGGCTGGTGCGCAGCGCCGCCTCGCGCTCTTGCGCCTCGTCCACCGTGTATGCGGTGCCGGCCAGCAGGTGGTTGTGGCGCCGCGCCATCTGAACGGCGTCCTCCAGCGTAAGGAGCGCCACGTCCGAGTCGGGGGTCTCCGATGCGCCCGGAATCGTCGTGGACATGAAGACGACCAGCGCGGCGATGCACCCGATGTGTGATCTTCGAACGACTTCGGTCGTCATCATTCCTCCTCCCGGTAATTCCTTGTTCCCCCATTGAGCAACGCTCGTGCCAGGGCCCGGCCACCCGGATCGTCCGAGCAGGGCGGGAAACCGCCGGGCTCCGCCCGACGGTCGGAAGCTCGTCGTCGTGAATTCGCGGCGAGGAGGGGGCTAGCGGCGACTAATGCGAGCTTGTCGATCCCGAGGCGCTGGATGCGCGACTCGAGGGTGCTCGGCGCGATGCGCAGGGCCTGCGCGGCTCCGTCGATGCCGGAGATGCGCACGCGTGACCTGGTCGAGATGCGCCACCGCGGCGGGGTGGCCGATCATCTGGGAGTGCTCGGGCGGCTGGGCGCGCTCTGCCGGATTCCTGACGGCGACTCGTGGTGGGCAGTCCGAAAGCTGGTTTACGGGAACGCCGGATGCCCAAGGGGAGAATAAGGACGATCCTGGGTGCGCCGGCGGAAGGTGTGCTTGTCGATGCCGAGGCGTTGAATGCGCGACTCCAGCGTGCTGGGCGCGACTCCGAGCACCCGCGCGGCTCCGTCGGCGCCGGAGACACGTCCACGCGACGCGCGGAGCGCCTCCTCGATCTCGCGGCGCTTCGCGGCATCAGATGGCGCAGGGGCGGCCGGTGCTTGGGGATCGGCCAGCTCGACGTCGGCGATGCCGAACGCCGGCTCGCGGACGTTCCCGGACCGAACGCGCGCTGGTGACGGCACCGGGAGCGGGTTCGGCAGCACTCCGTCGTTCGACAGGATCACCGCGCGCTCGACCAAGTTCTGCAGCTCGCGTATGTTGCCGGGCCACGCGTAGGACACGAACGCCTCCATCGTCTCCGGTGGAACTGTCTCGATGGACGTGCCCATCCTGCGGCTGAAGATGTTCACGAAGTGGGTGACGAGCGCGGGGATGTCCTCCTTCCTTTCTCGAAGGGGCGGCATCGCGATCGGAAAAACGTTCAGGCGATAATACAGGTCGTCGCGAAATTGCTTCTCCGCGACGAGCTCGATCAGGTTCCGGTTGGTGGCCGCCACGATGCGAACGTCCACACTCTGTGTGCGGCTGCTCCCCAGACGTTCGAACTCCCGCTCCTGGAGGACCCGCAGCAATTTCTGCTGGAGCGCGGAAGGAATGTCGCCCACTTCATCCAGGAACAGCGTGCCGTGGTTGGCCGTCTCGAACCGGCCTATCCTTTGAGCGATCGCGCCCGTGAAAGCGCCCTTCTCGTGGCCGAAGAACTCGCTTTCAAGAAGGTCCAGCGGGATGGCGGCGCAGTTGACCTTGACGAAGGGGCGACCGCACCGAGGGCTGAGATTGTGGACCGCGCGCGCGATCAGTTCCTTGCCCGTTCCGGTCTCACCCTCGATCAGGACGGTGGACCCGGTGGGCGCCACCCTTTCGACCTTCTCCAGCACGTCTTCCAGCGCGGGGCTGCGTCCGATGATCTGCTCGAACCTGCGTCCGCCGGACTCGTCCGGGCTCGCGTTCGATGCCGTGGTCGCCATCCTGATCCCCCCTCGTTTCACCGATCCGACCGGCCTACGCCTCCAGGGCCGCCCTCACCTGCTCGAGCAGCACGTCATCCCGGAATGGCTTGAGCAGGAACTCCGCCGCCCCCGCGCGCAGCGCCTGCATCTTCAGATTCGTGTCTCCATGCGCGGTGATGAAGATCGTGGGGATCCTGAGGTTGCGTGAGTTCAACTCGGCCTGCAGCTCGAGCCCCGACATTCCGGGCATGCGGATGTCGGCGATCAGACACGCCACGTGCTGCCGCTCATTGGAGGCGAGAAACTCCTCGGCTGAGGCAAACGCCTTCGCGGGGAAGCCGGTGGCTCTCAACAGGCCGAGCAGGGCCGTCCGGACCGACTCATCATCATCCACGATCGCGACGATTCTCGGATCTGCCGGGTTCATCATGCAGCCAACTTACGCTTCGGGTGGCGGGAGCGCAATGATACCTTGGTATAGGTTGCTGGCTGAATCAGGGATCATGTCGCAGCGGCAGCCCGAGCCTGTCCGCCATCCGGACCAGATCGGCCAGGGATTCCGCCTGCATCTTGCGCATGACGTGTCCCCGATGGACTTTCACTGTGACCTCGCTGGTCCCCAGTTCCCAGGCGATCTGCTTGTTCAGCATGCCGGCCGCCACCAGCTGCATCACCTCGCGCTCTCGCGGGGTCAGCCCTTCGTAGAGGCTTCGCAGGTGCGCACCTTCCTTTTCCTTCAGACGCCGCGCGCGATCGCGTTGGAATGCCTGCTCGACGGCCTGCAGCAGGTCCTGATCGTGAAAGGGTTTCGGGAGAAACTCCACGGCGCCTGATTTCATCGCCTTCACCGACATCGGGATATCCCCATGACCCGTGATGAAGATGATGGGGATGCGCACCCCCTGGTTCGCCAACTGCTGCTGCAAGTCAAGACCGCTCACACCCGGGAGGCGCACGTCGAGGATGAGGCAGCTCGGACCATCCTCGGATCTCCTGTCCAGGAATTCCTGCGCGCTGCCGAAGACCTCCGAACGCAGGCCTGCGGACTTCAGGAGTCCCTGGATAGAAACGCGCACGGAGGGATCGTCGTCGATGACGAAGACGATCGGTTGATGCTCCGCCTTCGCGCTGGAAGATCCATGGCTGCGGTAAGAACCCATGCGCGTCCCGTCAGGCCTCCTGGTGACGAACGTCCGCGGACTGTGCGCGGGACTCTGCCGGCAGCGTGAAGTGGAACGTGGCGCCCGCTCCCTCGTTGTTGCGCGCCCACAGCTTTCCTCCGTGGGCCTCGACGATCGAGCGGCTGATCGAGAGTCCCATCCCAGTCCCCGAGGCCTTGGTTGTGAAGAAGGACTGGAAGATCCGAACCGGTCCGTCAGCGGGCAGTCCCACGCCGTTGTCGCTCACCGACACGAGCACGTGCCCGTCCTGCCCTTCCGTCTTGATCGTCAAGACGCCGTCCTGGTCCTGCATCGCCTCGATCCCGTTGAGCATGAGGTTCATCAGGACTTGCTGAAGCTGCACGCGATCGGCCCGGACAACGAGACGCCCCGGTGCGCATGCGGTCCGCATCACAACGGAGCGCCGTTTCGCCTCGACACGCAGCAGCTCGAGCATCTCGCTGACGACCTGGTTCACTTCGACGGCCTCGCGCTGGGGAGGGGCGCCCTTCTTGTAGAAGGACCTCAGGCGGGCGATGATCTCCGCGGTGCGCCGTCCCTGTTCCTCGATCCGTTTGATGGCCGTGCGCGCCTCTTCCAGATCCGGTTCGTCGCGCGCAAGCCAGCGCAGGCCGGCGCTGGCGTTCGTGATGGTCGCGGTGATCGGTTGATTGATTTCATGGGCAAGAGAAGCCATCAGCTCGCCCAGCATGCTCACACGGTTCGTGTGCGCCAGATCGAGCTGCAGCTGCCGCAGGCGCTCGACCTCCTCTTCGGCACGCTTGCGCTCTTCGATGTCGGTCAGGATGCCATACCACTTGAGGATCTTCCCGTGCCCGTCCCGCAAGGGCACAGCGCGCGACAGGAACCAGCGATAGTCCCCCTCGGCACCACGACGAAAGCGCGCCTCGCATTCGAAGGGCCTGCCGGTCGCCAGCGACGCTCTCCACCTTTCCATACACGGCCCCACGTCATCGGGATGAATGGCGGCCTGCCAACCCAGGCCTTTGGTCTCCCCGGCAGGCACACCCGTATAGCCAGGCCACTGGTTGCTGATGAAATCCACGGAGCCGTCGGGCAGCGCGGTCCACGTGATGGCGGGAATCGTCTGGACCACGTCGTGGAGCTTTCTTTCCTGCTGCCGAAGCCGATGCACGCGTCCCTGATAAGCGACCACGGCGATACCCGCCAGTGCGACAACGCTGAGGGAGATGAACCAGGTCGTTTCGTAGAACGGTGGAAGAACCTTGATTGCGACTGATGCGCCACCGGTGTTCCACACTCCATCCCGATTGGCGGCGATCACGCGGAATTCATAGGCGCCGGGCGGCAGGTGAGAATAATAGGCCGTCCGCCGGGTGCCCACGTCGACCCAATCCTGGTCCTGGCCTTCAAGCTTGTACTTGAACTTCACCTGCCCGGAGTTGATGTAACTGATCCCACTGTACTCGATCTCCAGATTGACCTGGCCCGGGGCGAGAAGAACCTCTGATTCACCAGAGATCGCCGGACGCAGCGCGTCTTCAACCACCGGCTCGCCATCCAGCACGATGCGTTCGATCAGCACCTGCGGCGGGAGTTGATTGGTTGTCACCCTCTCAGGATCCACGACGGCGATGCCTTGCGCGGTGGGGAACCAGAGTTTTCCGTCACGTGACTTGATGCCGGCGGGCTGTCGGCCCCCGTTGCCTTCGACCGTGAGCAGGCCATCCTGCTTGTTATATGCAATGGACGTCACGGCCGTGAGCGTACCGTCCGCCACCTCATTCAGTTGCTGCTTTCTCACGCGGAAGATCCCCTGGTTCGAGTTTATCCAGAACCAGCCTCGATGGTCCTCCAGGATGCAGAAGGCGCCGTTGCTGTAAAGCCCGTTCTTCATCGTGATACGGGAGAATTGTCCGTTCTTGAGCCTGGTCAGGCCGCCGTCGTAGCTCCCTATCCAGAGAACATGATCCGAATCCTCATAGAGACTCCGGATGTGGACGCCTGCCAGCTCGTCGGCAGCGGTGAAAGCTCGGCCGTTCTCCATCGCCGCCAGACCTTGGCGGGTGCCCACCCAGATCGTCCCGTCAGTCGTCTGCAGGAAGGCAATGACGTAATCATGCGGCAGGCCATCCTTCCTGGTGAAACGCGTGACATGGCCTCCCGAATAGCGGCTCAGGCCCTGATCCGTGCCGAACCATAGATTTCCATCACGATCCTGCCCGATCACCGAGAACTCCGCGATCGCTCCAAAGCCCGCCTGTTCGGTGAATCTCACCAGCGTATTCTCACGGAGATAATAGAGATGACTCGCCGTGCCGACCCAGAAACGACCGCTTCGATCTTCGAACAATGAGCTGACGTAGGCGGTGTCTTCACTTCTGACGAAGGTCTCGAAACGTCCGTCTTCATACCTGACCAGACTCTTCTCCCAGATGCCTGCCCAGATACGCCCCGCGCCGTCTTCGTATATCGGATAGACATTCTCCTCGGGCAGACCGTCATGTCTGGAGTAGACTCGGATGACCTGTGGCCTGAGGTGCACCAGGCCTTGATTCGTTCCGATCCAGAGTCCCCCCTCCGGGTCGGCGCACAGGTGACCGTCGCTGAAGGCGGGAAGCGTATCGACGAGCGCGACCGGCTCGAGCTGCGGGGCCAGCGGTTCATTGCCAGGGACAGCCTTGTGATCGACGCGATACACTCCGGTGTTGAGCAGCGAGATCCAGAGGTGGCCCTGAGTATCCTCGGTGAAGTCGGTGAAGGACGCCGACGGCGTGTCAAAGCGCTCGATGCTGTCTTTCTGAATCCTGAATAGAAGCTGACTCCGGCCATCCTGGCTGGAATAGCCCAGCCAGATGCTCCCCCGACGATCTTCATACGCGATCCTGTTGATCTCGCCGGTGGCGGGCACATTCAGGTCAAAGTCGGTCGGCTTTCCGTCCTTGTACCGCCGAAGCCGTCCCTCGCCGGCAAACCACAGCCCATCGTCCTTGTCCGTGAGGATGAGATAACTGTCCTCCGAAAGTCCCTCGAGTCTCAGGGGAACGAACGCCCCGTCCTGATAGCGGAGATGCAGATATCGCTTCTTGTCGGAGTGCGTCTTGTAGCTGACATAGAAGATGATGCCTCCGGACGGATCGTCGAAGAAGCGCGAAGGTGTGCTGTCGGGAAGGTCATCGGGAGTTCTGGCGACGTGGAAGCGGCCCCCGTCGTAGAACAGGATCTCCCCTTCTTCCGTGGTCATCCAGATTCTGCCGCTTCTATCCGTGAAGGCTCCCCGCATGCGATTGCTCGTGATCTCGGGCGTGTTGCTTCGATTGAAGACCGTGAACCGGACTCCGTCGAAACGCACGAGTCCTTCATGGGTCGTGAACCAGATGTAGCCATCGCGCGTCCGGGTCAGACCCGTGATGGAGTTCTGGGGTAGCCCGTTGTCGGTGGTCCAGAACTCCATCCGGACTTGCTCGGAGCCTGGAAGCGGCGTCAGGACAAGCAGGGTCATGACGAGGAACAGAGGTATGGAGGATTTTCGCGCGCGGAGGATGGCGGCCCTCTCGACCACGTCTTGTTCTTCGTGCGGGAAGCGAC
>Ga0137314_1000033_pt1 | contig 51578 bp, 64 predicted proteins | sample EasRivERMZT199_2_FD_102289 | JGI IMG/M metagenome (GOLD analysis project Ga0137314, IMG submission 102289) | Soil microbial communities from meander-bound floodplain in the East River, Colorado, USA - East River MetaG ERMZT199_2 | ecosystem: Environmental > Terrestrial > Soil > Floodplain ... | reverse complement strand
GCGACTGCACCGAGATCCTGGCGTGGATCGACCGACTGCAGCCGTCGAACGAGATCGGAGTCTATCTCTGCGAAGAGAAGGACTGCCAGATCACGACGCCAGGCTTGAACCCGCGGCTGCTGCGGCCGACTGGGGAAGGGCAGATCTCCGCCCGCAACCTTGAGCCGATCAAGGGGCCGCTTTGCCAGCCGGATCTCGGCACGGTGTGGGAGCTGGGCTACGGGTACGCACTCCAGAAGCGGACGGCCCTCTTCACGTTGGAGCCGCCCGGCAACCTCAACCTCATGTTGACGGAAGCCGCGGTCGAGGTGATCCACGGCTGGGAGCAGCTCGAAGACTACCTCAACCGCAAGGCCCACGAGATGCCGCTCGTCGGAGCCGGCTGGACAGGGGGTGTTGAATGACGTTGCCGAAGCACGAGCTGAACATCCGCGAGATGCTGCGCGGCGACCTCGTTCGACTTCGATACGTCGACCGCTACTCGACGTGCCGCGTCAACCACCGTGAGACCGTCGCGGAGCACAGCTTCTTCGTCGCCTTGTACGCGACGCTCATCGGCCAGTGGTACGAGTTCTGGCATGGAACGCCGCTCAACTGGCGGAAGCTCATGTCGAAGACCGTCATCCACGATGTCGAGGAGTCGCGATCGGGCGACTGGCCGCGCAACTTCAAGCACTCCGACCCGACGCTGCGGGCGGAGCTGGACCGGGTGGCCGCGACTGCCATGCGGCAGCTGGCCGACAACCTGGTTGAAGGTCAGTGGCAGGTGGAGCTGGCCGATTCCTGGAAGACAGCGAAGGACAACTCGCCGGAAGGCCTCGTCGTTTCCTTCGCCGACTTCCTCAGCGTGCTCTCGTACGTTATCCAGGAGATCGAGAGCGGCAACCGAAACGCAGTCGAGCACATCGAGAAGCTCGACGCATACTTCGGCGAGTTCGAACAGTCCAAGTGCGATTTCATCCGGCCGCTCGTTACGCAAGCGGCCCGCATCATGAAGGAGATCTGCAATGAAGAGAAGCAGAGGCGTCTCTGGTAAGAAGCTCACCGCGGACGAAGAGCCATTGACTCGGACGCGGCGAGGGCACGGACAGAAGAGGAAGGTCGAAGTCGAACCGCATCAAGACGACTCGAAGTTCATGTCGGAACTTCTCGTCGACCCTTCGACGCGGCCCGCGGCGGAGGACCACATCCGCGAGGTGCGGTCATTGCGGTACGGCCCGGACCACAAAGCTGGGCACGGCAACCTCGGCCTCATGTGGACCGGGTTGTTGCAGAACCACTACGGCATCCAGCTCGCTCATCCGATCCCGGCGCACCTCGTCGAGATCATGATGGCCCTTAACAAGGCGAACCGGGTGGCCGTCGACCCACAGGGACTCGACCATTACGTCGATGGTCGGGCGTACTTCGCGATGGCTGAAGAGGCCGCGGGAGCAGTCGCGGTAGAGGAGGAAGAGTAGATGGAGATCCGATCCGACATCCAGCAGTACGCGAAGCTGGCCTTGCTTCGCACCGGGTACGTCTCCGGGCAGGTCGAGGTCAGCTCGAAGTGCTTCCAGCATTGCCGGGCCTGCGAGTCTTGGCGTGACGATCTGAGCGGCGTCGTTCGTGGCATGTGGGAGCTGCCGACCTTGCAGGCGCTCTGCGTCGAGCTGATGCGGACGCATCCATTCGAGCACCTCACCTTGACGGGCGGCGACCCGCAGGCTTGGCCGTACCTCGACGCCTTCCTCAACTGGTGGGCGGGCGAGACGACCTACAGCCGCTTCAAGCTGCAGATCAACACGGCTCTTACGCAGGACCCGGACCCGGCGCAGTGGCAGATCTTCGACGACGTCTGCGTTTCGCTCGACGCCGTGCAACCTGAGATCTACGCGAAGATCCGCGGCGACAAGCAGACCGACCCGCATGAGGTGCTTCGCCGGATGAAGCACCTCGGGCACCGCGGCCTCGCCACTCGGACGACCGTCATGCCCGAGAACCTCGGCCACTGCTACGCCATCCTCGACGCGCTGGAGGTGCTGCATCGGCAGACGCCAATCCGCAAAGCCGTCTTCATGGCAGGCATCGGGCCGCGGGTCGGCCGCGACGACGGGTTCTGGAGTCGGTACCGGGAGCTGGCCAAGGACGCGAAGTCCTGGAGTGTGCCAACGTCCTTCGCCGACGACGTCTGGGAGACGCGGCAGTTCTGCGAGTCCGACGCTGCGAAGTCGGTGCCCTGCTACGCGGGCAACATCAGCTTCCACGCGAAGGCCAACGGCGACTGGTACCCGTGCTGCTTGGCGGGCGGCGAGGCCATCACGACGTACCCGCAGCTTCGCATCGGGAACTACTTCCAGGAAGTCGCCCACTCCCCTGCGATGAGTGCAGCTCGGCGGTTGCTTGACCGCTATCGTCCGCATTGCCACTACGGCAAGGCGGACATGCCGTGTTCGGAGATCTGCCAGTACAAGCAACTGCAGGTCAACCTTGCGGCGCACGCCGCTTCCACTTCAACCCTCTCAATGCCCTAGGAGTTCCAATGCAAGAGTTCAGCATCACCGAACGAATGGTCGGACCGCGGCGTCCGACGGCTCGGCTCCTCTCCACCATCGGATACCCGGTGGAGACGATCTATGCACTGTGGCATGCGAGTCGTTCACGCGACACGATCATGACACCGGAGCAGTACCACGAAGCGGCTCTCTGCGACCTTGCGTTGGCCGACGAGATCCGAGAGGTCTTCTCGCAGGTCATCGAGTCGGACATCCCGGTCGCCGAGAACCTCGACTTCATCTTCCTGTTGGAGAACGTTCCGGTCTCCCTCCGGGAGCAGATCGTTCGGCACCGCATCGGCCACCGGTTCGGCGAGAACTACGCGGTCGACATCGTGCCGGGCGACGTACAGTCCAGCTGGTGGTCGCAGTCGATGCGTGTCCTGGACATGGGCCAGTTCGCAGTCAACGGCGACTACTTCAAGCCGGACAGCATCGACGACCGGGCGGTCGACAACGCCGACGGTGGCGTGCTGATGAAGGCGGAGGAGCTCTACAGCCAGTTCATGCTTATCAGCCAGCGGGCCTACCAGATGCTGGTGAAGGCGGGCGTCCCACCGGAGGACGCGCGGCAGGTGCTGCCGCTGGCTGCGTCCAGCCGGCTGACCTGGAAGATGAACTACCAGGCTCTCAAGCACATCGTCCGACGCCGCGGCTGTTGGATCGCGCAGCTCGGCATGTGGAGGCCGATCATCACCGACATCGTGAACGAGCTCTGCGAGCACGTCGACGGTTGCTTCCGCTCGCTCATCAACCCACCGTGCATCCACAACGAGCGGTTCGCCGGGTGCCCGTTCATCCCGGACAATGTTCAGCGGATGCTCGGCAAGGACCCGGAGCCGCCTTGCCCGCTCTTCCTCCACCACCACGGTGCGGAGGAGATGGCCGCGGTGCCGGACGCCAACCTCGTCAAGTACTTCCCAGCGGACCGCACGCACCAGACCTGGGACACGGAGGCCGCGGCCGATCGGCAGCGCTTCGCTGAACTCCAGGAAGCGTACGAGTCACTGTGGGACCGCAACGTTTGGACCGGTTTGAGGATGAACCCATGAAGGTATTAGACCCTGGCCACTCGTATGGATTGCGGGTCCTCGACTGGCCGTATGTTGATCAGGAGCCGCAGTCGATCCTCATGTTCGTCAAGCGGGAGGGTTCGAAGTACCCTGGCAACACCGGTGCCCACAGCGGAACGACCTCGCAGGAGGTACTGCGGGCTTTGATCGACCGAGCGAAGTACGTCAATAAGCAGACGCCTTGTCCGGAAACGGAAGCGGCGATTGGTCTGTTGAACACCGCACTTCTGCTGTTCGAGATGCGAGCGGCTCGATGCCACGGTCGGCATCTCGAAGCTGTGACGGTTGGCGACGTCGTCCATGGCGTCTGCTGCCCTAAGTGTGGACACGTCGGATGCGGAGGACACAAGAAGTGAAGAAGCACTTCATCACCGGGAAGTACATCGCGGAAGACACTGAGACCACCGGCCTCAGTGTCTGGCGAGGTGCTGCGCCGTTCGCCTTCAGCTTCTGCAATGACGAAGGGGATACGGAGTACTTCGAGTTCCCGGTGGACCCATGGACGCGGACGGTCCAGTACAGCAAGCGACCGGCGGAGTGGCGAGCGCTCCGTCGGTTGCATGCTGATCCGAACGTGACGATCGTCATGCACAACGCGAAGTTCGACGTGCGGCACATCCGGTACAACGTCGGCGTCTTCCGCTGCCAGCTCGAAGAGACGATGTTCGCGGTGCACTGCTGCAACAGCGGCGAGCTGAACCTCGGCCTCAAGCCGCTGGCGAAGAAGTACGCCGACTACCCGGACAAGGACCAGAAGGAGTTGCAGTCGGCCATCGTCAAGCTCCGCCGCAAAGCCAAGAAGCTGGGCTGGAAGATCGGTACAAAGGTCTCGGAGGACTACTGGCTATGCATGTACGCGGTCGAACTCCTGGGCGACTGCGAGGAGGCCCACCGGATCCTGCGGCTCTGCCGCAAGTACGCGGTCGGCGACGCTGAGCGGACGATGCTGCTCTGGATCTTCTTCAACGAGAAGATGAAGGAGCTTGGCGTCCGCAAGACGTACCGACAGGAGATGCGGCTCTGGCCCACCACCTACGCCATGGAGGAGCGTGGCGTCCGCATCGACCCGGACGAACTGAAGAAGCTGGACAAGGCGTACCGCATCGACGAGGAGCAGCACGACCACTTCATCCAGGAAGCGGGCCGGGCCGCGTTGAAGGCGGGCGTCCTTCGCAACAAGAAGGGCGAGCGGCTGGCCGCGTTCAATCCCAACAGCCACCCCCAGCTGGCGTCCGTCATCTACGACCACCTCAAGCTCAAGCCACCCGCGCAGCGAGGCAAGAGCCAAGCCGCCCGGCCCACCAACGCCGACGCTCTCCTGGAGTTGTCGGCGTCGAGCGAGCTGCCCGACCACATCCTCAAGCACCGCGGCGCAGTGAAGGCTCGGCAGTTCCTCGCGTCGTACCGGTCGTACATGGTGGACGATGAGGAGCTGCACTACTGGAAGCTCCACGCCGACTTCAACCAGGTGGGCCCTCGCACCGGCCGCTACAGTTGCCGGACCCCAGCACTCCACCAGGTGGCCTCGAAGTCGGCGGGCCGTGCCAAGAACCCCATCGATGTCCGTGCACCCTTCGGTCCAGCGCCCGGCTGCATCTGGTATTGTCCGGACTACAGCCAGCTGGAGGTGCGGATCTTCGCCGACTTGGCACAGGAGCGGGAGCTGCTCCGCATCATCAACAGCGGCGTGCACGTCCACTCTGCTTGCGCCAACCACGTGTGGGGCGGCAACACGGACGTCGCCATCGACAACGCCATCGACGCCCTCGGCATGCGGCGAGTGGACGACAAGGCCCAGGACTCAGAGGCCTCGATGTTGATGGCGAAGATGCGTGCGAAGTACAAGGGCAAGACCGACTGGCACACCGCCAAGAACTGGCTCGAAGCCTACGACTTCGACATCGTCAAGGCGGAGGAGGACTGCAAGAAGAAGAACACTATGAACAAGGGGAAACTCGCCATCTTCACCAAGATCTTCGGTGGCGGAATCCCTGCGATCATGAACCTCATGAAGTGCAGCCGCGACTACGCGGCCCAGTTCCTGAAGGAGTACACGCTGGCCTTCCCAGACATGGAGCCGTTCATGCGACGGACCACTGCGGACGGTCGGCGCGAAGGCTGCGTCTGGACGGCCTTCGGGCGACGCATCGCGGTCGACCCGGAGTTCGCCTACCGCGGCGTGAACTACCGTGTGCAAGGCTCGGCAGCAGACCTGATGAAGCGGGCGCTGCGGCTTTGCGAAGCGTACCTCCGCGACAACGATGTCCGCGGATGGATAGTCATGACGATCCACGACGAGATCATCTTCGAGTTCGAACGTGGGCAGCCGCGGATGGAGCACGTCAAGAACCTCTGCCGCTTGATGGAGGACGACGGTGGAGTCTTCAGCATCCCCATGCTGACGACGTGCGAGGCGGTCGACAAGCGTTGGGTTGACAAACGGAAGTGCCATTGGGCTACGGCAGCTTAACCAACGGAGGACCTATGAACGGTCAAACCGAAGTCGGTATGGTGTACGTTCGCTACTATCGCGGACCACTCGACGGGCTATGTGAGCTCATCGAGATGCAGATGGCGGAGCCGCCACTGGAGACCATCGCATGCGAACGGACGTACTGCAACGAATGGCAGCACGTGTACAGCATCGGTGGGTGGAGCGGCGGCAATGAAGACCGCCACCTCATCTACGTGTACGAGGGGTTGTACCGCAAGAACGGAGGCACCCGGTATGCCGGATAAGGAGAAGGATCCTCTCCGGCCCTTCAAGGAGCACGGCGTTGAGTTCACCTCCAGGAGTGGGCAGTCCATGCAGTCGGACTGTCCCTTCTGCGGGAAGACGCGGTCGTTCCATGTGAAGCCGGAGTCAACGCAGTGGGTGTGTTCGTCGAGTCCGGACACGTGCGGACGGTCAGGTAACCTCGTGACCTTCCTTGAGCAGTGGCTGGAGCACTGCCGCGGAGAGACGGAGGACCGCCACTGGGCGGCTCTCTCGAAGGCCCGCGGCGGCATGCCAGCGTCCTGCTTCAAGGGCATGGGCATGGCCTTCAACGAGTTGACGGGCGACTGGCTCATCCCGCACTTCAACGCCAAGGGCCGCGTCTGCGACCTGCGGCGCTGGCGACCGGGCGGCAAGCCGCGGTCGACGTCGGACTGCCAGGTCTCGCTCTGGAACCTGCCCGAGCTGCTGGACCCCAAGAAGAAGGACTGGCCCGTCGACATCTGCGAAGGCGAGTTCGATGGAGGCGCCATGCGATGGCTCAACCGCCGCATCAAACGCAAGGCCATCGTCGTCGCAGTTCCGGGTGCCCGCATCTTCAAGCCGGAATGGGCACCGTACTTCCGCAACCGCACCGTCATCTGGCGGTATGACAACGACGCGGATGGCGACACCTACAGCTTGAAGCACTCGGTCAAGACCTTGAACGGTGTCGTGTTCAAGCAGCGGTTCCAATGCTGGCCCGAAACCTACCCAGAGAAGTGGGACGTCCGCGACCATATCGTGAAGCGATGCATCGACGAGGAGGCTTCGACCGCAACGGTGTACGCTGAGTTCAAGGAGATGATCAAACGCCAGCACAGGCGGGCGGATCAAGCGGCACCGGAGGACATGCGGAAGAAGGAGAAGAGGCCGCGGCCCAAGTCCAACCCAACGTTCGAGAAGACGGTGGCCGCGTTCGAGAAGGCCGAGTTCAAGATGCGGCCCGACCTCGTCGAGGCGCTCTGGTTGACGTACGCCATCACGCTCTCCACGCAGATGCCAGGCGTGCCGCTCTGGGTCTTCCTCGTCGGACCGCCCGGCTCGGGGAAGACGGAGATCCTCCTCTCATTGGAGGAGGTGCAGGAGGTGTTCTACCGCAGCTCGGTCACTGCGAAGAACCTGGTCTCCGGGTTCAAGCTCGGAGCCAACGGCGAGGACCCATCGGACATCCCCAACATGCTCGGGATGTGCTGCGTCTACAAGGACTGGACCGAGATCCTGGGCCTCAACCCCTTCGACGCGCAGCAGGTCCATGGCGTCTTCCGTGGTGCGTACGACGGCCTCATCCAACGAAAGTTCGGCAATGGGGAGTACCGCGAGTACCGCGGCTTCTTCAACATCTTGGCGGGCGTCACCAACCGGATCCACGGCGAGTCCAACGCGACGATGGGTGAACGCTTCCTCAAGTTCCAGCTGAAGGACATGGGCTTCAGCCAGCGGCAGTCGCTGTACTACGCCATCATCATGGGGGCCGGGCATGAGCTGGAGAAGGCCAAGCGGATGAAGGCCGCGTCGTTGGCCTTCCTCGACCGCGACGTCTCCGCATGCGAGGCTCGTGAGATGATGCCCGAGTGGGCTGCACTGCGACTCGGAGGCCTCGCCGAGATCGTGGCCACGCTCCGTCACGAGGTGGAGTGGAAGCGGAGCTGGTCCAGCAGTGGCGGAGAGGACCTTGTCTACCGCCCGGTCAGTGAGATCGGGACTCGGCTCTGTGCCCAGTTCAGCAAGCTGGCCATGGCCGCGGCAGTGGTTCGCGGCAAGAAGAAGGTCGACCATGAAGTCTATCGGCTCGTGGAGCGCGTGGCCTTCGATACCGCGATCGGGTTCAACCTCGATGTGGTGGCTGCCATGATGGAGATGGGCGGCTCGGACTTGCGGAACGTTGACATCGCGCAGCAGTCGTCCATGTCCGTCGACATGTTGAAGCGGCGGCTCCGCGACTTGGCTCTGTTGGGGGTGGTGGCACCCACCAAGGCAGCTCGACGCGCGGCCGGGCCGGGCCGACCGGGCGACGAGTGGCGTGTATCACGGACGATGCGACAGCTGTGGAGCATCGCGAAGCCCTTCGACCTGCACCTCGACTCGGCCGCGGCCGGAAGGGAGAAGCCTTGATGTACGCCGTCGACCGCAAGCTCGGGCAGTCCATCCTCGTCGTGCACGGCGATGAGCGATACACGATCGGCGTGGGGCGGCTCACGCCGAGTGTTGTTCGGTTAGGTTTCCAGGGGCCGCAATCGTTTCGTTTCTTGCGTGAGGATCGTCTCGACGATCGCATACAACTGACCTGTACTGGGAATTTGAAGGGAGCCGAAATGCACGTTTCGCTTGAACAGATCGAGTCGATGGCGATGGAGATAGCACTCCGATCCCACACCAGTGACACCCATGCGGACGTCCAGAAGCTGGCAGTCTGCATTGCCGAGCTGGCCCGAAATGCGACAAAAACAGCCCGTGCAAATTCCCAGACGGACCCACTCCTATTGGGCTAAAACCTCAATCCATCCTAGAAACTACGAGGTGGACTGTGAATCGAATAAAATGCGTCAACCAGGGGTGGAGGGTGGGTGCCCGCGGCCCGCCCGGACAGCGAGTTCGCGTGCGTTGAGTAGAGTTTACAATGTTCAACTAATGCTTCGTTTCTTCTAATTCTGCTACCCGGTGGTTTTCCACCCACCCTTACCCCCTCAACCTGCACCTTTTATTAATTAGGAATCCCGACATGATTTACCCACGATTCGCGATACTGGTTCGGACCGATGAACTCGACGAGCTTCGCATCTTCCAGGAGGCCTCTGAAACGGTTTGCATGCCGACACGAACGGAGGTCGATGACACGTTCACGTTGCTGCATTCGGAAGACGAGTTCGTCATCGTCGACGGCAACGAAGACTTCTGGCCGGCGCTGACGCTATGGCCGAAGGGCGGCGAGCCTCAGGCCTGCATCGCCAACAACGTCCGTGCGGCGGCCGATCCGCCGAAGACAGCAGCGGACGTCGCCCACTTCGTGGCGACGCCGCGTTCTCGCCAGGAGCTGGAGCATGCGAAGCAGGTCGGCTGCTGCGTCGACCCGCGGCCGACGCTCGTCGCGGACCCGGATGCTTCGTCCTATGCGGTGATCCAGCAAGGCCTCGACACGCACCTTGTCCTTCTCCGCGGCGTTGCCGATGAGGATGGCTTCGTCTCAACGAGGGAGTACCGACCGTCGGAGCCGGGGATGTATCGCGTCAAGGTCCTCTGCATGCCACCGTACGGGATGATCTGCGACGCGGAGTACGACGGCGTGAACTGGCGGTCGTCGTGGTCGGAGAACCTTCCGACGGACGCCGTCTGTGCGTGGCAGCCGCGGCTGGTCGACGAGCCGGAGACGTGCGAGGAGAAGGCAGAGACGCCCGCGGCCTTGCGGGAGAAGCTCGACCGCATCGCGGCGGAGAAGCGGCTGAAGCAGGTGCACTCCGGCCTGCTCGGCATGCTGTTCGCGGCGACCGGCGACATCAACGGCGGATACGAGGAGCAGCTGAAGCGGGCGCAGGACTGGACCAACGACCAGCTGCGGCTGAACCCGCGCATCCTCGTCAACGTTCCCAACGGCGGTTCCACCAACTGAGCGGCCGAGGCTCTTCACCTCCAGGAGATGACCAATGAATCCGAGTCGACGCAACTTCCTCAAGACGACTGCCGCGGCGGCGATCCCGTTCGGCATTGTGTTTCAAGCGGCACCGGACGCCGACCTCAAGCCGAAGGTGGAGATGCCGCACGTATCGGTGCAGCAGCTGTCCATCGGGTTGCTCGACGTGTTCGGTCGTGAACTGTCTGTGCCCGGATACGGTCGAGCCGTGTGCAGTACATGGCGATGGCAGGACGACCACCTCGTCAACGCGCAACGGATCTCCTTCCCGGAGGCGACGCAAACGTGGCCTGCGGTCCACGGCTACGCGTTGTTCAAGCACGACGGGCGGCTCGTCGGGCAAGCCGCTGTCGCGAACCCGCGGAGTCCGATCGCGGGCGATACAATCTGCTTCATGGCGGAGGCAGTGGTAATCAACCCCTAACCCAAAGGAGGCATACCCTACTAAACGCATCCGGCCTCTGTCACCCGGCCGTTGGCTCGGTCGTCCTTCGCGGCGACCGGGCCTTCTTCTTGCGCCTCCGCCGCGTTCCCACCGGGCCACTCGAACGGCCGAGGAGCCGGCCTGCCCGCGGCCCAATGGGTCCTAGCAAGTGCCCTAGTGGCATTTGATAAGGCCAGTGGCCAGTCGGACTTCCATCGGCGGGCTTCAAATTCCGAAAGGCCCCTTGCCCACTAGCGGTTAAACTAGGACCCCTGAAACCGAGGGCCCGCCTGAGCACCCCTCGCAAGGGTGGGGCCGATATAAGAGAGGACCGAGTTCAACACGGAGGTTTGTATGCGAGACAATCTGGCGGCTTGGATCCTGTGGGGCGGAGGTATTGCGGCGGTGGCTATCTTCGTCTGGGCCTGGTGGTCGAAGCTCATCGACTGGCTCCGGGCGGAAGACGAAGACGACGAGGACTGGGACGACGAAGACGAGGACGAACTCGACTCCGACCTGGAGGACGAAGAGGACGAAGAGGACGAAGACGAGGACGAGGACAGCGAACTCGACAGAGGTCGTCGCGAGGCGGTGATGGCGGAGCGGCGTGCGAATACGAAGACCGTCGCAGTCAACATGAAGGACTGGGTCTTCGGCCGCGGCGAGTTCGAACCAGCCCGCGTCGAGCAGGCGTTCAAAGAGGTCGGCGAGAAGATCGGCCGCGAGTATGCGGAGCGAAGGAACCGAGCGTTCCTCGAAGCGTTCACAGCGAAACCACAGAAGGCGTTGGTCGGTTCCATTCTCATGCTCGTATTGGCGTGCACCGGCTGCTCCTTCACCATCCAGGAAGGAGCGTTCGATGTCAACGTCGATGGATGCAGTGCGTCGGAAGCTTGTTGTTCGTGCGGAGAGAAGGCGGCTAACGATCGAGACGCTGACTCCGTATGTTGCCCTCCTGGAAACTGGCTGCTCCCACCGCCCATCGGAGGCCGCGGCTCCGCCTACTGCGCCCACTGCGGCACCGACGTCTCCTGCGTCTGCACCGACCGCCAAGCAAGGACGCCCGCGGATCCACCCCCTCCGCCGCACGCCGGACGGAACGTTCAGCCGCCTGCACCCCATCTCCGTTCAGACCTACGAGACCGGCCCTGTCCAACAAACCGCAGTGGCGAACTGCGGCGGCTATGGCAGCAACGGTCGGCCGAAGTACCTACCGTCGCAGGAAGAGATCTACGGCGAGATCGACAAGGACACCGGCGAACGGAAGAGCTGGGGTGTCACGTCGTGGCTGCGTCAGCACCGCGAGCACCGGACGCCAGAGGACGAGGCAGCTCCGGTGGAGTACGCTGCCACGCCGAACGAGTCCCTCAAGCTGGGCCAGCGGCAGCGTACGCATAAGTCGGGTTCCGCCTCTTCGTAAACCATGGTGCGCGGCCCGGTTGCGTGAAGGTGGTCAGGCCTCGCGAGTTGTGTCCGTTCTATTCCCCTACGTAGGAGACTCGCATGGGTTCGTTCTCGAACTACTTGGAGAACAAGCTGCTTGACCACGTGTTCAAGGTCGCCGCCTTCACGGTGCCCACGAACATCTACATCGCCCTCTCGACCGCGGATCCGCTGGACACGGGTGCCGGTATCGCCGAGCCTTCGGGCAACGCGTACGCCCGGACCCAAGCGAACAGCTGGGCCGCGGCCTCGGGCGGTGCGACTAGCAACTCCGCGCAGATCACCTTCCCGGAAGCCACTGGCTCCTGGGGGACGATCACGCACTTTGCTGCGTTCGACGCTTCGACCGCGGGCAACATGTTGTTCCACGGCACGCTGACGACCGCGAAGGCGATCACGACGGGCGACACTCCCCGGTTCAACACCGGCGAGCTCGACGTCACACTCGACTAGTAGGCGCGTCTGGACCGTCATAGGGAGAAGCACAGCGGGTCTCGGACCGACAAATCCGCGGCCCGCTGCTCTCTCACTCCAGGAGAACGTCATGGACAAGGAAGTAAAGATGCTCCTCTGTGCGGTGGTCGACCTGATCAAGGCCGCGACCGCCTGGATCCTCAAGCATGCGGAGAAGATGAAGTGATGCTCGTGCTGTTCGGTGTGTGCGTCGTGCTGGTCACCTGCTTCCTCATCTACTTCCCGCGGAACCGCTGATGTCGCAACAGACACGAACACCGGGAACGATCAACTCCGTCGGCGAAGCTGCGTTCGTGGACCTCGCGAATGCCGAAGCGTCCGACGACGCGTACGCGTCTGCGTTGTTCGGTGGCGGTGATACGAACTGTACCCTGGAGATGCTCGACTACGGGTTCAGCCTGCCCGCCGACGCAACGCTCCTCGGCTTGGAGTACACGGTCGAAGGTCGGCAGTCGGGCGGAGTCCAAGACGAGAACGTCAACCTCATCGAGAACGCCGCGGGCAGCAGCGAAGACAAAGCCGGCGACGAGGGCACCTGGACTGGCAGCGATACGACGAAGGTCTACGGCGGCCCGACGGACCCTTGGGCGATGACGCTGCTAGGCGTCCATCTCAACGATGCAGGCTTTGGCGTGCATCATCAATGGTCCGGTGGTGGCGGCGACACGATGTTCGTCGACGTCATCGGCGAGCTGACTGCGTACTACACCGTCTACCAGGCGTTGGCGGGAACCGTCGCCGCTGTGTCGACGTGCGTCGGGTACTTCACCACGCTGAAGAAGATGGAGGGTACAGTCGACGCCGTGTCCGCCGCAAGCGGCACGATGAACTGGAACAGCGCACTCTCTGGCACGGTCGCGGCGCAGAGCGGCGGCACCGCGGCTCGACTCAGCGTCTCGCCCTACTGCATTGACGGAACCGTCGCCGCGGTGTCCACGGCTGCGGGCCATGCGACGCGCATCGTCTCCTTGATCGGCACCGTCGCGGCTGTGTCGACGGTGGCGGACAGTGGACCGGGCCTCGAACTCCCGGAGCGGCTCCTGGGCGAGGTCGCCGCGCAGTCGACGGTCAACGGAACGCTTGGCCGAGACATGCCATTGGCTGGCACCGTCGCCGCGGTCTCGACCGTCGGTCCAAGCGACCTGCTGTACGGCCGCTTCGTCTCCCTCGAATCGAATCGATACTATGCCTACAACGACCATGTCGATGCCTCTGCCGAGGATGGCTACTGGACTGAAGGTGGAGCTACGTTCGACGTCGCTGGCTCGACTCTCAACCTCAATTCGACTGGCTCGGGAACTCATGCGTTCGTCACATTTGACGGTGTCGCGGTGCCGCAAGGCCAGACGATCAGCGGTGCGAACCTTCAACTCAAGCTTGTCGGCGGCAACACCGACACCGTCGACATCGTCATTAAGGCGGTCGATGCCGACGATCCGGCCGCTCCGACATCGGTAGCTTCTGCCGATGGCATGGCGTTGACCACGGCCGAGACGATCGAGTCGCGTGCCTTCGGCATGGACCCGGAGATCCTCAACTACGACGTCACGTCACTCATCCAGGAGCTGGTCGACCGTGCCGGATGGGTCGGCACGAAGATCGTCTTCTTCATCAAGGCGACCGACGCCGGAACCGGCACGCTGCAGTTCGCATCGCTCGACTCCGGTCTCGGCATGCCGAACCTCTTCTTCAAGTGGGACGAAGAGGAGGACACCGGCGTCAACGTCCTGTCGGTCGTGCACGATACACCGCTGTGGACGCCAACCTTCGTCGAGCTGGAGGCCTCGCTCTCCAGCCCGCCCACCGACGGTGTCGCGGCGCAGTCGTTCAGCGAGGCCAGCCTCTCGGTCGACGGACCTGGCATGAACATGGAGACGGACCGCATCGACATGATCTCGGTCGTCGGGCCGAGCATCCTCAGCGTCGAACTGGGCACGTCGCAAGGCTCCGTCGCTGCGGTGTGCACGCCGGTCGGTGCACTGTCCATCGACCGTAAGCTTGCGGGTACATCCGCCGCGGCATCAACGTCCACTGCCCTGCTCTCACGATACGTGGAGCTGCAAGGCGAGATCGCCGCGGTGGTTTCCATTACCGCCAATCTGCTCCAGGAACCGGCCTTGCGTGGCACGGTCACGGCGGCCTCCACGATGGCCGGTATCCTGGCAGCAGACAAGGAGCTGGTCGGAACGGTCAACGCGCAGACAACTGCAGTCGGGTTCCTCAAGTCGACCGATACATTGCAGACCGTGACCGGATTCACCGCGACGGTGTCCGGACATATGCACGCGGATCGCGAACTCGTCGGTGCCCTGGCGGCGACGACGACTGCCGCGGGTCTGCTCTCTCGATACACTCCCATGAGCGGCGCAGTCGCTGCCACCTCCTCTGCGACCGCGCACCTTCGCGTCGATCGCCAAGTCGCAGGCAACGTGTCGGCCGCAAGCAACGCCACCGCGGAGCTTGACCGTGCCAGCGGTCTGGAAGGGGCGGTTGCATGCACAACGTCTGCGGCCGCGGATGCTCGTCGGGAGCGTGGATTGAGCGCCGCGGTTGCGGCTGTCGCCGATGTGACCGGCTTACTGCGACGAGAGCCGCCGTTCGTCGGAACGGTCACCGCACAGTCCGCAGCCGCGGCTGCTCTCCACGTCGATCGTCTGCTCGTCGGAACCGTCGCGGTGCAGTCCGCTGCGCCGGCCATCCTGCGGGCGACCAAGCTGATGTCGGAGACGGTGTCGGCCCAGTCCGCGGCGACCGGCAACTTCCAGCGTCCATTGCGTCTGGCGGGAACCTGCACGGCCGCGGCCTCCACGGCAGGCATCCTTCGCGAAGACGTCGAACTCTCTGGAGCGATCACATGCCAGACGACGAGCGGCGGTACGCTTGGCAACGACCGCGCATTGACGGGGACGGTGGCGTCGACGACGACCTCGACGGGCCGCCTGAACTCGACATGGGGATTGCAGGGTGCAATCGCTTCTTCAACTGGGGCATCTGCCATCCTACGAAAGAATGTCGACCTCGTCGGTACCGTCTCTGCACTGAGCTCGGTGTCCGGTTCAGTGCTGAAGCACGCCGGGTTCAGCGGGACATGCGCATCGACGACATCGACCGCGGCCTCCTTGAGTAGGGACCGGGCCTTCGCGGCATCGATCTTCGTGACGTCCGCCGCGGTTCAGGGTCTCGTCCGTCGAGATGTCGAACACGCCGGCTCAAGCGCAGCGGTCTCGGGAGCGGCAGGTAGCTTGACTCGGTACGTATCCCTTTACTAGGAGGCAACGATGTTCAATCACATTCACTTCAACGACCAGACAACTTCGTACGGGCGGAAGCTCCGCCGCATGCTGGACCTCAACGAAGAAGGCGACGACGCGATGACCGACGTCCGCGACTGCATGCTCCAGATGCGGGACGGAGACGGCAGCCAGGACGCGCATTACGCGGAGGTCACGACGCGATTCGGTTTCGTCTCCGACGCCAAGGCACGGGCCGCGTTCGAGGAACTCGACTCCGCCTACTCGAAGACCAGCGGCAACGGAAGCGTGGCGAACGTGAAGGCCGCCCGTGATCAACTCTACGCCAAACTCCGCGGATAGAAGATGTCGCTGACTTCCCTACTGCAGGCGTACTACAAACTCGACGAAGCGTCGGGTGATGCCCCTCCGTCCGTCGGTGGAGTTACGCTCGTCGCAAATGGACCAGGCGTCGGTTCGGCTGCTGGGAAGATCAACGGCAGTCGAACCTTCGCTGGTTCAGACGTCTTGTCTGCTGTCGACTCCGCTCTCTGGCGGGTCGGGACCGGAGACTTTACATTCTCGTTCTGGATGTGGCTCAACGCCTGGAGCTTCGCAGGCGAACCTTTGACGAAAGGCGGACAGGAAGACTACGTCTTCGATATAATCTATCCGAACATTCGACTCTACTTCAAAAACGGTGGAACTTTTCCGTCGGTATCGACTCCGCTCGGAGTACTCAGCTCCTGGCATCACGTCCTCGGCTGGCGATCTATTGCCGACGGAAAACTTTACCTTCGAATCGACAACGGAACGATCGCTGAAGCAAGCACCGGCTCTATCGTCAACAGCGATACCGCCGGACCCTTCTGCCTTGGCTCCTTCATGGGCGGCAACGGCATCGACGGTCGGATCGACGAAGTTGCTTTTTGGAAGCGTATCCTGTTGGAAGATGAACAGGATCAGATCTGGAATGATGGCGATGCCCTGCCGCTTGACGAGTGGTTCAACTTCCAAGACATGCAGGGCATCGTCGCCGGACAGTCGAACTGCGTCGGGGAGATCTACTTCACGCCACTTGTTGAGACGATGTCCACAGCCGCGGGCAACGCCAGGATGACTCGCGGCCTCCGCGGCGTCGCAGGCGGAGTGGCCTCGCTGGCGGGCGGCCTCAACGTCGCACGCAAGCAGCAGCTGGCGGGCGTCTGCGGCGGCCTGAGCACGGGAGCCGCGGCTCTCAACCTGGTCCGGCCCCTCGCCGGCGCAAGCGTCGCCCAATCCTCGGCGGAAGGCGACTTGAAGATGGCGGTCGCCCGCGGCCCGTTCGTCATCGAAGCGGCGCAGGTGTTCACTCCAGGAGCGGTCGCTGTCCAACGAGTCGGCGGAGGTGCGTATGCAAGTCCTTAATCGAACACTGCAATTGACGGTCAACAACTGTGCTCGATGCGGTGGTCGTCACGACTTGTTCTTCCAGAAGTTTGAAGGGCAACCGAACCCGGTCTATTCGCACTGGTCGATGTGCCCGGAGACAAGTCATCCGATCCTCTTGAAAGTCCAGGAGGTCTGCGAGAACCATGCCTGACAACACCAAACAGCCGCATCGTCTGACGATGATGCCGAACCAACCGGCTGAGTTCCTCGCCCGCATCGTCGGCTGGCAGAACCAGGTGCTGGTCGCGGCCGACATCGATGCGGTCGAGTACAGCCTCTACAAACTGTCGTCGAACGACACGGTACGGACGCCAGTCGACGGCCACTCGGCGATCAGCGTGCCTGTCGCCGACGCGATGAACATCTTAACGGATGATGACCGATGGACGAAGGACCAGACCGGGTACAACTTCAGCCACACACCGGACGTCGAGGACGAGCCGGCTTGGAGCGAGAGTGGGAAAAACTATCTGCTGGAGTACACGTTGACCCCAGCAGTGGCGTCAGATCAGAACATCAAGGTGGCCTTTCTCCTGGAGATCGAGTGATGCCGCGGTTTGTCGACCTCTCCGGAGAAGCGAAGCTCGTTCCAGATCTCGTCGCCCAGGCGAGGGAGCGGGTTCCGGTGGTATGCTCCTTAACTGGGCACAACGTGTGCGGTGCGGAGCTGCTGCGGCCCGACCCGTGGCAGTGGCACGTATGTATCAGCGGCTTCTGGCAACGGATCGGCGAGCCGAGCGGCATGTGGAAGGTCTCGCAGAAACTCAACCACTTACACGGCCCGCGGAGTCGGGTCGTCCTGCTCCAATGGAACGACTGCATGTGGTCCGCCGCGGAGTGGATCTGGCTAACCTCAAACGGGAAGGGCCAGAGAATCAACGTCTACGCCTACTCATGGGGAGGCGGCTGGGGCGCGATGGAGTTCGCTCGCGAGTGTCGCAAGCGGCAGATGAAGGTCGAGAGCATGGTCTTAAGCGATGCGGTCTATCGTTCCCCAATCCTCCCGCCATGGATCGTATTCAATCCATTGTCATTGTCTTCATTGTACCGACCTCGTATCAAGGTACCGGACAACGTGATGAACCTGTGGGCGTTTCGACAGACGTCCAACAGACCGAGTGGGCATCAATTCATCCTTTCGGAAAACACACGTCTGCAGCAGGAGACAGTGCTAACTGACGGAGTCGAGCACTCGTACATGGACGACCTCCCGGCGTTCCACGACAAGTGCGTAGAAGTATCGGAGATGATTCGATGAAGGAAGAACTGAAAGCGTTGGCGGTTGAAGCGGCGTGGATGCTCATCGCTCTGATCGCGGTCGCAGCTGTCATCCATGTCGGGTGCGAGACGGTGCACGGTGGAGTCAGCGAGGCAATGGACGCGGTCTGTCGGATCACGGCGTTGGACGGAGGCCGCGGCACCGGCACCGTCTTCCATCGTGACCAGTTCACGATCCGGATCCTGACGAACGAACACGTCGTCGGCCCGACCGCGGACATGTGCCAGTGCGAGTTCTTTGTCAGTGGCGTTGTGTCGAAGAAGGTCCCGGGCCGCGTGCGGTTCCGTCGGCGGCACGACGCCACGGATCAGGACGTTGCAATTGTCGAGGTCAGCGTCGGACACTTCGGTGCGTTCCTCCCCAGGGTTGTGCCGTTGGCGAAACCCGGCGAAGCGAAGTACGGTCGGCCGATGGTGACGATCGGCTGCCCGAGCGGCGGCTGGTCGACCGCAGTCAAGGTCGCACACGAGAAGACGTTCGAAGGAGTCGTCATCTTCTCGCCTGCGCCGGCGCAGGGCCGGAGCGGCTCTCCGCTCCTCGACGAGAAGGGGGAGAAGATCATCGGCCTCGTCGCCTGGAACAACACTCAAGCCGGCACCGGTACTGCGCAGACGATCGCGAACCTGGCACGCGCCTTTGAAGGCAAGGCCGGGTTCGAGCGGAGGATCTCCGCGGCGGACAAGCACGTCGTCGATCCAGCCGGTCCACTCGTCGCAGTTGTCCGACCGGGCGAGCAGGTGGCGGACTGCTACCTCGGGCCGGACGGCAAGCAGTACTGCCTGCCACCGGGCGTGCAGCCGCCAGCCGGCTTCCGCAAGTGGCAGTCGACAGGCAACGGCTATGGCTGGTGGCAGCAGGCACCGCCGCAACAGGCACCACAGCAAGGCTCGCCGACGCCCGGTCCGGAGACGTACCGCGAATCCGATCCTCCACCGAACAGCGGTCAACGCTATGAAGCATGGCCGAAGGAACCAGCCCGGCCGGACGAGCCGAAGCAGGAGACGAAGCCGGCTGAACCGAAGCAGGAAGAAGAGGAGACGCCCGCGATCGAGGCGACCAAACCTTGGTACGAGCGGCAGATCCTGGGGACGATCCTCGGCACACTCGCCGCGGGCCTCGCTGGTGGTGTCGGCATCAAGGCCTGGCTGGCGGGCCGCGTCGCCCGCAAGGTGGGCAATCGCATCCAGGAGAAGGTCGTCGAGCGTGTCAAGCGGCGTCGGCAGAAGCCGCTCTCTAGGCCGCGGGCCTGCGACAAAGCACCTGAAGGCTGGTATTGCACACGCGAGGCAGGGCACGACGGCCCTTGCGCCGCGGAGGAAGCGTTGTACGAAAGTCGCGATGGGGAGCGGACGATCTCTGCTCCGACGCAAGTGCAGAACGTAAACATCTATCCCGAATTGGACGTTGGCTACGCGGAGACCCTCGCTGCGAAACGGGCAGCGGAGTTCGCCGGGATGAACGTCGGCCATCAAGCTTTGATCGGGTCGCTATATCGTGAAGCAGTTGGCTTACTCCGCGATGGAAGTATTCCGTGCCTTGGCGGCAAGGAGACAGCGGACAAGCTGGACGGATGGGTCTCGAAGGAGTTCCTTGTCCGTCACAACATTCGAATTGGCTAGGAGGTAAATTATGCCGGCTCCCGCGATCCAAAACACTTTCACTGGGGCGAACCTCGGGTTCCCCAACCACGGGATTCACACGCTGTTGGCGCAGGTGATCCAATTCCGGAAGCAGCTCACCGTGCGTCCGGAGTTCCGCCAGCAGAGCGGCTGGAACAACGAGCTGAACGCCTTCATGATGGCGGGCCTCAACGAGCTCGACATCACGATCCGTCGGATCGTCTACAACCCCAGCGGCCCTGCGCCGGAGAACACTCTGCAGCGTGAGAAGGAAGCGGCCGACACTTCGCGAGACATCCGCAAGGAGTTCGACTCGCGATCGCTGAACGCCGACGACCTCGTCCTTCCGGCCGCGGCATCCCGCCCGGTCGTCCACACCCTGGACGGCACGGATAAGGACATCCCGCAGCCGACGTCCGATCTGTTCCCGAACGAGCACGCCCGCGTGTTCGTCGCCGGGTTGGACGACTTCTTCGTTCAAGCCACGCGGCTCGACTCGCGGCACGACACTCTGCAGATCACCAAGTACGAAGGCGCAATGCTGCACTCGCTGCTCAACGCGCTCTTCACGATCTGCGAGGTGCACGGCGGCGAGGTCAACCGCAGCCGGATCCCGAGTGGCACGTTGCCGTCTCAAGACGCCGCGACGTTCAAGACCAACACTCCGGTTCCGACGGTTCAGTAGTCAGTCCCTTACGAGAGCCACCTTCAACCAGAAGACAATGAGCATGAAGACCGAGCGTGAATATCAAACGCACCGGGCCGCCGCGATGCTCGTCATCGCCGCTTTCCTTTGGCCATGCTCCGCTCTGCTGGGTGGTGACTATCGCGTGCTGTCTGTTTATGACGGAGACACCATCAAGGTTCAGAAAGAAGGAGGTGACCCCATCTCCGTCCGTCTTGCAGAGATCGATGCACCGGAGCTGAAGCAGCCGCACGGCCTCGCGGCCCGCGACTATCTTCGCTCCAAGGTGGCCGACAAGGAAGTCGACCTCAAGGTGCAGACGAAGGACCGCTACGGACGCGTCGTCGCTGTGGTTATTCTCCAGGGTTCAGTCAACGCGGCGATGGTGCGCGACGGCTGGGCCTGGCATTACAAGCAGTACTCCAGGAGCGAGGAGCTGGCCGCGTTCGAGAAGGATGCTCGACGTGCGAAGCGAGGTCTATGGAAGGACCCGCGGCCGACTCCTCCTTGGTCGTACCGCGCATCTCAACGAAAGAAGGTATCGATGCATTACCGAAATGGACGCGAAGCGAAGAACGGTGACAAGATCGTCAAGCTGGAAGGCGGGAAGGTCGTCTCGTACGGCGTCCTTCACAGTGCCGTCCCTGGCAACGACTACTGCAACGGCAACATCGCCGCGATTCAGCCGGTGAACGACTACGCCTGCATGTGCGACTGCCTGCACGTTGACGACGTCGCAGCGGTGCTGGCGAAGGAAGGCCTCGACAAGCGGCCCGAAGGAAAGTAGCGATGAAGGCGCGTCGGAAAAAGATGACGGCCAAGGAGGCGGCACGCCAGCGGCGGCTTGCGAACCTCCGTGAGCCATGGAAACCGGGCCGGTCGGGCAACCCAAAAGGACGCCCGCCCGGTTCCGGGTCCGTGGTCGGCTGGCTGAAGAAGCGGCTCGCCGGCCCGCCGCTCAACGGCTACTCGATTCAAGGGACACAGAAGGTCCGGTTGCGGTGTCTTGCCCAGGAACTGGCGGAGAAGATTGTCGAACGAGTCCTGAAGGGGGACTACAACTTCACAGCACTGCTGGTCGACAAGACGGAGAGCAAGGCGGTAACGGAGGATCAGGTCAACGGTCTCGTCGATCGGTTCCACGGGATCGTGGCGAAGTATGTTCGAGACCCAGTCGTCCTGGCGAAGATTGCCAAGGACCTTCACCTAGCAATGGAAGAGGACGAAGATGAGCAAGACAGTTAACGGCACCTTCAACGCGAAGGTCCAAGCGCAGTACAAGAACGCGGTCAGTGCCGCGGAGATGATCGTCGGCGAACAATGGTCGCTGAAGGTTCGCGACGTGGCGGATCCGACCGCGGAGCCGCCCGTCATCGGTGTCGATGACATCTTCTCGACGCAGGTCCCGCAGACGCTGCTCGTCGGACAGACGCTCGTCATCGACCTCTACGACCTGGGCGGCTTCGACGTCGGAGCCGGGCCGGGCCGCGACAACCTCGGCACGTCGGAGCTGTGCGACGAGGTGGTGGCGTTGCAGATTACGACGGAGCGGCTCGACGAAGATGACGAGACACCGTTGACCGGGACTCTCCTCGTCGGCGGCGAGGGTAGCGGCGCATGTTGGAACTCACTCTTCAACGGCGATGACGACGCGAAGCTCGCCATGAAACCGAACTCCTCGATCCAGTTCCTCACCGGGTACAGCAGTGCCTGGGCTGTCGCCGATAGCTCGAACCATCTCCTGAAGCTCGTAGCGCCGGGAGCGAAGCTCCGGTTCAAGATCACCTGTGCTCGGAGGAAGGTCGCCTAATGATCCGGCGTCGGCATTGTACCCTGTTCGACGTGAAGCGGAAGATGGCCGCGAGGTTCTCCTCGTACCTGTCGAACGTTCAACGTCCGCTCCTTGAGTGGGCGCAGGAGTACTTGCCGCACTACCTTGTTCACGGCCCGAGCGCGATGCATCGTTGGTTGGCCGACGAGATCGACGAAGGCTTCAACGACCGCGGCAAGAAGATCGCAGCCATTGGTCCCCGCGGCGGAGCGAAGTCAACGATCGGCACCTTGGCGTGTGTCCTCAAGCGGGCCTGCGAAGGTAGTGAGACGAACATCATGATCATCTCCGACACCGCATCGCAGGCGTGGGACCACCTTCGCGCCGTGAAGATCGAGCTGGAGAGCAACGACGCACTCGCCGAAGCCTACCCGCATGCGACGGGCGAAGGGCCGCTGTGGCGTGCCAACGCGATCCAGCTGCGGAACGGTGTCCTGATCCGAGCGCACGGTACTCTCTCCAGGATTCGTGGTCGTCGCAACGCACAGCATCGACCTTCGTTGATCGTTCTCGACGACCCGGAGAACGATCAACACATTCGTTCGGAAGGCATGCGGAAGCAGACTCGAACCTGGTTCGACCAGACGCTGATGTCCATGGGCGACGCCAACACCAACGTCCTCGCTCTCGGTACCGCATTGCACCGCGAGTGCCTGATGCTGCAGCTGTTGAACACTGCTGGCTGGGAAACGTACCGGCCGCATGGACGCCCGGCTCCGTTCCAAGCGATCACGAGCTGGCCGACTCGGATGGATCTCTGGGAAGAATGGGAGCGTGTCTACCAGGATGTCGTCAAAGTCGGTTCCGAAGAGCGGGCGTCGAAGTTCTTTCGCAGCAATCGCAAGGACATGCTTCGCGGATCCTCTGTCCTTTGGCCTGACCGTGAGCCGCTCTACTACCTGATGCAGCATCGGGCGCAGATCGGGCACCAGGCGTTCGAGGCAGAGAAGCAAGGCAGTCCGATCAACCCGGAGTCGTGCGAATGGCCGGAGAAGTACTTCACGCACGAAGACTTCTGGTTCGACGCTTGGCCGAAGGACGCGCAGACCGCCATCCGGACGATGGCCGTCGACCCGTCGAAGGGCAAGGACGCGAAGCGAGGAGACTACTCCGCCATCGTCAAGGTAGCGTGCGACCACCGCGGCGTCTGGTTCGTCGATGCCGACCTCAAGCGTCGACCGACAGATCAGATCGTCACCGACGCACTTGAACATCATCGCCGCTTCCGCCCGGCGAAGATCGGATTCGAGACCAACCAGTTTCAGTCGTTGCTGGCGGAAGAGTTCATGGACGAGGCGACGGCCCGCGACGTCAACGTAGACATCGTGGAGCTGGACAACCGCGTGAAGAAGTCGATGCGTATCCGTCGACTCTCGCCACTGCTGGCGCAGAAGCGTCTGCGGTTCCGCCGCGGCAGCGAGGGAGCGGCCCTCCTCGTCCAGCAGTTGCGAGACTTCCCAGTCGGCGACTTCGACGACGGGCCGGACGCCTTGGAGATGGCGACGAGGATCGCAGCTGAAGTCATGGAGAGCGGCGACGACGATCACGAAGCAGGTCAACTGGAGCTCGAATATGATTAAGGCTCGCAAGCGAAGCAGCATCCGTTCGATGGAGCGGCGGTTGGAGCGGAAGCTCCTGGAGGCGCAAGTCAACTGGCTCGACACGATCGTCGATCCGCGGGACCGGTACATGGACGAGGTGACCGGCGAACGATGGCGTCCAGTCGGGACGTTCGAGGGTTTCTCCGACGAGGACTCGGAGCCGTTCACGGACGAAGAAGAGCTTGGCGTCATCCGCCGCAAGTCGCGGCAGATCTGCCGACGGAACAGCTACGCGGAGAACCTCATCGTCAACCTTGTCTCCTTCACGGTCGGCTCCGGGCACAAGTACTGCGTCGAGCCGAAGAAGTCGATGCGTCGAAACCACACCTCGAAGGAGTACGCACGGAAGACGCAGCTGTACATCGACCGCCTGCTGAAGATCAACAAGTGGCAGCGGCGGCAGCAAGAGATTTGCCGACGCAAGCACCGCGATGGCGAGTGCTTCATTCGGATTTTTCCCCAGGAGAACGGCTATTGCTTCTTCCGGTTCGTCGAACCGCACGAAGTCACGACGCCGCAACGCTGGGCGCAGGACCATTCGGCGACGTTCGGGATCAAGACGGACCCGGACGACGTCGAGACGGTCGAGTGGTACTTCATCAACGAAGAAGAAGTCGAGCCGCACGAGATTCAGCACCGCAAAACCAACGTCGACATGAACTGCAAACGCGGCTTGTCCTCGTTGTACTGCGTCGGTCAGAACCTTGAACGCGGCGAGAAGCTGCTCCGGAACATGAGCATCCTGGTGCAGACGCAGTCGGCGATCGCGATGATCCGCAAGCACAAGAAGACGAGCGGTGCGGTGAAGAGCTTCGCGACGAGAAACGCAACGATCCAGTCATCGAACTCCGTAACGGGCGAGACACGCAACTTCAAGAAGTGGAGGCCGGGCACGATCCTGGATTCGAAAGATGGAGTCGAGCATGAGTTTCCTTCGGTGGGTCTTAACCCTTCTGCTCCTGTCGCTGTGCTTGGAGCTGAGCTTCGGGCCGTCGCGGCGTCGAAGGCGTTGCCGGAGTACATGGTTGGCAGCGACGCCAGCAACGCGAACTATTCGAGTACGATGGTCGCCGAGTCGCCAGCAGTACGTTTCTTCGAGCAAGAGCAAGCGGAGCAGATCGAAGCAGACCTGGAGTTGATCTGGACGAGCATCCAGGTCGCCATCGACGCGGGCCTGCTCCCAGCCGACCTCAAGCGTTTCGTCGAGATCAACGTCGAGGCACCGACCTTGATCTCCAGGAATATCGACGAACAGTCGAAGGCCGACGAGGTGTACATGCGGAACCGAGTCATCTCTCCGCAGACCGTTGCCGGAAAGCTTGGGCTCGACGCTGGCCAAGAGCAGCGGAACTGGTCCGAGTTCGACGACAGCAACCCGGACGCAATGGCGATGCCGATGCCCGGCGCAGTCGACGGAACCGTAACCGCGGCGGACGCAGAACCGGAAGCGGCTCTGCTCAGCATGGCGGGCGGCATCACCGGAGCGGTCGAGATCATGAAGGCGGTGAAGGAGCAGACGATCAGCCGCGAGTCCGCGATCCAGATGTTCATGATGTTCTACCGGCTGACGGAAGAGTCGGCGATCAAGCTCGTCGGCATGCAAGGACTGTCGAAGCCGCGGCCCGTCATGGAAGGTCTTCGAGCACGACGCAAGAAACGGAAGGCTGCATAGGTGGTTGCTCTCGTCAAACCCGCGAAGGCATCGGCGGTCCTCGCCGCTCTGTTCGCCATCCGCAACGTCGAAGCGGCGTTGCAGGCGGACAACGAGCTGGTTCGAGTCACCGACGTTGTGGTCCGGGCCTGGCGGCAGCTGCTGGCTGCGGCGACCGGGACTCCAGCCGCGGCCCAGCGGCGGGCGCAATCGATCCTCAGTCGCCTTGGCAGCGACCTGGAGGCCGCGGTCGGCTCGGCTCTGCAACGGTCCACTACGGCGAGCTACGCGACGGCCTACCAGTGCTGGGTCGACGGGTTGCCGAAGGCCTACTGGAAGCACGCCTTCCCGGACGACCCGGAGATCGTGCTGTTCGAAGCGGAGGACGACGAAGCGAACGACCTCTTCCTGCAACGCCGCGCACTGAAGACGCCCGCCCGGCCGCGGCTCGCCAAGCAGCTGCCGAGCAAGAAGACGATCGCCAAAGCAAAGGAGCCGCCGACCGCGGCGGAAGTCCGCTCGATCATCAACCAAGGTGGATACAAGCGGCGGCTGAAGAAGTGGAGCAAGAAGATCTCCGACCGCGACCTCGTCGCGCAGAAGATCGCAGACGGAGTCGCAAAAGGAAAGACACAAGAGCAGATCGCGAAGAGCATCCGACCACACGTCGAGAGTCTCGCGTCGAGTGCGCGGCGGATCATTCGGACAGAAGCGGCACGTATCAGCAACCTCATGGCGGAGCGGACCTATGCTCAGTTCAGTGAAGTCATTCGTGGTTTCCAGATCGTTGCTATTCTTGACATGGTTACTCGTGCGCATCATGCGGCTCGCCATGGGACGATCTTCTGGAAGAAAGGTCGACCTAACGCAGCGTCGCGACCAGTACTCCCGGACGAGCCAAACTGTCGATGCACTTATGCGCCAGTCCTTGACGACCTCTCCAACGCAGACCTCATCGGAGGACCCGCGATTGACACACGTACCTACTCCGCCTGGTTCCGGCGACAGCCGGAGGAAGTCAAGAGGAAGGTGGTGGGGAAAGCGAGGTGGAATGCTGTAAAGGAAAAGGGGGGACGGCCCGCCTGGGCCGACTTCCTCGATCCGAAGACGGGCCGTCTCGCAGACACTGATGACCTCGAAGACGCCACGAGGAAGCAGATCGAGCGGAAGCGTGCCCGGATCAACCGTACTCTCCAGAAGCGGCGACGCACCGCCAAGAAAGTATCGAGGTGAACATGAAGATTCGTTTGCGTGAGTCGAGTGGCTTGGGTCGCCCGCGGTTGGACAAGGCAAACTGCTGTGTCCGTGGTGTCAAGATCCTCGGGCATGAATCCGCGCACGGCCACAAGTACGCCAAAGAGGCGATGCTCGAAGCGATCCCGTTGTACGAAGGCCGACAGGTCAACGTCAACCATCCGACGAAGGGTCTCGGTACTTCGCGTCGGTACGAGGATCGGTTCGGTCGTCTGAAGAACGTTGAGTATCGTGAAGGCAAAGGTCTCTTCGGCGACCTTCACTACAACGGTGGGCACCGACTGCGCAAGCAGTTCGAGTTCGACGTTGAACACGAGCCGAAGAACTGTGGTCTCTCGCACAACGCCAGCGGTTCCGCCAAGAAACGGAACGGCGACGTCATTGTGGAGTCCATCGACAAGGTGCGCTCTGTGGATCTCGTGGCAGATCCGGCGACCAACGTCAGTCTGTTCGAAGACAAAGGAGGACGCAGCATGCTGCGAGCTCGAAAGAAGCGGCGCACCTCGCGGGAGGACCGCAAGCGTATTTTCCAACGCCGCTTGATGGAAGCCATCGCGGCGGAGGGAGAAGAGGAAGGTTCGTCCGTGCCGACGCCGCGTGAGGCGATGGCGAAGATGGTCATGGCCATCTTCATGGACGACAGTCTGGACGCCAAGCAGCGGAAGGACAAGATTAACAAGCTCCTCGACATGGAAGAGGATGTCTCCAGCGACGAAGGCGATGGAGACGAACCTTCCGGCGAGAAGGAGAAGGAAGTCCCTGAAGACCGCGGCGAACGACCGCGGAAGAAAGGAGGCCGCGTGGCCACGAAGAAGAAGAAGGGTCGCCTCTTGGAGAGCGTGGCCGACGTTGCCAGTGAACTGAAGGCGATGAAGAAGGAGCGCCGCGTTCTCGACCTGTGCGAGAGCGTGGGCTTCAAGCCGCGTCGCACCGAGCTCAAGGCCCTGATGGGTCTCGGCTCCAAGGACGAAGTCAAGGAGCTCATCGAGTCGATGAGCGACAAGCGCTTCGAGCGGCCCGCCAAGAAGGGGTCGAAGAAGAGCGTGAAGCCTCGCAGTCGTTCGTCCCATGACGTGGACGACGAGGACGATGGCGACTCGAAGACCTGGTTGGAAGGCCTGACCGACTAACCGGCCGCAGCATTCTCCTCCAGGAGAGTGGCGATGGGGCTGAGATTCCTACTTGAGATACTTAGGAGGATTGACATGAGTGATCGTGCTGCTCCCTGGCAACGGGGAGAACCGAACCCGGTCGAGACGAAGGCGGTTCCGACCGCGACCGTCATCGAACGTGGTGACTTGATTGCGACGAAGGCTGCGTCGGATCCGGGCGACCCGTACTCCGCGGCCGACCAGGCCTGGGATACGGACCTGGCGACTACGCAGACCGCCTTCGCACTCCGGTTCCTGGGTGTCGCGTTGGATCGTTCGCGGTCCGGCGACGTGGATCCGATTCGTGCGAACACGTCGGGCGTTCACAAGTTCAGCTGCGCCTCCGCGGCGTGGGAACTGGGTGCGCTCGTCGGCCCGGCGAAGCAGTCGGGCAACTTGCTGGAGAATCAGAAGGTGGCGTCCGTCGCCACGGAGGCTCTGGCCATCGGCCGTATCGCCAAGCGCTACGGCAGTGCTGTGACCGAAGTGGAGGTCGAGGTCTTCTCGCGTCTGATGAAGGGACCGACGGCCTAGTGTAGGCGGTGTGTAATCCGCCTGGGGCAGTTCTTTCGTTTTTTCTTGGAGGTAATCCTCAATGGGACGTCTGATCAACAAGCGTGAGCTGAAGCGCCGCGTCGAGCGGCAGGGTGTCCGGAAGGTGGTCCGCCACCTGTCGGAGGCCATCGCCGACAAGCACATCAACATTGGCGACGTGAGCATCCGCGACCTCGCGGAATGCCTCATCGTTGGCAAGGGCGATAAGCAGCCGGTCGGCCAGGAGTGGGTCGAGCAACTCGGCCCGACCAAGCGTGGTGGGTTCCTCTTGATGGAAGCCGCAACGGGCGTCAGCCTGTCCGGCTTCAACAACATCACGGGCAACCTGATCTACCGTGCGGTGATGGAAGGGTACCAGCAGGAGGAGTTCATCGCCTCCCAGCTCGTGACCGAGTACCAGACCAACACCAACGGCGAGAAGATCCCCGGCATCACCGGGATCACGGAGGCCGTCGAAGAGGTGGCCGAAGGGATGAAGTATCCCGAGGTCGGATTCGGTGAGGATTGGATCGAGACTCCGAAGACCACGAAGCGTGGCTTCATCATCTCGGTCAACAAGGAGACCATCTTCTTCGACCGGACCAGTCAGGTCGCCGCAAGGGCGGGCCAGGTTGGCGAGGTGCTGAGTCGGAAGAAGGAGAAGATGGTGCTCGACGGCGTCTTGGGTATCACCAATACCTACAAGTGGCGTGGTACGTCGTACAACACGTACCAGACCGCGACGCCGTGGATCAACAAGCTGAGCGGCGTGACCATCGCCGATTGGCAGCAGGTGGACGCGGCCGAGCAGCTCTTCGCTGACATGCTCGAACCGAACACCGGCGAACCGATCGTCATCACGCCGAAGCAGATTCTGCACATGCCCGCCAAGCGTCACCTGTGGCGCCAGATCACGCGGGCCACGACCCTCGTGCAGAAGACGGACTCGGCGAACCAGGAGCGGTACGGCGCGAACAGCGTCGATCCTTACCAGCTCCTGAGCAGCTCGTTCGCGTACCGTCGCCTGATCGCTAGCGGAGTCTCGGCGGCTAACGCCAAGCTCACTTGGCTCATCGGCGACTTCAAGAAGGCGTTCGCTTGGCAGTACAACTGGCCGATCACGGTCGTCCAGGCTCCGCCGAACAGCACGCCGGAATTCGAGCAGGACATCGTACTGCGTTGGAAGGCGAGCGAGCGTGGCTCGTTCGTCGTCCTGAACCCGCGGTACGCTGCCTACATCTACAACGCGTAGCCTTAGGAACCACGGCCCGGTGGGCAGCCGGGCCTCGTTCCGTTTTCTCACGGAGGAAGGACGAGTATGGGAAAGAAGAAGAAAGAGACGAAGCCGGAGTCGAGCGGACTCGTCGCACGCAAGCGAAAGAAGCTTCGCTTCATGGGCGACCGCGAACGACCCGTCCTCGTCGAGCTGCCGCATGGCCCAGCCGCGGTGGTTCACGCCAGGAGTACGGCTGAGGCCTGGGCGAAGTTCAAGGAGCTCTGCGGGATCATCTCCACGGAGCACCAGCCGATCTTCAAGCGGCCCGGCAAGGATTGCGAAACGGACGACAACGGTATCGTCCGCCACTTCCCGATGCCTGCGAAGGCGCAGGCGAAGAAGCCCGACCTCGATGACGAGGACTGGGATCTGGAAGAGGAAGAGATCGACGTCGACGACGAGGAGTAGCGAATGTCCGTCAAAGCAAACCTGATCGCCGCACGTGAAAACTACGCGGCTCTGCTTGAAGAGTGTTCGAAGCGGAAGAAGACGAGGTACTCCCTCGACGGTCAGAGCTTTGACTGGCTTGGCTATCAGGAGTACCTCGTCGCGAAGATCCGCGAGCTCAAGATGATGATCGACGAAGAAGACGACGACGACATCGTCGAAGAGCACACCACCGCAGTCAACTGAGGAAGCCATGCGAGACATCGAGGACGACCTGGACGACGTCGACGGAGTCGAAGACGTGTTCCTCACATTCGTGGGAACCGCAGTCGAAGTCGAAGTCCCGGCATCGCGACATCAGATTTCTGTTCGCGAAGCAGCCGCTTCTGGAGGAGCGTACACAACCGCTGACACGATCTTCAACATCGCGTCGAAGCGGCTGGACTCTCCTCCAGGAGTTGGCTCGCTCGTGAAGACAGACGACCGGTTGGAGACATGGACTGTCAATGGCGTTGACCGGGCCGCGGCTCGGACACGACTCCGATTGTGGTGCAAACAGGTAGCGGTACTTCCGCCACCGGAAGAGGGTGCGCCGGAAGCGTCGGAGTTCATCGTCATCGAGAAGCCGACATACACGAAAGACAAGGACGGAATGAAGACCGCGACGTGGACCGATCTGCAGGTCGACGTCGTCGCGAGGATCCAAGAGATGCAGTCGGAGACTATCGTCGAAGTCGACCGTCGCCGCGTCAAGATCACGACACAGATCTTCGTCGAAGGTCTGTCCGCGGAAGTCAACGCCGGGATGCGGGTCCGCCGCGCGTCCGGCGAGCGGCTGCTGATCCGCCGCTTGACGGGCCGGACGACGGTTGGGGGGCTGGTGGTCCTCGAAGCGGAGCGTGCTAGGACGCCCGCCGAGTCCTAGAGGCCCGGTGGCGACCCGGCTCGGGCCGGGCCTGGTAGCGTTGATCTCAGTAAAGGAGCGTCGAACGTGGCAAGGGCGTCGCAGTTCAGCTGGAACGGAGGCCGGGCACCCTGGGTGGTGCGGACGGTCATCGCCGACGGCATGGAGCAGGCTGTCCGGTCGTTGGCCTGGCACATCCGTCGTTCCATCTCGACTCCGTATCCGCCCGCGTCCGATGAAGGCGAGCCGCCGCACCGGCGCAGTGGCAACCTGTACCGAGCGGTCCGACACAAGGTCAATCGACAGACACTGAAGGCCTACGTCATCATCGATCCCAAGGCACCGTACTGGAAGTTCCTGGAGAAGGGAACGCGGTTCATGGGAGCGAGGCCGTTCGTTCGGCCGATGGTGTTGGCTCGACGAAAGATCATCAAGCAACAGGTCGCCGCGGCTGGACGTCGCGGCTTCAGAAAGTACAGCACATGACAATCTTCGAATCCATCTGCGCGATCTGGAAGGACGACGCCGCGATGATGGCTGCACTCGACGTGGCCCGCTTCGAGTCCGGCCGCGTCGAAGACAAGCTTGAGGGTTCGGACGAGGACCTCAACTTGCCATTCGCGTTGATGGACCTCGTCATCGAAGACGAAGTCGAAGGTTCGAGTCACGGAGAGTTTGACGAAGAGATCTTCGAGGTGCATTTCTTCTTTGAGAAGGCGTACGACGCTCGTCGCGCACGAGCTGAGTTCCGCCGCATGATCCGAGCCGCGAACCGCGAAGGCAAACTGATCCACGACGAAGGTCGGCTGATCAGCATGAACAAGCGGAGCGGCAATCGAAAGGTAGAAACCGGGCGCATCTGTCGTGCGTTCGACGAGTGGAGCGTGTTGACCAACAAGTAGGAGGAGCCAAATGGCAAAGACAGCTGGCCCGGTTCTCTCGGGCAAGAAGGCTGCTCTCCATGTCGACAGTGCAGACACGGAGTTCGGCAAGTGGAGTGCGAACGAAGAGTGGGACGAGGAGTCCTACGCGACGTCGCACACCAATGGGAAGAAGAAAGTCGAAGGCGGCAACGGCCAGCTCAAGGGGCAGGTCGAAGGCAAGCGCCGCACCGACGGTGGGAAGATCGAAGTTGTCGCCGCGGGCGGCAACAAGTACCCGCTCAAGCTCTTCTTCGACGAAGCCGGCAACACCGGCATCGACATCCCGTCGGCGTACGTTAACAACCTCGGCTTCGAGGCGGACCCCTCGACGGGTGCTGTGCAGTCGTACTCCTTCGCCTTCCTCAGCGATGGCGAATGGTCGTACTTCTAGTCTTTACTAGCGTCTCACGGAGGATCACATGGAGGAAGTGTCGAAAGATTATGCGACCGTCGCCGGTATCGGCGGCTACCACCGCATCAACGGGCGGATGCTGCATCTTAGCCCGATCCTGCCAGCTACGAAGGCCGCGGCCATCGAGTATCTGAAGGGGTTGCTCCTGGAAGATCCGGTGGCTGCGGTCAAGCAGGAGCTGGAAGGTCTACCCCAGGATCTGCAGGCCCGCCTCGTTCGCGATGCGATCCTGCTGAAGAAGGAAGCGGCGGAGGCGCAGCTCGAAGAGTGGTCGACCTCACTCGATGGGATCGCGTTCTACCTCTGGCAACAGCTGAAGCCGCAGCGGCCCGAGACCACGAAGGAGTGGTGCGAGCTGGTGCTCAAGCAGATGACAGAGGAAGAAGCGAAAGCGCTCGTCGAGAAGATGGGAGAGGTCAGTGGCTTCCCAAACGTGAAGGGCCCAGCGGAGAAGAAACCAAGGAAACGACGCTCCTCTTCCCGAGCGTCGACTGGGAGTTCATCTTCTGGGCCTTCGCGCAGCGGTACGACTGGAAACCGTGGGACGTCATCCGACTAAGCTGGCCGCAGATTGAGTTGTACCTTCGCAAGGACGTGAAGCCTCGCGAAGGTCCGACGATGCGAGTCGGAACGGGCGGGACGGTCTTCGTCAACGAGGCTGGACTAAAGGCACTGCAAGAGAACGCCCGTCGCAAGGCGGAAGAAGCGAAAGCGAAGGAGAATCATGGCTGAAGGATTCGATCTCGGCAATCTTCTCTTCATGATGAAGGCGGCAGACGCCGGATTCACGAAGACGATCTCCGCTGGTCTCAGCCAAGTCAAGGACGTTGACTCGGCGATCGACGAGTTCGCCGACAAGACGACCGCTGGTTTTCGCAGAGCCTCATCGAGCGCCCGTGAGTGGGTCCGGCAAGTCGGCCGGGCCGGTAACCAGCGGTTACGAAACCCACTCGCGGGTATCTCGACAGCTCCGCTGCTCAAGGCGCAAGCCGGCCTCCGCTCCTGGACGCAGAACGTCCGGAAAGCGGGAGCGGCCCGCGTCAGCAGTCCGTTCGCTGGTATCAAAGCGGCACCGGCCGCAGCACTTACTGCAGGTCTCCGCCTGCTCGGCAAGGAAGCCGGGCGGGCGGACGCCTTGCTCCGTCGAATCAAGCCGCCGCGGCCCGTCAAGATCTCAACAAAGGTCGAAACCGCGGCGAAGAAGCTCTCTCTCGGTCTGTCCGGAACGAAGGACGTTGACCGGAAGATCGAAGCGTTGATGCGGCTTGCGAAGAAGAAGCTCTCCGCAAAGCTCCGCATGAGTCCGATTGCAGCACCCGTCCTGAACCTCGGGCCGCTCGGTGCGGCGCAAGCGATGATGGGTCGGACGGGCGACGCCGCACGCAGGCTCGGTCTCCGCCTTCGACAGATCGGAAACACTCCGATCAAGCTGTCGAAGATCAAGATGCCGACGCTTCCGAAGTTCAAGCCGGTCAACGTCGAGATCAACGCGAGGAACCTCGGCAAGGCGACCCGCGAAGTAGGACTGTTCGCGAAGACGCTGCTGACCGTCAAGGCACCGGCCGCGTTGAAGCAGCTGCCCGGCATCTTCTCCAGGATTGCGGGCGCAGCCGGCAAGTCGCGGCTGGGCAGCGGGCTGTTCAACGGCCTCAAGGCCGGAGCGAGCGGAGCGGGCGGTGCAATGGGGATGCTGGGTGGCCTCGTCTCGAAGGGTGCGGGCATCGCCGGTGCCGCACTCGGTGGCCTCAGCAAGGTCGCGATGGGTGCGCTCGGCGGCTTGCCGGGCCTGGCTCTCTCTGCAGCGAGCGGCGTCGGCGGTGCGATGTCGACGATCGCGAACACGACGAAGTGGGCAGTCGCCGGCCTCCTCGCTGCGGGCGTTGCTTCGATCAAACTCGCTGCCGACGCGACGGAGATGGAGAACAAGTTCGACACCGCATTCGGCAGTTCAGCGAAGGGTGCGAAGGCGAACCTCGAAGCATTCGCCGACCAAGTCGGCCGCTCCCGCGTCGACATCAAGAGCATGGCCGCGGACATTCAAACGGTCTTCGTCCCGTTCGGATTCGCACGCGATCAAGCGTCGCAGCTGTCGCAGCAAATGACGCAGCTGGCCGTCGACATGGGCAGCTTCTACAACACTTCCGACAGCGACGCGATGGAAGCGTTGCAGTCGGCAGTCGTCGGCAACCATGAGACGATGCGACGCTACGGTGTCGTCATCACGGAAGCCACACTCAAGCAGCAGCTCATGGCGATGGGCGTCAAGGGCGGCACGGAAGCGGCGACCGAACAGCAGAAGGTCCTCGCCCGCCTGGCTCTCATCATGAAGGGGACGAAGGACGCGCAGGGCGACGCGACCAAGACGAGCGGCTCCTTCAGCAATCAGGTCAAGTCGCTGTGGGGTGGCATCAAGGATCTCGGCGTGATCATCGGCAACGCTCTGATCCCGGCGATGACGTTGATCGTCGGCAAGACCAAGGACGCCATCAACTGGGCGAAGAGCCACGAGTCGTCGATCGCATCCTGGGGACAGACACTCGCGCAGTGGACGCAGACCGGCATCGGCTGGATCGAGGCCTTCGTCGCCGCGGTTATGAACGTCGACCTGACCTGGGCGACCTTCAAGCTGGCGGGCGAGCAAGCGTTGACGACCGTCTTCGAGCGGACGAAATGGTTCGCGACGAACGTCTGGACCGCCATCAAGTTTCCGTTCGAGAACTTCCCGCGGTTCGTGGCTCAATCTATCCAGGGAGCGGTCCAGGTCCTGAAGAACTTCGGCAGTGCAATCAAGACACTGTTCACCTCCTCGTTCAAAGACATCGCTTCGGGCAAGGCCTTCGAAGGATTCAAGCCGGTTAACCTGGGGAAGAACGTCAAGATGCCGGACGGCCCGGCGTGGAAGGAGTTCAAGGGCACCGACTTCAACGACAAGTGGGAAGAGAACGCTCGCCAGTGGGAAGAGCGGATGGGCGGTGCGACGAAGAAGATCGGCGAACAGACGAAGACGGATCTCGGCGTCGACCTCAACGAGATGATGAAGAACGCAGAGTCGAAAGCGAAGGTCAAAGTCAAGGCCGAGTTCGAAGACCTCGAAGGACTGTGGAAGAAGAACATCATGGCGCAGTTCGACGACGAGGACGACACCGGCAAGCAGACCGTCGCGAAGCTCGGCAACATCGCTGATCAACAGAAGCAGCAGATCCAGGATGCCGAGCGGCAGAAGAAAGAACTGGTCGACGCACTCGGTGCGGGCGGCTCAATCGTAGGCTAAGGAGGAGTCATGGGCTTCTACCCAATTCCGTCTTCCCTCCGCGAGATGGAAGACACGATGAAGATGGAGTTCGACACGGAGTCGGGCATCGTCGGCGTACGCCGTGCGGAAGTCGACACGGCGCAACTCGCCGCTGGCATCCGAGCGATGCTTGGCGTCATCCTCATCAACCCCATCACCGGCGATCAGGACTGGTACGGGCCGGACCGTTGGCCCGGCTTGAAGCGGCTCTGCGCCCACAAGGTTTCGACGCGGCCGATCGGTCGAACCGGCAACACGCCGTGGGACTACGGACTGTTGACCGGTAAGACGGAGATGATCGTCAGCTACAAAGTCTTCCCGTTCGACCCGGACGATGACGAAGACAAGCGTGAACACCCGGAGCCGTCGGTCGTCGCAGAGCAGGAGCTCGACTACCACTGCGAGATCTTGACGGTCCCAGTCAAGACGACGACGACGACGACGAACCTTTCATATGGCAGCGCTTCGTCCGCTCCGTCGTCCGTCACGACGGATTCATACGGCAAGAAGAACATCCGCATTCCGACGATCGCATACACGCTGACGGTGCCGAAGATCCTCAAGCCGGACTACGCGTTGATGAACGACCTCAACGGAAAGATCAACACCGTCAAGATCTTTGGCGGTGCACCGGAGACGGTCCTCTTCGACGGCCCGAAACTCAGCAACACTGTCATGTCTTTCGGCGAGCCGTGCTGGAAGCTCGTGATGAAGTTCCTCTACAACCGCCACGGCTGGCAGAACGTCCTCGACAAAGAGACGTTGAAGTGGGTGCCCGCCAAGTCGCTCGATCCAAACGGCCAAGACCCGTACGAGACCGGCGACCTCAAGCAACTCTTCAAACAAATCCCGAAGCCATAGCATGCGCAAGCTCACGCCACTCAAGGTCGGCGACAAGAAGATCCGCGGCGAAGACTTCAACGCTGCGTTCGAGGAGATCGAACGGCTCGGCCGCATGGGCATTATCGGCGGCGAGTCGATGGGCGGGCCGAGTGGCCACCTCCTCTCCGTCGACGTCGACGAGATCTGCATCGCACGACCGTGTCAACCCGGCGACGACATCGAGTACCCTTCACCTCCAGAAGTTGACGAGGAGCTGCCGTATCAGTATCCGATGCGGGCGTACGAGCACCTCAAGTTCCATCGAACAGAAGCGTCCGCGATCAAGACCGGGTGGGAGCAAGGCCTCCGACTGGTCAACGTCTACAACCTGGCGGAGCGCGGCTGGATCCATCAGCAGTGTCCGTGGATGCTCGTCTGGAAATGGAACGAGATGTGGTGGACGTGGTACGATCCGCCGCGGCGCTTCGAGCTCGACGAGAAGCTGGTCGAGTTCAACAACGCCTACGCGTACGAACTGTTTCCGAAGGACGGCAAGGGCGAGGCAGCTGCGACGCTCGGACTCAACACCGACGAGATCTGGCGGAAGGGCGGCGAGAAGGTTCTCGTCTACTCCGACGCCGCACACCACCATGGCGGGCCGGGCTACTTCGGGATGTACCAACGCTGCTACGACCATCCGCCCAAGGAGCCGCGGGATGCTTCGCGTGGTTGGAACCGCGTCATCTCCATGGTGCAGAAGGCCCGCTTCGTCATGTGCCGATTAGAAGCGGGCGTCGTCAACATCAAGTGGACAACGCCGTACCCGGAGCTGAAGGTCCTGGAGTACTGGGAAGGGATCGACCCGCGGCGTCCTGTATCCCAGGAATCGGACCTCGCCGACAAGCGAGTGAAGGTTCGCAACCTCTTCCACTCCGACGGCCCGTCGATCGTGACCGCCTGCTACGTACCGGAAGCCGACGTCTACCACTGCCTCGATCAGACGTGCAAGGGCGAGAACCTGAGCGGCTACCCCACCACGCTCCAGCAGACGGTTCCCGAATGGACGCAACTCAACGACGAGAACGGTGGCTTCGAGCCGCAAGAGGAAGAGGAAGAAGAGGAGTAGATGGGACACCGACGCTGCTGCTGCTGCGACTGTGAGGAGGTCTGCCTTCAAGAGGACGACAGTCCGTCTGGCGGTGCGTGTTGTACGTTCGAATCAAACATCATGGACTTCGGGTTGCAAGGTACAACGATCACGTTCCCCGCGGGCGTCGGGCCAGCGGTATCGATTCAGCTGCCGACGGTCTCCGGCATCCGACAGCACGGCTCCAAGCGCCGCGGCAAAGGCCTCTTCCGGATCTCGTCGGTCGGATTCGGATCGCCGCAGCAGCATGTCGGCGGAGTCCCTGGACTGCCGAACCTCATGGACCAGCACAACTGGTGCTGCTACAATGCTGTCTCCGGTTCCGCGATTCTCATCCCGGCCTTGGGCCGCTCGTTCTTCAACAACAACGTCGGTGTCTTCGCGGGCTTCTTCTTCGGTTTCGAACGAGGACCGACGTGGTTCCAACCGGAGGTCGAAGACAACGACATCTACGCCCACTTCGGCCTCGTCTCCCGCGTCGTCTGGAATTTCCCGGACATCATCGCGACGTTCCCGCAGATCACGTTCGGTCCAGACAAGCCGTACTTCATCGACTCGCAATTCTGGGCGAGCTTCCGCAAGAAGCTTGAACCGCGGAACTGCCACCTTCCCGACGTCATCACGTTCACGGAAGCGGACTACGGCGAGGTCGGCCCGTTCGAAAACAACTCTATCACAGCGGGGCCTTGCTGCGAGACGAGCGAACCGTTGACCAACGAGTTCTTCGCGAAGCTCGGCGAGATGGACCTCTTCCAAATTCGGAACAACACCGCGAAGATCGAGGTCCGATGCTTGTCATCGGCGTAAGATGGAAGTCCCGACGCTCTGCACGTTCACGCGCCGCGGCGCATTCCTGGTGTGCACCCGGTGCCGCCGCGAAGTTCGAACGACGCACCCACCTCGCCGCGCGTTCTACCGCTGCAACCGGCTCGATGAAGTCGCGGTCAACTCCGTCGGCCTCGCACTCGCGACGGTGCCGGTCGGTGAGCGATACGCCGCGTTGCTCCAGCGATCGACGCTCGAACTCGCGAAGCAGTGGGAGGCCGTCGGCGACGCCAGCTGCGCTTGTTCGGACGACGATGCGTGGCTGCAATTCATCGCGGCGCACTTCGCCGATACGAATTAAATGTGCAGGTTGACCCCCAATGGGTCGGTGGCCTTTCACTTCATTCAACTAATGCTTTCTTTTGTATTGTTTCCCACCGGGTGGCAGCCGCCCACCCTCACCCCCTCAAGTCGCACTTTAAATTCGTCTCGCACGGCTCCGCCGCGGCGATAGAATTCCCGTTTCCCAATTGACCAGCTCGCCCGGCCGCGGCTCGAAACTGCGGAATTCCGGAATAAATTTCTTCGCCGTAAGTCGAGACGCCGCACGGGTTGCGGGAGAGCGGCGGCTTCAACCGCGGCTTTCCTTCAATAATCCTTTTGCAATTTGCCAGGAGGCTGTTATATTAGGGGTGTGGTCGGATGGTGTGTGGCTCTTTGAAAACCTGAACGCGGCCCGTCGGAAAGAAGTGTCCGGCAGCCAAGCCCCTGAGGGGGCCAGTGGTCGCGAGGTGTCCTGCAAACACCGCAACAACACGCCGGGTTCAGCCCGGCGATTCCGACCGCCAGCTCGAAGCTGGCTTCCCTCGAATGCGTATGCCGGCTTCGCACCCGGCCGAGGGTCTTGAGGACGCCGCTTCGGCTGCCTCTGTGTTTCTTTCCAGGAGATGGCAAGATGAAGTCTTCCAAGAACGTCGTTCGCACCGTCAAGTCCGCTGCGGAGCAAGTCGCCTCTCGCCGCAAGAACGCCAAGGCCGCGTACAAGGGTCAAGCCGCTTCGGCTGCCCGCAAGGCTGCTCGCAAGTACGTCAACCCCTGCCGCAAAGGCAGTGTCTCGTTCGGGATCAACAACGTCATCGCGGCCGGAGTCGCAGACGTCAAGGAGATCGCGGCGAAGACGAAGCTGTCCGTGACCCGCGTCGGGCATCATGTCCGCTACTGGGTGGCCCGTGGTCACCTGGTCGCCAACAGCCGCGGCGTCAAGATCGCCGCTTAACTTCAGTCGACCCGCAGTGTCAGCCGGGAGTCACGCTCCGGCCGGGTCTTTGAATGTTGCATTCCGCAGCGTTCGCTTTTGTTGGAGGATGGCAATATGGCGACTTGGAAGATCACGATCACCGGCAAAGGTCTCCGCAAGGCTTCCGTCGAGAAGCTGATCAAGCAGATGGAGTCGCAGTTCGACGGAGCGTCGGTCAGCGTCGTCGATGCGACGCCACCGGAGTCGCGAGCCGATCGCTTCGCCGCGGCGCAGAATCTGGTCAGCGACGCGAAGTGCGATATGGAGTCCCTTCACGACGAGCTGCAGGACTGGTACGACAACCTGCCTGAGAACTTCCAAAGCGGCGAAAAAGGCGAACAGCTGACCTCCGCGATCGAGGAGCTGGAGAATACTATTAGTCAACTCGAAGAGGCGGAGACGGCCAGCGTCGAGTTCCCCTCGATGATGGGTTGAGTATCGCGGCCCGCAGCGTCAATTCCAGGAGTCGCGTCCTGGACGGGCCTTTGGCTTGGCCACTCCGGCCGGGCCGCTCCCATGATAGGAGATGGCAAGATGGCAAAGAAAGCGAAGAAGCGGAAGCCGACGACGCTCGCACTGGCTCAGCACTGGTGCGACGACATGCACCGCAAGACCGGCCTCAACTTCTCAGTCGTCGGCGTGCTCGCCGCGAATGGTGAGCGGATGGAGGTGGCGGTCCTGTCGCCAACCGGAGTCGAGCTGTTCCAGATCGGCTTGACTTGGCGGAACGACCGCTGGGATGCAGGCAGCTGCTTCTTCCAGTTCGGCGTGACGGAGTGCAACGCCATCGCGGCCCGAAGGGAGGTGGCCCGTGGCTAAGACCCGCAAGACCGCCGAGCAGAAGAAGCTGGAGTTCGCACGCAAGGAGGCTCAAACGCAGAAGGAGGTGAAGACCGCGCAGCGGAAGGCTGACGCGAACCGCATCAACACGAAGACGTCGCGACGGAGTATCCAGGCCGCGTCGAAGGTCAGCGATCTGCCCGCGGTCATCCGCATTGAGCGGACGGAGTCGGGCCTGTTCCGCTGTTACCTCGACGACGGAACGGACATGACTATGTCGCGGTTGGAGTTCTACTCGTGGCAGCCGCCCGCGGAGCCGTATCGGTTTCTGCTCGGCGGCTTCAAGCAGGCCCGCGAGGGCCGCTCGAAGAAGGACATCGCGGCGTTCGACCGAGCTGAGCACAAGCGGCTCCTCGCCGAACAACGCGAAGAGGATCGGATCCGGGCGGAAGAGGATCGGGTTCGAACGGAGGAGGCTGAGTTCAAGCGTAAGTTGCGAGAGGCGGATGTTCCGTCTCCGTCCCACACCGCGGCTCCGGCCGCATCAGAAGGAGAAGCTACTATGGCTATCGTCAAGAAGTCCGCTGCTGACCGCAAGGCTGCTGCCTCCGCCAAGAAGGCTGCTGCCGATCCTAAGGCCGCGAAGGCCGCGAAGGCGAAAGCTGCGAAGGCCGCGAAGGCCGCGAAGGCCGCGGAGCCGATCGAGACCGACGAGTTCGGCACCCGGCTCGGGACCCAGGCTCACACCATCAACAAGGCCTTCGCCAAGGGCGGCGACACGGAGGCCATCGCGAAGCGGGCCGGGCTGCCCCAGCCGCGCGTCCGGCTGCACATCCGCTGGGCCCTGGAGCGTGGCTTCGTCAAGGAGGACAAGGAAGGTAACGTCAAGCTGACGGGCAAGAAGGCCTAGAGCCGCAGCCCTGCCTAGCCGCGGTGCCTGCGACCGCGGCCTGGTTGGTTTGCGTTTCTGTATCTCCCATGATAGGAGGATGGCAAGATGAGCAGTCCTGACAAGCTGAAGGTTGGCGACCGGGTCCTGCATCAGCGGTACGGTGGCGGTCAAGTGACGCTGATCCGGAAGGGTAGCACTCAACCGTACCATGTCCAGCATGACGACGGGAAGACTCGGACCTACCGCCGCGGCAACCTGACGAAGGGCGGGCCGGATCCGCAGCCGGTCGGCTGGGGTCAGGAGACGCCGACCTCGACCATGTCGCATCTCCGATTCCTGAAGGAGACGCTGATCCCCGACCTTAAGGGTTCGGGCCGCGTCGAGACCGCGGAAGACTTCGAGCGTTGCGTCCGGATCATCGAACAGCTCCAGTCGGCGGAGACGATTCGGACGCTCGCCTTCTGGCTGGAGTACTGCGGCTCGACGTCGGCGAACGCTTTCGAGTCCGCAATCGCGTCGTTCCACCAACGCGGCCTCGCCGCGGTCAAGCAGATCTTGAAGGAGAAGCAGATGGAGGTGCGAACATGAAGTTCATATGCCGCGAATGTCGCCGGGCCTACGAGCCGGGGACGATGACGCCGATCGAGCACCTGCTCGAAGGCTATTGCACACTGAAGTGCCAGGTCGCGAAAGCGAAGAGCCTAGGCTGGACGCCGGAAGGTCAGAAGCTCGGTATCACGCAGAGGATCGTCTTGCAGGGTGCGAAGGAGATCGGCCTCCTTCCGTTGGAGACGAGTCCAACGACGCAGGTGCCGAAGGAGGTGCGGCCCGCGAAGAAGCGGGAGCCGCGCGTCGAGGTCAAGTGGCCGACGACCGACGACCTCTGCGGCTGGTGGTTGTGGTGGCAGGCGGTGACGGTGGAGCACGCGGCCCGCGGCTCCGACTTTGCGGCGTGGATCGGCGAGTTCCGTGCGGCTGGACTCGTCCTCACCCATGAGCGGCTGTGGAAGGGCTGCGCTGAATTCAAGGCCGCGTTTCCGACGGACCCTGCAACACGATAGGAGGTGGCCATGATAGCCATCACGGACAAGCAAGCGGAGGATCTCGCGAAGGAGATCTTCAAAGCGGGCGGAGACTACGACCTCACCGCGGCCGACGTCAAGGTTGTGTTCAACGGCCTCTGCGACGCACTCAACGCCGGAACGATCCTCGACTCCGGCGACGGGTTCTTTTACTTCCTGCGACGGAAGAACGGCAACCTCGTCTGCCACGATATGTCGCAGCTCCGCGGTTCACTGTACTCCCAAGTCTCGCAGTTCGTCTGGCAGAAGGAGACTCGGCTGCGGGAGATCGTCAAGGAGTTGACGCATCTCGAACTCAAGACCATTCACGATGACGGATACGACCCTGCGGACGTGGCGGACCAGGTCCACCAGGCGTTGATGTCGTTAGGAGCGTGTCGCCATGAGCGGCGTCGAAGCAAAGTCAGTTGACTGCCGGGTTGGCAGCGAGGTGCGTGTCGTTTATTTCTGCGGAGGCTGCGATGCCGCCCTGACGGGCGTCGTCGGCCGGATGCAGGTCAAGTGTGCGGCGTGTGGTCGAATCAACAACCTACCTACCCAGGAGAAGCCGCCCAGTGAAACTGCTCAGTGATCTGTTGGGCATCGCGTTGACCGTTGTTCGGCTCGTGATGCGAATCGGCCGTGTCGGCCGACGTCGTTGAGCGGCGGGCGTTCCGCCGCTTTGTTTCCTTTGTCTCCCAAGATAGGAGAATTGTGATGGCAAGACCAAAGAAGCGTGGTACCGCGTTGAAGGAGTTCAATGCGGAGGTTCGAGCGGAGGCAGCCTCCAGCGGGTTGCCCTGGAAGAAGGCAGTGCAGGTGGTGCGTGAACGACGCATCAACAATGGGCAGTTCCCTGCAGACAACCGCCCGACCTCGACGGTGGAGCCGAAGCTGAAGAAGGCTCCGTCGGTCCGTGAACTCCTGCACCGCAGTGATCGCGTGGTCGAGATGATGAAGGCCGCGGGCCAGTTGATCGCGGTCGCCGGCTCGGCGCAGGCAGCGTTGAGTGCGCTCGACGCATACGCGAAGCTCGACGACCCGGCCGTGGATCTGGCTGGGATCGGCTTGATGCGAGAGGAGGCCGAAGCCTTCACGGGAGGGTAGCACCGTTCCCCGCGGCTCGGTCGGCGAGTGTTCATGGGACGCTCCTTGCAACCGGCCGGGCCGCGGTCCCGGTGTTTCCTTTTCCCAGCACTGGAGGTGGATGATGGCGATGACGAAGAAGGAGCGGCAGGAATTACGGAAGGAACTCGCGGAGTCCCTCGACATTCCTGAAGGTGTGTTGAAGCGAATGTTCAAGCGGCTCGGCCGAAGTGTTGCCGACCGCGGTGCGCTTACGGATTTGATGAACGACGCGGCGGAGCGTCATGCGTCAAAAACGAAAGCGACTTTGACCGTGTAGTTCGCCAGGAAGGCGGGCGACCCCCACGATGAGGAGTCGCAATGGCCAACATGAAGGGCCAGATCGTTGACCGCTCGGAGTCGAGCGGACATGGCGTGATGGAATGCTGGATGTTGCTCTTCGAGCGGAACGAGGCCGCATGGTCGGCGGGCCGCTATGGCGACATCTTGACGGACGAGGAGCTGGTCGTCCGCATGAAGGCGTGGTTCCCCAAGCGGGCCTCGCATGCGATCCGCGACGTGCGGCGCGTGCGAGGCCGGGTGAACCGTGCCCGCGGCGGAGTCCAGTTCCACCGCTACCTTCGGGATGGCGGTCGTGTTTGCCGGGCGACGGCCCGCGGCTTGCCCAGCTCCGGCTGGCTGCCGCGGCCGGGCCGATAGGGTTGTGCAGGCTCGGTCGTACTTGCCATCCGGCCGGGCCGCAAAGGATCCCCCCGTTCCCTCGTTGGGAGCGGGGGGCCTTTTCGTTGGTACCTCGCACGTAGTCCAGCCAGCCGAGCGGCGGGCGGGCCGAGCGGCAACCGGGTCGCTGGCCCGCGGCGGCCCGGCTACCGGCCACTCCGTGCAGCCCTTAAGGGGTTCCCCTCCCCCTTCCTCCAGGCCGAATTCCGGCCGGTCCCCCCGATTGGGGGGAGTTCAGAAAGACGTCCGGCTGTCAAGTTGGGGCCTTCGAGCCGCACGGCCCAGCAGCCGCCGCGGCCCGGCCGGGTGTGATGGTCGCACCGGGCCGCGATGGAACGACACCTCCCACGAAGGGAGCGGACGATGGCACGGAGACCTCTGCCGCATCAGCGGCGGGTATTGCGATGGTCGCAAGAACGAGATTCAATAGGACTGCTGCTGCGGATGCGGCTCGGCAAGTCCTTCTGCCTGATACGATGGGCGCAGCGACGCGCGGCCGACGGCCGCAAGCTTGTCGTCGCACCGCTCAGTGTCCTTCCGGGTTGGGTCGAGGAGCTAGCGGCTGAAGGCCTGCCATCTGTCCTTCTAGTCGGGAGCAGCAAGCGAAAGCTGGAGTTGCTGGACTCCGCTCCCTCCAACAGCTGGTGTCTCCTCAACCCGGAAGGCCTGCGTTCATGTCGGCCGCTGGCCTATCAGCCGTGGACTGTCGTCGCACTCGACGAGTCCACCTTCATCAAGAACCCTACAGCGAAGATCACGAAGCTTTGCTGCACCGCCTTCAAGGACGTCAAGGACAAGGCGATTCTAACCGGGGAGCCGCGGCCGGAGTCGGACCTCGAAGTTGTTCCGCAGATGCTGTTCCTCAACGGAAGCTTCATGGGGTGCGACACCTTCTGGAAGTGGCGGCACCGCCACGCCTACCAAGCCGGGTTCGAGTGGCGACTGCGCCGCGAGTCGAAGGAACGCTTCGACCGCGAACTCGCCAAGCACTGCTTCGCGATGACGCCCGATGAAGCCGGCATCTTCATGCCGTGCGTGCGGCAGCGCCGCGTCATCGAACTGCCCGCCGCGGTGCGAGGCCTCTACAACCGGGCCATCCGCGACTGGGCCATCGGCGAGGCGGAGACCAAGTGGACGCCGGTCGTCCACTCCTGGCTCCAGCAGATCGCCAGCGGACTCATCCCGCGGCAGTTCCAATCCGATCAACTGTTCTTCTCGCCGCACAAGTTCGATGAGCTGGTGCGGCTGCTGACTGGCGAACTCAAGAACGAGAAGTTCGTCGTCTTCTTCCGATTCAATCGCGAGGTGGCACTCGCGGCGGATCGTCTTCGCCGAGCTGGAGTCAAGCTCCACTGCTTCACCGGCCTCTCCCGACTTCGCTGGCGACATGAATGCGTTCGACGGCTGCGCGCAGGTCGATGCCGCGGCCTTCTCCTCCAGGAGAGGTGCGCCCGCTACGGCCTCAATCTCAGCGAGGCGGACGTCGCCATCTTCTTCGACAACTATCCGGACTGGGAGACACGGTCGCAGGCAGCGGCCCGCATCCTGCATCCGATGAAGAAGCGGACGAGCCTCGTCCTGGATCTGGTGGCCCGCGGTACCGTCGACGAGGCGCTGCTGCAGGCACTGAACGAGAAGCGGCGATCGGCTCGGGCATTGATGCAGCGTATCCAGCAACTGATGAAGGAGGTAGCGAGATGAAGAGCTACGTGTTGACCGTTGATCCTGGAGTGAAGGCGATGGGCTTCTGCTGGTGGGACGCCAAGCACTGGTGCCGCGAGTTGAAGCCGCCCGTCATGGCTGAGGTCTACTTCTCCAACCGCGGCGAGAACGACCGCTACGAGTGCATCCGGCAGATCATGGAGCGGGCCGCGGAGGTTGGCACCGGCGGAGCGAAGCTGGTGCGGGTCGTCTGTGAAACGCCGGTCATGTTTCACGGTGCGACGGGCCGGGCAGTTGCAGTGCGCGGCGACCTCACCGACCTCGCCTTCTCGGCGGGCGTCGTCGGGAGCCTCGCCCTGCTGCACGGAAAGATCCCGTTCGAGGCGGCACCGGCCGACCAGTGGAAGGGGCAGATGGATAAGGAGATGATGCAGCGTCGCATCATTGAGACGTTGGGGCAGCGTGCTTTCGAGGTCCTCTCCGCGAAGAGGCTTCACGATTGGGATGCTTGTGGCATCGGACTATGGGCGCAGGGTTTCTCTTTCAAATGAAGGAGGTGTCGGATGGCGAGTCTCGTACTTACTCCTCAAGAGCGTCGTCTCGTTCGCGGCTGGCTGCTTGAGCACCGCGGGACGATCGCGGCGAATCGGTGGACTCAGCAAGAGTCCGCTCGTCGCTGCAGTCGAGTTCTCGGCTTTGATGTCAACCCGTCGCACGTCTACAACGGTTGTCAAAGTCTCGGCATGTCTTGGAAAGCGTTTCTCAACTACGGGCAACCGGAATGCGACGGAGATGATGAAGATTGGAAGCAGGAGGTCGATCGGAAACTCGCAACGCAGAGGCACAACCAGCCGTCGCTACGGCTCCGTGTCGAGGCCGTTGAGGACTGGCTCTATGCGACGCTTGGTTGGATGGCAGACAACCTTGAGCCGAAAGTCTACGAGCAGGTCCGCAAACGTCTGGCTGACGAGGAGACAACGGAGGTTCTCGACTTCGACCAGGAAGAGGAGTCTTCGACCGGCCCGGAGGAGACGTTGCCGTTCCCGCGGATCAACGGCCATGACCTGTTGCAAGGAGGTGCCTCGTGAGCATACTCAACGCAACGAAGACGAACATGGACTGGCCGACCTGGCGGGACTGGGTTGACCGGCTGAACCTCAAGGCCCACGAGCAGCGGCGGGCGGCTCGGCTCCGGCCCGCCGACCTGAAGTACTTCGAGTCCTGCTGGCAGAACGGCTGGACCGTGCAAGCGGCGCTGGCGGACTGGAGGCCGGTATGAAGGCGAAGCGTAAAGTCGCCGGCTCCGTCAAGCGGGCTGCTCTCGTGACCGTCGAGCAGCTCGTCACCGTCGTCGACATGACGAAGGACGAGAACGTCAAGGACATGGATCGGCGGTACTGGGCACGGCACGGCTGGCGAAGGAAGAGGTGCAAGGGAACTCGCCAGCGGTTCCGCCTGACGTGCACCGACTACCGGCCGAACCTCAGCGGCATTAGCTACGAGCTGGCCATCATGAAGGGCGGGCGTCGACATCGGCTCGGGCATGGCTTCATCGACGGCGCACACGTCGAAGAGGCCATCGGATTCTGGAAGGCGGCCGGAGCGGTCGTCATCGTTTACAAGTATCACAAGGGCCAGCCGCGGGCGTCGGCTCTGGATTTCGTGGACGCTGAAAGAAGGGAATATCATGGCCGTCAAAGCACGGACGCGCAGCTTCATGCAAAGACTCCGCGAGGCAAGGGAAAAGGGAAGCAGCGGAAAAGCGCGTGACCTGCCGAAGCGCATTCACTCCCAGGAGCGGGAGTCGCAGCGATGGCAGTTGCGCCGCGACGGCCTCTCGGTCAGCAGCATCGGCCGCTGGCTGGAATGTCGCGAGCAGTTCCGCCTGCGGTATGCGGAAGGCTGGCGGTCGACACGGACGTCGGCCGCTCTCGACTTCGGCGAACTCTGGCACTGGCTCCTGGGCAGGCAGTACCAGAACCGCGGCAAGGAGAAGCGGATCGAGAAGGTCCTCCACTTCTACGACGGCGTCTTCAAGGAGGAGAACCCGCAGGCGTCGGTCCGCCGTGTCGAGGACCTTCATCTCTCCATCGCCAAGACCGCGGCCCTCTGGCCGACGTATCAACGGAAGTACGGCAAGGAAGACACGGCCCGCAAGTGGGTCGACGTCGAGTATGCGTTCGACGTCGAGTACGATCACTGGCCACTGAACTTCCCGATCCCGCTCCACGGCATCTTCGACGGCGTCTTCCTTGAAGACAGCGGCAAGTCCGTTAAGCCAACGAAGGGGCTGAAGCGATACTGGCTCTTCGAGACGAAGACGAAGAGCCGCATCGATGAGTTCGAGATCGAGGACTGCATGCACCTCGACCTTCAGGTCATGATGTACGCCCTCTGCATGCGGCTGGAGTTTGGCGCTTGGCCGAAGGGCGTCCTCTACAACGTCATCCGCAACCCGCAGTCGACGCCCTCGAAGAAGAGCGGCGAGGACCTGCCGACGTTCACGGAGCGGTTGACGGAGACGATCGCCAAGGACGAGGACCATTACTTCAAACGCTGGAAGATGAAGTTCAAGACGGAGATGCTGGAGCAGTGGGAGGAGAAGTTCTTCCAGCCGCTTCTGCTTGACATCTGGAACTGGGTTCACGGCGGCCCGCACTACGCCAACCCCAACGCACTCGTCGGGAAGTACGGTCGGTCCGACATGTTCGGTCCGATCACGAGCGGCAACTTCAGCGACGTTTACCGCAAGCCGCTCAAGAAGAAGGAGGTGGAGCGATGAAGACCGACGAAGAAGGCTATGGGGTCGAGGTTCCTTCGGAAGAGGACATTGAAGCTGAGAAGCACCTCGGCCGGATCCGGCACCGGGAACTCGACGAAGCGAAGTTCGAATGCTTCGAAGCGTTGACTGTCCTGCTCAAGCACGGGACGGATTTGCTGATCGCGATCAAGGAAGAGTACGTAAAGGAGGCCAAGGATGGCAATCGCAAAGCGCGTCGGTAAGAAACCGTTCAAGGCGAAGCCTAATCGGCGATCGTCTGTGACGAAGCAGCTTGATCTTCCCGACGTCAAGCTGTCAACGAAGGTGTCGAAGGCTGCGCGGCGGATCGAGAACTACGTGCAGTGGTGGTACAGCCGACCCGGCATGGGTAAGACCACCACCGCCATGGAGTTCCCGGACGCCCACCTCTTCTCGTTCAAGGAGCGGGGAGGAAAGGCACTGGAGAAGCACCAGCGCCGCGTCCACCATTGGCTGGAGTGGGTCGCGTACCTCGACCAGCTGGAGAAGGACGACCGGTTCAAGTTCACGGTCATCGATACGCCCGAAGGTGCGTACGACCTGTGCTTCGATTTCATGTGCGACGAGGTCCTGCACATCGACGACCCGTCGGACGTCGAGGACTACGGCAAGTCCTGGAATGAGATCTACACGGAGTACATGCGGCAGATGCTCCGGGCCATCGATCTCCAGGGCAAGGGGACGATCTTCCTTTCACACGTCTCCGAGAAGACCTTCAAGCCGATGAAGGGTATCGAGTACGACGAACTCCGCCCGGCCCTCAAGGACAAACTCTTCGAGCGGCTTCAGGCGCAGGTCGACCTCATCGGCTACATCCATGAGGAAGGCGACGGCAACGTCATGCAGATCCGGCCGGACGCCTTCGCCACAGCGAAGTGCCGCCCGACCCGGCAGTTCCGCTACACCAACGGGAAGCGGATCAAGAAGATTCCGATGGGAGCAGATGAAGAGGAGGCGGTGGCAAACATCATGGCGGCTTTCCGCAACGAGCTCGTCGCGCCGAAGCCGCGGAAGATCCCGAAGAAAGGAAGGAGGAAGTGATGAGGGTCATCACAGTGCGGATGCCGGACAACGTCCACGCGGCGCTGGCGGCTAAGAGTGAGTCGACCGACGTCTCGGTCAACACGATCTGCTTGCGTGCAATTCTCCCGGCGTTGCAGCTGCCGCTCGAAACGGCCAATGCTCTCCAGGAGGAGATCGAGCAGTTCGCGTCGAAGCGGCACCCGTTCAACCGTTCCCGAACGTAAAGGAGATTCGGAATGCGTGCGCGTCGTCGTCCCAACCTCGGTATCTGGGTCGACGAGTATCCCAAAGGAGTTCATCGGCGGCAGCTCGGCCCAGCCGCTCATGACATGTTTTCAAACGGGCCGGTTCCATTAGGAAGGTACTGTTTCATGGCGAAGAACTTTCGCAACAAGTTGAAGAAGATGGGCAAGAACTGGAAGAAGGTCGAGGCCGCAACCGCGGGTTCGAACGTGAACCGCGACATCGAAGGTCGTTTCGAGGAGGCGATCCTGCGGAAGGCGGAGCTCACCGAGCGCGGCAAGGGCGGGCTCATGGTGGCCTGGACCTGGGAGTTCCCCGAGCTGAAGGGGAAGAAGGGGACGGAGTCCGGAAAGAAGTTCAAGAAGGCACCGCAGATCACGGTGCACACCGGGCTGGAGTCCGACAAGAACCAGGGCTTCCTGAAGAAGGACCTGGCGACGCTGCTCCCGGAGGTCGAGGTCGACGAGCTGGATCTGGCGGACGACCTGGAGCAGGTGCTCAAGGAGCTGACCACCAACCAGCCGACCGCGGCGGTGACCGTCAACATCTCCGACGACGGCCAGTGGCAGAACGTCTGGGTCAACGAACTCGTCGAGGCCGGTGGCGGTGGCGACGACGACGATGACGACGACGATGCCGAGGAGGACGAGGACTCGGACGATGACGAGGACGAAGACTCCGAAGACGAGGACGACGACGATGAAGACGAGAAGCCCAAGCGCGGCAAGAAGGGAGGGAAGAAGAGCAAGAAGGGCAAGGACGACGAAGACGAGGACGACGAGGAGGAGGAAGAGGACGACGACGAGGACGAGGATTCGGACGATGATGAAGAGGAGGAAGAGGAGGCGGAGATCTCCAAGGGAGTGACCGTCCTCTACAAGCCTCCGAAGGGGAAGAAGCAGCTGGAGTTCACGGTCGTCAAGGTCGACGAGAAGAAGAAGACCGCGATCCTGAAGGACAGCAAGGGGAAGAAGCTCGACGCGCCGGTCAAGCTCAAGCTGCTGGAGCTGGCGGCCGACGAGGACGGTGGCGACGAGGACGACGACGAGGAGGAGTTCGCCAAGCTGGAGAAGGGGACGAAGGTCGAAGTGACTATCGACGACAAGCCCTACTCCGGCACGATCGTCTCCACCAACGACAAGGAGGAGTCCTGCAAGGTGAAGGTCACCTCGAAGGGCAGCCTCAAGGGCAAGGTGAAGAAGGTGCCCGTCGAAGACGTCGAAGTCCTCGACTAGTTTCGTTACGTTAGTTTCACCGCGGGCCGGCTCGACGCCGGATTGAAACGACCCGACGAAGACCGGCCCGCGGTCTTTCACTTTCCAGGAGAATCACCATGCGTGATCTGTACCTTGCCGCTCCGTTCTTCAATGAGCGGGAGCTGGCTGTCGTCAACCGCATCTGCGGTCTATGCCAGTCGCGGACGAACATCTGCCTCTTCAGCCCCTTCCATTACAACCAGACGGTTCAAGGAAACATTCAGGATCCGATC
>Ga0137314_1000031_pt1 | contig 52196 bp, 44 predicted proteins | sample EasRivERMZT199_2_FD_102289 | JGI IMG/M metagenome (GOLD analysis project Ga0137314, IMG submission 102289) | Soil microbial communities from meander-bound floodplain in the East River, Colorado, USA - East River MetaG ERMZT199_2 | ecosystem: Environmental > Terrestrial > Soil > Floodplain ... | reverse complement strand
GGCGGGCGCCTACGTCACCGTGCAGATGGTGATCCCCTGCGACGCCGATGAGGCCTACTTCGATGAGATGGTGCGCTTCATCGACGAGCACAGGCCCTGGATCAACGTGACCAACTTCACCATCGCCACACCTCTGCCGGGAACCGTGCTCTACGATCAGACCCTGCGTGACGTTCCCGAGCTGGTCGACCGGCAGAGAATCACCTTCCAGGCCTTCTCCCTCTTCACAGCGCTGCTCCCCACGGCGCTCCCCCTGGCTGAGTTCTACGGGCAGGTGGCGCGGCTCTACCGGACAGCGAACCAGATCCACTTCAGCTGGGACACGGCATGGCAGCTAACGCTCTCCGCATTCAGGACACCGGCGGGGATCCCCAGGCTCATCCGCATCCCTGGCCTCGCATCGGCCCTCACCCGCGCCGAGACCTTCCAGAGGATTCACGACCAGGTGACTCCCGGGCTCCCCGAGAGAAGGCTCAAGGGGGGCTGGGTCGCGGCTTGATCGGCCGAGCCATTGCTCATGAAGCGAATCAGCGTCCTGCTTGCGGAAGATCACACCGTCGTTCGGGAGGGTCTTCGCGCATTATTGAAGAGGGAGGATGACATCGAGGTGGTCGGCGAATCCCGCAATGGTCGCGAGGCGGTACAATTGACCGAGGTTCTCCTTCCCGATGTGGTGGTCATGGATATCGCGATGCCCCTGCTCAACGGTGTGGAAGCCACGCGGCAAATCCTCAGAGTCGTTCCAGCCACGAGAGTGCTCCTGCTTTCCGCCCACAGCGAGGATGCCTACGTCGAGCAGGTGATACAGGCCGGCGCGGCCGGCTATCTGCTCAAGCAGACCGCGGCAAGCACACTGGTGAGAGCGATTCGTGAGGCTCATCAGGGCCGCACGTTCTTCAGCCCCTACATCTCCAGACGCCTCGTCGATCTCCAGGAGAAGTCGATGGACCGGGGGAGAAGACCGAGGAAAGGAGCAGGGCGGCTGACCTCACGGGAAGTGGAAGTGCTCCAGTTGATTGCCGAAGGAATGGCCAACAAAGAAACTGCCACGCAGCTCGGCATCAGCATCAAGACTGTCGAGAAACATCGGCAGCACCTGATGAAAAAGCTGGGCATTCACGACACCGCCGGCCTCACCCGATACGCCATTTCCGCAGGAATCATCGAAGCAGGCGGGCCGACAGGGAGCGAGTAGCCGCTCTGACTTCGGTGTTACTCCTTGCCCGCGATGACCGGCACGGTCGGCTTGGAAGCCCCAACGAACAGCAGCACGAGCCCGCTGATCAGCGCGACGGCTCCCACGATGGGTGAGATGGGAATCGTTCGAGTCCTCTGGGTGGAGACCTGGAGAGAACCGAGCTCGAAGGCGGTCTCCCGGCTGCTGTAGATAATGCCCTGGTAGACGAAGGCCAGTATGCCCAGAGCAATGAGGACACTGGCGACGAGTGTTTTTGCTTTCATTTGGATCTACCCATTCCATCGATTTCGTTCGTGTCTTGGAACTCCCCCTGGCCCGCGTTCGGGCCAGGGGGGTGTGCACGTAGCTACGACCTGTCGGCGATGGTCAGGGGCTGGTCCAGTGTGATGATGAGATCCGTGCCTGCGGGAATCACGAGTTCCTTCCCCTTGGTGCCCGCGGCGATTCCCGTCCCGATGCCGGCTCCCACCACGGCGCCGATGACGGCGTCCTTCGTATCCCCGCCCAGGACCTTCCCGAGAACGGCCCCGCCGGCGGCACTGCCACCGATGATACCGGCGGTCTTGCCTTTGGAGCTGGCGACGCTGACGAGGGAAGCGGACATGGGAGTGCTATCGCCTCGGGGAGTCGTCACTTTATCGAAGGAGAGGACCACTGCTCCCCCCTTCTCCGATACCTTCAGCCCCTTCGTGGCGGGAGCCACTTCCGTCACCCGGCCGTGAATGGCGCTGCCTTCCGGAATGGCGATTCGACCCCCTGCCAGTACCGCCGTTGTCGTCCTGGCGCTGAGGGTATCTCCCGGCTGACTCGTCGCGGAACCGACTTCCGTGGAGAGGGTCACGTGGATCTCAGTCCCCTCGGCCACGGTGATCCGGACTGCTTCGGGGGCGGCGGGCTGGGAGGAAAACCGGGATGCCGTCGGCCCGGGCTCGATCTCTTCGGAAGTCGATTGCTGACCGCATCCGAACAGGCTGGCGACAAGGACCGTCGCCATGAGCAGCCCGATGCGGTTTCTGCCATAGGACCCATAGGATTGTGAGTTCATCTCAACTCCTTATTTATTGCGTGACGACGCGATGTCCAGAGCGATCAATAGAATCGCTACCAGAGACTAGACCGCGGGTCGTCCCTTTGCTATGGGGTATAACCCTACCGCTGGATGGCTGGATATACGTGGTCTCGGGTGGGGCGAATACCCCATAGCGGCTGCCCGGCTTCCCGCCTACTCTGCTTGTCAGGAGCAATGACTTCGGGCCGGCGTCACCCACTTTTTGGTCCTTGTTGAGGGAGGCGATGGAACTGCAACTTCCAACGACGTTACAAGCAGCTCTATACGCGGGGTCGATTGCGATCGTCGTGTTGGTCGCGGTCCTGATTGTTCTGCTGCTCCAATTCAGGCGACAGATCGAGCGTGTCGTCCGGGCCGTCGAAGTGCTCAAGGCCGAGGTTACCCCTCTGGCGCAGGAAACGCGGGTCGTGGTGGAGAGACTCCGTGAGCTTTCCGGGCGAGTCCAGGGCCAATGGGTGGAAGTGGAAAGGATCATCGACACGGCGCGAACCTGGTCGCAGCGAGCGAATCACCTGGTGGAAGGAATCGGCTCCGTGGTGGAGCCGCCCATCCTGGGGGCAAGCCGCAAAATTCATATTTTCCGTAAAGGCCTGGAGACGTTCGTGCGAGCATTTTCAAACCGAAAGCAGCAACATCAACCGAGGTAACAGAAAGCGAGGGAGTCGTGATAGAAAACAACAATGGCAACGGCAAGTTGAGCGGTTTCTTCATGGGCGCTGTCGTGGGCGCCGCAGTCGGCGCAGGGGTTGCCCTTCTGGTTGCTCCTCGCACGGGCAAAGAGGCACGGAGCTGGCTGGCCCGCAGCACGCGACAGATCAGGGACAAGACAGCAAGCGCCTACGAGCAAGCCAGAGAAACAGTCCGGCGGGAGACGAAGGGAATCGCGGAAGATGCGGCCAAGGAATACGCGAACGTTCACGACCGGATCCGATAGGGGGCGCGGTCCCGTCGCCTCGAAGAAGGCTCACAGCGGATGATGCAAGGCAGCCGAAGAAGACGGAACACAGGCAAAGAGCACCAGTTGACGCGCTCTACATCCTCCCAGGGAGGCTCCCGCCTCTTCGATCCCAGCACTCATCCAGAACCCCCAGAACCCCCGGGCTACTCCGCGGCCCGGGGGTTCACGCTTTCGAAGGTGTTCCGGCTTCCCCTGCGGGAAGCGGACGGTGGAGCATGATGCGGGCTTTGAACGCAGTGAACCCGCATCGAAACGTGGAGGGTGGCATTGTGCGGTCCTGGAAGAAGGTCGTTGCGGAGTATCGGAAGCCGACGTTGAGACGCAGCGTCTGGCAGATCGTGAACACCCTTGCCTCCTACGTCGCTCTCTGGGGCCTGATGATCTGGACGATCGGTATCTCCTACTGGATCACGCTGGCACTCGCAGTCGTTGCCGCCGGATTCCTCGCTCGCACTTTCATCATTTTTCATGATTGTGGGCACGGTTCCTTCCTTGAGTCCCGTCGCGCGAATGATCTCCTGGGGTTCGTCACGGGCGTGCTGACGTTCACACCGTACCGCCAATGGCGGCATCTGCACGCGCTGCACCACGCGACGTCGGGCGATCTGGATCGGCGCGGCCCGGGCGACATCTGGACGCTGACGGTGCAGGAGTATCTCGAATCATCCAGGGGGAAGCGCTTTGCGTATCGCCTTGCCCGGAACCCCTTCGTGTTGTTCGTCCTCGGTCCGTTCTACGTGTTCCTGATCCAGCAGAGATTCCCATCACGCTCGGTGGAAAAGCGGGAACGCAGGAGCGTGTACTGGACGAACGCAGCGCTTCTGGGGATCGCGGTCCTGATGAGTCTGACCATCGGCCTCAAAGCATACCTGCTCATTCAGTTTCCAGTGATCATGCTTGCCGCGGTGACGGGAGTCTGGCTATTCTACGTCCAGCATCAGTTCGAGGACGTCTACTGGGAAAGACATGCCAGGTGGGATTTCGCGGAAGCAGCGCTCCGTGGCAGCTCTTTCTACAAGCTGCCCAGGGTTCTGCAGTGGTTCACGGGAAACATTGGGTTTCACCACATCCATCACCTGAGCCCCGCCATCCCGAACTACAACCTGGAGAAATGCCACAAAGGCGACCCGATGTTTCTGAACGTGAAGCAGGTCACGCTATGGTCCAGCATGAAGGCGCTCTCGTTCCGCCTCTGGGATGAGCGACGAAAGGAGCTCGTGGGCTACGGTCGCCTCAGGGGCATTCGTCGAGAGAGATCTTCTCCCAACGTGTCGTGAAGGGCCCATCGCCCGATGATCCGCACCTTCCGACTTTCCTGATTGCCTATTCAGGGTTTTCCCTGATTGGCTCCAGTCTTCGATGCCCGTAATCTCATTGAGGATACTTGTGCGCAGAACATTTCGTGACGGGGGTCGTTCCGGAGGAGGAACAATGAGAGAGCATGGAGTTGTCCCACTCGTCGTTCTCGCGGCGATCGTTTCCCTGGTCGTTTCATGCACGCAGAGCACCGATGCCGGGATCACGGGCATCATCAAGACCAAGCTCGCCGCTGACGATCGGGTCCGCGCGTCCGAGATCAACGTGGATACGACGAACGGGGTGGTGACGTTGACAGGGAACGTGGACAGCCAGGAGGCCAGGGATCAGGCCATGAAACTGGCGCGAGAGACGAGCGGTGTGCGCGACGTGAAAGACATGATCTCGGTGAGGGTGGGATCAGGGACGGGCGACGCTCCCGATCCGAGCCGCACAGCCGGTGAGCGCATCGACGACGCATCGATCACGATGCGTGTGAAGGCGCGGCTCCTGGACGATCCCCTCGTGAAGGGCATGCAGATCGATGTGGACACGCGGGATGGGGTGGTGTTTCTGACAGGCTCGGTGCCCGGCGATGCAGAAAGGAAACAGGCGATTGAGCTCGCCAGGACGACCGAGGGCGTGAAGAACGTCGAGGCGAACTTCCAGTGAATCACAGCCTTCCGCTGAATCCGGACCAGATCGCGTCGTTCCGCACCGATGGACCGGCGCGGCGGGTCGGCAGGGTAGGGTTTGACCCCATTGCCGGGCCGATCCATCTCATCAATGATGGGGACAAGGAACTCGGCATGCGGCACCCGCACCATGCCGCAGCGGCCCTACCCCACGGTGTAGAACTTCCATAGAGGAAATGCAGCAGCCGAAGAGGCTGAGGAGAACGCATGGAAGTAGCGAGCAGGAATACGACGGAAATGTACGGCATCGTTTCGGCGTCCAGAATCATCGGCGAGGCGGTGGTCAATCGCCAGAATGAGAATCTGGGCAAGATCCACGAATTGGTGATCGACGCCAGGGAGGGTCGCCTGGTCTACGCGGTTCTCTCATTCGGCGGCTTCATGGGCATGGGGAACAAGCTGTTCGCCCTGCCTTGGAGCGCATTCGAGTTCGCCAACACCGAGAACAAGCTCATCCTCAACGTGGACAAGGAGAAGCTGAAGGCCGCTCCCGGGTTTGACGGAGACGCGAAGTGGCCCGATTTCGCGGACAGGACCTGGGGAAACAGCATTTACAACTACTACGGCTACGACCCCTACTGGAATCCGTAGGAAAGACGACCCGGGCGCTCGCTGATCTCGACTGGATTCGGCGAGCGCTCTGGATCACTGTAATTCACGAAAGGAGGAACACGATGAGCACCGGCGGACTGATCATCTTGATCGTGGTGTTGCTGCTTCTGTTCGGCGGAGGCGGTGGCTATTATTGGAGGAGAGGCAGAGGGTAGGTAATCATTCCTTCGAGATCACAGGTCCACCGTCGACCCGGTGCCCGGTGTCGCGCTTCGCAACAGCCAGCGTGCCGATCGGACGGCCTCGAACCCCAGGACACGAGAGATCGGGCATGTCCACGTTCCGATGGCCTCCCGTGAAATAGCGCTCCAGGTCCCTTTCGTCCAGAAGCGACCGATCGCCGATGTGAATCGTCTTGGCGCCGCGGATCTGCGAGCGGCCTTCGTCTTCATCTCCTCGGCGAAGGCCGTCACCCCATGCCATATCGATCCCGAGAGCGCATGGGAACGTACGCATCCCCGGGTTTCATCACAATCGGGAGAATCCATGATCCTTTCTCAGGGAATCACTGTATGGCGCCAGTGTTCGCTCTCGCGGAGCATTGCTTTTCGTTCCGGGAAACTTGAGAATGTGCGTCCATGGACCGGATGACGTCGAGGTGAGCAATCCTCTTGCGGGCGATCTTCCGCCCGCCGAACCCGAGACGATCGCGAGGACTCGCGTCGATGTCCGAACCCTCTCCCTGGCGGTGCTTGCCGGCATCGGCATTCTCTTGTTCCTGCGATTCGCCCAGAGTGTTTTCATCCCTCTCACCGTCGGTGTTCTATTCAGCTACGCGCTCGAGCCGATCGTCTCCTGGCTCAGGAAGTGGTGGATCCCCCGCGCCGTTGGAGCCGCGGTCGTGCTCACCCTGCTCGTGGGAGGCGCGGGTTTCGGCATCTTCATGCTGGTCGATGATGCGGTGGCCGTCGTCGAGAAACTACCGCCGGCAGCGAAGAAAATCCGCGCCTTATTGAAGAGGGGAGACGCAGGAGAGGGGCTGATGGAGAAAGTGCAGGAAGCCGCCACCGAGATAGAGAACACGACCACCCAGGCCGTCGGTCCCGATCAGGTTCGGGAGGGTGTCACGCGCGTGCAGTTGGAGGAAAAGCCGATCAACGTGCGGGACTATCTCTGGCGGGGCGGCACGGAGGTGACCTCGATGGCCATCGAAGTGGTCATGATGATCTTTCTTGTCTATTTCATGCTGATCACGGCCGATCTCTTCAAACAGAAGATTACGAAGATCGCCGGTTCATCAGGAGTGACATCGCGGATTCTCGACGATATCGGCGCGCAGGTCTCGAGGTACATGCTCATCCAGATGATGACATCGCTTTTCGTGGGCGTCGCCTCGGGCATCGCCTTCTGGTGGGTCGGCCTCGAGCAGGCGATCATCTGGGGGATCGTCGTGGGGTTGCTGGACATGATCCCGTACTTCGGTCCCGCGGTCGCCACGGCGGGCCTCTTCACGATCGGCTTCCTCCAGTTCGGCACGGTCACGATAGGCCTCTCCCTTGCGGGCCTCTCCTGCCTCATCATGAGCCTGGAGGGGCTCGTCCTGACGCCATGGCTCACCATGCGTAGGTTGCGCATCAACGGAGTGGCTCTGTTCCTGGGACTCATGTTCTGGGGGTGGATGTGGGGGTTCTGGGGCCTGTTGCTGGCGGTGCCTATGATGGTGATAATCAAGTCGTTCAGCGACCACGTCGAGGGCCTCAAGCCCATCGGCGAGCTGCTCGGGACTTGAACGGTCGACGCCTTCGCCGGGGCCCGGATCCTCCAGAACAGGACTCGTGGCCACCGCCCCTTCAGGATTTTCCCGACGGACAGCTCGGGTATCCTGCGACCTCGAATCAGGAACGCCCCCCATTGCCCTACCCACCCCGCAGACGTATGAATGTTGATGTGATTGCGCGTGATTCGTTTGCGCCGTCATGCCGCTTGCCCTCCAGGAGCAGCGGTTGAGAGGAGGAACTGAAAATGAACGGACTCAATGGAATCAAGATCCTCGGGATCATCGTGATCATTGCAGGAATCGTGGGGCTGGCCGTTGGCAGTTTCACCTTCACGAAGGAAACGCACGATGCCGAGCTGGGCCCGATCGAGATCTCTGTCAAGGACAAGGAGAGGGTGAACATTCCGATCTGGGCCGGTGTCGTCGCAATCGTCGCGGGCGGCCTCCTTCTGGTCGTACCCATGAAAAAACTGGCCGCCAGTTGACGGCAACCATCTCCATGGCGCATCCCTCAATCCAGGTCCCCGAAGGTCAGTAATCTTCGGGGACCCCTGCCTCTCTAATCTTCTCCAAGTCGCTCAAAGCACTGCGTTTGTGGGAAACTGCCGACGTGCGGGGGTGTGGTCCCCGTGGAATCGGTTTGCCCTGTTGGGCCTAACCGCATCCCCCCTCGGAGCGTTACATGAGTCGGATGGGAGGAGACGAGGCCAGTTTCGTGGCCCGGGCGCGCACGGGCGATGCCGAGGCCTTCCGCGTGCTCGTGGAGGAGCACAGCCATCGTCTCTTCCGCCTGGCGTATCGGATCGCCGGAAACGAGCAGGACGCGGAGGACATCGTGCAGGAGACCTTCATCAAGGCCCACAGGAGCCTGGCCCGGTATGACGACCGCGCCACCTTCGGAGCCTGGCTGACGCGCATCGCGTCCAACCAGGCGGTCGACGTGGTGCGCGCGCGGCGCCGCGGCGGCGAGCGCGTCGAGGCGCAGGATCCCGATGACCCCGATCCCGTCGACAGGCTCGCCGAGACGGACGCCGGGCCGGAGCGGCGGCTGCTGAGCGTGGAGGTGACCCGCCGCGTGAGCCACGCCATGAGTCGTCTGACCCCGAACGAGCGGGCCGCCTTCGTCCTGCGCCACCATGAAGAGCGATCGATCGCGGAGATCGGCGCCATGCTGAGATTGAGCGAGAACGCCACCAAGCAGTGCATCTTCCGCGCCGTGCGCAAGATGCGCGAAGCACTGCGCCCCCTCGCGGCGCATGGGTGGCCTGAGCGCGGGGCGCGCGAGTCATGAGGCCGACGATGACCGATCCCGAAAGAGACCCGCACAACGGCGGACACGTCACCGAAGACGATCTGATCCTTTTGCAGTACGGCGAGGCGCCCCACCCGCAGGCGATCGACGCGCACCTGCGCGTCTGCCCGGCGTGCCGGGCCGCACAGGCGGAGATCCGCGCCACGCTCGAGGCGGTCAACGCGGCGGACGCCGGCGAGGTCCCCGATCGCGCCGCGGGCTACGGCGCGCAGGTCTGGGCCAGGATCGAGCCGCGGCTCTCGGGCGGGAGGCTCGCGTGGCTGCGACTCCCCGCGATGCCGTCGCGCCGCTGGGCGCTGGCGGCGGTCCTGATCGTGATGCTGCTGGCGGGCTTCCTCGCGGGGCGCCTCTCGCGCACGGAACCTGAGATGCCCAGCGGGCCCATCTCGCAGGAAGCGCGCGACAGGATCCTGCTGCTCGCGATGACCGGCCATCTCGAGCGGGCGCAGGCGATGCTCGCGGAGATCGCCAACCTCAACGGCGTGGCGCATGACGCGCCTCAGGCGCCCGGGTCGCCCCCCGGCGTGGACATCTCGTCGGACAGAGACCGCGCGGCGGATCTGGTGGCCGCCGGGAGGATCTACCGCCACAGCGCCTCGCGCGCGGGCGAGACGGGGCTCGAGCTGCTCCTCGACGAGCTGGAGCGGATCCTGACCGACATCGCGCATGCGCCCTCCGAGATCACCCGCGACGAGCTGCATGCCATCCAGAAGCGGATCGAGGACCGCGGGATCCTGCTCAAGATTCGAGCGATCGGGTCGCAGGTGCGACAGCGCGAAAAGGAACGGCGGGCATACACCGGCCGCATCGCCATATGAGTCACTCAACCGGAGACGAGGAAACCACGATGATGGACTGGAGCTACAAGCGCATGCTCGCATGCTGTCTGGCCGCGGCGTTGGTCGCCGCATCCCCTGCGGCAGGGAGGGAGAAAGATGCCAAGGACATCCAGGACGTCGTGGACGGCGTCCTGGATGCCGTCGAAGAGCGCGAACGCGAGTACTACGAGCGCGGCACCAGCGCGCTCGACGAGAGCGACTGGGAGGAGTGCGTGAAATGGTTCGGCAAGGCGGCGAAGGTCGAAGGGCCGCGTGCCGCGGGGGCCTGGTACTGGACCGCCTACGCCCTGAACCGCCTGGGCCGTCGCGCTGAGGCCCTGGAAGCTCTGGAGACTCTGAAAGCGAAGCACCCCGAGAGCCGCTGGAAGAACGACGCGCGCTCCCTGGAGGTGGAGATCCGCGGCAAAGGCGCCAAGGTCGCCCCGGAGAACGACGAGGACGAGACCACCAAGCTCTACGCGCTCCAGGCGTTGCAGAACCTGGACGACGAGCGCGCCGTGCCGATGCTCGTCAAGTTCCTCGACGGCAACCACTCCCCGAAGCTCAAGGAGCAGGCCCTCTTCGTCCTGGTGCAGACCGGTACTCCCGCGGCGCGCGAGAAGGTGATCGCGATCGCGAAGGGAAGCTCCAATCCTCATCTGCAGCGCAAGGCGCTGGAGTTCCTCGGAGCGTTCGACGACGCGCCGCAGGTTCATAGCGTCCTCAAGGAGATCTACGCCTCCAGCAGCGACCCCGACATCAAGAGGGCGATCCTCCAGGGGTTCATGGTGTCCGATGACGTGAAGGGGCTCTACGACGTGGCCCGCACGGAGACCAACCCCGATCTGCGGCGCGACGCGATCCACGGGCTCGGCGTGCAGGAGGCCTCCGAGGAGCTGATGCTCCTCTACCGCGGTGGCGCCGCCGAAAGTGATCGCGAGGCCATCATCGAGGCGATCGCCATCGCCGACCACCCCGAGCTGTTGATCGAGATGACGCGCATCGAGAAGTCTCCCGAGCTGCGCGTCCGGGCCATCCACGGGCTGGGGACCATGGACTCCGAGGAGACGGGGGATGCCCTCGTTGCGATCTACATGAAGAACAGCGACGTGAAGACCCGGGAGGCCGTGGTGCAGGCCTTTCAGATGCAGGACAACGCCGGGGCGCTCCTCGAAGTCGTGCGCAGCGAGCAGAACCCCGAGCTGCGGCGCGCCGCGATCCACGCGCTCGGAGCCATGGACGAGGACGACACGGGCTCCGAGCTGGTGGCGATCTACAAGAAATTCACCGACCGGGAGACCCGGCGGGCCGTCCTGGACGCCTTCATGATGCAGGACAACGCGCAGGCTCTGATCACCGTCGCCAAGGAGGAGAAAGACCCCGAGCTGCGGCGCGAGGCCATCGAGCGGCTCGCCAACGTCGATTCCGACGTGGCGACCGATTTCCTCATCAAGCTACTCGAGGAGGAGTGAGACGTGACCAGGATACGCGGACAGGGCCGTACGGTTCTTCTTGGAATGACGCTGCTCGCGGCCTCGGCTGTCGGCGGCGCGGAAAACGACGTGACGATGCCACGCATCGAGAGCGGGTCGCTTTCGACCGTTGCCGTCTCGGGAACGCTGGCGCAGACGATCCGCAAGCTGACCAGCGGCAGCGACGCCCCCGCCTGGGTCGGATACAGCGTCCCCGCCGTCGCCGGGGAGCGGATGATCTGCTGCGGCGACTGGGATGGCGACGGAAGAAAAGGCGGATGGAGCAGAGACGCCTCGTGCTGCGGCGTCTGCCGCCTGGAGAAGGACAAGGGGACGAACATGATGAACATCCGCGACGAGGATCAGATCGATCTGGAGGCGGACCGGTCGGTCGTCATCCTGTTCCGACTCGTAGACGGAGCCGTCGGCCGGATGCGTGTGGTCTCTCCCGACTGCCGTCTCGACGCCGGGTCGCGCCCCTTCCACTGGCTGACGGGTGTCGAGGGATCGGCGAGTGTCGCCTGGCTGTCGTTCCTCCTGGAACAGAAGCGGGGGGGCGATCACCGTGGTTACGACGAGGAAGGGGAGATGGTCATGGCGATCGCCATGCACCGCGACTCTTCGGCCGACGCCGTCCTCGAGAAGCTGGCGGATGCGGGACGGTCCAGGGAAGAGCGCGAGCAGGCGACGTTCTGGATGGGCAATTCCCGCGGCCGCCGCGGCTACGAGGTCCTGCGGCGCATGCTGCGCGAAGAGCGCGACGCGGAGATGAAGGGCAAGGTGATCTTCGCCCTGTCGCAGAGCCCGGTCCCCGAGGCGACCGACGCGATCATCGATACCGCGCGCCACGACGAGAGTTCCGAGGCGCGCGGCGAGGCCCTCTTCTGGCTGGCTCAGAAGGCGGCGGAGCGCGCGGAAGGGGTCATCGCCGACGCGATCGAGAACGACCCGGAGACGGAAGTGAAGAAAAAGGCGGTCTTCGCGTTGAGCCAGCTCCCGGCGGATCGCGGCGTGCCTCTGCTGATCGACGTGGCCCGCAGCAATCGCAACCGCGTGGTCCGCAAGGAGGCTATTTTCTGGCTTGGTCAGTCGGGGGATCCGCGGGCCCTCGAGTTCATCGAGGAGATCCTCGAAGCCCCGACGCGCAAAGGAACCTGAACCGCACCGGCGCACTTGTGAACCGAGTGAACACTCCTGAACTTGAGGGAACGCTGCCGGAGTATCCGGAAAAAGTACGGCACGCCCCTTGACGGAGTTACCCGTCATCCCCTCCAGAGGCGTGCCGAACCTGAACAATCGTCGTGCGTGTGGGACTTTTATACCGGGCTTCGCGCCAAAGAGCAAGTCATTTATTGCGCCACAGCATCAGCCACGCCGCTTCGTCGATGACGAACGCCACCGCGACGATGGCGGGGGTCATCGCCGGGAGAATCCAGATGCTCCCGGGCCAGAACATGATCTCCTGCGCGATCAGGATCGCGAGCGGCGACATCGGCAGCGCCTGATCCATCGTGACGCCAACCGAAGGGACGAAGCGCCACGCGAGCGGCCGTGCGACCGCAACGCTCGCGGCCATCAGCAGGAAGACGGCCTGGAATCCTTCCCCGGACGCCGCGGGCACGCGCGCTCCCGCCAGCAGCAGGACGGCGACGCTGAACGCGAGATGATGCTCCCTGAGGATCGTGAAGACGAGATCGCGCCGCAACGGATCGTTGGCGAGCACGACACCGGCCACGAAGACCAGAGCGAGGGGAGGCATCTCCACCAGGCGCGCGACGCCGTAGGCGACCAGCGGGAGCGCCACGAGGAGCGCCGCGATCGCGCCGCGCCCCTGCGCCAGCCGGATCAGACCCGCGAAGAGCACCCCGAGCGCCGCTCCGAAAACCAGCGTCCCTGCGATGTGCCACAGGACGACCCATGGCAGGAGGGTGACGAACGTCGCGTGGAGCCCCGAGGCGATCGGGGTCGCGGCGAGAGCCGCCCCCAGGGCGAGCGAGGCCGCGAGCGGCGCCGTGCGCATGACCGGGCCGGGACGTGGGGTGCGCGCCAGCGACTCGCGCACCGCCGTCGGATCCAGCGCGATGGAGGCGCATGCGAGGATGACCGCGGGGGCCAGCAGCGACGCGAGCGCCGGCAGTCCGCGCGCCAGGATGACGGCGCTGGGCCAGAGGATCGCCAGCAGCACCATGGTCAGAGCCGGCACTCCCGTCAGGAGGATCCTGCGCCCCGCTCCGCTGCGTCGCAGCGTGCCGAGGTCCCACGACTCCGCGGCCGTGAGGGCGAGCCATCCGCCGGCGAGAGCGAGGATCGGCGCGGTCGCGTCCAGCATCTCCGGCGGGATCAACCCCGTGAGCGACGGCCCCAGGATCATCCCGGCCAGCAGGGGAAGCGAAGACACCGGCCGCCGCGCCTCGAGCAGCGGCCGCGACAAGGCGACCATGAGGGCGAGCGCAACGACGAGCGCGACGGGGAAAGTCACCATGTCAGATGGTCATCGCATCGAGGCGCGCCACGACTCGGGATCCTCCGCGAGATCGGCCATCTCTCCGGCCCGCGCGAGCGCGCGTCGCGTCGCGATCGTCCCCACGACGACAGAGAGCATCGCCGCTCCGAGCAGGATCGCGGCCAGCTCTCCCTGCTGTCCGTCGCCCCGCGGCACGAAGGCTCCCGCCACCAGCGGCATCGCGAGCGTCGCTCCCGATGCGGCCACGGGGGCGACGGGCATCATCGGGAAGAGAGTCGCCGCCTCGCTCAAGCCGCGCCTGGCTCCGCGTGTGACCAGGGCAACCGCGCCGAGCGCGAGCGCCCGCGCGGCGAAGACCGCTACGGCTCCAAAGGTGATCATTGCAAGAGGAGTGTCGGGAAGAGCGGTCCCGCTCAGCGCGAAGAAAACGATGGCGCAGGGGAATGCGAGATCGCGCAACGCCTCTCTCACCAGCGTCCGGTTGGCGCACAGGCTTCCCATGGCGAGGCCGGCCGTCAGGGTCATGACCACGAGGTGCCCCTGCCCCTCCGTCGCCGCGCGGGCGAGGCCGACCATCAGCAGGCCCCCCGCGCCGAGGCACGCGACGATCGCCGGGCGCGACGTCATCCGCGACAGGGGGACGACGATCGCCAGACCGCCGATGCAGCCGAGCATCAGGCTCAGGGGAAGACCCGAGAGGACGTCCTGCCAGGAGCGCTGCGCGCGCGCGTCCAGCAGTGAGACGGCCAGCAAAGAGAGCGCGACGCTGAGAGACGAAAGCAGCAACGCGCGCTGCGTCGTCGCGCCGCGTGCGCGCCCTTCGGTGGTGGCGGCAACGATGGCCGCGGGGGAGGCGGCCAGCGCGGCCGCGGCGAGCAGCGCCGCCTCGGGGGACGGCATTCCCAGTGCGCGTCCCGTCGCGAAGACCGCGAGGCCTACTGCTGCCGCCTGCGCCGCGGCCCCGATCATCAGCGAGCGCGCGGCGCCGGCCACGGCGCCCGGCTGGATCTCGGCTCCCGCGAGCAGGCACAGCAGCGCGAGGGCCATGAATGCGGTGAGCCGCACGCCGTCGGCGGCGTAGGGGACCTCCGCCAGACGGGAGGAGAGGCCCAGCGCCTGCGCGAGGGCCGCCGCGGACACCAGCGCGCCGCACACCGCAGGGACGTGGAAACGCCGCGACGCCACCGCCGCGGCCGCCCCCACGAGGGTCACGAGACCCGTCCAGAAGACTGGATCGCCCATGGCCGGGCGACTCTAGCACGACGTCGTGAGAGCGGGCGAAGGCGCCTTGACATCTGATCCGTGCCCGGCGACAATTTCGACTTCGCACTCTTTGTCCGTCCATGGCCGCGGCTCGATCAGCCGCTTGGAGGCTTTCATGGCAACGCCGCCGCAGTCGAGGAAGGTCGCCCGCATTCCAGCGCGGCGTCTCAGGTCCGTGCCGCGGGTCCCCGAGACGGGACCGGTGCCGGTGGAGGATCTCAACCCCTACCGGATCGCCATGGAGCAGTTCCACACGGCGGCCCGCTACCTGAAGCTGAAGCCCTGGCTCAAGGAGATCCTGATCCACCCCAAGCGCCAGCTCATCGTGTCGATCCCGACGAAGATGGACGACGGGTCCTTCAGGGTGTTCGAAGGATTCCGCGTGCAGCACAACATCGCGCGCGGCCCGGCCAAGGGGGGCATCAGGTACCACCCCAACGTCACGCTCGACGAGGTGAAAGCTCTCGCCGCGTGGATGACCTGGAAGTGCGCGACGGTGGACATTCCCTTCGGCGGCGCCAAGGGGGGCGTGGTCTGCAACCCCAAGGAGATGTCGCTGGCCGAGCTGGAGAGGATGACGCGAAGGTACACCGCGGAGATCAGCCTCATCATCGGTCCCGAGCAGGACATCCCCGCGCCCGACGTCTACACCAACGCCCAGACGATGGCGTGGATCATGGACACCTACTCCATGACCACCGGGAGCACGGCGCTGAGCGTGGTGACCGGCAAGCCCCTCGAGGTCGGCGGCTCGCTCGGGCGCAACGAGGCCACGGCGCGCGGCTGCGTCTATGTCATCCAGGAAGCGGCGAAGCTCAGGAAGGTCAACCTGAAGCACGCCACGGCCGCCGTTCAGGGCTTCGGCAACGCCGGCATGATCGCGGCGACCCTGCTGCACGAGCTGGGGGTGAAGATCATCGCGCTGTCGGACTCACGCGGCGGCATCCTGAACGCGCGCAAAGGGATCGATCCGAAGAAGGCGCAGGAATTCAAGGATCGCCGCAAGAGCGTCGTAGGGTTGCCGGGAACCGAGAGGATCACCAACGAGCAGCTTCTGGAGCTGGACTGCGACATCCTGGTGCCGGCGGCGCTCGAGAACCAGATCACCCTCGCCAACGCTTCGAACATCAAGGCCCGGATCATCGCGGAGGCCGCCAACGGGCCGACGACTCCGGCCGCGGACAGGGTGCTGCACAAGAAAGGCATCATGGTCCTCCCCGACATCCTCGCCAACGCGGGGGGCGTGACGGTGTCGTACTTCGAATGGGTCCAGGGGCTCTACGCGTACTTCTGGACCGAGGCCGAGATCAACAAGCGGCTCGAGTCGGTGATGGTGAAGGCGTTCCATGAAGTGCTGCAGCGCTCGAAGCAGTACAACGTGGACATGCGCACGGCCGCCTACATCCTGGCCGTCGGCCGCGTGGCCGACACCACCCTGATGCGTGGCATCTATCCGTGACGCGGGCGCCAGGTTTCTGAGCCGGCGCTAGCGACCGATGCGCCCCCGCGAGTCCTCGCGGATCCGCGTCCTGCGCTGGGGTGCGGTCGCGCTGTGCGCGGTCCTCGCGATCCTCGTCGCAGCGTCGCTCGTGGTGCTGGGGGTGCTGCGCGCGAGCCTCCCCAAATCCGGCGGCGAGGCGACGCTTCCGGGGCTCCAGGCTCCGGTGGTGGTGGCGTTCGACGACCACGCGATCCCCACGCTGCGCGGCACGCACCGGGACGACATCGCCCGCGCCACCGGATACCTCCACGCGCAGAACCGCTTCTTCCAGATGGATCTGCTGCGTCGCCGGGCCGCGGGAGAGCTGTCCGAGCTGCTCGGGCCGGCGCTGCTCGATGCGGACCGAGGAGCGCGCCTGCACCGCTTCCGCCATCTCGCCGCGCGCGTCCTGGAAGAGAGTCCACCTGACCAGAGGTTGCTGCTGAACGCCTACGCCGACGGGGTCAACACCGGCCTCGACGGGCTCTGGAGCCGGCCGTTGGAGTATCTGCTGCTGCGCGCGCAGCCGCGGGCGTGGACGCCCGAAGACTCGATCCTCGTGATCCTCACGATGTCCATGGATTTGCACGACGAGACAGGGGCCCGCGAGGCGGCGCTGGGTGTGATGCGCGACACGCTCCCGCCGGAGCTGTTCGCGTTCCTCGCGCCCGAGGGGACGCAGTGGGACGCGCCCATTGCGGGTGAGCCGGCGATGCAGGTGCCGATCCCCGGCCCCGAAGTCATCGACATGCGCGCACGGGATGCCGCCGCGAGCTTCCGGAGACCGGCCGATGCCAGGCGGGAGGACGAGCCTTTCGCGTTCGTCCGGGGCAGCAACGCCTGGGCCGTGGGGGGCGCCCTGACCGCGCACGGCGGGGCGATCGTGGCCAACGACATGCACCTGGGACATGGCGTGCCGAACATCTGGTACCGGATTTCGTTCGAGTACCCCAGACCGGGAACCGACGAGACGGTGAAGGTGACGGGCATCACGCTCCCCGGGGCTCATCCGATCATCACCGGCAGCAATGGCGATGTCGCGTGGGGATTCACCAACACCGAGGGAGACTGGGTCGATCTGGTCGTGGTGGAGACCGACGCTGCCGACCCCAATCTCTACGCGACGTCCCGGGGGCCGCAACCTTTCGAGCGGCAGCAGGAGATCATCCACGTGGCCGGCGGGGAGGACGTAACCCAGGAGGTCGTCTCCACGCTCTGGGGCCCCATCGTCGGTGCGGACGTCCGCGGCCGCCCCCTCGCCCTGCGCTGGATCGCGCACGAGCCCGAGGCCGTCAACACCGGCATGGTCGCGCTCGAGACGTCACGGACTCTCGAGGAACTCTTCGACGCCGCGGCCCGCTGCGGCGTCCCGCCGCAGAACATCCTGGCCGCCGCGCGGGACGGCCGGATCGGTTGGAGCATCATGGGGGTGATCCCGCGGCGCTACGGTTTTGCCGACGTGCGGGAGGCCACCATGCCGCAGTCGTGGGCCGACGGCAGGCGCGGCTGGGATGATTGGCTTCTTCCGGCGGACTATCCGCGCGTGATCCTCCCGCCGGCGGGGCGTCTATGGAGCGCGAACAACCGCGCCGTGGATGGAGAGATGCTGCGCGCGCTGGGTGACGGCGGCTACGACCTGGGGGCGCGGGCCCGCCAGATCCGCGACGATCTTCTCGCCATCCGCACGGCCACGATGCAGGACATGCTCAGCGTGCAGCTCGACGACAGGGCGCTGTTCCTGGCGCGCTGGCGCGACCTGATCCTGGAGACGCTGACCGACGAGGCCGTGGCGGCGAAGCCGTCGCTGCGCGAGGCGCGCGAGATGGTGCGCGACTGGGGCGGGCGCGCGGCCGTCGATTCCGCGGGATACAGGATCGTGCGTGCGATCCGCATCGCTCTGGCGGAGGACGTGCTCGGCCCGCTGACCGAGCCATGCCGGCGGGCCGACGGCAGCTTCGACTGGCATCAGATCGGGCAGTGGGAGGGGCCGCTCTGGGATATCGTCACGCGCCGCCCGCTGCATCTGCTCTCCCGCGAGCACCCTTCGTGGGAGGCGCTCATCCTCTCCGCCGCGGATCGCGCCGTGGCGGGGCTGACGGCGGGGTGTTCCCCCCTGGCCACGTGCACCTGGGGCGTGCGCAACACCGTGCGCATGCGGCACCCCTTCAGCGCGGCGATCCCGGCCCTGGCTCGCTGGCTCGACATGCCGCCGCATTCCCTTCCGGGGGATTCCAACATGCCGCGCGTGCAGGCGCCCGGGTTCGGCGCGTCGGAGAGGATGGCCGTCTCCCCGGGCCACGAGCAGGACGGCTACTTCCACATGCCGGGAGGGCAGAGCGGGCATCCGTTGTCGCGCCACTACGCCGATGGCCAAACCGCGTGGGAGGAAGGAGAGCCGACGCCGTTCCTGCCGGGTCCGGCGACGAGCACGCTCACGCTCGTTCCCGAAGGGATGTAGCAGCAGCCGGCGTCAGGGCTTCGCGGGACCATCCGATCGGCGCAGCCCGTAGCGCGGGAGGCCATCGGCCAGCTTCAGCCACGGGACCATCCGATCGCACCAGATGTTGTCCTCGGGGGCGATCCCCTCCAGCGCATCGAGGCTGCACGCCGTCACGTCGATCAGCTCGGACTCCTCCGCGAGCTGGTAGGTGAGCTGCGTGCCGCATGTCGGGCAGCACTGCCGCGTGACCCCCGGGCGGGACGAGTATTGCGATGGCGCGCCGCTGATGATCCTGAAACTGCCGACGTCGACGGTGATCCACGTCAGGAAGGGAGCCCCGCTCGTCCGCCGGCAGTGCGCGCAGTGGCAGTTCGTCGTCCTGATCAGGGCCCCCTGGATCTCATAGCGAACCGCGCCGCAGAAACATCCCCCTTCCATCTTCTCCTCCGTCACGATGCGGCTGTCGCACCGGAGTCGGCGCGCCCCCGCGTCATTTCATCAGGAGTCTAGCAGGGGCCGGAGGGTGCTAAGATGTGGGATTCCGTAAGCGAGGAGGAGTTCACGACATGAGCGTCGCCGCTCATAAGGGAACCGCCAACGCCGCCCTGGTGGCCTGGGTCGATCGCATGACGGCCCTGTGCAAGCCGGACAACGTGCACTGGTGCGACGGTTCCCAGCAGGAGTACGACGCGCTCTGCCGACAGATGGTGGAGAGTGGGACGCTGATCGCGCTCAACGAGAAGAAGCGTCCCAACAGCTTCCTCGGGCGCTCCGATCCCCAGGACGTCGCGCGGGTGGAGGATCGTACCTTCATCTGCTGCAGGAACCGCGACGACGCCGGCCCCACGAACAACTGGGTCGAGCCGGCCCGGATGAAAGCGACCCTGACGGGCCTCTTCTCCGGCTGCATGAAGGGACGCACGATGTACGTGATCCCCTTCAGCATGGGGCCGCTGGGCTCTCCCATCGCGCACATCGGCGTTCAGCTCACTGATTCTCCCTACGTCGTGGTGAACATGCGGATCATGACCCGCATGGGCTCGAAGGTCCTCGAGACGCTGGGGGACGGTCCGTTCGTCCCTTGCATGCATTCGGTCGGGGTTCCCCTCGAGCACGGCAAGAAAGACGTCCCATGGCCCTCCAACCCGGCGCAGCGGTACATCGTCCACTTCCCCGAGGAGCGCTCCATCTGGTCCTTCGGCAGCGGCTACGGCGGCAACGCGCTGCTGGGAAAGAAATGCTTCGCGCTGAGGATTGCCTCCACGATGGCGCGCGATGAGAACTGGCTGGCCGAGCACATGCTCATCATGGGGGTCGAGTCCCCCGAGGGGGAGAAGACCTACGTCGCGGCCGCGTTCCCCAGCGCCTGCGGCAAGACCAACGTCGCCATGCTCGTGCCTCCCGAAGGGCTCGAAGGGTGGAAGGTGTGGACCGTCGGCGACGACATCGCCTGGATCAAACCCGACGCGAACGGCGTCCTCAAGGCCATCAACCCGGAGGCCGGCTTCTTCGGCGTCGCCCCGGGCACGTCGTACAAGACCAACCCGAACGCCATGGAGTCGCTGCGCGCCAACTGTATCTTCACCAACGTGGCGCTCACCGACGACGGCGACGTCTGGTGGGAGGGGATGACCGACCAGCCTCCCGCGCACCTGATCGACTGGACGGGGAAGGACTGGACGCCCGGCTGCGGCCGCCCCGCGGCGCATCCCAACGCGCGCTTCACGGCCCCCGCCTCGCAGTGCCCGACCATCGACCCGGCGTGGGAAGATCCGGAGGGGGTGCCGATCAAGGCTTTCGTCTTCGGGGGGAGGCGCGAACATGCGATCCCGCTGGTCTACCAGGCCTTCAACTGGAACCACGGCGTCTATCTGGGCGCCACCGTCGCCTCCGAGACGACCGCGGCGGCGACGGGCGAAGTGGGCCGCCTGCGGCGCGATCCGATGGCCATGCGCCCCTTCTGCGGCTACCACATGGGGGACTACTTCCGGCACTGGCTCAAGATGGGCAAGCGCATCTCCGAGACGCCGCGCATCTTCCACGTCAACTGGTTCCGCAAGGACGACAAGGGGCATTTCATCTGGCCCGGCTTCCGCGAGAACATGCGCATCATCAAGTGGATCGTGCAGCGCGCCAACTTCGGCGCGAAGGCCAGGGAAACCTCCATCGGCTGGGTCCCGCGCTACGAGGACATCGACTGGAGGGGGCTCGACTTCCCGCGGGCGTCCTGGGACGAGGTGATGAACATCGACCGGGCCACCTGGAAGGTCCAGGCGCTGCAGCACGAGGAGCTCTTCCTCGAGCTGAGCGATCACCTGCCCAAGGAGCTGATCTTCGAGCGGGAGATGCTCGTCTCCAGGTTGTAGCTCCCGAACCCTCTCGGCGCGTATGGACACACGGGGAGGACCGGTCTACAATCGAATATCCATCCTCGGCACAGCACCAGGGACACGGCCCCGCATGCAGGTTCGTGGGCCGGTTTCTCATTTCAGGGCAGGAGGCAGCCATGGCGAAGGCGATACCCGAGGGGTACTACACCGTGACACCGCATCTGGTGGTCAAGGACGCGGGCGGTGCGATCGAGTTCTACAAGAAGGCGTTTGGAGCCGAGGAAGTTTTCCGCATGCCGGGGCCGGGTGGGAAGGTCATGCACGCCGAGCTGAAGATCGGAAACTCCCACGTGATGATCAACGACGAGATGCCCGACTACGGCGCTTTGGGGCCGCAGTCGATCGGCGGCACGCCCGTGACCCTGCATCTCTACGTCAACGACGTGGATTCGACCTTCAAGCGGGCCATCTCGGCCGGCGGGAAGGAAGAGATGGCCGTGGCGGACATGTTCTGGGGCGATCGGTACGGCAAGCTCGTCGATCCGTACGGCCACAAGTGGTCGGTCGCGACGCACAAGGAAGACGTGAGTCCCGAAGAGTGCGCCCGCCGCATGGAGAAAGAGTTCGGCAAGGGCAACTGCTGATCTTTCTCCCATAGAACATCCAAAGCGGCCGCAAGAAGGGCGCTTGCGGCCGCGTTTCAACGCACCCACGCATAGCCGACCTTGAAGAAGAAGGTGCGGGCGGTCTGCGTGAGATCCGTCTCCTCGAACAATGCCGGCCCGACCGGGTTGGCGGGGTCCTCCACGAATTGATCCACCCCCTCGCGGCTGTCCGTGTACCCCAGGTAGAGCGCCGTCTGCGGATTGACCTTGTAGGAAAAGAGAAGCTGCGTGAAAAGATCGGATGAATCCGGGGCCAGACCGCAGTTGACCGGGTCGGCCACGCAATCGGGATAGAGATCCACGTCGAACTCGACATCCTGGTACTGGAGGATGGCTCGCACGAACGTGCGGCGGTTGATCTGATAGGCGAGCCTCAGCTGGGAGAGCTCGGCCAGGAAGAGCCTCCCCTCATCGATCGAGAGCGAGCGCTGCTCGTATTCCAGATCGATCCTTACCCTTCGCCCCAGGTTGTAGCGCGTGAAGATCGACCAGCGCAGCTCATCCCCCTGGCGCGCGGCGTCCGGATCGAGGGGATCGACGAAGGAGAAATCCACACGGTCGCTCACGCCGCCATTCAGCGACAGGTAGAGATCGCCCATCGGATAGAACTCGATGGTCCAGTTGATGAAGGACTGGTCGAACCGCTCCGACCGGAAGGCCCGGTCGCGCACCCCGCCACCGAGGAACAGGAATGACTGCTTCGGGCCGCTCACGAAGGTCCACAGCTCCGTCTCGCGCTCGACGAGATCCCCGTCCATCTCGCCTGTCTGGTCCCAGTCGCCTCCCACGCCGATCCTGCTGTACCAGTTATCCTCGTCGCCGAGCCAGCGGTACTCGTAGCCCGCCAGCGGCTGGCGCACGTCGGCCTGGGGGATGAACCCAAGATCCGCGCGGAAGTCGGTGCCGAATTCCTGGTAGCGGCCCCAGGCCGACCAGTTGCGCGTATCGTGGGAGTAGAGCCCATAGAACGCCGTGTCGGAGAAGCTCCCCTCCGGTTGCCCGAAGTCGGCGGCGACCTGGGCGGGGTATTCCGTCTGTGAGTAGAGCGCCTGGGCGCGGATCGTGATCGACGGAGCGGGACGCAGCAGCGCGTCGAGCCCGGCGACCCCGTTGCTGTAGTCAGAATCGCCGGTGATGTTGGGATCCGCCGTGAAGCCGAGCTCCTCGTCGCGAATGTCCCCTGACTGTCGCATGGTCACGACGCCTCCAATGGTCGAGCTCTTCCCGATGTCCCGGCGGTAGCGCGCCACCCCCGAGGTCGACTCGGTCGCCATCGAGAGGGACGACGACCCCTGGCTCCCCGGAAAGAGCACGTTGGTCAGGTCGTCCTGCGTGATGAACGTGCCGATGGCGTTCTTGCCGGTCTTGCCGGTGACCTTGCCTCCCCACTCGGGGTCGGCAATGGTGCGCGTGTGGACGGTGGCGATCGGGGTCGAGAAATAGTCGGCCGCTTCGAGGAAGAAGGGGCGCTTCTCGGGGAAGAAGAGGGCGAACTGCTCGTTGACGTCGAGCTGCGCGGCGTCGGCCTCCACCTGCGAGAAGTCGGGGTTTATCGTCCCCGAGGCGACCATGTTGGGCGTCATCCCCCAGCGCGCCGTCACCCCCGCCTCGGTATCAGCCTCGCCCGACTCGAGATCCGCGCCGAGCGTTTCCGAGGCATCGGTCCTGCTCGCGGTGATCGTGGGCGTGACTTCCAGGTTCTTCCCCGGCGTCGCGCCGTCGAATCCTTCGATCTTCCCGACCTGGCACAGATAGCAGGAGATATTGCGGTCGCGCTTGTTGGAGGCCAGCAGGTATCGCCTGTCCCTGGGATAGATCCGGATCAGATCGAGACCCCAGGTCTGGCCGGTGGCGATCTTCTGGAATCTCAGCGACGTATAGGGGATCGCCATCTCCACGCGGTAGCCGTCCTCGGTGAAGCTCCCCGCCGAGTCCCAGATGGCGTCCCACGACGAATCCTCGCTGCCTCCGATGTCGTCCATCACCAGGTCCATCTGGACGCCCATCGGGTTGACGAAGAACTCGAAGCCGCGCCTTCCGTCGTTGAATGTGTCCAGGACGACGCCGACGAAATCGTCCTGGAATGCCGCATCGCGATCGGACAGCCGGGCGCGGATCTTATCCGGCGCGGGATCGTAGGCCTCGAAACCCACATAGAGATTGTTCTCGTCGTACGTGATCAGTGCCACGGTCTGCACGGTCGTCTCGACGTTGTCGCCGGGGTTGACCTCCCAGGGGAGATTCAGCCGGAGCGCTCCCTGCCATGCGACGTCGCTCAGCACGCCGTCCACCACCACCGGATCGTTCGTGCGGGGGACGGTGCTGGGGGGCCCGACGACAGGGAGTTTCTTCGGCTCTTCGGCGGTTTCCGTTGCGGGCTCGGCCTGCTGCGCCGCAGCAGGGACAGCGGCGACGACGATGACGAGGAGCCACGACAGGGCCGTGGCAAAGCTCCGGCGCATGGGTTTCCCCCCCATGAAGCCGCCGGCGGCCGGGCTCGGCGGGCGTGTAATCGATCAACGCCTGTGCCCTGCGGGCGTTCCGCTCTTTTTATCACATTCGTATGCAGGCGAGGGCGTCCCGCATTGCACGCCGGTCCCGAATCGCAGGCCGGTCCCGAATCGCGGGCCCTCTGCGGCCCCGCACGGGTTGCGTCCGTGGAGCACCGGACCTAGCTTCGCCCCCTGGAGCTGAAGCGATGCCGGATGCGAGGGGCATGGAGCACGAGCGGTCTGTTGCCGCATGGCTGGTGCTCAACCAGCTGAGGGCCGCGGCCTTGATCCTGGGCTGGCTCATGCGAGCCTCCAGGATGTCCGAAGCCGGCCGCATCGTGGAGCGCGCCTGCGGCAGCCCCGTTCTCGCGTCCTTGCCGCTGTTTCAGGGGCGATTGAGCATGATGCAGCAGATGGCGCTCTGCGCCCGGGCCGCTGGCGTCGTGGCCGCGCCGCGCCGCGGGCTCATCCAGTCGATGATGTTCCTCTGGCTGACGCGCACCCGCCGCTACGCCGCGCAGATCCTCGATCTCGAGTCGCTCGACGCCATGCGGTTCGTCCCCCACGTCCCGCGTCAGGCTGCGGCAGCGCAGGAAGCCAAGCCGCAGGCCGCGACGATGGCCGGCAAGCAGTAGCCGGTTCGTCCTGCGTCACCGGACGCTATCGCTAAGACTCACCATCTCGCACGTGCCTCCGCCTTCCGGGCAGCGGCCTTACTGAGCCTGACCGTGCCCCTTCAGGATGCTCGCCACGTCGGAATGACCCTCCGCCTCGGCAAGCGCGAAGGCCGTCTTCCCACCTTTGTCCGTCAGCGCGGCGTCGGCACCATCGCTCAAGAGCACCTGCACGGTCTCAACGTGGCCGGCCACGGCCGCAGCCATGAGCGCCGTCCGGCCTTCGGTATCAGTCGGAACGACGTTTGGATCAGCACCGCGGGCCAGGAGGTCCTTGACGATGTCGGTGAATCCATAGGACGAGGCGAACATCAGGGGCGTCCGGCCAAGACTGTTCTTCGCGTTCGGATGAGCCCCCGCGTTCATCAGGATAGCGACGGTGGCGCCGTGGCCCTCGGCTGCGGCGAGCATCAGCGCCGTCCAGCCGTCAGTCTTCGCCGCATTCACATCGGACCCGAGACTGATCATCGTCTTCACGAGATCGCTCAGTCCCCGATAGGCTGTCTCGAACAGCATCGAGGAACCCGATCCTTGCAGGTGCGCGTCCAGATCGCGGAGCGTGTTCTTGCACGCGTCCTCTTCTGGTTTCTCCGCACACACATTCGCTGCTACCCGGCACACGAGCTGCGCCATCGTTTTGCTCTTTTCCTTCTGTCCCTTGCCCTCGAACTTTTTTGTCTCCACCTCGGTGCAGACTTCCATCACCAGGTCCCTGGATGATGCTGTTGTCACTCCCTTGATCCATTTCGCGACGTCCTGGTGGATTTCGGCGTACTTCCCGCTCCTCATCAAGACCTCCGCCTGTGCCAGTGCCTCCTTCTCGTCCCCGAGTCTGGCCAGGGCATCGAGGGCTTCGACCTTGACCCACCCGAAGCTGTCCTTCGCCAGCGCCTCCATCATGCAGTTGCGGATCCTCTGGCGGGTCCCCTCATCCTCGACCTTCGCGGCGCGCCTGCTGAGAATCATGATGATGTTGTATCGAAACAGATCGTCCTGATCGCCCGACGTGTAGGCTTGAATCAGTTCGTCCTCGAGTCCCGGAGCGGAAACGAGCTTCCAGACGTTCCTGGGTACGGTCTCGTTGGTGTAGTAGAGCGACTCGACACGCGAGGTGTGCAGCGCAGCAATGCTCAAAGCAGCCGAAGCACTCAGCGCCGACTCAAGCGCTTCGTGGACCGCCTGGGTGTCACCCCCGATCATGCGACCGTCCTTGAAGGCGGCTGCCTTGATGGAGTCTCCCTCCTCGTATTCTACGAGGATCCACGTGTGAACCGGATCGTCCGGAAAGTCGGCGGGAACCAGTCGGATGATCCCCGCGGTCGGGATGGTGAGTTGGATCTTCTTCGACTCGAAGGAGATTGTGTCCGCACCCACGGTCAGATCACCGGAAGCGAGAAAGACCGCGAACACTCCCCGCTTCTCCGGAGTCCGGTACCAGATACCCTGGAATTGCTGCGACGAGGGGACCGCCTTGGCGTCGCTACCAGGGGAGGGTAGCTTCTCGGATTTGGCGGAATCGGCCGTGCCCGGGGAACCTCCCGAGCTCGCGAGCCCGAACAGGACGACCAAGGTTGCTCCGTACCGGACGAATCGACGGAAACGCTTCATGCCGCACCTCCATCACCATTTCGAGCCGTCATCGCGCCATGGCTTCTTGTACTTGTAGCTCTTGAGATGCAGCCGGTATTCGTCGTGTAGCGAACTCCCTTTCTTCAAGGGGGCGAGTGCCTCCTGCTGGGTCTTCACGGCGTCCTCGAAGCGCCCCGCTTCGGCATACGAACGTCCAAACATGGGCGCTCCTTTCTTCATCGGGCTTCTGTCTCCTAGGAATGACACATACACTTCTCGGCGGCGTTTCCCTCAGCGGAGACTATCGCGATTCTTTCACAGAAGAGGGGGGCGTGAACCACAAGTTTTGAGTAGAACACGATATGGGCTCCGCGTTCGCTAGGCAGGATCGGGCGGGCGTGTTCGCGTATTGACAGTCTCGGGAGTGGAGGGGTAGAGTTCGGTCTCACGGCCCTCCCCGCGGCCCGTACCGGCATCGGGGCAATCCCGCCGTCTCGCAGGTCGGGCGTGCGCATCGTCCTCATCTCACCGAAGGGTCCCCTTTACCGCCACCGGGGGGGAATATTCAAGCGCTCCCTGCGTTACATGCCTCTCACCCTCACCACGCTCGCGGCGCTGATTCCCGAGGATCTGTGCGCCGAGGTCCTGCTGGTCGACGAGGGGATCCAGGAGGTCGACGAGTCGATCCGGGCCGATCTCGTCGGGATGACGGTCATCACCGGCACGTCGGTCAGGGCCTACGAGCTCTCGGCGAAGTTCCGCAGTCGTGGGATCCCAGTGGTGCTTGGGGGGCCGCACGTCACGCTCGTGCCCGACGATGCCGCGCCCCACGCGGACGCGATTGTCGTCGGCTACGCGGAGGAGGTCTGGCCCGAGCTGCTGCGCGATTTCCGTGGCGGCCGCTTGAGGGCGCGGTACGATCAGCGCCCGGGTCACTCCCTGGCGAACCTGCCGTTCGCCCGGCGCGATCTCCTCCCCGCCAGTCGTTTCCTCACGGATGACGTCTTCGAGGCCACACGCGGCTGCGTTCATTCGTGCGAGTTCTGCACGGTCCCATCCGCCTGGGGGCTCCGGCCGTACCAGAAGCCGGTTGAGAACGTCGTGGCGGACATCCTTCAGAAGGGGGCGCGCAAGCTGATCTTCGTCGACCTGAACCTCATCGCCGACCCCGACTACGCGGCGAAGCTCTTCGAGGCGCTCGTGCCGCTGCGCGTGACGTGGTACGGCCTGGCCACGACGCTGCTCGCGGACGACGCTGCGCTGCTCTCCCTCGCCGCCCGGAGCGGCTGCCGCGGGATCCTGATGGGCCTCGAATCGATCTCCCCCGAGAGCTTGAAGGAGTCACGGAAGGGCTTCAATCATCCCGAGGCCTACTTCGATCTCGTGCGGAAGCTTCACGCGCATCGCATCTCGCTTCAGGGCTGTTTCGTCTTCGGGCTGGACCACGACACGCCGGACGTCTTCCACAAGACCGCGCGCTTCGCCGTGGCGGCCGGGATTGACCTGCCGCGGTTCGCGGTGGTCACTCCCTTCCCCGGGACGGCCCTCTTCAGGCGGCTGGAGCGCGAAGGCAGGATCCTGACGCGCAACTGGGAGCTGTACGACGGCCAGCACGTGGTCTTCAGCCCCGCACAGATGTCGCCCGCGCAGCTTCAGCAGGGGACGCAGGACGCCTGGAACCACGCCTACAGCTACGCCTCGATCGCCCGGCGCCTGGCGACCTTCCCCAGGGCGCTCCCCGTTCGGATCGCCGCGAACCTCGGCTATCGTTTCTACGCACGGCATCTGGATCGTTTCTACAACTGCGACTGGATCATCGGACAGGCGCGCAGCGCCGCGTGACGTCGCCATGAGGCTCACCATCGTGCATCCCTGCATCGGGCGACGCGCGGGGGAGCGATACATCCGCACGTGGCAGATGGAGCCCCTCCCGCCTGCTCTCATCGCGGGGCTGACTCCGCCCGACGTAGAGGTGCGCTTTTACGACGATCGTATGGAGGAGATTCCTTTCGACGAGCCCACCGACCTGGTGGCCCTCTCGGTGGAGACCTACACGAGCCGGCGCGCGTACCAGATCGCCTCGGAGTACAGGCGACGGGGCATCCCCGTCGTCATGGGGGGGTTCCACGCCAGCCTTTGCCCGGAGGAGGTGGAGGGATACGCGGAGGCCGTCGTGGTCGGAGAAGCCGAGGCGATCTGGCCCGCACTGATCGAGGACTTCCGCTGCGGGCGCATGCGCCGCGTCTACCGTCAGGAGACCCGTCCTCCGCTGCGCGGCATCCGTCCCGACCGCCGGATCTTCAGAGGGAAGCGCTACCTTCCGATCGGCCTGATCGAGGCCGGCCGCGGCTGCCACTTCCGCTGCGAGTTCTGCGCGGTGCAGACCGTCTTCGGGGCGACGCAGACCCGCCGTCCAGCCGACGAGATCCTCGCCGAGATCGCGTCCATGCGCGACACGAGGCGGCTGCTCTTCTTCGTCGACGACAACATCACGTCGAACATGCAGGAGGCCAAGGAATTCTTCCGCGCACTCATCCCCCTGCGCGTCCGTTGGGTGAGCCAGACCAGCATCAACGCGGCCCACGACGAGGAGTTCCTCGATCTACTCCGCCGCAGCGGCTGCGCGGGGGTGCTCATCGGGTTCGAGAGCCTCAACCCCGAGGTTCTCGCGAGGATGAACAAGAGCTTCAACCTGATGCGCGGGGGATATCTCAGGGCGCTGGAGAATCTCCGGCGTCATCGCATCCGCCTCTACGGCACGTTCATCTTCGGCTACGACGAGGATTCCCCCGAGTGCTTCGACGACACGGTCCGGTTCGCGCGGGAGAACGGGTTCTACATCGCCGCGTTCAACCACCTGACCCCCTTTCCGGGCACTCCCCTCTACCACAGGCTCGAGCGGGAAGGGCGGCTCCTCTACGACGCCTGGTGGCTCGACGATCGCTACAGCTACAATCGGGTCCCGTTTCGCCCGGGACGGATGACGGCGCTCCAGGTCGAGCGAGGCTGTGTCGAGGCGCGGCGCGCCTTCTACTCCTGGCCGAGCATCCTGCGACGATCGCTCAGTCCGGTGAACCGGGCGGACCTCTTCATGTTCCGGAGCTTCTTCCTGATCAACTACCTTCATCGCGCGGACGTTGAGGGGCGGAACCATTTCCCGCTCGGTGTGGAGGGGTGGCAGGGGCGCCTGCTCCCGGCCGCGTGAGCCGCACGTCAGGAGCGGTCCGGCAGGCTCCCCTCGAGGGCGTGCCACCGCCCCGTGCGGTGGGAAGGCTCGTCGTCGATTGCGCCTCGCAGCCGGACGACGCGGAGCTGCGAAGGCTGCTCGCCGCGAATCCGCTGGGGGGCCAGATCCTCCTGACGCTGGAGCGCGAGCCGGACTTCTTCGCGGCCGGCACGGTGGAAGGGGATCGGCGCCGCACTGTCGTGGCGCGCGAACCTTCAACCGGGCGGGTCGTCGGGCTGGGAACGCGCTCCGTGTCGACGGTCATGGTGAACGGGGAGCCGTGCCGCATGGGCTATCTCGGCCAGCTGCGCGTCGACTCCGCATATCGTGGTCGACCGTCGCTCCTGGCCGCCGGCTACGACCTGCTCCGCGCCGGCCGGCGCGAGGACGAGATTCCATTCGATCTCACGACCATCATCGCCGACAACCAGGTCGCGAGGCGGCTGCTCGAGTCAGGAGTCCCGAGGTTGCCGGAATACCGGGCCGTCGAGCCATTCGTCACTCTCGTCATCCCGGTTCGCAGACAGCGGAGCATGCAGACCAGCGTCGAACGCGCTTCCGAGGGGCGGATCGACGAGGTCTCCCGTTGTCTGGAGCGGAACCGCCGCCGGAACCAGTTCGCCCCCATCTTCAGCACTGAAGATCTCCTCAGCCCGGAACGCAGCCGCGGTCTGGCCCCCAGTGACTTCCTGCTCTACAGGTCGGGGGGAGGGATCGCCGGTTGTCTCGCCCTGTGGGACCAGAGGAGCTTCAAGCAGGTCGTCGTGCGTGGCTTCGGCCCGAGGCTGCTACGATGGCGCCCATGGCTCGACCTGGTCTCCCGCGCGCGCGGCGGGCCGCGGATCCCCCGACCAGGGGAGACGCTTCCGCTTGCGTTCATCTCCCATCTCGCCGTGGACGGGGATGACGACGGAGTCTTCCACCAACTTCTGCTGGCCGCGTTGGCAGAGGCGAGGTTACGACACATCGACTATCTCGTTCTCGGACTGGCCGCGCGCCATCCCTGGCTCCGCCGGCTGAGACGCGCGTTCCGCGCGTGGGAGTACGTGAGCATCATCTATACGGTGTCCTGGGAGCGTGGGCGGAAGATGCCGTTCGACGGCCGGATGCCCCACGTCGAGGTGGCGATGCTGTGAGCGTGCGACTGGTGCGCCGCGACGATCTCACGTCGTCCGAGACCGATGCCCTGTTCGGCCTGCTGCGGCGCCACTTCGAGGGGATCTCACGCCGCAGGTTCGCGCTCGATCTCGCCGAGAAGCAGTGGGTGCTGATCCAGGAGGTCGACGGCGTCATCCAGGGCTTCTCCACTCTTCTCATGTACGAAACTGTGATGCCACTCATCGGAAGAACGACCGTGGTCTGTTCTGGCGACACGGTGACCGCTGCAGGCGCGCGCGGAACGTCGTCGCTCCCCAGGGGGTGGATCGCCGCGGTGAGGGAGCTGCACCGGCGCCACGCGGGAGGCAGGCTCCTCTGGCTCCTCCTGACGTCGGGCTTCAGGACCTACCGCTTCCTGCCGGTTTTCTATCGCGAGTTCTGGCCCCGGCACGACCGCCCAACTCCGGGTGGGATCAAAGAGACGATGGACCTGATGTCGGCGCAACGGTGGGGCTCCTCCTACCTGTCCGATCCCGGCATCGTGAGATTCCCGGAGCCCCAGGTGCTCAGAAGCGGTCCGAGCGACATCCGCCCGGGGAGGTTGTCGGATCCGCACGTCGCCTTCTTCCTGGAGCTCAACCCGGGCTGGAGGAACGGCGACGAGCTGGTCTGTCTGACAGAGATCGCCGAGGGCAACCTCACGGACGCCGGCCGGAGGATGTGGCACGAGGCCGGAGTGGGCGCGGCGACATGATGGGAGCCGCCGCCAACCTGGCGTGGCTGGCCTGCAACGCTCCCGGCCACGCGCGATTCGTACGTGCGCTGCGCGAACCGGCCGCGACGCAGAGCCGCCTCCTGCTGAAGTGCCTCAGAGCCAACTCCGGAACGGCCTACGGCAGGGAGCACCACCTCGACCGGATCCGCTCCGTGGCGGAGTTCCAGGATGTCGTTCCGCTCGCTACCTACGACGATCTGGAGCCCTGGATCGAGCGTATCGCGCGGGGCGAGCCGCGTGTGCTGACGAACGAGCCCGTCTTGCGCCTCGTCCCTTCGAGCGGCTCCACCGCGGCGGCCAAGAGAATCCCCTACACGGCGACGATGAAGCGGCAGGTCCGCAGGGCGGTGGCTCCGTGGGTCTTCGACCTCTATCGGAATCGCCTACGGCTCGCGTCAGGATCGTGTTACTGGTCAATCACCCCTCCCGCGATGGTGATCGAAGAGGCCTCTTCCGCGCCCGTCGCGGTGGGCTACGAAGAAGATGGGGAGTACCTCGGTGGGATCGTCAAGCGCCTGGCCGACGCGACAATGGCCGTCCCCGCGGCCGTGCGCCGCGTGCGGAGGATCGAATCGTTCCGGTACGTGACGCTTCGCTTCCTCTTACAGAGATCCGATCTTTCGGTCATCTCGGTCTGGCACCCGAGCTTCCTGACGCTCCTGATGGACGAGCTGCCGCGGATATGGAGCCGCCTCCTGTGGGATCTCGAGAGAGGAACACTCGATCCGCCCGGTGATCTGGATCCCCGGTCGCGCGAAGCCCTCTCACCGCATCTGAAAGCACTTCCCCGGCGCGCCCGCGAATTGAAGCGCGTCGATCCTGCCGACTGGGGCCGGATCTGGACCCGCCTCGGGCTCGTGAGCTGCTGGGGAGACGGCCACGCGGCGATGCACTGCCGAGACCTCGAACGTCGCCTCCCCGGCGTGGAGATACAGAGCAAGGGGCTGATGGCCACCGAGGGGTGCGTGACAATCCCGTTGGGTGGATTCTCGCCTCTGGCCGTCCGGTCCCATTTCTTCGAGTTCCTTCCCGTGGGAGACGACGCCCGCCCCGACGCGCGGCCGCTGCTCGCTCACGAGCTGGAGCGGGGCGCTCTCTACAGCGTCGTGCTGACGACGGGGGGCGGCCTCTATCGCTACCAGCTCGGCGACATCGTGCGCGCAGAGGGGCAGGTGGATGACACGCCGTCGCTACGCTTCGTCGGCCGCCACTCGTGCGATTCGGACCTTCGCGGGGAGAAGCTGTGCGAGGCGTTCGTGGCCTGCGTTCTGGACAAGGTCCTTACTGGAGTGACCGCTCACCCGGAGTTCGCGATGCTCGCACCCGACACTCCCGCCGGCGGCCCGGGGGTCCCTCCTTCTTACACCCTCTACATCGAGTGCGCATCGCCCCACCCCGCTGGACTCGCGGGGATGCTGGAGCGTGGGCTGAGGGAAAACCCGCACTACCGCGCCTGCGTTGAGCTGGGACAGCTCCGGCCGGCGCGGGTCTTCGAGATCGCCGGCGATGCGGTTGGGCGATACTTCGAGCACTGCCGGCGCGGCGGGTGGCGACTCGGCGACATCAAGCCGCTGGCGCTCTCTCCGAACGATGGATGGTCGAGGGTCTTCAGGGGCCGGTATGTCGATGAAGAGAACGTCCCGCGCGCGGTGGCGCCGCTTCCAGCCATTCGTGGCGCCGCGCGATCCGGCTCTCGAAGCGTTGGATCGAGCGATGGAACATCCTGAGGAGAGCGGCCCCTCTTCTCCGCGCGAGTCTCGAGAGGGTCTCATCCGAACGCTTGAGGAGGTCCTTCGCCCGCTCGTGCTCCGCAGCCATCCAGCTCCTCATCGCCGGTGTCCCGAGCGCCGAATCGAAGTCGAGTGAACGAAGCCCCTGGGCCTCGGCCTCCTGCACGACGCTGGCGGGGATGTTCACCAGTCCCTTCTTCATGTCCTCGCGCAGGTCGCGCATCGTCGAGCACCACCCGAACAGCTCGATGAGATCGGGGACGTCCCGGGCGCGCAGCTCGGCTCCACCGAAGACGAGCATCAGGTTGACGGCCGAGTGGAAGGTCGCGCGGTGATGGTCGCGAAGCTCCTCGCGGGAGAGCAGCAGACGATCGCGGGCCCTCACCCGGTCCCGCTGCATGACCTCGATCAGCCCCATCACCTGCCGGCGCAGATCGTCACCGTTCTCGAAGCGGGCCGTCTCCTCCCAGAGACAGCGCGCAAGCCGTCCGGCGGAGGAGTCGTCGAACGACCAGCACCGCATCTGCCGCAGCACGTCCTCCGCCACTTCCAACGGCTCGACAGGTGACGGCCGATCGCCGTCCAGGATGTCGTCGAGCTGCTGCATGAGGCAGAAGCCGGCGCGGATCCCACGGAGCCTGCGCCAGCGGAAGAGGGACCTTCCATAGATCCCCAGGGCCACCACCAGGTAGCGCGCATCGCGCCGGGCGAAGCGCAGCATCTCGGCGAGGCAGGTCATCTCGAGTCTCACCGCGCGCAGGAGCTCGGGGCTCTCGACGCGAGGGTGAACCAGCATCATCCCTCCCGCCGTCAGGGCGATGGCGCCGGCGATGTCGGCGAGGTAGTGCTGGTGGAGAAAGACAGTGGAGACCGCGATCGCAGCCGCCCAGGTCATGAAAAGCGCCCCGGCTCTCGAGCCGCCACGCCGTCCGATCGCCGCTGCGGCGGTGAAGGCATAGGCGACGTGCAGCGAGGGAAAGTAGTTCCCCTCCAGGTTCATGGCGTCCGCCAGAGTGAACATCGCCCCGGAGAGTCCCGATAAGGCACCGCGCGGGAGCATCTCCCGAACGGGAAGGAGCACGAAGAAGACGGCTGCGGCCAGAGTCTCGGCGACCAGGACGCAGAGAAGCGGGACGATCCGTTCCCAGGTTCTGAAGACCAGCAATGACAAGAGCATCAGCGGAACCAGAGAGAGATAGACCACGGACAACCACGGGACGAAAGGGACGAATGGCTCTCCCTCCAGGTGGATGGAGAACCGCACCGCGTGAAGGCCGGCGAGGAGGCTGGCCCCTCCGTAGACGGCCAGCCAGAAGATCGCGAAGCCGGCCGCCAGCGAGCCGGTGACGCGCAAGTCCTCCCAACGGGGCCGCGCGATGAGCTTCTCCTCGATGGTTGTCATGGGGGTTGCTCACGCTCGAGGTGCGGCGTCCTGCCCGGGGTAGGCGCGTGGGCCGCGCCACATCTGGAGGTAGACGTGCAGGAACCGGGGCCGCGGAGATTCGCGGTCGACCAGCCTCGGCAGGTGGATCCACGGGACCCTGGGATGACGATGGTGCGCGAGGTGATGGTGGTAGTTCAGGAAGACGAGCCGCACGACCGGGTTGACACGGAGGTTCCACGCCCCCTCCCTCACGTCGAGCGGGGAGAAGGCATGGTCGGCGTACTGCAACGCGCTCCAGTTCACGGCGAAGGCCGCGTAGCAGCACCCCCAGCCTGCGAGCGTCAAGTCGAGCGCAGCGGCCATTGCGATCTGAATCGCGGCGCTCAGGAAAGTCTCGAGCCGGATCGTGGCGGCGGGGACGTCGTCGACGCTGCCCAGGTAGGCGTCGGCACCGGTCTGCTGGGCCACGGCGCTGCCGTCGTCCCGAAGCGCTCCCCGGCGGAAGACACGGGGAAAGAGCGAGAAGACCACGCACCCGACGGGGGAGAAGATCCAATAGAGCCCGGTCAGGATCGAGTACCACTGCGCCAGCTTCAGGACGGTGCTGTCACGGGGGCGGAAGTAGTCGAACTGCTCCCGTTCCGTGCGGTTGTAGCGGTGGTGCGTCAGATGGAATGCGCGCTGGAGGGTGAAGGACGTGGGGAAGAAGGCGGCGGCGATCCGTCCCATCCAGTCGTTCACGCGCCGGCGCGGGTGGAGGATGTCGTGAGTCGCCTCGTGCAGGAGAGAGAAGAGCGTGTTGTTCACGAAGGAGAAGGCGACGGCCGCGAGAACCAGAGCGGTCCAGGACGCGGCGTGCGACGCGGCGCGGAGAAGACCCGCGGCGACGAGTCCCGCGGCCAGCAGCAGAGTGACGTTCAGGGCCGCGGGGATCGCCAGGTGCTCCTGGCGTGCGTCGCGGCTCGGCGTCTGCGTCATGCATTGCCTCCCCGTCGTGCGCCGTCGCCGTGGGGGTTGTAGATCCTGGCAACCTTGTGTAGGATCGCCCCGACTCTGGAGCCTCCCTCGGCACCAGAGGAGGCATTGTATCCCAGAGTCGCCAGGTCCTCCGCGCCATGATGGCGGGTCCGGGCCCGCGAACACGGTGATCGGCCGTCTGGGTAAGGCCGTGAGGGAGAGGAGTCATCGTCCCAATCGATTCCGTCGCGCGGATCGCCCCGCCAGTCGATGAGGCGGTCCAACCGCGGATGCCGCGAGTGACGGACTTCGCCAAGTTCCCCGCATCGTGGTACCTGCTCTGCCGCGCGCGCGATCTGGATCGCGGTCCGGTGTCGCGACGCATCGTCGGCGTCGATCTTGTCGCCTGGCGCCCCGACCCATCGAAGGTGATCGTCATGGAGGGGCGCTGCTCGCACATGGGCGCCGATCTCGGCAAGGGCAGCGTCGTCGATGGTTGTCTCCAATGTCCATTCCACGGGTGGCGCTACGGCCCCGACGGTGTGTGCAGGCATATCCCTCTCGGCGGGGCGCCCCCCCCATGGGCGCAGCAGCGCGTCTATCCGGTCGTGGAGCGCCACGGGCTGGTCTTCTTCTTCAACGGTCCCGAGCCGTTCTTCCCTCTTCCTTTCTTCTGGGATGAGCGCCCGGAGGATTTCACCCGCGCGGAGCCGGTGGAATTCCTGGGTGACTGCACGTGGTTCATGGTCGCCGCTCATGGATTCGACACGCAGCACTTCGAGACCGTTCATTCCCGGAGGCTGCACGCGCCCCTCGTCGTCGACTCCCCGGCCCCCTTCGCGCGCCGCTCGCGCTACACGGCGGACGTCCTGGGCGGAGCCTGGTACGACCGCCTCCTGCGCCGACTCGCCGGGCCCACTGTGGAGATCTCCATCACGACATGGGCGGGGACTCTGTTCCTGATCACGGGACGCTTCAGACGTGCCACGAGCCGGTTCATAATCGCCGCCACGCCGACGGAGGACGGAAAGACATTCTGCAGCGTCATCGCGTTCGTGCGCCGCGGCGGGGGACCGGCGGCCCGTCTCTTCGTGCAGCCCCTCTCCCTGCGGCTGCGGCGGATGTTCACGGGGGCCTATCTCGTCGCTGAGGCGAACGGCCTCGGCAGCCCCCGATACAACCCCCTCGGCTTCGTCGAGCACGACAGGGAGATGCAGGAGTACTTCCGCTGGGCCGCCGCCCTCCCCGCGGCGGCTGCAAGGACGAGCAGGGGAGACACCCCGTAGCAACCGATAGAGGTGGACGACATGAACAGACGATCGCTGTGCGGAGTTTCCTTGACAATCCTGCTCCTGGTCGGCTCTTCGCGCGCCCAGGATGAAGCGGCGCCTGACGCCGGCGCGGCGGGGATTCCCGCCCAGGCCGTGGAAGCGACGCATGAGCAGCTCAGGAGCCTGAAGACGCAGGCCGAGACGGCGTTCAACAAGATCGGCCAGTCGGGCCGGATCGAGGATCTCCAGCCGCTCCTCGATCTCGTGACCGAGGACGTAGTGCTGGCCGCAATGAACGGCGAGGTCGTTGTGGGCAAGGACGGCATCACCAAGTACTTCCAGAGGACCATGGCGAGTCCTGATCACACAGTTGCTTCGGTGCATCATGACTTCAAAGTGGCCGAGCTGACGACCCTCTACGGTGGCGATACTGGCGTCGCCCATGGGACGTCCAAAGGAAAGTACGATCTGACCGACGGCATGACCTTCGAGGCCGACGTCAACTGGACCGCCACGATGGTGAGGGAGAACGATCGCTGGCTCCTGGCGAGCTTCCAGTTCGGCCCGAGCATCTTCGACAACCCCGTGCTCGACATGGCGCTCTCCGCGATGTACCGCGCTGTCGTCATCGCGGGGCTCGTCGGACTGGGGGGTGGTTTCCTGCTCGGCTGGGCCCTGCGCCGCAGGCCCGCGGTGAGCTGATCGTCGCGGTCCTCACATCCCCAGGAGCTCGGGTCCCTGCCGGAACACGACGTCCACCGGTATCCTTGCCGCGCTCACGTCGGCCAGGTTGTATCCGAGCTGGTCGTCGATGGCGTTCATCGCGGTCATGAAGGCCGTGACCCCCTCGTAGTCGCCGTCACCCTGGAACTTGAGGATCTTCTCCGCCAGGGCGTTGAGCGATTGCTTCATCTTGTCGAAGTCGACGGTGTAGGCCCCCGTCGCTTCGTCCTCTTTGAAGGCTCCCCCTTCCCTCAGGAAGTTGAACGCCATCAGGTTGGCGCGGCCGTGCGCGCTCGTGGCTCCGAAACGGATGGAGCGGAAGATGCTGGCCACGAAGGTCACGTAGTTGTCTTTCAGGTCGGCGTCGCCCAGCTCGCCGCGATCGTGCAGCGCCGTGATCATGTAGAGCCCGAGCACGTCGGCCTTCGCTTCCTCGAGGGCCGAGGTCTGCTCCTTCAGCGCCTGACGCACGGTCCCTTTCCCGGTGATCGTGTTCTTGATCCCGAGACCGTGGCTCACCTCATGGAACATCGTGTTGGCGAAAAAGGCGTCGAAGGTGACGTGCTGGCGCTGCTTGGCGTCGATCAGGATCTGGGCGATCGGCCTGAGAATCTGATCGAACTTGGCCTTCATGGCGTTCTTGAGCTGGAGGCGCCGCGTCCCCTTCTCGAGCTGCACCGTCTCGTCGTTGGGAAGGTTGATCGCGATCGTCTTGGACCCGGCGTTGCAGTCGCCGGCGTAGTAGACGACGTCGTAGGCGTTCAGATCGGCGTCCGCGCCGGGCCGCTCGCTCTTGTACGCGGCGGGGACGGGGAGCCCCTCCTGCAGCGAAGGGAGAAACGAAGCGTAGCGCGCGAGGCGCGAGCTCCACTCCTTGTCCTTCACGAGCACGTATCCCGTGAAGGAGGCCTTGTATCCGAAAAGCTGGTCTTCGTAGGTCTCGATCGGGCCGATGACGACGTCGATCGTGTTGTCCTTCATGTCCATCCACGCGACGTCGCTGGCTCTGTAGTCGTCGGTGACCAGCGCCGTGGCGCGCAGCTCGAGATACCGGCGCAGGCCGGGATCCTCCGCGAGGGCGGCCGCCTGCTTCAGCAGATCGGACGCGCGGCCCAGCCGCTCGGAGAAGGCCTTCGAGTAAGGGACGGCGATGAGCCCGCCCGCTTCGTCGCGCCGCACGATCGTGTAGAGGTTCTTGAGGGCCTCGCCCTTGTCCGGGGCCTTGGCGCATGCCGCCTCGAATTCTTCCTTGGTCATATCCTTCGGATAGAGATTGGCGCCATCGGCCTTCTTTCCGGCGCCGTCCATCACCTCGGCGTTGCCTTCGAGGCGATCCCAGGGCCCGTAGTTGATCTCGACGATGCGCCTCAGGTTGGAGTCCGCGATGCCGGAGAGCAGCGGTCCCTTGTCGCCGTAGGCCTGCTCCCAGAAGAGCGCGTCCATCTCCTGGGCCGCCTGCATCAGCAGCGGGATCATCTGCCTTTCCTTCTCGGTGAGAGCGCCCGTCGGCGCGGTCAGATCGACCGTGGCGTACCTGGCGAGCCGGGCCGCCGGGTCATCTTTGACCGGCGCAGCCGTCTCTCCCACGGGCTCCTCCGTCGCGCAGCCTGCCATCAGGGCGATCGCGGCCAGCGCGAGCGCGATCGTTGATCTCGGCTTCGGTGTCATCGACGATCCCCTCCTTGTGCGAGTCGTGCAAGGTCGGCCTCCGCCGCCAGCGTGCTGAAGGCGGGCCAGTATCCGTGTTCCATCACCTGCTTCAGGAGCTCCATCGAGCGCGCGGTGTCTCCGTTGTAGTAGTACCAGTTGCCCAGGCCGTAGCCGAGCGTCGCGAGATCCAGGGTTTCGGATTCCCGGGCTTTCGCAATACGCATCAGATCCTCGGGCTTGATGACGCCCTTGTAGAGCAGCAGACGCCGATGATACGAGCGGTTCTCGATGATGTCCATGTTCACGCGGATCGGCACGAGAACGCTGGCGGCGCCCTGCTCATCCCCGCTACGGCGCAGGCTCATGTAGAGCCAGTCGCTCACCGCCACCACGTTGTCGTCCATGGCGCGCGTGTACTTCATCGCCCGGCGCCAATCCGCGGCGGAGCGCTCGAAGTCTCCCTTGAGGTAGCGGGCCAGCGCGAGGTGGTACCAGATGTTGAAGCCCGTGGTGGTGAGCGGGATGTTCCTCTCGTTGGGGGCGCCGTCCGGCTCGATCGCATCGGGGCGTCCCTCGATCGCGGCGGCGGCTTTCTCGAGATCGGCGATGGCGCGGTCGAACTGCCTGATGCTGATGTAGCGGTGGCCCCGGTGCCGCAGCAGCCCCGGATGGTCGGGGAACCTGGCGAGTCCCTCGGTGTAGACCGCGATCGCCTCGCGCATCCGCCACAGATATCCCAGGCGCCGTCCCACCCAGATGATCGCCTCGGGATCGTCGGGATGCTGCGCTAGTGTCTCGCGCGCGCGGCGCAGGTTCTCCTCCAGCGCGACCGTATCGGGCCCCTCGGGGAGCGCGTAGAGCGGCCGCCCCAGCAGCGAAGTCGCCTCAGGTCCCTTCGGGTCGATGACGGAGGATGGCGCGGCCTCCTGTTTCTCGACGGTCGTCGGGGGCGCAGCCGCGGGAGGCTCTGGCCCGGCGGGGCCAGGCGGCCGCTGCGTCACGCGATCGGCGCAGGCGGCAGCAGAGGCGAGGATCAGGGCCACGGCCGCCGCGCGCCACCGAAAGCGCATCATCGGTCCAGGTCCCTTGCGGCATCATCCGATCCTGGTGGCTCGCCGATCGGAGTGCCCGGGGGCGTCCGTGGCGCCGCGGGGCGATCCGGATCGGCGGCGCCCTGGCGATCGCGATGCCGCCGGATGTCGGCGGAAAGCAGCGCGCGGTGGGACTCCTCCGTCCTGTCTCCCCCCTTCGCCCCTTCAAGGCGCCGGGCGATGTCGGCGAGCGTCATGTCGGCGAGCGCCCGGACTTCGCGCGGTGCGGCAGCGTCCGCCGCGAGGTCGACCAGGCCGGCCACCACGACCCCCTGCACGACGCGGGCGATCGCCGCGAGGCGCGGCGGGCCGGCCGGCGCGAAAGCCTTCGCCACCAGCGCATCGAGAACCTCCTCGAATCCCGGCTGACCGGGATCGCGGCGATGCTGGTCGATGACGCGCATGGCCCGCTGGGGCTGAAGCAGTCCCTTCACCACCATATCCGCGGCGGTGGCGGCGGCCCCCAGCGGATCGAACACCGGGTCGGTCTGCCCCGAGAACATCTCGCGGTTGGTGTCGTAGCCGAAGGGGCGCGGCAGGAGCCGCGCCAGCACGTCTTCGGGGAGATCGAGTCGCTCGGGCTCGAGCGCCGTCAGGATCACTTTCAGCCCCTCACGCTGCCGCGACGGATCGACTCTCATCGCGGGGTGCTGGCCGTCTCCCCTGACGGCGTAGGAGTACTCCACTCCGCCGATGACCTTCACCGCGGCATCGAGCTGATAACGGTGGTGCAGGTAGACGGGGACCAGCGCCTCGTGCAGGAGCGCCAGGGGACGTCCTCGCGCGACGACGTCCTCGTTGAAGCGGAACAGGGCGATGCGCCTCACCTCCATTGTCTGCGCGAGCGCCGCCACCGGGTCGAATCCGTTGTCCCAGAGATTGGCGAGCGGGTGCGCGGCTCCCTCCGGCCGCGCGTCCTCATCCGTGAGAAAGAGCAGCCCCGCTTCGAGCCCATCCTTCACGATGGCGTCGAGCGCTTCGTCTTCGTCGTCTCCCGAAGGGAACTGCGCGTACGCATAGCGCACCGCATGCTTGTCCCAGATGCCGATGCCGTGCGCGTAGGCCTGCGAGAAGTCGAGCCCCCCGCCGGGCCCAATGCCCACCAGCGGGGCGGGGTAGTCCATCACGGAGCCGCGGCCGTAGGTGCTCGCGGCGAAATTGTGCGCGAAGCCGAGCGTGTGTCCCACCTCGTGGGCCGAGAGCTGGCGGATGCGATCCAGCGCCAGCTCCACCGGGTCGTCGTCGTCCCCGGTTCCGGTCTTGGCGGTGCCCGCCAGCCCCTCGAAGAGAAGCCTGTCGTGCCGCACGCGCAGGGAGCCCAGCGTCACGTGCCCCTTGATCATCTCGCCCGTGCGCGGGTCGATCACGCCGCCGCCATACGACCAGCCGCGCGTCGCGCGATGCACCCACTGGATGACGTTGTAGCGCACGTCGAGAGGGTGAACCCCCTCGGGGAGGAGCTCGACCTTGAACGCGTCGATGAATCCCGCCGCCTCGAACGCCTCGGCCCACCACGAGGCTCCCTCCTGGATCGCGTAGCGGACCGCCTCGGGGGTGCCCCGATCGACGTAATAGACGATGGGCCGCCGCACGCGGGAGGGGGCATCGCCCGGCTCTCTCTTCTCGAGCCGGTGACGCACGATGTAGCGCGTGTCCATCGGCTGGTCCAGCGGCGCCGCGTAGTCGAGGAACTGGACCGCGAAGGAGCCGGCGCGCGGGTCGAAACGGCGGGTGTGGTAGCCGTCGTCGGGGAGCCGCACGAACGAGTGGTGCTGCACGAGCGTGATGGACTGGGGCTCCGGGACCGTGGAGCGCACGTGCGGGCCGGGCTTCGTGCCGCCGAATGTCAGGACCGCCTCGAACTCCAGGTTGTCAGGAAACGCGAGGCATTCGAAGGGATCCACGGCGCTGCGCTCGCGATCCAGCGCGTAGGAGCCCTGCCCCGCCGCCTCGATGGCCGCGGCCGAGCCGTGCGCGTCGCGCACGATGAACGAGGTGAAATCCACCAGTGTCGTTCCGTCGCGATCCTGGGCGACGATCTCGCCCCCCCAGAGGACCGAACGGGCGAAGGCCTCCCGGACGGACCGTCTCTCGTTGTAGTTGTTGGACAGCGCGCGGAAGGAGGTGTTTTTCTCCTCGACGAGGATGCGCCCCCCCACACGCCTTATCCCGACCAGGCGCGCCGGACCGATCTGCCCACGGTCCAGGCCGATGTCGTTGGAGCCAAGACCGTAGGTGAGCCCCTCGACGTACAGGTAGGTGTGGCCTTCATCGGGGACGCTCGATGGCGGGACGCTGAGCCAGACGCGCCCCCGGTTGCGGTCCTGGTAGAACGTCAGGAGCCCTTCGCTCTTGTAGAGCCCCTGGATCATCTCCTCCACGCTGGGGAGGGGGGACAGGGGGGGCCGACCGGGAGGATTCTCGGCCGCCGCGAGGGTCGTAGACGCCACGAGGATGACCAGGACGGCTCGTGCGAAGTAGGAAAACATCGGCGCAGATCTCCTCCCGAAGGGTGTAAAATGCCGCGACGGCGGCGGCACACTGTCAGGGACAAGGGAATCCTGCCACAATACCTCTATCGAATGCGAGGGATCCGATGACCGCACGAAGCATCACCGAGGGAGTCGTGTCGGCGCTTCTCGCCGCCTCGATGGCCGGCTGCGCCGGGTCTCCCCCCGGGTCTTCCGGCGAGTCTGCGACGCAGGAGCCTGCGGATTCAGGCGTTTCGGGCGCTCCGGCCGCGGCGGCGTCCCGCCCGTCGGCCGGGCCGCGCCCCAACGACATCCACTCCTACGCGCGCCCCAATGTCACGGTCGTCCACATGGAGCTGGACTGGACCGTCCGGTTCGATGAGAAGATTCTGGACGGCATCGCGGTGTACACCCTGCGGCGCGCCCCCACCGCATCGACCCCCCTGCGTCTCGACACCCGGGACCTGGAGATCCTCGAGGCGAAAGCCGGCAAGGAGGGAGACGCCCTCGAAAAGGCCGTGTGGCGCCTGGGCGATCCCGACCCGGTGCTCGGGCGCGAGCTGACGGTCGATCTCCCCGACGGCGCCAACCGCGTCAGCATCCACTACCGCACCAGCCCGCAAGCCTCGGGGCTCCAATGGCTCACCAAGGAGCAGACCACCGGAAAGAAGCTCCCGTTTCTCTACACGCAGAGCCAGGCGATCAATGCCCGCTCGTGGATCCCGTGCCAGGACAGTCCTGCCGTGCGCGTGACCTACGACGCGACGGTGCGGGTGCCGCAGCCTTTGCGCGCCGTGATGGCCGCGAAGGAGGTCTCCGCCGGCGATGGCATCTACCGCTACCGGATGGGCGACCCGATCCCGTCGTATCTCATCGCGCTGGCCGTGGGGGACATGACGTTCGGCACCATCGGACCGAGGACCGGCGTATGGGCCGAGCCGGCGATCGTGGAGAAGGCGCTGCACGAGTTCTCCGATCTCGAGAAGATGATCGACGCGGCCGAGGCGCGCTACGGACCATACCGGTGGGGCCGCTACGACCTGCTCGTGCTGCCGCCGTCGTTCCCCTTCGGCGGCATGGAGAACCCGATGCTGACTTTCGCCACTCCCACCATCCTGGCGGGTGACCGGTCGCTGGTGGCGCTCGTCGCCCACGAGCTGGCGCATTCATGGTCGGGGAACCTGGTGACCAACGCGACCTGGTCGGACTTCTGGCTCAACGAGGGGTTCACGACCTACGTCGAGCGGCGCATCATGGAAGACGTCTTCGGCACCGAGCGCGCGCAGATGGAGTGGATGCTCGGCCGGCAGGACCTCGACGAGGAGATCAGCGGACCATTGAAAGACAAGCCCGGCGACCAGATCCTTCAGGTCGATCTGCAGGGGCGCGACCCCGACGACGCCTTCAGCGACATTCCCTACGAGAAGGGGGCGGCCTTCCTCCTGCTGCTCGAGCGGCTCTGGGGGCGCGACGACTTCGATCCCTTCATGAAGGCATGGTTCGACCAGCACGCGTTCGTGAGCGTGACCACCGCCGATTTCCTGGCGTTCATGGATCGGTGGATCGCCGACGCCGCCGGGAAGGGGGGGGATCTGAAAAAGCCGGACACTGTGGCCTGGCTCACGGCTCCCGGGCTCCCGAAGGATGCGCCGCTCACCACATCGGACGAGCTTGCGAAGGTGGACGCGGTCATCGCTTCGTGGATGTCGGGCAAGGTCGAGGCGGCGGCGCTCCCGGCGAAGGACTGGACCACGCACCACTGGCGCCACTTCCTCAGGTCACTCCCCGAGGACCTGGGGCGCGACAAGATGGCGGAGCTCGACGCCGCGTTCCAGCTCACGAAGGTGGGCAACGCCGAGGTGCTGCACGAGTGGCTGGTGCTGTCGGTGCGGCACGGATACGACCCTGCGTACCCGCGGCTCGCGGAGTTCCTGACCGGCATGGGGAGGCGCAAGTTCCTCACGCCACTGTATACCGAGATGATGAAGACGGATGGAGGCAAGACGATGGCCACGCAGATCTACGCGGCGGCCCGGCCCATGTACCACCTGATTTCACGACGCACGCTCGATCCGATCGTCGGCTGGCAGCAGCCGGCCGCGACGGACCCGGCGACGCGCGGCGCAAGTCAATGATGACGGCAATTCCATGCGGTCCAGAGGAGGATTGGAGATGGTGAGGAAGATCAGCAGCGTCGCAATCGTCGGGCTGTTTCTCATGCTGCCCGCGTTCGCGGCTGGGGAGATCGACATCCCCTACAAGAAATTCGTCCTCGACAACGGACTCACGCTCATCGTGAGCGAGGACCACAAGGCGCCGATCGTGGCGGTGAACGTTTGGTACCACGTCGGCTCCAAGAACGAGAAGGTGGGCAAGACGGGCTTCGCGCACCTTTTCGAGCACCTGATGTTCAACGGCAGCGAGAACTTCAACGACGACTACTTCAAGCCGTTCGACCGGGTGGGCTCCACCGACATGAACGGGACCACCAATTTCGATCGCACGAACTACTTCCAGAATGTCCCCAGCACGGCGCTCGACATGGCGCTGTGGATGGAGTCGGACAGGATGGGGCACCTGCTGGGCGCCATCGACCAGGCGAAGCTCGACGAGCAGCGCGGCGTCGTGCAGAACGAGAAGAGGCAGGGGGAGAACCAGCCCTACGGCAGGGCCTTCCTGAACATCTTCGAGAACACCTATCCGAAGGGGCATCCCTATTCGTGGTCGGTCATCGGGTCCCTCGATGATCTTCAGGCCGCCAGCCTCGACGACGTGCACCAGTGGTTCAAGGACTACTACGGCGCGGCGAACGCCGTGCTGACGGTGGTGGGCGACGTCAAGACCGACGAGGTGAAGAAGAAGGTCGAGCAGTACTTCGGCGACATCCCCTCCGGGCCCCCCGTCACGCGGCAGAAGTCGTGGATCGAGCCGCGCAAGGGAGAACACCGGCAGGTGCTCGAGGACAGGGTGCCGCAGGCGCGCATCTACAAGGTCTGGAACATCCCCGAGCTGCAGACGACCGACGCGACGCACCTGGGCCTCGCCAACAGCGTGCTGACGCGCGGCAAGACGTCCCGCCTCTACAAGAGGCTCGTCTTCGACGACCAGATCGCCACCGACGTCGCCGGGTTCAACTTCGACCGCGAGCTGGGGGGCCTGTTCATCGTGTGGGCCACCGTTCAGCCCGGCGGGAACATCGACGCGGTCGAGAAGGCGATGGACGAGGAGATCGCGAAGTTCCTGAAGGACGGCCCGACGCCCGCCGAAGTGCAGCGCGTGACCTCGCTGTTCCGCGCCGACTTCATCAGGGGCATCGAGCAGATCGGCGGGTTCCAGGGGAAGGCGAACACGCTCGCCACCAACGAAGTCTTCACAGGCAATCCTGAATTCTACAAGACGACGCTTCAGCGCGTGGCCTCGGCGACGCCGGCCGCGCTCCTCACGGCGGCGAAGACGTGGATCTCCGACGGGGCGTTCACGCTCGAGGTGAGGCCTTTCGCCGACTACAAGACCATCGCGACCAACGTGGATCGGTCCAAGGTGCCGGAGACGACAGAGTTCCCGGAGGCGGTTTTCGCCGCCACGGAGCGGGGGACGCTGAGCAACGGGATGAAGGTGATCGTGGCGCCTCATCGCGCCGTGCCGATGGTCGACATGAGGCTCATCGTGGACGCCGGCTTCGCGGCCGACCAGGGGGGAATCCCGGGCACCGGCAACCTGACCCTCGATATGATGGATGAGGGGACGAACACGCGCACCGCGCTCCAGATCAGCGAGCAGCTCGGGATGATCGGAGCCAACCTGACGACCGGCTCGAGCCTCGACACCTCCATCATCGCGATGGACGTGCTCAAGGATAAGCTCGACCAGGGGATGGCGATCTGGTCCGACGTCATCCTGCACCCGTCCTTCCCGGCCGACCAGTTCGCGCGCAAGCAGAAGGAAACCATTGCGGCGATCGGGCGCGAGAAGGTGAGCCCGTTCCAGATGGCGCTGCGCGTCTTCCCGAAGCTCCTCTACAGCGAGGGGCACGCCTACGGCGAGCCGTTCACGGGGACGGGGGACGAGGAGTCCGTCAAGAGTCTCACGACCGAGGCTCTGCGCAAGTACCACAGCACCTGGATCCGTCCCAACGTCTCGACGCTCGTCATCGTAGGCGACACGACCCTCGCCGAGATGAAGCCGAAGCTGGAGAAGCTCTTCGCGGAGTGGCAGAAGGCGAACACCCCCAAGAAGAATCTGGCGACCGTGTCGCAGAAGGGGCAGCCCGAGGTCTACATCATCGATCGCCCCGACTCGGTCCAGTCGTTCATCCTGGCCGGACACATCGCGCCGCCCAAGTCGGATCCCGACGACCTCGCCATCACGGCGGTGAACGAGGTGCTGGGAGCCTCCTTCACGGCGCGCATCAACATGAACCTCCGCGAAGGGAAGCACTGGTCCTACGGCGCGCGCAGCGCGATCTTCGCCGCGCGCGGCCAGCGGCCGTTCTTCGTCTTCGCGCCGGTCCAGACCGACAAGACGATGGAGTCGATGCGTGAGGTCCAGAAGGAGCTCGACGGCATCGTCGGTGTGCTGCCGCCGACCGCCGACGAGCTGGCCCGCACGAAGGACAAGACCACCAAGGCGCTCCCCGGTCAGTGGGAGACCAACGACGAGATCGCCGATGCCATCGTCGAGATGGTCGAGTTCGGGCTCCCTGACGACTACTGGAAGACCTACTCGGGCAAGGTGAACGCCCTGACGCTGGACAAGGTCACCGCGACGGCCAAGAAGATCGTCCAGCCGTCGAAGGTCGTCTGGGTCGTCGTCGGGGATCGCAAGAAGATCGAAGAGGGAATCCGCCAGCTCGCGCTCGGCGACGTCCAGCTGATGGACGCCGACGGCAACGTGGTCGGCCAGAAGGTGGCTTCGGACTAACGCCAATACCCCGGGGGAACCCCGGACGGGTCATGACGGGCCGGAGGTGCGCGAATGGTGCGCGGGCCTCCGGCCCGCTTATTTCCGGACCGCAGGTTCGATTGCCTGTGGACTTGTGGCACAATGGGCGCCACAGACGGACCCGCGGCAGCCGCCAGTCCTTCCCCTCAGCCGCCGCACATAGAGCAGGAGTCGCCGATGAACGCTCTCCCCCGGACTATGCTGATGCCCGTTCTTTGCCTTGCCCTTCTCGCTCCAGCCCCGGCGGTCACCGCCGCCGCCGCGGCCGATCGCGTCGAGAAAGGGAACCTCGTGATCGAGGGAGTCCCGGAGATCCCCGTGCAGGTCATGGACCGGCTGGTCCAGTATCAGAACACCCGCTCCGCGACCTTCTCGGGTTGGCTTCCGGACGGCGGCGGGATCCTGATCAGGACCCGCTTCGGCGACACGCTCCAGGTGCACCAGGTGGCGCGTGCCGGCGGCGACCGGCGTCAGCTCACCTTCTTCCAGGAACCGGTCGCGGGAGCGTCGATCAGCCCGAACCCCGAGACGCACGGTTTCATCTACCAGCGCGACGTCGGCGGCTCCGAGTTCTACCAGCTCTACTTCATGGACATGAAGACCGGCGAGTCCACGCTGCTCACCGACGGCAAGTCGCTCAACGGCGCGCTCGCATGGGCCAATGACGGGAAGCGGTTCACCTTCTATACGACGCGGCGCAACGGGCGCGACTGGGACATCCACCTGGGTGACATCAGGAACGCCGGCACCTCCTCGGCCCTGCTCGAAAAGGAAGGGTCGTGGGTGCCCATCGAGTGGTCGCCGGACGACACGAAGCTTCTCGTCGTGAAGCTCGTCTCGGCGAACGAGAACTATCCCTACATCATGGATGTGAGCACGCGCGCCCTCACGCAGATCAATCCCGGCAAGGAGAAGATCTCCTACGCCGCCCAGACCTGGGCACGCGACGGCAAGGGGATCTATCTCGCCTCGGACGAGGGGACCGAGTTCAAGCACCTGAGGTACTACGACCTCGCCACCGGGAAGATGACGGTGCTGTCGGCGGACATCCCCTGGGACGTCGAGGGGATCACGACGTCGCGCGACGGCCGTTACCTCGCCTTCACGGTGAACGAGGACGGTGTCACGAAGATCCACCTGCGGACGCTGCCGGACATGAAGGAGATCACGCTCACCGATTTCCCCGTGGGTCTGGTGTCGAGCCTCGATTTTTCCTATGACAACAGGAAGCTGGGGCTTGTGATGAGCACGCCGCGCACACCGGGTGACGTCTTCGCGCTCGACCTCTCGACCCGCAAGCTGGAGCGCTGGACGCAGAGCGAAGTAGGTGGACTCGATTCTGACGCCTTCGCCGTCCCCGAGCTGATCCGCTACGAGACCTTCGACAAGACCTCCGGCAAGCCGCGCTCGATCCCGGCCTTCTACTACAAGCCCGATGGGCCCGGCCCGCACCCGGTGGTCATCAACATCCATGGCGGGCCCGAGGGGCAGGCGCGCCCGAGCTTCTCCTCCGTGGTCCAGTACTACGTCAAGGAGCTGGGGGTCGCGGTGCTCCTTCCCAACGTGCGCGGCTCAACGGGCTACGGAAAGACCTACCTGACGCTGGACAACGGATTCAAGCGCGAGGACTCGGTGAAGGACATCGGAGCCCTGCTCGACTGGATCGGCACGCGCTCCGAGCTGGACAAGGACCGAGTGGCGGTGACGGGGGGCTCCTACGGCGGATACATGGTGCTCGCGTCGATGACCCACTACAACGACCGGCTGCGCGCCGGCGTGGACACGGTGGGCATCAGCAACTTCATCACGTTCCTCGAGACCACGCAGGACTACCGGCAGGATCTGCGCCGCGTGGAGTACGGCGACGAGCGCGACCCGGAGATGCGCGGCCATCTCGAGAGGATCTCACCGAAGACCAACGCTTCGAAGATCACCAAGCCGATGATGATCATCCAGGGGCTGAACGACCCCAGGGTTCCGGTGACCGAGAGCGAGCAGATGGTGGACACCATCCGCGACAACGGCGGCAGCGTCTGGTACCTGATGGCCAAGGACGAAGGGCACGGCTTCCGCAAGAAGACCAACCGCGACTACGCCGAGGCCGCGACCAGCCTCTTTCTGGAGTACTTCCTGATTCAGGCGCCCGTCGCCCAGGGGGACTGAGCCGCATCGGAGGGCCGGTGCAGGGGGACGGCAACGGCATGAAGGGCCCGCTGAGCTTCCTGTACGTGCCCGATCGAGCGTGGGCTATCCTGTTCGCCCGCACCATACTCGGGTTGATCTTCTTCATGGCCGGAGTCTGGAAGGTCTTCGAGCTGGGTCCGCTCCAGCACGCGGCGCGTTATTTCGTCGGCCCCTATGCCGAGAGCTTCCTGCCACGCTGGTCGCTGTGGGCGACGGGGGTAACGGTCCCGGTCGTCGAGCTGCTGGCGGGCGCCGCACTGCTGGTGGGCTGGCAGGTGCGCGTGGCGCTCCTGGCTCTTGGCGGCGTCCTTGTGCTGGTGACCTTCGGCCACCTGCTCGCCGATCCGCTGTTCCAGTTCCACACCCATGTCATTCCGCGGGCGGCGCTCCTGCTCTTCCTGCTGGTCATGCCACGGGGCGATGATCGGCTGTCGCTGGACCATTGGCTGAGTCGTCCGGGAGAATCTCCAGAATGAACCTTGCGAATGCGACGGTTGCGCAGCTTCTGATACCGGTCGAGGACTTCGAGAAGGGCGTGGCGTTCTATCGCGACGTCCTTGGCCTTCCGTTCCTGTTTGCCGCGCCGCCGCAGATGGCGTTCTTCAATTGCGGCGGCATCCGTCTGCTCGTCGGCGTCATGCCTCCCGGGCAGAAGGCCCAGAGAGGCTCGGGCATCTACTTTCAGGTCCCCGATATCGCCGCGGTGCATTCCGAGCTCACGGGCAAGGGCGTCCGCTTCGGCGGACCGCCTCACGTCGTGCACCGGACGCCCAAGTCCGAGCTGTGGCTGGCCGAGTTCACCGACCCGGATGGGAACCAGCTCGCGCTCATGAGCGAAGTGCCCGCCGGCGCCTGAACGGAAGGTGCTGACAAACAACGGGAATACCGGATCGTGCTGCTCGAGGCCAACCCGCTCAAGAGCGGACATCCAGAAGATGCTGGATGATCTCCGTTAGAAGCCAGGCGAAAACCGAACCTTCTCCTCACGCCGCCGTATGTGAGTGAGGGTCCAAGCGACCCGGAGGGGTACTCGTACCAACAAGAGCGTTCGCGCTCGCCATCTGTTCGGCGCTGGAGGAGAGCAGTGTCGCACTCGAGTCGCAAGTGGTTCATCGGAACGATGGGAGCGCTCATCGCCGTGAGCGTCGCGGGAGTCATGCTTTACGTGATGAACCGCGAACAGCCGTACGACTCCAGCTTCGACGCCAAGGTTGCCGATCCGGTCTATCAAACCAACGGTCCGGTCGTTCTTTACGACGAAGGCCACCTCAACACGCACACGGCCACCGGCGGGTACAAGCCGCTCGCCGACCTCATCCGAAGTGATGGGTACGATCTTCGGGTCACCCGACAACCGCTGTCGGGGGAGACTCTCGAAGGAGTGGCCGTCCTGGTGGTTGTTCTTCCCCGGGGATCGAACGACGCGAACGACAGCTCAGCGTTCGCAGATTGGGAGATTGCCGCCGTGGACGCGTGGGTACGCGGCGGGGGCTCGCTGTTGCTCGTCACCGATCATTGGCCCTATGGGGCGGCGGCAGCGTTGCTCACTCAACGGTTCGGGGTCGGGATGGGGAAAGGACTTGTCGAGGACCCTGAGCATCATGACGCGAACCGGGGAGCGAGTCATCTGGTGTTCTCCACGGACAACGGCCTCCTGAAGGAACATCCGATCGTTCGGGGACGAAGCGCGTCCGAGCGGATTGACAGAGTGCTCACGTTCACCGGGCAGTCAATGTCCGGCCCACCTGAAGCCGTTCCCTTTCTTGCGCTGTCCGACGCCGCCATCGAGTATCCACCGTCAACACCTCAGGTCGAGAAGGACGGTGGCGACGTTCGCGTCAGCATGGAGTACGGCGAGGCGGTATCGGCCGGCGGGCGAGCCCAGGGGATCGCAATGGAGCTCGAGAAGGGGCGGGTCGTCATTCTTGGCGAGGCGGGCATGCTCCGTGCGCAGCGAGAAGGCGACGGAGATCGAGTGGGTATGAACGTCCCCGAGTACCAGAACCGGCAGCTCGCTATCAACATCATGCACTGGCTCTCGAGGGTGCTATAGAGCGTCACTCGGCAGGTGCAGACGCCTCGGCGGCGCGGTCGTAGACGACCTGGCCGCCGGCGATCGTGTAGTCCACCTTCGCATCCAGCCAGGCGGAAGGGGGGGTCTCGAAGAGGTT
>Ga0137314_1000030_pt1 | contig 52270 bp, 41 predicted proteins | sample EasRivERMZT199_2_FD_102289 | JGI IMG/M metagenome (GOLD analysis project Ga0137314, IMG submission 102289) | Soil microbial communities from meander-bound floodplain in the East River, Colorado, USA - East River MetaG ERMZT199_2 | ecosystem: Environmental > Terrestrial > Soil > Floodplain ... | reverse complement strand
TCAGGCTGCCCCGTGCGCGGGCAGACGCAGGTGAACTCGGGACATTCGAAGGCGATCTCGTAGTCCCGCCCGGGCCGGGGGTTGGGGAATGTCTCGAGACTCTTCGAGGGGGTGCTCGGCATCCTTCGCTAGTGTCCCGTACCGGAAATCGTGTTAACACCGAGGGCGCCGAGGCGCCCGGCTGGCAAGGAGCGACGAGGGCGCATGCGTTGTGCATGTAACCGAGGAGCGACGCAGCCAGCCGGGATGCATCGGCGGCCGAATGTAACAGGATTTCCGGTACGGGACACTAGTGAGAGCCGAGGAACGCCAGCACGGTCGCGACGAGATTCGGCGACAGCATCGCCGTCACCGCTCCGAGGATGACGCCGCCGGCCGCGAACATCATCATCAGCGCGAAGCGCTGGCCCAGCAAACTCGACGATCTCATGGAAGCTCCTTGAGGAACCACGTTGCCTCCCGCGGGGAGGCTCCCGGCCGGAGTGAACGGAACAGCATAACAACGCGGCACGCGGCCTGGCAAACTCAAGAAAAATCGCTTGCGAGGGCGCGGCCGGCCTGATTGAGGCGGCGGCTTGGCTGTAGGGTCAAGCAAACCCTGGGTTCGCTATCATCGGGCCATGCGAGAGCGCCTCACGAGACCCCCACAGGGAAGCCCCCCTTCGACCAGGGATGACCTGGTGACCCGGATCGTCGGGTTTCTCGCCCGGCGCGGGGCGCCCGAATCGAGCGCCCGGCTCGTGGAGAGGTTCCTCAGGATGATGCCGGCGTCCGAGGAGCAGGCGACCCGCCTTCTGAGGCCGCTGCTCGAGCCGGCCGGGATTGGCTATCGGGACGGGGAAGGGTGGTCGCAGGGGGGTGTGCCCCCGGTGCCGACGGGCCCGACACGCATGACGTTGCGAGCGGTTGTCGTGGATCCGGAGCGCGATGCGCTGGTCGCGTACGACGCTGGCGGCGAGGGGCCGCTTTCTCCCGAAGAGATCCGGTGGCCCGAGACCTTCGCCATCGTGCTGGACGGCCCGGCCCGGGGACGACTCCATGCGTGGCTCGTGGGGCGGCGGCTGCCTGCGCCCGCGCGCATCGCCTTGCTGCGCACGGTCGTGCGCTCCGTGGCCAGGGTGCCGCGCGGCGCGGGGCTCGAGGAGATCTGTTCCACGCTCGGCGTGCGGTGGCTGGATGCCGGCGATGCGGCCGGGGTCGCTGCCGCCATGGCCGCGTGCCTGGCCGAGACCGCATCGCGCCGCGAGGAAGCGGGGCTCGAAGAGCTTGGCGCGGATGAGACGACGCCGAACGCCGGCGAAGATCTCGTGGTCCTGCCTGGCACGATCACCGCCGACCAGCTCGCGGCGCTCCCCGAGTCGCCCGGCGTGTACCGCTTCTTCGACCGCGACGATGAGCTTCTCTACGTCGGCAAGGCCTCGAACCTGAAGCGCCGCGTATCGTCGTACTTCTCCGGCCGCCGCACCGCGCGCCACGGTGAGCGGTTCCTCGATCGGATCCACAGGCTCGAGTACGACCCACTCCCGTCGGAGCTGGAGGCGCTGTTGCGCGAGGCGAAGGAGATCCGCGGGAAGAAGCCCAAGGGCAACGTGCAGTTCGAGGTGCACGAGCGACCGCACGCCGTTCTGCCGCTCTCCACGTCGCGCTGCTGGGCTCTGCTGCTTCCATCACCATCTTCCGGCGAGGTGACGGCGATCCTCGTGCGTGATGGTCGCTACTACGGCCACGTGCGGATCGGCCCCAACGGGGGCGGGCTGGCGAAGTCGCATCGACTGCTCGGGAAAGCCGTCTGCGCGCGCAAGATCCCCGTCGGAGCGCAGCGCGAGCCGGACCGCGAGACGCAGATCCTCAGCACCTGGCTCGCGAAATACGAAGACTCGGTCAGCCGGCTCGACCTGGGGGATTGCACGAAGGCGGCGCAGGCCGCCGACGCGCTGCGCGCCGCGGCCCGCCGCATGCAGGACGACACGGGCCGCACCGACTATCGCTAAGCGCGTTCCGGAGCGGTTCGCAGGAGGCGTTCGACGGCGAACACGGCGCCGAAGGCGATAGCCACCGTGACCCAGACCAGCGCCATCGCGCGCCTGTCGTCTCCTGCCTGCAGGTCGCTGAAGATCGCAAGAGCGAGCGTCTGCGTCCGGCCCGGGATGTTGCCGGCGACGATCACCGTCGCCCCGAACTCACCCAGGGCGCGCGCGAACCCAAGAAGCGCGGCCGCGAGCAGCCCGCGCCGCGCCAGAGGGAGGGTGATGGTCACGAAGGTCCTCAGGGGCCCGAGCCCCAGCGTACGGGCCATCCCCTCCAGGCGCGGGTCGACCTCCTCGAACGCCACGCGGGCCGTGCGCGCAACCAGGGGCAGCGACATCACGGCAGACGCCGCGACCGCCCCCTTCCACGTCAGGAGGAGATCCAGGTCGAAGCCGAGGGTCTTTACACCCAACGGGCCATCGCGGGCCAACAGGCGCAGCATCAGGTAACCCACGGCCGTGGGGGGGAGAACCAGCGGTAGCGCCAGCAGCGTCTCGACCAGGCTGTGCCCGACGAAGCGGCGTCGTGCCAGGAGCAGGCCACCAAGCGCGCCGAGCGGCAGGATGACGAGCGAGGTGGCCAGCGCCACCTCGAGGCTCAGCAGGAGCGGCTGGAGGACATCGCGGGTCATCGCCGGGGAGCAGCGGCCCGGTCGGATGTCGTGCCCACGCCCAGGACGATGAAGCCGGCGCGTTCGAAGAGGTCCTTCGCCTTCACCCCGCCGTAGCAGGCGATCGCGCGGCGCGCTGCGTCGAGGTGGGGCCGATCTTTCAATGCCGCCACGGGGTAGCTGATGCGCGGCCCCTGGTCCGCCGGGGCCACGAAGGCGACCTTTGCCCGGCGAGAGATGGCGGCGTCGGTGCGGTAGACGATCCCCGCCTCGACCGCGCCCGCTTCGACCGTCGCAAGCGCCGCGCGCACATCGGGGGCCGGGACGACCTTCCCGGCAACCTTATCCCAGACGCCGGCGGTCTGGAGCCATGCTTTCGCATAGCGGCCGGCGGGCGCCGCCTCGGGATTCGCGAGCGACACGCGATTGACGGCATCCAGCGTGAGATCGGCCACGGAGCGGATCGGGATATTGGAATCCGCCGGGACGACGACTACCAGACGGTTCGACAGGAGCGCCCTTCTGCTCGCCGTATCGACGAGCCCGGCCTCCACGACGTGATCCATCCATGCGTCGTCGGCGGAGAAGAAAATGTCCGCCTTGTCGGCCGCGACGATTTGCCGCGCCAGGTCGTTGGACGCACCGAAATTGTGGACCAGATGGACGCCGGCCTGCATCTCGCAGATCGGATCGATCGTTTCGAGCACGTCCCTCAGGCTGGCCGCGGCGTAGACCATGATCTCCGGTTGACCGGCCGCGCCCGGATCCGTGGCGCCGGTGGTCGCAGCAATGAGCAGAACGATGGCCCAACCGTATGGCTGCACGCTGTGCTCAGGGTGTGGAAGCCAGCTCGAAGAGATAATCCACGAACGATCCCACGGCCTGATCCCAGCCGGCGACCTTCGGATTGGTCGACTCGATCACGTAGTACTCGTCCGGCGCGTGCGCGCCGCCGCCGTGGCCGAGACCGAAGTGGGCCGCGGCGAGCTTCAGCGGCTCGCCGGTGAAGACATAGCCTGGGTAGGAGCCGGCGTTGCGCGGCCAGAGGAACGGGTCGAGCCCGGCGCGTTTGTAGACGGCGATCTGGGCGCGAATGATCGGGGTATCAGGGGACGTGCCGGTCGGATCGTAGCCGCCGCTGGGGTTGACCTCGATGTCGCCGAAGCCCCGCTTCTCGAGGTGGGCCTTCAGCGCGGCCACGGCGCCGTCGAACGTCATATCGGGCACGAGACGCAGATCCAGCTTGGCCACCGCGCGCGCCGGGAGCACCGTCTTGCCTCCGGGGCCGGTGTAACCCGCCACCAGCCCCTCGATGTTCACCGTCGGCGTGAAGAGGAAGCGCTCCAACGCGGCGCGCCAGTCCAGGTCATGGCTCCAGCGTTTGGTCGACAGCATGCGCTTGGCCGTCTCCTCATTGAGCCGCTTTGCTGCGATGTCGAGCATCTCGCGCTCGGCGGCGGAGGCCTTCTTCGCCGCGACGGCGAAGCCATCGATCGCAGGGTCTCCCTCGGGAGTGATCAGAGTGTTGAGCGCCTGGACGAGGTGGAACGCCGGGCTGTCGAGACGCGCGCGGTTGCTCGAGTGGACGTCCTTGCCCGGCCCGCGCCCCCAGCGTTCGCCGCTGGCGACCAGCTCCAGCTCCACGACCCCCTTGGCCCCCAGCGACACCGCCGCGACTCCATCGGGGTCCTGCCCGGCCGAGGGCATGAAGACTCCGCTGCAGCGCTTCAGCGCGGCCGCCACCTCCGGCCGCTTCACGACCTGGTGGAAATGCGGCGAGCCGATCTCCTCTTCACCCTCGGCGACGAGGACGAGGTTCACGGGGAGCTTCACGCCTGCCCCGCGGATGGCGTGCAGAGCGGCGAGCATCGCGGCCTCCGGCCCCTTCTGGTTCACGGCGCCGCGCCCCATGATGACCTTGCCGAAACCCGGCTTGTCGACGAGCGCCGCTTCGAACGGCGGCGACGACCATTCCGAAGGATCGACCTGCTTGACGTCGTACATGAAATAGAGCCCGATGGTGCGCGGTGCACCGGCATCGAGCGTGGCGAAGACCGCCGGATGGCCGTCCGTCGGGACACGCTCGACGTGGTCGAAGCCCGCCTCGCGCGCGAGACGCATCATCGTCTCGCACCCCTCGTTCATTTTCAGGTTCTCGGCGGCGATCGCCGGCTGCTGCACCCATTCCTGCAGACGGCGCACCCCTTCGTCGTGCCGTTTCGCGATCTCGGCGCGGATGGAGGCGGGAGCTTCTGCGGCAATGGAGCCCGACTGTATTGCGAGAGGGGCGATCATCAGCGCGGACGCGGCGAGGGCGATCCGGATGAGGCGGTGTGCCGGGCGCTGGAACATGGGGCCCATTCTACCTCAGGGAATTGCCGCCCTGCCGGGGGCGCCGACGTGGTCTACGGTGGGGCGGCCCCGCGCTATGCTGTGCAGGCACCGACAGCCCCGGAACCTCACAGGAGGATCGCCTCATGCTGCGCAACGCGTCCCTGACCGCCATGATGACGGGCGTTCTGCTCACCACCACCGCCACTGTCGCAGTGGCCGGTGTCAAGACGACCAGCACGTCGACAGCGCCCGATCTTCAGCCGGGGTCCTACAAGAAATACCTCGTTCTCGCGCGCATCAAGGACGAGTCGGTGAAGCGCATTTTGGAAGACACCGTGGTAGCGAAATTGAAGGCCGCGAAGACCGACGCCGTCGCCGCTTACACGGTGCTCGTCCCCGAGGATCTCGCGAGCTCCGAGGCGATCCACGCCAAGGCGGAGCAGCTGGGTGTGGACGCAGGGCTCGTCTTCACCGTCATCACCGACGAGACCCAGCAGAAGGCGAACCCCACCGTCTCCGCGGGGGTGGGCGTCCCGGTGCGCGTGGGGCCCTTCAGTGTGTTCCTCGGGACGAGCGTGCCGATCGGTGGGGGCGGAACCTCCACGGTGCGGACGGTGCAGCTCAAGTCCGAGCTGGTCGCCAGGGAGGGGACCAACCCGCGCTGGACCGCAACCTACACGACCGATCTGAAGGGGGGCGCCGAGGGTACCGCAGAGGACATTGCGAAGCAGGCCATCAAGCAGCTCAAGAAGGCCCATGTGCTGAAGTGATGGCACGCCAGGCTTTCGATGAGCGTCCCGAGCTGTGGCGGGTTCGCGAGCTCGCCGACCAGGCCTTCTCCCGCGCGGCCGGCGCTCCGCTGATTCCAGGCAATAGCGTCAGGATCCTGAAGGACGGGCGCGAGAACTATCCCGCCTGGCTGGAGGCGATCCGCGCGGCCAGGCATCACGTGCACTTCGAGAACTACATCTTTCAGGACGACGCGATCGGTGTGGAGTTCGCCGACGCGCTGATCGGCAAGGCGCGCGAAGGGGTCGCGGTCAGGGTGCTCTATGACTGGTTCGGGTCTCTCGGGAAAGCCTCCCGCCGGTACTGGAATGCGTTGCGTTCCGAGGGCGTGCTGGTGCATGGCTACAACCCGCCGCAGCTCGACAGCCCCCTGGGCTGGCTGTCGCGCGACCATCGCAAGGTGCTCGGCGTGGACGGCACGGTCGGGTTCGTGACCGGAATGTGCGTGGGGAGCCCCTGGGTCGGGGACCCCGCGAAGGGGGTCGAGCCGTGGCGTGACACCGGTGTTGCAATCCGCGGTCCGGCCGTCGTGGAGATCGAGCGCGCCTTCGCCCGCATCTGGACGCAGAGTGGCGCCCCTGAACCGGGACCCGGGCCAGTCGAGACGCCGGCCGAGGCGGGCCCGGCGAGTCTGCGCATCGTCGCCACCGAGCCTGCGACGGCGGGGCTGCTTCGCCTGGATCAGCTCGTCGCGGCGGTCGCGCGTAAGAGTCTGTGGATCAGCGACGCCTACTACGCGGGTGGGGCGACCTACACGCAGGCTCTGCGGGCGGCGGCGCAGGATGGCGTCGACGTGCGCCTGCTGTTCCCGAACGCCACCGACGTCCCCCTACTCAAGCCGCTGTCGCGGGCCGGCTACCGTCCCTTGCTCGAGGCCGGCGTGCGCGTGTTCGAGTGGAACGGTTCGATGATGCACGCCAAGACGGCCGTCGCCGACGGGCGATGGGCGCGCGTCGGCTCGACCAATCTGAACATCACGAGCTGGCTGGGCAACTGCGAGCTGGATGCGGTCGTGGAGGACGAGGCCTTCGCGGCCGGGATGGAAGCGATGTACCTCGAGGATCTCGCCAACGCGACAGAGATCGTTCTCGACAGAAGGCGCAGGCTCTGCCCAACGGGCGATTGCCCACCCCGGCGTCCTGCCGCGTTCTCGAGAAGGATCGGCAGCGCACGGCGCGCGGCGGCGGGGGCGATACGCCTTGGGAACACGCTGGGCGCGGCGCTTGCGAATCGCCGCGTCCTGGGCCCGATCGAGGCGCGGCTGACGACCGTCGCGGGACTTCTCCTGGTCGTGCTCGCGGCGGTCTTCGCCGTCTTTCCCCGCCTTCTCGTCTATCCACTGGCGGCTCTGGGCGCATGGGCTGGTCTTTCGCTGCTGTATCGTGGATACAAGCTGCGTCGCCAGGGGAATCGCCCGACGGGATCCTGAAGCCGGCTCGATGAGTGGAAACGATGCGAAGCGGACGGGAACGAAGCGTGCTCTCCGCTGTGATGCGAGGCCTCTGCCCGAGGTGCCGTGAGGGACGCGTGTTCCGTGGCTGGTTCGCGATGAACGCCGCATGCCCCCGTTGCGGCCTGACGTTCGAGCGCGAGGCGGGCTACTTCGTCGGAGCCATGTACATCAGCTACGGCTTCACCCTCGGGCTGATGCTTGGCCTCTACGGGATCGTCTCGTACCTGGTGCCGCGGATCTCCCACTGGACCGCGCTTGCGGTGACGTTGGTTCTGTTCGTGCCATTCGTTCCCGCGGTGTTCCGTTACTCGCGCATCGTGTGGATGCACCTGGATCGGGCCATCGACCCGTCGTAGGCGTCGCGATCGTTCGCGTTCTGCGCGCCGGCGGTTCGACCCAATCGGGGTAGAATACGCGACGAGCATCTCTGCCCTGCCGGACGAGCCACTGAACCCCGGAGTCAACGAGGAGCGGATGCCAGAGTCGAGATCGCGAACGGTGACGGGTCTGCTCCACGCGTGGCGCGAAGGTGACCCGGGGGCCATCGACGACCTGCTGCCGCTGGTCTATGGCAAGCTGCGACGGCTGGCCAGCCGGTACCTTCGAGGGGAGCGCCCGGACCACACACTGCAGACCACGGCGCTCGTCCACGAGGCCTATATCAAGCTGGTAGGGGCCGACATCCCCTGGAAGGACCGCGTGCACTTCTATTCCGTGGCCGCCCAGGCGATGCGGCGCATTCTCGTGGATCACGCCCGGGCTCACAAGAGCGGCCGACGCGGCGGCGGGACGCCGAAGCTCCCGCTCGATGAGGCCCTCGCGGTGCCGGTGGATCGCCCGCAGCTTCTGCTTCATCTCGACGAGGCGCTCACGCGGCTTGCGCGCCAGGACGATCGCAAGGGAAAGCTGGTCGAGCTCCACTTCTTCGGGGGGCTGACGATGGAGGAGCTGGCCGCGGCGCAGGAGTTGTCGCTCTCGACGGTCGAGCGCGAGATGCGTCTGGCTCGCGCCTGGCTTCGCAAGGAGATGGAGGAGCAGTGTGACCATGCGCCCTGAGCGCTGGCGCCGCCTCGAGTCGCTCTACTACGCGGCGATCGACCTTGGCCCCGATGAGCGCGGGGCCTTCCTGGCCCGCGCCTGCGAAGACGATCCCGATCTGCAACGCGAGATCGAGGAGGTGCTGCGCCACGACATCGGCGCCGGCGTCTCGATCGCCGCGGCGATCGACGCGGTGTCGCGCCTGGCGCAGGACGATGGCGCGGCCATCGGGCCGGGCGACACGATCGGCGCCTACCGCATCATCGAGAGGGTCGGCCAGGGGGGGATGGGAGAGGTGTACCGCGCCGAGCAGCTGGCCCCCGTCCAGCGGCAGGTCGCCCTCAAGCTGATCAAGACCGGCATGGACACGCGGGCGGTGGTGGCCCGCTTCGCGTCCGAGCGGCAGGCCCTGGCGATGATGGATCACGAATGCATCGCCCGGGTCTTCGATGCAGGCTCCACCGGGCTCGGGCGTCCCTGGTTCACCATGGAGTTCGTGCCGGGGCTGCCGATCACGCGCTTCTGCGACGAACGGCGCCTCGACATCCGCGATCGGCTCGATCTCTTCCTGCAGGTCTGCGAGGGAGTTCAGCACGCCCACCAGAAGGGGATCATCCATCGCGACATCAAGCCCTCCAACGTGCTTGTGAGCATGGTGGGAGAGAGGCCGGTCCCCAAGATCATCGATTTCGGCATCGCCAAAGCCACCGCCTGGAGCCTGACCGAGCGAACCCTGTTCACCGAAACGGGACAGGTGATCGGAACCCCCGAGTACATGAGCCCCGAGCAGGCCCGCATGACGGGGGGGGACATCGACACGCGGACCGACGTCTACTCGCTGGGCGTGCTGCTCTACGAGCTTCTGGTGGGGGCCCTGCCGTTCGGCATCGACCACCTGCGGGGATCGGGGTTCGACGCGATCCGGCGCTCGATCCTCGAGGTCGATCCGCCGCGGCCGAGCGCGCGTCTCGGCGGCCTGGGGGACGCTTCGCTGGCAGCGGCCCGGGACCGTCGCGCCGAGCCGAGGTCGCTCCTGCGCCAGCTGCGCGGGGACCTCGACTGGATTGTCTTGAAGGCGCTGGAGAAGGACCGCGCCAGGCGCTACGCGTCGCCGGCGGATCTGGCCGCGGACATCCGGCGCCACCTCGAGCATCAGCCCGTCCTCGCGGGGCCGCCGGGTCTGCTCTATCGCGCCGGGAAGTTCGTCCGCCGGCACCGGCTCGGCGCGGCCGCCACACTCCTCGTGGCGCTGGCCGTGGTGGGGGGGCTCTTCGGGACGACGGCCGGGTTGATCCGCGCGCGGCGCGCCGAGAGCCGGGCGCGTACCGACGCCGCCACGGCGCAGCAGGTCTCGAGCTTCATGGTCGATCTCTTCGCGGTCTCCGATCCGGCGGAGGCGCGCGGCCGCCCACCGAGCGCGCGGGAGATCCTGGACCGTGGCGCGAAAAAGATCGACGCACTCGCGGATCAACCGGAGGTCCGCGCGCGTCTCATGGAGACGATGGGACGCGTCTATCAGAATCTGGGCGACTTCGAGCCGGCGCGACCGCTGCTGGAAGAGGCCCTGCGCCTGAGGCGGGAGCTCCATCCTGGAGCGGACAGCGGCGTCGCAACATGCCTCCGCGAGCTGAGCGCCCTGGAGACCGAGGTCGGCGACAACGAGCGAGCGGTATCGCTGCTCGAAGAGGCGCTGGCGATGCAACGGTCCATCGATGGAGCGGAAAGCCGGAGCGTCGCCATCATCCGGCACGATCTTGGACACGCCCTGTACCAGATGTCCCGGTACGACGAAGCCGAGCCTCACTATCATGCCGCCATCGCCGCGCTCCAGCATCATCCCGTGGAAAAGGACGCGGATCTCGCGGCCGTCACCAGCAGCCTCGCTCAGATCCTTCACTCGAAGGGAAGCTTCGAGGAGGCCGAGTCGCTGTTTCGCGCCGCGCTCTCGATGCGGCAGGACATCCTCGGAGACGACCACCCCGACGTGGCCGAGGCGAAGCACAACCTGGCCGGCGTCCTGCACGATCGGCTCAACCTCGTGGAGGCGGAGCGCCTCTACCGTGAAGCGCTGGCGTTGAGCGAGAGCGTTCAGGGTCCCGATCATCCAGATGTCGCCGACACCCTCGTCAGCCTGGCGCGCCTGCTTCGTGAGAAGGGCGATCCCGCCGGAGCCGAGGAGATGCTGCGCCGCACCCTCGCCATCGACAGGCGCATCCAGGGGGGCGAGCACGAGGGGGTCGCGTACGATCTCAAGGAGTTGGCGAACCTGCAGCACGACATGGGGCGAACGGTCGAGGCCGAGGCGACCTACCGGGAGAGCCTCGCCATGTACCGGCGCACGGTCTCCGCAGACAGCCCCTACATCGTCGTCACGCTGAACGGCCTGGCCAGGCTCCTCATCGAGAATGGTCGCCCGCGCGAGGCGGAGCCGCTGCTGCGTGAGGGGGTCGGCATCGCGGCCGCCTCTCTGCCCGAAGATCACTGGCTCCCCCAGATCGCCGCCAGCCTGCTGGGGGCGTGCCTCGGCGCTCTGGACCGGCATGAGGAAGGGGAGCCGCTCGTCGTGAGCGGCTACGAGCGCATCGCCGTCGCGCTCGGCCCCGCGGACCCGCGAACCGGCTCCGCGCTCGAGCGCCTCATCGCCTTCTACGAGGATTGGGGGAAGGAGGGCGCGGCCGCGACGTGGCGCGCAAAGCGGACGACCGGAAAGGCCTCCTGACCCATCCGGCCGCCGCTTGTAATGCGCGTCCTCAGTCGTCGCGGTCGTGCAGGTCGTGGCCGTCCATCCCCGGCAAGTCTCCCTTCGCCGCATCCCGGTAGGCACTGGCGTACCGGTCGTAGGCTCCCGCGTAGTCGCCGGCCGCGAAGCGGGTGTCACCCCAGGAAAGGACCATCTCGGCGTTCTTCACGTCGAAGCCCGCGTCGATGGCGGCCTGGATGGACTCGCTCACGATCTCGCGCACCAGCTCCAGCGCGCCGCCGAACGCCTCAGGCAGGAGGAACGAGGCGATGTTCTTGTTCCCCTCCGAAGCGAGGCTCGCCTCGATCGCTAACCTCAGGTCCATGTCCTGGAACGCGAGGAGATCAACGCTCAGTTCCGCGACCTGCGTCTGGACGAAGCCGACCTGGGACTGGATGGCGTTGATCCCCGTCTGGGCGCTCCCCTGGTTCTCGAGCGCCAGATCGAGCTTGGTCGAGACCATGGTTCTGAATGCGGCCGTGGCCGATTCCGAGCGCGCCATGGCGGCGTCCCTGAGGCAGATGCCCAGGTACTGCACGCCGCCGTAGAGGAGCTGCGCGGGGATCTTGAGCGCCAGGCTGATCTCGGTGTCCGGGATCAGATCGATCAATGTGTCGAAGACGAAGAGGTAGCGCTCGTACTTCGAGGCGGTCAGGTCGTCCCCCACTTCGCCGAACGGATGGAGATTGAAGCCGTCGGGAGGACACGGGATCTGCGGCAGCACCGGGATGCTGGACCAGAATCCCTCGACCAGCCCGAGCTTCTCCGCGATGTTCTCCGGCGAGAACTCCCCCAGGATCGCGTTGGCGATGTTGGTGAACAGCGTCTGCAGCGCGTTGAGCAGCACGTTGGGGAGGTTCAGGATGTCCTGACCGATCTGCACCACGAAGCCCAGGACGTCGTCGATGACCCCCGAGACGGCGTTGACCGCCGTCTGGAGCCCGGCGACGACGGCTTCGAGCCCTGCGAGCGCCAGGTTGATCGGCGCGGCGAGGATGTTGCACAGCCCCTGGACCGGCACGCAGGCGATCACGATATCGATGCAGGGGCAGTTGAAGCTGACCGCGCTCGAGAGCGTCGCCAGCTTCGAGACGGCGCGCGGGATCTCGAGCAGCTCGAGGGTCTCGTCCGTGCGGGACAGGAGAGAGGCCGCCCCGTGCATCAGGAAGAGATCGCGGTGCGTGGCCTGCTCGACGCTGCGAACGGCCTCCGCCAGCGCGGCGGCGTCGACGCCGGGACCGATCGGAAGCGCGGCCAGACGATCGAGCGTCGCATCGCGGAACATCTCCAGGCTCCGCCGCGCCGCGGGGTCGTTGCCCTGCTCCACCACGGCGAAGCGCTTGCGCTGTTCGGGCGTCGCGACGGCGCCGAAGATGGCGGGAAGCGTCCGTTTCCAGCTCGGGATGCTCTCGACGCGGTTCTGGGCGAGGAGGGCCTCCTCAGGGGAGAGCGCAGCGACCCGCTGCGCGAGTGTGCCGCCTGACGCGTCGGCCGGCGCAAAATCCTCCAGGCCGCCGTAGAGCGCCACGAGGTCGGCGCGGAACCGGTCGAGATCGGCGCGCTCCTGGGCGGAGAGCTTCCCGGCGCGGGCCAGCAGGCGCGCGTCGGTCATCGCCTGCCGCAGCTCGGGCGTGTCGATCCGCTGCCGGATCATGAACAGCGCTTCGGGGGTGGCGCGGTCGAGCTTCGACGCGAGACCCGCGACGGATCGCGACGTGAACCGGCCGGCGAGATGCGGCGGCAGTGCGTTCAGGTTGGCGATGAACTCCTCGAGGTCTTTCCGAAACGCGCCCAGATCCTCGAGGCTCTTCTGTTCGAGCGGCCCGTGGTTCGCGAACGCGCGCAGACCGGAGCGCGCTTCGGGAGAGAGGGAGGAAAGCAGGTTCGCCTTCAGCCCCCGCCAGTCCCCCTGCTGATCCATCTCGAGCTGCAGCAGGGCGAGGCTCTGATCCGGCATGGCGTGGATCCTCGCCTGCATCTCGGCGACCGTTGCGGCATCCAGTTTCAGCGACTTCAGGGCATCGTCCGGCAGGAGCCGTGCGGCGGCGTAGAACTCGGAGACCTCGGCGCGGAACGCATCGAGATCGGTCGCCCTGCGCGCCGCCTCCTCGCCAAGGACCTGCATCTGGAACGCCGACGAGAGCGCCTCGGGGGCGTTCTGCCAGTCGGGCACCGCCGAGAGCGCGGTCTTCACCGAGGCCAGCTCCTCCGGCCCGAGGGCGTCGATCTTCTGGCGCAGCTCCGCGAGGGCCGCCGCATCCTGCGGCACGTTGCCGAGCGCGGTGGGAGCGAGCTGGGCGGCGTTCGTGAAGAACGTCATCAGCTCCTTCCTGGTCTGTTCATCCGACGACGGCGACGCCGCCTGCGGCGAGCCCGATGCCATCGCGTACGACGGCGGCATGGCCGTTGCCGCGCACAGCAGCGCGGCGAGCAGTGATACCAGTGTCGATCTGGTTCTCTTCATGGCTTTTCCCCCTGTTGCTCGTACTTCTCCTGGACTGTGGGATCGCCCGGACCCGTCTCGGTGTGGCCCGGGACCCACTCTGGTAAGCGGGAAAACGGCCGCGAACCCGTCAACATTCGCTTTGTGCCCGAGGGCGCGTGGTACGGGGGTGAGGGACGGTGCCCAGCCTCACTTACTGGATTACGCCAGGAAGGCTTCCACCGCGGCCAGGACGGCCTGCTGTGAGAGGGCCGGATACTTCGAGTACGCGTCTGCGGGGATCTCACGCACAAGAGTTCGGAATTGTCCGGCGTCCACCATGCCGCTCGCGATGAACTGCCTCGCGTCCTCCAGGTCCCTGCGGAAGCCGCGGACGACCTTGGACAGCAACTGGGCGCAGGGATCGTAGTGATAGAAGCTCACGTGACCCTCGGTCTGGATGAAGACGTGGCGCCCCTCGCTGCCTGCCAGGGGAGGCACGAAGTCCTCGGGCCGCACGAACTCGATGTTCAGCTCGAGCCGCTCCTTGATTGACTGGATCTCACGGAAAACCTCTCCCCCGTCGGAGTGCAGATCGGCGTCGATCGTCGAGTCCCTCCAACCCATCAGGACAGCCGTGCCGCCGCCAACGAGGAACACGCGGTAGGAGCGTCCCGGCGGAGACGAGCGCGCGAGCTCTTTCATCAGGTTCTGGAGCAACGGGCGTGTGAGCCTACGGCGCATGGTCTCCCCGGGCGATCCGCGAGCCGCGGCAGGCATTCGCGAACGAGACGATCTGTCCCAGGTAGGCGTTGTAACGCGCGTGAGCCAGGTCACCGGCGGAGCGTGTGAGCAGGGCGTAGAGGCGGGCTTCGGGATCCCGCTGCGTGGAACCGAGCGGAACTCCTTCGCGGCGAAGGCGAGGAGCCGCCAGAGAGACGAGAAGACTCTCCACCGTCGTTCTGCCTCTGGCCAGATCCGCGAGGCCGGCGTCCACGAGGTCTCCGCCGGGCAGCCCCAGAGACTCGAATCGCGACGCCCCGAATCGTTGAAGGATCCAGCGCGCCGCGGCGGCGTCGCGCGCGACTCTCTTTCTGGCTGCCGGGCTCAACCGCGCGGCGCGTGCCCGGCCACCGGCGCTGCCGTAGCGCCGGAATTGCTCTCTGACTTCCGATGGCAGCTTCATGCCGTGAATATATGCTTAGGGCCTAAGCATCGCAAGGCAGGTCGCCTGCGGAATGCGTCTAACGGGCCGGGGGCTTCCAGCCGGTGAGGCGCAGGATGGCGCGGCGCAGGGGGCGATGGCGATCGAACAGGGTCACGAAGTCGCTCTCGCGCCTGCCACCCTTGGCGCGCACGATCGCGACGAGCGCGCGCCTGCCGGCATGGCTCCAGCGATCGAGCCCCGGAAGGATCAGGACGAGGGGCGCCCAGCGATCCCAGGCCGTGCGCTCGCCCGGTGAGAACCCGGCAAGCGATCGCAGCCCCAGCGCGCGAGCCGCCTCCATCGCGCAGACGCGGGTCGCCTTCTCGCGGTCCGACCCGAAGCGTCCGGCCATATAGTCGGTGATCTTCAATCCGACGTCGGGGAAGTAGTCCGCGCCGATGACGTCCCACCGTGCGCGCGACAGGAAGTAATAGACGTTGTGGTCGGCGAGGGCTCTGAGCGTCGCGGCGCTCGATCGGTGCCGCGGATTGCGCTTCATCCGGGCCAGCTCGCTCCGCATGAGGCGCAAGGCCTCGGCATTCTGCGGGACAAAACCGATCTTCTGATAGAACCACCACGCGCCCGAGTCGATCGCTTCCCTGTTGTCCTGGCCGAGCTGGTACGGAAAGACCGTGAACGCATCGGACCGGAACAGATGCCGCACCGTGGCCATCACGCGGCCGTAGATCTTCGCTGATTCCCCGCCGCGGTAGGTGTCGAAGACGTTGTAGGCGATCTCGGAGGAGCCGAACAGAGCGCTGGCGAGCACGTACCCCACGGGGACGCCGTTCACCAGCGTCAGGAAGCCGTAGACGGACTCCAGCAGGAGGCGCCGCTCCGGGAGCGCGCCGAAGCAGGCGAACTGAAGGCCCCCATCCCATTCCACCAGACGCACGTCGTGCGGGCTCGCGTAGGAGAAGATGTCGAGATCCCGCTGGCGCGCGATCATCGCCGCGCGTGCCAGGCCGATCAACGAGCGCGCTTCGTCTCCGCGCACCTCGCGCACCCCCCGGGGAGTCTGGCGCGCGTCCTGCGGTAAGCGCGGCCGCGACCTGGGGATACCTTCGCTCACGAAGACGACGGGCGACGACGCATGCCTGGCGCGCGTCCGGGATGGGGTCTCCGGCCCCGGTGTCAGGCGCAGAGGGATCTGGAGATCCTCGTAGATTCTCTCGCGCACCATCGCGTCGGCCTCGAGGGACGCGAGCCGCCGGATAAGGAATGCCGCATCGGTCTCGTCGCGACCCTTCAGGCGCCGGATCCAGGCGCGGACGCTCATGTCCCACTCGTCGAGGGCCGGGGTCTCGCCGTAGTGCACCAGAAGCGGCAGGAAGGGGACGAGGCGCTCCTTGTCGTCGAACTCCGGCCAGTCGACCAGGAGGCGCTCCGGCCAGCGACGCGCCAGCCAGACGGCCGTGCGGGCGAAGAAGCGGAATCTGATCTCGGTTCCCGCGATTCCGGTGTCGGCGAGCGCGGCGCGGTGCCGCCTCAGATCGGGGCGGCGCGCGAAGGCTGCGAGCATTCCCTCGACCTGACCCAGGACCCGCCGGTCGTCCGGGTAGGCGCGCAGAAAACAGAGGCACTCGTGCAGGCGCAACACCTGGGAGGAGGTGGAGAGGCGGCGCGCGCTGAGCGCTTCGAGGATCGCGAGCTTGGAGGAGCCGGCGTCGGCGCCGTACGCGTCCCGCAACGCCTCGAGCCGGCGCAGCAGCGAGGCCGCGCGTTCGGGCAAGGGTGCTTCAGGGCGAAGAATTGGGGGGTGACGCCGGAGGATGCGCCGCATCGGCCGCCGAATGTAACATGATCCCGACTTGCAGCGCGTAGAGGTTCCCAGGCCGCGGAACGAGCCCGCCATGCGGTCAAGGCCCGCTTCATCGATGCGGCGGGCACGGGGGGTTGACAGCGACCAATATTAGTGGTCATATGACCACTATGTTGACCACCCGTTCCTCCCCGTTCGGCGGCCAGACCAGGACATCGGTGCTGCTGGCTCTCTCCCTTCTCGAAGAGAGCTACCCGAGAGAGCTGGCGCGGCTCCTCGAAGTCTCGCTGTATGGCGTGCAGCGCGCTCTCGGCAATCTGGAGGGCGCGGGTCTCGTCGCCGGGCGTCTGGTGGGCCGGACGCGCGTGTACCGGCTCAACCCGCGGTACTTCGCGCTTCGAGAACTCGGGGGTTACCTTCGGAAGCTCGCCGAGGCTGAGCCTGAGCTGAGGGAGCGCGCTTCTCTCCTGAGGCGCCGCCCGCGGCGGGCCGGCAAGCCGCTGTGAAGATTTCGCGCCGAACGACTCTTCGCGGGGTGGCGGCCCGCATTGCGCATGCGCTGCAACATTCGGGAATACGCGCCGTTCTCACGGGAGGAGCCTGCGCTTCCCTCTACAGTCGTGGAGCGTATCAGTCGTCCGACCTCGACTTCATCCTGCAATCAGCGATCAGGCAGGAACGGTTGGATCAAGTGATGGCATCCATCGGATTCCACCGGGACACCGACCACTACACCCATCCGGCGACGATTTTCTTCGTCGAGTTCCCTGCCGGCCCACTGGGCATCGGGCGGGACATCCGCATAAGGCCCGTACTCCACCGAATCGGGAAGGAAGGGGTGTGGACCCTCTCGGCGACGGACTCCTGCCGTGATCGACTCGCGGCCTTCTATCATTGGAAGGACCGCCAGAGCCTGAATGTCGCCGTCATCATCGCCAGACGCAATGACGTCGATCTCGAGGCCATCCGCCGATGGAGCGGGAGGGAGAGCTCCCTTGATGGATTCGATGAGTTCCTGGCGCTCCTGGGCTCGCGCCGTGGGGCGCGGCACGATCGAAAAGGGCGCCCGAAACCGTCACCCGCGGCCTCACGGCGGCGATGACGCGCTGTCAGGGTCAGCGCAGCGCGTAGAGATTCCCGTCCATGCTGCCGAAGTAGACGGCTCCGCGGTCCACGGCAGGCGAGGACATGATCGCCCCGATCGACACGAAGCGGTTGAAGTCGAGGTACATGTCCTGGAAGTCGCCGAACAGCGGCGCGAAGGCTTCGCGCCGCAGGCTCCCGTCGGCGTTCAGCACCTTCAGCGGGTCGGCCTTCGCCCCCTCGGTCAGGAACTCCCACGCCAGCTTGCCGCTCTTCGCGTCGATGGCATAGAGCCTGCCGTTGTGGTCGCCCACGTAGGCCAGCCCGCCGGCCAGGGCCGCCGAGGAGAACATGTAGGCCTTGGCGTCGAAGTTGAACCGCAGCCGGCCGGTCTTCGCGTCGAGCGCCATGAAGCGCGAGCTGTCCGACGTGCCCACGTAGACCATCCCGTCGCGCACCGCCGGCGTGCCGATGACCCACGACTTGCTCGTGGGGTAGTCCCACTTCTTGCGGCCGGTCGCGGCGTCGATCGCGTAGACGTGGGCGTCGCGGCAGCCGATGTAGACCGTCCCGTCCACCACCGCGGGGGACGACTGGAACCCGACCTGGTTGTGGATGGCGGGGTCGAGCCCCGCCTGGAACGCCCAGCGCTGCTGGCCCGTCTCCGCGTCGATCGCGTAGAGGTTGCTGTCCCAGCTGCCGATGTAGACGGTCCCCCCGACGACCGCGGGGGAGGAGTGCACGACGTCTTTGGTGGGGAACTTCCAGCGCACGAGACCGGCCTCGGCATCCACCGCGTAGACGTTCCCGTCGCCGCTGCCGAAGTACACCGTGCCGTCCACCACCGCGGGCGATGAGGTGAAGATGTCCCAGGCGTCGGGGATCGTCTGGGCGGCGGGGGGATAGCCATGAAGGTTCTTCGCCTCGAACTTCTTCTCGTACTCCGCGGCGAAGACCCACTTCGGCTGCCCCGTCTTCACGTCGATCGCGGCCAGAGACCCCGTCGAGGAGACGAAATAGAGCATCCCCCCCGCCACCGCGGGGGACGAGGCGATCGGCATCCGCGACTTGAACTTCCAGATCTCTTTGCCGGTCTCCTGGTCGATGGCGTGGAGATGGCCGTCGAGGCTGGCGATATAGACCACCCCGTCCACGATGGCGGGGGAGGTCACGATCGGCCCCCCGGTCTTGAATGCCCACTGCACCGTCCCCTGCCGCGCGGGACCCGGATCGGCGAACACGCCGGTGCGGGCGACGTTGCCATGGAAGGTGCTCTGCGCCGGTGCGAGGAAGGGGACTGCGGCCAGCAGGCCAAGGACCATCATCCGTTTCATGCGGTCTCCTGTGGTGGGCCGGTCCGGTGAATCTTACGCAGCGGCGGCGCTGATGTTGCGAGAAACGAGGTGCGCGGGCCTCCGGCCCGCATTGTTTGATTTGCGGACCAGAGGTCCGCGTACCCACACTACAGCGCCCAGGAGCGCTTGGGGCCCATGGCGGCCCGCCCGGCTACTGCGCCCAGGAGCGCTTGAGGCCCATGGCGGCCTTCATCATGTCGAGAGTCTCGGCGGACTCCTCGCGGGCGCGGTTGCTGCCGGCGCGGAGGACCTGCTCGACGATGTCAGGCTGCTTCTCGATCGCGGCCCTGCGCTGGCGGAAGGGCTCGAGGAAGTTGTTGATGGCGCGGGCGAGCTTCGTCTTGACTTCCACGTCGCCGACCTTCCCCTGCGCATAGCGCTCCTTGAGGTCCGCCACTTCGCCGGAGTCGGGGTTGAATGCGTCGTGATAGATGAAGACCGGGTTCCCCTCGACCTTGCCGGGAACGTCGGCGGTGACGCGGTTGGGGTCGGTGTACATCCCCCGCACCTTCTTTTCGACCGTCTTCACGTCGTCGGAGAGATAGATGGCATTGTCGAGGCTCTTGCTCATCTTGGCCTGGCCGTCGGTTCCCACCAGCGTCGGCACCTCGCCCACGAGCGCCTCGGGCTCGGGGAGGGTGTCGCCGTAGAGCGAGTTGAACCGGCGGGCGATCTCGCGCGTCAGCTCGATGTGCGAGACCTGATCCTTGCCCACCGGCACCAGGTGCGAGCGCACGCAGAGGATGTCCGCGGCCTGGAGGACCGGGTAGGCGAGCAGCCCCAACGAGGGCTGCTCGATGTGCAGGTTCTGCATGACCTCCTTGAGGCTCGGCACCCGCTGGAGCCGCGGCACAGTGACCAGCATCGAGAAGATGAGCTGCATCTCGGAGATCTCGGGGACGAGCGACTGGAGGAAGTAGGTCGATCGCTCCGGGTCGATGCCGGCGCTGATGTTGTCGAGCACGACTTCGCGCACGTTGCTCTCGGTCTCGCGCAGCAGCTCGGGCTCGACGCGCGTCGTGAGCATGTGCAGGTCCGCCACGAGGAAGAAGCACTCGTACTGGTTCTGGAGCGCGACACGGTTCTTGAGAGTGCCGACCCAGTGTCCCAGGTGCAGCCGTCCCGTGGGGCGGTCGCCCGTCAGGATGCGTTTTTTCTCCTGGGCCATCTCAGTTGACCGGCGTGGCGGGGTGCGCCGGGTGCGCGGCGGCCGCGGCCGCGATGGCCGCGCTCCCTGAAACCATGGCCGCGCCCTCGGTGGCGTGGATGCGGCGCGGCAGCCGGTAGGGGCCCAGGATCCGGTAGTTCGTGTCACGCAGGATCGGCTCGAATCCGGCGTCGCGGATCAGCCGCTCCATGCCGGCGATGTCCATGCTGAAGGTCGTCCCCGCCGCGCTCACGACGTTCTCCTCGATGACGGTCGAGCCGAAGTCGTTCACGCCGAAGCGCAGGCTCACCTGGGCGATCTTGGGCCCCTGCGTCACCCAGGAAGCCTGGAACGAGCGGATGTTGTCGAGATAGATCCGGGCCACCGCCAGAGTGCGCAGGTAGTCGAAGGCCGACGCCTTGCGGATCTCCTTCATCTCGGTCAGCTCCGGCTGGAACGACCAGGGGATGAAAGAATTGAAGCCCCCCGTCTCGTCCTGGAGCGAGCGCAGGCGATCCAGATGCTCGACGCGCTCCTCGAGGGTCTCCACGGAGCCGTACATCATGGTCGAGGAGGTTCGTATGCCGATCTGGTGCGCGGTTCTCATGAACCCGATCCACTCGTCGGCCATGTCCTTCCCCGGCGCGAGGATCCTGCGCACGCGATCCACGAGGATTTCCCCGCCCGCCCCGGGGACGGTGTCGAGCCCCGCGTCACGCAGCATCCCGAGGCAGCGATCGAGCGGCAGGCTGGAGATGTGGGCGATGTAGATGATCTCCGTGGGGGAGAGGCCGTGGATGTGAACGTCCCAGGTCTCCTTGATCCACCGGAATGTCTCGAGGTAGTAGTCGAGCTTGAGCGCGGGGTTGAGCCCTCCCTGGAACAGCACTTCACGGCCGCCGAGATCGACCAGCTCCTGGATCTTCGCGGCGATCTCGTCGCGCGTGAGCGTGTACCCCTCGTCGGAGCCTGGAGGGCGGTAGAAGGCGCAGAACTTGCACTTCACCCAGCAGACGTTGGTGTAGTTCAGGTTGCGGCCGATGACGTAGGTGACCACGGGGTCGGGCCAGTGGCGCAGCCGCACCGCGTCGGCCATCGCCCCGAGCGCCGGCAGATCGGGATGATGCAGGAGGCGCATCGCCTCGTCGCGGTCGATGCGTCTTCCAGCCGCGACCTTGCCGCGGATGTCCTCGATTGCGCCTGCAGCCGAAGCGTCCCTCACCCCGCCCGCAGCTGTCATGCGGCCGGCATTCATGCCGCTGCTTCCTGCGCGACCGGACGGTAGAGCGCGTCGCGCTCCACGGGCTCGCGCCCCGTCTCGCGGATCAGCCCAATCAGCTCGTCGCGGGTGAGCCCTTGCGGCGTGCGCGCCCCCGCCGCGTGCGTGATCTCCTCGCGGATGATCGTGCCGTCGATGTCGTCGGCCCCGTACCAGAGGCTGACCTGGCTGATGGCGGGGGAGACCATGATCCAGAAGCTCTTGATGTGATCGAAGTTGTCGAGCATCAGGCGGGCGATGGCGAGCTGCTTGAGGTCGTCCATCCCGGTGGTGTGCGGAAGCTGAGACATCTCCGTGTTCTCGGGGTGGAAGGCGAGCGGGATGAAGGTCAGAAAGCCTCCCGTCTCGTCCTGCAGCTCCCGCAGCTTGAGAAGGTGCGTCACGCGCTCCTGATGCGTCTCGATGTGGCCGTAGAGCATCGTGGCGTTGGAGCGCAGCCCGGCGCGGTGCGCCGAGCGCGCCATGGCGAGCCACTCCGTGGGGGTCTGCTTCTTGTCGAAGATCTCCGCGTGAACCCGCTCCGAGAGGACCTCGGCGCCCCCTCCCGGCAGCGAGTCGAGCCCGGCCTCCTTGAGATCCGCCCAGACCTCCTCGAGGGGCTTCTTCGCCACGCGCACGATCTCGGCGATCTCGATCATCGTGTAGGCCTTGACCATTACTTCGGGGCGCACGGACTTGACGGCGCGGATGATGTCGAGGTAATAACCGTAGGGGAGGCGCGGGTTGATCCCGGCGACCATGTGGATCTCGCGGATCGGCTCGGAGAGCTGCTCTAAGGCGCGGCGCCTCACGTCCTCGGGCGAAAGTGTGTAGCCCGCGGGGTCGTTCACCCTCACGTAGAAGGCGCAGAACTTGCAGTCCTTGTTGCAGACATTGGTGTAGTTGATGTGCTGATTGCGCACGAAGTAGCAGGCGTTGCCGTTGCGGCGCTCCCGCACGAGGTTGGCCAGGTGCCCGACGGCATTGAGGTCGCCGGCGTCGTACAGACGCATGGCGTCGTCGCCGTCCAGGCGAACCCCTTCCAGGACCTTCCTGTGGATATCCTCGAGACCGGCGCGGGCAATCGCGTCGCGCATCCGATGCCTCCTCCTGCGCGGGGACTTGCATGTTATCCCAGGGCGTCTTTTCGGTTCCACCCCCGGTCCGCCTCACATCCTTGCGAAGCGGCGCCCGATCTGGGCTATCCTGAGCGCTGCATCCGGCACATCACGAGAGGGACAGATGAACACCATTCATCGGAAGCTCCTCGCTCTGGCGGTGTTCGGCGCGCTCGCGGTCCTCACCGCCGCACCCGTGCCGGCGCAGATCCCGGATTCCTTCACGAACCTGAAGGTGTTGCCGTCCGATGTTCCCAAGAGGCAGCTCATCGACACGATGAAGTCGTTCACCCAGGCGCTCGGGGTGCGGTGCCAGTACTGCCACGTGGGGCAGGGAGATGACCTCGCGACGTTCGACTTCGCGTCCGACGAGAAGGAGCACAAGCTGATCGCGCGCGAGATGGTGCGCATGGTGAAGCAGATCAACGAGGGATTCATCGCGAAGCTTCCCGCGGACAGCGAGCCACGTCAGAGCGTGACCTGCATCACGTGTCACCGCGGGCAGGCCGTGCCGGAGGTCAAGCCAGTGGTCAAGCCGGAGGTCAAGCAGACTCCGTAGAGCGCCGGCGTCATCGGCGGACGAATAAGGGGGGGCGGCACATGGCGGTCAGGGTTCAGCTCGGTGCTTCGGTTCTGGAGATTGTCGAGGGGGACATCACGAGCCAGGCGGTGGATGCCATCGTGAACGCCGCGAATTCCCACCTGGCTGGCGGCGGGGGCGTTGACGGAGCGATCCACGAGGCTGGCGGGCCCGACATCATGACCGAGTGCCGCCGCATCGGCGGATGTCCCACGGGCCAGGCGGTGATGACGGCCGCCGGCCGCCTCAAGGCGAAAAAAGTGATCCACGCCGTGGGGCCGCGCTGGCGCGACGGCAAGAGCGGCGAACCCGAGCAGCTCGCGTCGGCCTACCGCAGCGCGTTCACCATCGCCGGGGAAAACGGGCTGAAGACCGTGGCGGTCCCCTCGCTCAGCACCGGCACCTACGGATACCCGGTGCAGGATGCCTCCCGGGTGGCGATCGGCGTGGCGCTCGAGTTCCTCGCGACGCATCCGGAAGTCGAGCTGATCCGCTTCGTGCTCTTCGACGGGCAGGCTTTCAACGCCTACCGCAAGCAGCTCGAGGAGCAGGCGCCCACGCAGCGCCTGCCCACGCTGAAGTGAGCTGTCCGGGCTAGAGGCCCGACGCCTCGATCGCGTCCCAGAAGCCGGGGTCGTCCTTCCTGAAGCGCAGCGCCCGGATCGGGAACGCGGAGAAGACCTTCTCCATCCCCGAGAAGAGATCAGGCCGCGCGTGGAGCTGGTCCACGAGGAACGGGAGATTGGCGATCGCCATGGCGTTGCCCAGCGATCGTCGTAAAGGGAGCACTTCCGTCTCCTCCGATCCCCTGGCCTTGCGCAGCCGGAACGCCGCGCGCACGGGCCACGCTCCCTGCAGCGGCGGTCCTCCCGTGTAGGTGCCTCGGAATGGAGTCCCCACCGCGCGAGGCTGGCCGTCGGGGCCGGGGAGCATCAGGGTGAGATCGTCGCTGAGCACCTGCCCCTTCGTGCTGAGCGCCGACAACGTGGACTTGCCGGAGCCCGACTGGCCGAAGAAGAGCCACGCCGCTCCGTCCTTCACGATCGAGGCGCTGTGCATCAGGAGGCCGCCGCGCGCCGCGGCGAGCCAGGCCGTGACCACGCGCAGGATGTTCTCCACCGCCCGCTCGCGCGGGTCGTAGCCGGTGCGCGCGAAGATGGCGCGCCCGCGCCCGCCGCGCGTCGAGAAGGTCGCGGCGAGTCCGTAGGTGCAGACCCTGACGCGGCTGTGCCCCGGGCCATCATCGTCAACCTCCACCGCGAGAGGATTGATGGCCGAGACGCCGGCCGGCGGCGGCTCGACGTAGTGCTCAATCTCGCCAAGAGCGCATTCGAGAGTCAGGGCGGGCGACGCGCGCCCACGGGTCGTGTCGCAGGACCACGGCGTGTAGCGCGCCAGGAAGGCGGCATGCCAGTCGTCGTCCATTCCCTCGAAGGCAATCGAGAGCGCATCGAAGTCCGCGCGCGCCGCGCGCCTGCCGATCGGCGCGGTCGGCGCGTTGACGAAGAACGCGGCATCCGGGGGCCGCGCCGGGATGACCCGCGCCACCGTGCGATCGCCGCTCATCGTTTCGCGTTGGGCGGCGCCTCGCGCGGCCCTGACAAGCCCAGCTTGGGCCAGAGAGAATCCACACGCCGGCGTGTCTCCTCGTCCATCCGGATGATGGGGGGCCACTCGCCGACGAAGCCTTCCTCGGGCAGCTTGCGCGTGGCGTCGATGCCCAGCTTGCCGCCGTACGACGGCGCCAGTCCCGAGAAGTCCAGCACGTCGAGCGGTCCCTCGCTCACCACGATGTCGCGCTTCGCGTCGATGTGGGTCCCCACGCGCCATACCACCTCGGCCGGATTGGTGATGTCGCAGTCGGCGTCCACCACGACGACGATCTTGGTGAACATGAGCTGGCCAAGCCCCCAGACGGCGTGGATCACCTTCTTCCCGTGCCCCGGGTAGCGCTTGTCGATCTTGATGATCGCCAGGTTGTGGAAGATCCCCTCGGGGGGGAGCCGCATGTCCACCACCTCGGGGAGGACCTTGCGCACCAGCGGAAGGAAGAGCCGCTCGGTGGCGAGCCCCAGGTACGCGTCCTCCATCGGTGGCGGCCCCACGATGATCGTCGGATAGATCGGATCCTTGCGGCGCGTCACGGCCGTCAGATGGAAGACCGGGTAGTCGTCGGCCAGCGAGTAGAAGCCCGTGTGGTCGCCGAAGGGACCCTCCCGGCGCGACTCCGCCGGGTCGACGTATCCCTCGAGGACGATCTGCGAGGAGGCGGGCACCTCCAGATCGTTGCTCACGCACCGGACCATCTCGACGCTCTTCTTACGGATGAACCCCGCCAGCATCAGCTCGTCGACCTCCGGCGGCAGCGGCGCCGTGGCGGCGTAGATGAGGGTCGGGTCGGGGCCCAGGGCGATGGACACCGGCATCCGCTCGCCGCGCTCCTTGTGGGCGCGGAAGTGCTCGGCGCCGCCTTTGTGCCGCTGCCAGTGCATGCCGAGCGTGCGCTCGTCGAAGACCTGGAGCCGGTACATGCCGATATTGCGGCTCTTCTTCTCGGGGTGGCGCGTGAAGACGAGAGGGAGCGTGATGTAGGGGCCGGCGTCTTCCGGCCAGCAGGTGATGATGGGGATGTCGGCCATCGTGGGCGCTTTCGTCTCCACCAGCTCCTGGCACGCCGCGCGGGAGACCGTCTTCGGCTGCAGGGCCGACAGCCGCGACAGCTTCGGCATCATCTGGATCTTCCCCAGCAGCGTGTCGGGGATCTCGGGCTCGAGGTACGACGCGATCTCCGCGGCCAGATCGTCCAGCCGCTCCACTTCCAATGCGAGGCACATCCGCCGCTCGGAGCCGAAGGTGTTGATCAGCAGCGGCATCTCGTACCGGCCGCCTCCCGGGCGCGTGAGGTTGGTGAACAGCAGCGCAGGACCGCCGCTCTTGACGACCCGGTCGCAGATCTCCGACACCTCGAGCCGGGGAGAGACGGGCTCCTGGATCGTGACCAGCTCCCCGTTCTTCCTGAGGACGTCGAGAAAATCGTTCAGGCTGTCGTGGGCCACCGGATTCTCCTTGCGTTCGAAGCCCGATCCTACTCCACGCGCCGGGCCGCGGGGGCGCCACACGATGCCGCGCCGCGGCCCCTCGCAAGGCCCTCGGCGATCCGCGGCTCCGGTATCATGACGCCGTGATCCCGTGCTGGCATCCGCAGTCGGCGCTGCTCTTCACCGACCCGCCGGCGTTCGCCTCGGCGTTCATGCTGCGCCGGTTGCTTGGGCGCGGGACGTCGGTGCCGCTGCTCTATGCCGGTGACCGCATGTGGCCATCGGTGCGCCATGGCGAGGCGATCCGGGTCGAGCCGTCGGCGGGAGCGAGCCTGAAGCGCGGCGAGATCGTGGTTGCGGCTCCCGGCGGCATCCCCGATCTGCTGCGCGTGGATGAGAGAGCAGCCGCCGATCGGATCATCCTGCGGGGCGACGCCGACCCGGTGTGGCGCTTCGAGGTCGGCGCGACGGAGATCCTGGGACGGGCCGGGATGGTCTCGCGCCCCGTGGCGGAGGCGTCGCGCGCGGCGCGCCGCCGATGGCTCGACCTGATGGAGGCGCTCGGTGGAAGCCCGGACGACCCGGCGGACGGCGCGGGGACCGTGCGGGCCAAGTACGAGACCCAGGCGATGTTCTACGCGCACGGCACCCGCGACGAATTGACGGAGGGGGTGAAGAACCGCCTGCGCGAGAACGTCCCCGAACGCGGCCGGATCCTCATCGCCGGCAGCGGCGTGGGGACCGAGTGCATCGCCCTCGCGGCGGACGGCTACCGGATCGTGGGAGTGGACTTCGCCCCTGCCATGGTCGCGATCGCCCGTGCCAAAGCGAAGGAGGCCGGCCTCTCCATCGATCTGGTTGCGGCCGACCTGCGCGCCCACGAGGAGCCCGCCTCGTCGCTCGATGCCGTGCTGTTCACGAACGCCGTCTACAGCTTCGTGCCGAAGGCCGGCGCGAGAGTCGCCCTGCTCGAGCGCATGGCGCGATGGCTTCGGCCCGGGGGAGTCGTCCTCCTGTCGGCCCGCCGCGTGAGCGGGTGGTGGGAGCGCGCGGTCCTCACGGCGCAGTGGGCGCGGATGCGGGGACGGGAGGAAGGCGCCTGGGGAGCCAGCCACACGCGCTGGATCACCACTGATGGCCGCATGCGCCGCTCGTTCGTCCGGATCTTCGAGCCTCGGACCCTTGAGGCCGAGGCGGCGCGCGCCGGATTCGTCATGGGACGGTGGGAGGGAGGCCACGCCCTCCTGCGACGCGATCGAGGATGAACGGAAGCGAGCAGGCGGGGTGACCTGCATCGCCAATTATTTTCGTTGTTCGCCGGTGGAAGAGGCGTAGGATTTCCTTGACCGGTCGAGAATGGGCTCGCCGGATGGAGGTTGTGCCGTGTTCGCTACGCCGAAGTTCGTCGCAATTGCCGCCGTCACGATTCTGTTGCCCGCCGTTTCGCAGAATGCATCCGCCAAGCCTCACACCTGACCGTCAGCGGGCCGGGCGCCGCCGCGTGCGGGGAGGATGGTGTTCTGCGCTGGGGCATCCGCGTTCACACGAACGCCCACCTCGACTTTGGCTACGCAGCCGTCCGCGACATCCACAACACGCCCATGGCGCAATGTCCACGAAGCGGCACGGCCTTCTCCGTTGGCGAGTCCACACCGGGGAGGCCGCCGGCCAGCCTGAGCATCCATCACTCGGAGGTGACCAACTATCAATCCGTGGGCATCATCGTCCTGGGTGCCGGCTCGAGGGGTGACATCACCCACAACACCGTGGCCGGACCGGGGCATGCGGGCGGAGTGCCGACAGATGGGATCGAGATCGTGGCCGGTGCCGCCGGTATCATCGACCACAACACCGTCAGCGGGAACGTCTGCCCGGTTGGCATCCCGGAGGACTGCGGCACGGATTTCTTCACTCAGCTTCAGCATGCGGGCATCGCGGGGGGCGGGAACGGGCCGGGGACGGTCATCTCGCACAATCTCCTCATTGGGAACCAGATGGGCCTGTTCCTGTCGGAGGTCGACGAGATTGCCGACAACGTCATGGTCGACAATGACTACTTCGGTCTCGGGCTCGTGGGTGTGGACGATGGCGCGTTCACGATCAAGGGGGGGAAGATTACGGGGGGCGGCGGCGGCGTGTGGGTGACGGCGGTGCTGACGGACATGATCGTGGACGTCAGCAAGCTCAGGTTCTCCGATCTCCCGGGGCCCGCCGTCGAGATCCTGGAAGATGGCGGGTTCACCGCCACGGTGATCGGCGCACCCTGACCTTCAGGACGCGAATAGACCTGGAGCGTGCGGAATGTCCTGCCCCGGACCTCCGGTCCGAGGCGGCCGAGCCGCTCGCGATCGACGGTCCTGAGCAGGTGGTAAGGTGTGCGCCGCATGGCCCTCGCTCCTGGAACCCGGCTCGGCCCCTACGAGATCCTCGGTCCGCTCGGCGCGGGCGGGATGGGCGAAGTGTACCGGGCACGCGACACGAGGCTGAATCGCTCGGTGGCGGTCAAGATCCTCCCGGAGCACCTGGCCACCGATCCTGCGTTCAAGGCGCGCTTCGACCGCGAGGCGCGCGCCGTCTCGGCGCTGAGCCATCCCAACATCTGCGCGCTGCACGACATCGGCGAGCAGGCCGGCGTGCACTTCCTCGTCATGGAGCATCTCGAAGGAGAGACGCTGGCGACCCGGCTCGCACGAGGGCCGATGTCACCGGTCGAGACCCTGCAGGTGGCTTCACAGATCTGCGAGGCGCTGGCGCTGGCCCACCGGCAGGGGGTCGTCCATCGGGACATCAAGCCCGGCAACATCATGCTGACGAGGACAGGCGCCAAGCTGCTGGACTTCGGCCTGGCCAAGCAGGGGGCGCAGGGGGCGCCTCCCCTCTCCAGCGTGGTGATGACCGAGGCAACCCCACTCACCGTCCAGGGGGCGATCGTCGGCACCTGGCAGTACATGTCTCCCGAGCAGCTCGAGGGGCTCGAGGCGGACTCCCGGTCGGACATCTTCGCGTTCGGCGCCGTGGTCTACGAGATGATGTCGGGACGCCGCGCCTTCGAGGCGCGCAGCCAGGCGGGGCTCATCGCGGCCATCATGGGGACCCAGCCCCCATCGCTCGCGACGCTGGTTCCCGGAATTTCCCCCGCGCTCGACCGCGTCCTGCGCCGCTGCCTCGCCAAGGACCCGGAGGATCGATGGCAGTCGGCTTCGGATCTGGCCAGCGAGCTGAAGTGGATCGCGCAGCAGGCCGGCTCGGGGGTCACGGCGCCCGCGGTCTCCGGCGCTGCGGTCTCGTCGGCCGCGACGGAAGCGCCGGCGCGTGCCGGTGCGGCGGGGCGAACGCGCCGGGAGCGGATGGTCTGGGGAGGGGTCACGCTCGCGCTCCTTGTGGCCGTGGCGTTGCTCGCGGCCCGATCGTTCTTCGCTCCGGGTGAAGCGCTCCGCGTCGTCACCGCATCGATTCTGCCGGTGGCCGGCGCGACGTTCGACACGCGCTACGCGCCGGCGGTCTCTCCCGACGGGACGATGGTGACCTTCGTCATCGCCGGCGCGGACGGCAAATCGTTGCTCTACCTGCGCACGCTGGCAAGCGACCAGGTGCGTGCCATCCCGGACACCGAGGGGGCCGGCCATCCTTTCTGGTCGCCCGACAGCCGATGGATCGGCTTCTACTCGAGTAACAAGCTGAAGAAAATCGACACGGCCGGTGGACCGTCGATTGCGCTGTGCGACGCGCAGGACGGGAGGGGAGGCACTTGGAACCGCGACGGCATCATTCTCTTCCAGCCGCGCTACAGCGAGCCCCTCTACAAGATTCCCTCCGGGGGTGGCAAGCCGGAGCCCGTCACGAAGCTGGACGAGGAACAGTTCCACGTCGCCCATCGCTGGCCGGCGTTCCTCCCGGACGGCCGCCATTTTCTCTTCTACGTCGTCGCCAGCACCAACCCCTCGACCAGCGAGCATTCCGGGATCTACCTCGGGTCGCTCGATGAACCCGGGATCCGGCAGGTGCTTCGCGTCGATTCCCGGATGGCCTACTCGCAGGGACATCTGCTCTACAAGCGTGGCTCGACTCTCATGGCACAGCCGTTCGACCTGAATGAGGGCGCGCTGACCGGGGAGCCCCTGCCGCTGGCGGCGGAGGTGTCAGGTGGGACCTTCTCCTGGGGGGGCGCCGACTTCGGCGTCTCGGACGAAGGCGTCCTCGCCTACCGGGCGGGCGCGGGAGGGGGCCAGACGGAGCTGGTCTGGCTCGATCGCGCCGGCAAGCGCGTCGGTCAAATCGGTGGAGCCGAACACTATTACGATCTTGCTCTGTCGAAGGATGGCAGGAAGGCCATCGTCAACGTCGGCATGGACGCGGGCGACCTGTGGCTCCAGGATCTGGAGCGAGAATCACGCACGCGTTTCACGTTCGACCCCGCGGACGATACCTCGCCCGTCTTCTCGCCGGACGGGACACGCGTGGCGTTCATCTCCGCTCGCAAAGGCATGGGGGAGATCTACGTCCGCGATGTCCGGGGTGCGGGAGAGGATGAGCTGCTCCTCACGACCGGCACCACGCTCGTCATGAACGACTGGTCTCCCGACGGACGGTACCTCGTTTTCGACAGCCTCAACAAGGAGAACGGCTTCGATCTCTGGCTCTACTCCTTCGAGACGAAGAAGGCCGAGCCGTGGCTCACGAAGCCCCTCGATCAGGGCTACGCACGATTCTCCCCCAACGGCCGCTGGATCGCCTACGCCTCGTACGAATCGGGGCACACGGAAGTCTACGTGCAGTCCTTTCCTGCCAAGGGGGAGGGACGATGGCAGGTGTCCGAGGGGGGCGATCAGCCGCGTTGGAGTGGCACCGGCAAGGAGATCTTCTACGCGATTTCCGACGGCACGCTGATGGCCGCCGATGTGAAGACCGAGGGGATCTTCGACCTGGGGACGCCGCGCCCGTTGTTCAAGATGCAGCTCAAGTCCGCGACGGGGTCGAGCTACGACGTAGCGCCCGACGGCCAGCGGTTCCTGGCGAACATCCTGCGCGAGGACGACCGCAGCGCGCTCTCCACCACCGTCGTCATCAACTGGCCCGAGCTCCTGCGCCGCTAGTTGAGGGATTCTCCTGATTCCCGTCCTGCATCTGAAAAGAAAAAGGCCGCCAGGGATCTCCCGGCGGCCTTTGTTGCTTTAATCTTTGGGGTCAGTGGTTCGCCACAGCCTCCGGCCTTCGCGACTCGTTACAACCCGGAATGAGCTGCTCGAACATCTCGCGTGTCAGCGGCTGGGTCTTGAGCTGCTCCAACTCAGCTGGCAGCTCGAATGGCCCGATGATGACCTGCGAGTCCAGGTCCAGCCCGGTTGCGGCCTGCCAGTCCGCAATGGATTGATATTGCGTCGCGTCCCACCAGAACGGCAGCGGATCGTTGGCGAACAGGTAAGTGTTGCCGAACATTTGTAGGTTAGTTCCGGAGCAGGTGGTATCCCAGCAATTCGGGTCGAGCAGGAAAGGACTGGTGTCCGGTCCTGCCAGAATGACGTTGTCGTGAAAGCGGACGTTGTCGCCATACCAGGCACCCAGTTGGAAAATCTTTTCGTCGGACCCTGCGTTCTCGACGTACGCGAGGTTGTGGTCAAACGACTCGTCCACCAAGCCGAAAGCGCCGACGAAGGCGCCCTGTCCGTTTGGCGGACCCTTGACATCGTTCAGGGAAACATTGCAGCGCACGGTGTTGCCGGAATGCAACCCCCAACCGCCTTCATAGAGCTGGTAGCCATACCCTTGGTTGTCCCATGACACGTTGTACTGCATCACCGAGTTGCTGGTAATGATGTCGAAGTCATAGCCACCGCCATCCCAATTGCCGGTCCCCATGTGGTGGGACTTGTTGAACTGGATCGTCACGTGATCGGAGCTCCAGGCCCAGATCCCGACCGGCCCACCCGTATAGTAAGGATCCGACAGGTCACCGTTCTCGTATTGCTCGGAGTACTCAATCATGCCCCGCGTGGTGCCTCCGATCACGATGCCGCTGCCGGTGTGATGCCAAAGTCCCGGGGTGCCGTGGTTATGGTAGGCCAGCGAGTGGCCGATGTAGATATCCTCGTTCGGCCGCTCCCAAATATCGTCCGCGCCAACGGTGATCCCCTCCCTGGCGTTGTCGTGGACCACAACATTTGACACGCGAACCTTGCCCAGGCCTGTCCCCGTGAAGGAATAAATCTCCACGCCGTTCCCTTCGAAGTTGGACACCTCCACCCGGTCGATACGGAAGTTGGAGTAGCGAATTCTCTCTGTGGACGGCGGGTCGGCCTGAGACATGATCAAGATGCCGTGTTTCAGTGTCAAAAGGTCGTCGTTGTCGGTCGTCCCACCGTTCCCACGGATCACCAGGGCGGAAATCTTGATGTCGTTCAGGTTCTTGACGACGATACCTGAATGATTGCCCGCATCGATGATCGCGCGCGCCCCGCCATACGAACCGATCTCGAAGTTACCCGCACAGTTGGTCGGATCGAGAGCAATCGACCCTGGGTGCTCGACTCCGCCCTCGAGCAGAAGCCGATCGCCTGCGATGAACTGCTGCTGGGACGCCCGTTCGAGCGTGCGCCACGCGGTCTTCTTGGTCCACCCGTCTGCGGTGTCGTTACCCGAAGGGCTGACATAGTAAGTACGTGCGTTTTGCACGGCGCTCACGTGGCCTGGAACGAACGCGCCCACCAGAGTGCCGAAAACGATCATCGCGAACGCGAGAACTCTTCCCCGAAATCCCCTTGATTGCATGTCTGATTCTCCTACCGGTCATCACCGAATTTGTCGATCAGCACGAAGGTGCCACGGGTCCGAAAACAAGAATGGTGTTGTTCGTAGAGCCATGAGATTCTCGACGTCCTCCAGGCGACCGCTGCCATGAGCGCGATTTCAGGGATGCGAATATCTCGCAATCCGCGTGGGTTGGAGACCCAGGCTCGCCGAGGTAGAACAGCGCTCTTGCTGTAGGCCTGCAATTCCTATACCGCGAGACGAATAGCTCGCATACTGCAATCCGCCTCAATTCACGGAGTCCACAGGTCACGGCGAGGAGACCGACTGCGCCCTTTCACTCAACCATGGGCGAGCACACTCACCGTGAGCCGCCAAGCGTCCGATCTGGCGGGTGCCATGGGGCAGGGCGATGCCAAGGAAAAAGGGCCCGACCGGGCAGCCGCGGAATGGCACGCGCTCCAGCGCGCCAGGCTTTCCGCGGCAGAGAAGACACCGCCGTTCATCGGGCGGACGCAGATGGCCCGGTGTCCCGCGCCAATGCGGGACACCGGGCCGGGCACGCCGTTTACAGGGAGTGCAGAAAGGCGCTCAGGGCGCGCATTCGCCCTGGTGCGCGATCGTCGCTCCCGCCGCAAGGGCGACGCAGGCATTGCTGTACGTCGTCCCGTTGCAGCCGCACACCTCATCGATGACCGGCGGACAGATGAACGGCGTCCGCGTGCAGACCCCTTCGGCCTCCGGTGCGCAGGCTCCTTCCGGCTTCTGGCAGGTCTCACCGGACGAGCAGGGAACCGAGCCCGCTCCACCGCACGTCACCGCGCCTCCACAGGGGCCGAGAGACTCCACGGCGACGCCGGCGGCGTCCGCCCCGCAGGAGTTGTCGTAGGTGACCCCGTCGCACCCGCAGACCGGATCGAAAAGCTTGGAGCACACCGTCGGGATGGTCACGCAGCGTCCCGGTGCTCCCGTGGTGCACACTCCGATGAGCGGCTTGCAGAAATCGCCGGTGGGGCAGGTGGCGCCCCCCTCTCCACCGCAAAGGGCTCCCGGAACGCAGGCACCGGTCGTGTCGATCGGAACCCCGGCCGCATCGGCGAAGCAGGCATTGCTGTACGTCGTCCCGTCGCAGCCGCAGACCGGCGAGAACTCCGTCGGGCAGCTTCCCGGAATCACTGTGCAGATCCCCTCCGCGTCGACGGAGCAAATCCCGTCCAGGATCTTGCAGAACTCGTCGGTGTCGCAGGTCGCGCCGCTGGTGCCGCCGCAGACCGTCGGCGACGGATCTTCGCAGACGCACTCTCCCTCGTTCAGGACGGCCACGCCGGCCGCCTCGGCGAGGCAGGCATTGATGTACGTCACCCCGTCACAGCCGCAGACCGGGTCGGGCGTCTCGGGACAGGTGTCCGGAACGTCCACGCAGACCCCCTCCGCATCGGCGGCGCAGTCCCCCAACTCCGTCCTGCAGACCTGGCCGCTGGGGCACGCCACGTCCGCTTCGCCGCCGCAGGCGATCGTGCACTCACCGAGCGTGTCGCCGTGATTGAGATGCGCCCGAACCGCCGGCGCGCCGACGCAGATCGTCTGCGGGTTCCCCGGGTTTCCGGGCGGCACGTGGCACAGGCAGGTCTTGCTCGCCCCTCCCCCCCTCCCCCCCTTACCGGCCCAAGTCTGCGTCGTTCCGAGGGCGAGCAGCGCGATCGCGCCGATGCTGCTGAAACAGAGCACCCAAAGCTGTCGTCTCATTGGATCCCTCCCGTTGAATGATTGGGAGGAGTGTATATGGGAAAGCGCCCGTCCTGCAATGGTTCTCTAGGGTATTCCGGGCGATGACCATTGAATGATTCTTGCGCAATCTTACCTGGACGCGATCGGGCGCGCATCTGGATTGACAGGGTGCGGCCGCCTTCGGCTGGGCCGGACGTCCTGCGCTAGCGCCAAAGCATGTCTTCACCCGAAGAGGCCGTCGGGTGAATGCCTGACACTACTACCCGGATGGGAGGACGATCTATCGGGTCATCTACGCTAAGGACAACACCAAGCGGGCTGTTGTTTACACGCCGGAAGGGGCCATCGTCGAGGAAATCGAGACCTACCACGACGATGATGATGTGAACTAGGAACCAGGACAGTGGCCCCTGCATCGTTGAACCCGAGGAAGTACTCCAGAAGCGTGTCCCGTAGTCGGCAGATCTCTCGCAGGGCCGTTGAGCCGAGCGACGTGCTCCAGCCGTGGAGAATTCAAGATAAAAAGGGCCGTCAGGGAAACTCTCCTGACGGCCCTTTGAGCTTGCGTTTGCGCCGGGCGGGCTCAGTGGCTGCCGCAGCCTCCCGAGCTGGAGACTCCGGTGATGCGCACGCCGTCCATCGCGAAGGCCGGCACGCTCTCGCGCTCGGGCTGCCCGAGCACGGGCAACCGGACCTTCTTGCGCCCGCGCTCCTCGGCGGGAACTTCAGGCAGCGGAACTTCCTTGCCGGCGGCGTAGACCTTGTGGCGCCCCTTGGTCGCGTACCACTCCTTGGTGCTCGCGACCTGGAACATGTTCTCCACGATGTTCCTCCACCCCACGCCGGTGTTGTAGGCGCAGAAGGAGACCTCGCCGACCTGCGTCCCGTACGGGATGATGCACATCTCCGTGCGGCGGAAGTCGTAGTTGAACAGGTCCTGGAACCACATTCCGGCCACCAGCATGATGCGCCAGTCGTAGCGCCCCTTCTCCGCGAGCCCGAGCCGCTGGCCGTTGTGTCCGTCGATGATCTTCGTCACCTGCCAGAAGCCCAGCTCCTTGGGCGCCTTGTCGTGCTTGAAGTTGCGCAGCATCGACAGCACCATCTGCGTCGTCGTCAGGAGACGTCCGCGCGCCGAGTCGTTGATGACCTTCAGGTCCTCCATCAACTGGTCGGTGTCGAGGATCTGCGGGATGGGCACCGCCTGCTTGCTCTTCTCGTTCACCAGCAGCATCGTCCCGATGCCGCAGTTGGGGTGGCACCCGCACTTGAGCGAGCCCCATTCCGCGCTCTCGCCGTCCATCAGGTCCTTCAGATCCGAGAAGGGGCCCGAAGCCGACAGGGGGAACCAGTCGCGCATCGGCTCCGTGAAGCCGAGCTGATCCTTCACGTCGCGGGCGAGATGCGAGAGGGTGTAGCGCTGCTTCTCACGCGTGGCGTCGTCGATGTCCTCGTCGCGCCCGGTGAAGGAGACCGGCTGGAACGAGATGGCGTTGATCTTGTCGATGTTGTCGATCGCGAAGCGCACGATCGGCCCCACCTGCTCGTTGTTGACCGTGTTGACGATGGTCACGACCAGCGTGATGTCGATGCCGGCCGCGTTGAGGTTCTCGATCGCCCGCTGCTTGACGTCGAAGAGGTTCCCGACGCCGCGGTGATCGTTGGCCTCGTTGGTCACCCCGTCGAACTGGAGGTAGACCAGCCGCAGCCCGGCCAGCTTCGCCTTGCGGGCGAAGGCGGGGTCCTGTGCGAAGCGGATGCCGTTGGTGGCCGCCTGCACCGACTCGTAGCCCACCTTGCGGCAGTAGGCCACGGAGTCCAGGAAGTGCGGGCTGATGGTCGGCTCGCCTCCCGAGAACTGCACTGACATCTGACGCCGGGGCTTGATCTGGATGGAGTGATCGAGGATCTCCCTGATCTCATCCCAGGTCAGCTCGTGGACGTAGCCAACCTGGTTGGCGTCCATGAAGCAGGGATTGCACATCATGTTGCAGCGGTTGGTGAGGTCCACCGTGAGCACCGCGCCGCGCCCGTACTTGATGCTGGAGGTGCCGTGGTTGTGATACGGGTCGGGCGCCATGCGGAAGTCGCGCCCCGGGTAGAGCCGCTCCATGCGCTTGAGAAATTCCGAATCGACGGCCATGACGTCGCTGAACTCGCCGTGCTTGGGGCACGTCTTCTTCATCAGCACCTGGCCGTTCTCCTCGACGATCTGCGCCGGGATCTCGCCCGGCCGGCCGTCGATCAGGACGTGCCAGTCCATCTGCCCGGCGACAATCGAGTCACGCACTTCCTTGACGCAGCGTGGGCAGAGAGAGTCGGTCTTGCGGGGGAACCCCAGCTCGGGGAAGCTCCGCTCGTAGGACTTGAGCAGCGGAGCGGGGGCCCACTTGGGCTGGAAGGAACGGTACGGGACGCGCCGGTTGACCGCCTGGAAGGTGTTCCAGGCAACCGTTGCCGCGCCGGAGATGCTCTTTCCAACGATGGCTCTCATCGTCATGGATGCTCATCCTCCAGAGTGGTCTGTTCGGGCCCGCGTCATGGGGATGTCGTGACGGGATGTGTGGCGGGCCTACTGCTCGTCGCCACCGGCGCTCCCCCCGGATCGGGGGAGCATCTCGGCAATCATCATCGACTTCAACAGATGGTGGCCCCGTGTCTGGAGCCTGCCGAAGAATTCACGGACGCGCGTGTTGAGGAAATCGGCGTCCTTCTCATCCGCGTGCTCAATGGTACGGATCAGCTCGATGGGGCCTTCCAGCGCCTCCAGAACGTCGGCGAGTGAGAGCCGGCCCGGTTCCGCGTTGAGGTAGTAGCCCCCTTTCTTGCCGCGGACCGAACCCAGAATCCCCCCCTTGCGCAGGCGCGCCAGGATCTGCGCCAGGAAAATGCGGGGGATGCCGCACCGTCTTGCGATCTCGTCGCGCAGGCTGAGCTTGCCGTTGGGCTGGCTGGCCAGGTAGAGCACTGCCGCCAGTCCGTATTCCCCGCGTCTCGTGATCCGCATCGCTCCTCCTTAACATGAGCGAAATTTCGCTTACTTTACCGAATCGGTCAGGATTAGGCAAGGTTCGGTCATCCGGGCGGCGCGGACACGTCACAAGTCGTTGTGCCAAAGACACTTTCCGTAACATGCCCGCCATGTGTCGTATAATCGGCACCCATGCCGAATCCGAGAAAGCCCCTCGACCAGATCCTCGAGTCCATCGAGAAGCCCGCCCGCTACATGGGGGGGGAGTTCAACTCGGTGGTCAAGGATCACAAGACGATTGCGGGGAAGGTGGCGCTCGCATTCCCCGACACCTACGAGATCGGCATGTCCCACCTGGGGCTGCGGATCCTCTACGACATCTTCAACAAGCGCGACGACATGCTGATGGAGCGGGTCTTCGCTCCGTGGCCGGATCTCGAGCGCGCGCTGCGCGAGAACGGTGAGCCGCTGTTCACGCTGGAGACGCGCTCACCGCTGTCCGCCTTCGACGTGGTGGGGTTCACGCTCCAGTTCGAGATGTGCTACTCGAACATCCTCCTGATGCTCGATCTGGCGGGGCTGCCGTTCCGCGCCGAGCAGCGCGGCGAAGAGTGCCCGCTCATCGTGGGAGGGGGGCCGGTGGCGTTCAGCCCCGAGCCGATCGCTCCTTTCTTCGACCTGTTCCATATCGGCGACGGGGAGGAATTCTTCCCCCTGCTGGTGGAGCGCTACGTCGCCATGAGGAAGGAACTCGCGGACAGCGCCATGAGCCCGCGCGAGAAGCGCCTGCACATCCTGAGAGAGCTGACCGCGATCCCCGGCACCTACGTCCCGCAGTTCTACCGGACGCAGCGCGACGCCGCCTCGGGGCTGGACGCAGTCGTCCCGCGCGAGGATCTGGGATGGGCTCCTCCTTTCCCGATCAAGCGCGCCGTGCTGGACGACATCAACAGGTTCCCCTTCCCGGCGAAGACGATCGTGCCGCACGCGGAGATCGTGCACGACCGCGTGTCGGTGGAGATCGCCCGCGGCTGCACGGAAGGGTGCCGCTTCTGCCAGGCGGGTATCATCTACCGCCCCGTGCGCGAGCGCACCCCCGAGTCGATCATCGACTCTGCCCTCTCGGGGCTCGAGTCCACCGGCTACGACGAGATCTCCGTCACGTCGCTCTCGCCGGCGGACTACTCCTGCTTCCCGACGCTGGTGGAGAAGGTGATGGATCGGGTCGCCGACGCGCGCGTGGGGGTGTCGGTCTCCTCGCTGCGCCCGTACGGCCTCACCGAGCACCTGGCCGAGCAGATCGGGCGCGTCAAGAAGACGGGCTTCACGATCGCGCCGGAGGCGGGGAGCCAGCGCATGCGCGACGTGCTCAACAAGGGGATCACCGAGGAGAACATCCTCTCGGCGGCCCGCAACGCCTCGCGCCAGGGATGGGATCTGATCAAGCTCTACATGATGATCGGGGTGATCGGCGAGACCGACGAAGACCTCGACGCGATCGTCGACCTCGCGCACCGGATCTACGACATCCAGAAGGCGGAGCTGCCGAAGACTCCGCAGGGGAAGCGCGGCAACCCGCGCGTGAACCTGTCGGCCTCCTCGCACATCCCCAAGCCGTTCGCGCCGTTCCAGTGGATGGCGATGGAGTCGGTGGAGACGCTCTACGCGAAGCAGCAGTACATCCAGGAGCGGGTCCGCCGGCGCGGCATCAAGTTCAAGCGCCATCACGTGGAGATCTCCCAGCTCGAAGGGGTGATGTCGCGCGGTGACCGCAGGGTCGCCGACGCGATCGAGATCGCCTACCGTAAGGGGTGCCGCTTCGACGGCTGGACGGAGCACTTCCGCTACGACTGGTGGATGGAGGCGTTCCGCGAGGCCGGGATCGACATCCAGATCTACCTCGTCGAGATCCCCGTGGACTCCGCGCTCCCCTGGGACCACATCGACTGCCTGGTCGAAAAGAAGTTCCTGCTGCGCGAGTACGTCAGGGCGCGCAAGGGCCTGCTCTCTCCGGCGTGCGAGAAGCCGTACCGGCGTTGGAACCTCCCGCCCCGCATGGAGGACAAGCTCATCTGCTACGACTGCGGCTGCGCGTGCGACCTGGGCCACATCAAGAGCGAGCGGGTCGAGGCGTACCAGACGCTGCTCCAGCTCACGCCGTCGCGCAAGCCGCTCGCCCCGCCGCCGCCCGACGGGCCGGCGTTCCCCTACCGCGCGACGTTCAGCAAGACGGGGCGGATGAAGTTCCTCTCGCACCTCGACCTGCAGCGGACCATGGCGCGGGCTTTCCGCAGGGCGGGGATGTCGCTGCGGTACACGCAGGGATTCAACCCGCGTCCCATCATGTCGTTCTCGCCGGCGCTCGCGGTCGGCATCGAGAGCCATGAGGAGTTCGTCGACGTCACGGCGGGGGCGCCCCTGTCGCAGGCGGTCATCGCGCGGCTCAACGAAGTGCTGCCCTCGGGGCTGGTCTTCAGCCGGCTCGTGCCGTTGGCCCCGCAGGCTCCCAACCTGACGCGCGCCATCTCCGGAGCGACCTACAGAGCGCGTGTGCCGGCGCTCGCTCTGGACGATGCGCGCCGCAGCGTATCGGAGTTCAACGAGGCGAAGGAGCGCTTCATCGACAAGACGCGCAAGGAGCGGTCGGTGAGCATGGACCTCAAACGCCTCGTGGGAGTCGTGACGCTGGAGGACGACCCGGAGGATGATTCCGCCCCGAGGGGCGGCGTGGTCCTGCGCTTCCCGGTCGCTTTCGGCCCCGACGGCTCGGTGCGGCCCGACGAAGTGCTGCGCGGGATCCTCGGGCGCGCGGTGGATGGCGCCTCGTTCGTGAGGGAGCGTCTGCACTTCGACGCCGCGCCGCTCGCTAACCGCGACGTGGGAGTTGTATGATGGACCCGAGTCCGGACAGTCATTCGGGAGCGAGGTGATCGGAATGGAAAGCGGCAGCCCTGTCGTCACGCAGATGCATCACGCCCGTCAGGGCCGAGTGACCGAGGCGATGAAGTTCGTGGCCCGCAAAGAGAAAGTCTCCGAGGATTTGATCCGCTCCGAGGTGGCCCGCGGCCGCCTGATCATCCCCGCCAACGTCAACCACCGCCGCCTCGAGCCGATGGGTATCGGCCTGGCCGTGTCCTGCAAGATCAACGCGAACATCGGCAATTCGGCCGTGACTTCCGACGTCGCGGGAGAGCTGGAGAAGCTGGCTCTCGCCGTGAAGTACGGCTCCGACACGGTGATGGATCTCTCCACCGGCGGTGACATCGACGGCATCCGGGAGGCGATCATCGAGGCCTCGACCGTGCCGGTGGGAACCGTCCCGATCTACCAGGCGGTCTCCGGCCTGCGCTCCATCGAAGAGATGACCGCCGGCGATCTGATCGACGTGATTGAGCACCAGGCGAAGCAGGGGGTGGACTATATGACCCTGCATGCCGGGATCCTCCTCAAGCATCTGCCGCTGGTGAAGGGACGCATCACCGGAATCGTCAGCAGGGGGGGCTCCCTGCTCGCGCACTGGATGATGTTCCATCGCCGCGAGAATCCCCTCTACACGGAGTGGGATCGGATCCTGGAGATCTGCCGCGTGTACGACGTGACCATCAGCGCGGGCGACGGGCTGCGGCCCGGCTGCACGCACGATGCCTCCGACGCCGCGCAGTTCGCGGAGCTCTACACGCTGGGTGAGCTGACGCGGCGGGCGTGGGAGCGCGACGTGCAGGTGATGATCGAGGGGCCGGGGCACGTGCCGCTGAACCAGATCGCCATGAACGTCCGCAAGCAGCAGGAGATCTGCGACGAGGCCCCGTTCTACGTCCTCGGGCCGCTCGTCACCGACATCGCGCCGGGCTACGACCACATCACTTCCGCCATCGGCGCGACCATGGCCGGCTGGGCCGGCGCGACGCTCCTGTGCTACGTCACCCCCAAGGAACACCTCGGCCTGCCGGGGCCGGAGGACGTGCGCCAGGGTGTCATCGCCTACAAGATCGCCGCGCACGCCGCCGACATCGCCCGCGGAAGACCGGGCTCGCGCGACAGAGACGACGCGCTCTCGGCGGCCCGCTTCAACTTCGACTGGAACCGGCAGTTCGCGCTGAGCCTCGACCCCGAGCGCGCGCGCGCGATGCACGACGAGACGCTGCCGGACGAGTACTTCAAGTCGGCGGAGTTCTGCTCCATGTGCGGGCCGAAGTTCTGCTCGATGCAGAGCAACTACCGCGTTGACACCGTCAAGACCGAGGACATCGAGCACGCCTTCGGGCATGAGGAGATCGACAGCGTCGCGCTGGGACAGGCCCTCGCCCGGGAGGTGCGCACAACGGTCCCTCAGGCACCTCCGGTCGATGCGCCCGCGGCAGCGTCGGTGGGCGCCGGGCGCGCGCACTGATCGAGCACCATCGGACGACATCGAAGCGCGCATCCCCGCGCGCGCCCCGAGCGCGAACCACCCCTCTTCAGACGCCGCCAGGGTTTTCTTTCGTCAGGACGGCCCTGAGCCACGGCTGGTTCGATCTCCCCCCGTTCCACTGGGACGCGAAGACCGGGACGCTCAAGCGCGTCCTCCATTTCGATGCGGGCCGGACGGCCCAGGTGTCCATGAGGAAGGAGCCAGGTGCGCTGGCGGTGACGCTGGCGAGTGACGGGATCCTCCATCGTGCCGATCGCGAGGAAGCTCTGCGCCAGGTGCGCTGGATGCTGAGGCTGGACGAGGACCTCGCGTCGTTCCATGCCATCGCGCGGAAGGTCCAGCGTCCCGACCTGACGTGGGTGCGAAGGACCGGGGCCGGGCGCCTGCTGCGCTCTCCGAGCGTCTTCGAGGATCTCGTGAGGATGATCTGCACGACCAACTGCGGCTGGTCCCTGACGCGCGTCATGATCGGCTCGCTCGTCGCGCGGCTCGGCGCCCCCGGCCCCCCCGACACCATGGGAGCGCGCGCGTTTCCCACGCCGGAGGCCATGGCCGGGCGCCCCGTCTCCTTCTACCGGGATGAGGTGCGCGCGGGTTACAGGGCGGCTGGCCTGCGGGATCTCGCCCGCCGGGTCGCCATGGGAGACCTCGACCCGTCGGGGTGGGCCAACCCCGCCCTGCCCGACGAGGCGGTGCGTGAGGCGATTCTGTCGATTGGCGGGGTCGGGCCCTACGTGGCGGACAATGTGATGAAGCTCCTGGGGCGCTATTCCGGCCTGGGCCTGGACGCCTGGTGCCGCAGGGTCTTCTCCGAGCGCTACTCCGGCGGACGGAAGGTGTCGGATGCGAGGATCGGGCGCTTCTACGAGCCCTTCGGGCCCTGGCGGGGGCTGGCCCTCTGGTGCGACGTCACCAGCGACTGGTTCGACCCCCATGGCAGGGCTCGCCTGCCGCTCTGAGCGCCCTCCCCCCACCCCCCCGGAACGTAACAATGGCGCGCCAAAAGCCTTCTATCGGGGGGTTTCATTTGGCGCCGCAGAGGGTATATTTGGTGCCTACCCGACATGGAAACGCAGCGGATTATCAAGGTCTATGAGGAGAGGGACCGCTATGAGAAGGGGCGGGAGCTCTACTTCGGCTACGAAGACCTGTCCCATTTCACCAGGCTCCAGAGCCGCTACAGGGCGACGTTCTCCGTCCTGAAGTCCAATGGATTCAACCCGCTCACCCAGCGCCGCATCCTCGATGTCGGCTGCGGCGACGGTCGCATGCTGCGCCAGTTCCTGCAGTGGGGCGCACAACCCAGGAATCTCGCGGGGATCGATCTGCGGCGTGACCCGGTCGACTACGCCCTGACGATCAACCCGAACGTGGACATACGGTGCGATTCCGCCACGGAAATGCCGTGGGGCGACCGGTCGTTCGATCTCGTCTTCCAGAACACGGTCTTCAGCTCCATCCTGGATGCGGACACCAGAAAGCAGGTCGCATCCGAGATGCTGCGTGTCCTCAAGCCGGGCGGCTCGATCGTGTGGTACGACTTCTGGCTCAACCCTTCCAACAAGCAGACGCGCGGCATCCGTCCAAAGGAAATCCGGAAACTGTTCCCCGGGTGCAGGTTCGAGTTCCACAAGATCACCCTGGCACCGCCGATCGGGCGCTTCCTGGTGCCGATTTCGTGCAGCCTGGCGACGCTGCTCGAAGGGCTGCGCATCCTCAACACGCACTACCTCGTCATGATCACGCCCAACCAGACCGCAAAGGACATGCGCTAGAATTGAGCGCATGACCATCGATCCTCGGCCCACGCCCCAGCATCTCGACGAGCTGGTGCGCGCGTGCCTGATGGACGTCCAGCATGATCTGGCCGAGCGCTCCCTGGCCGTCACGCGCCAGATGGCCACAGATGTACCCCCCCTCCTGATGGATCCGGACCTGATGCGGGAGGCTCTGGGCATCCTCGTGGGGGACGTCATCCGGCACGCAACCCCTTCGACCCGCGTGCGCGTCACGGTGAAGGCGGGCCGCAACGCGCAGATGGTCGCGCTCAAGAGCGCGGGGCAGGGGCTGACCGAGGTGCAGCGCGAGATGCTGTTCACCGGCGAGGCCCGGCCGGGGACTCTGGCGCGCGCCCGGTCGATCGTGGATGCGCACGGTGGCGTCCTCTGGGCCAATGGCAAGCCCGGACGCGGCATGACCTACTACCTCACGCTGCCGCCGCGGGCGGGCGGCGCGGCCTGAATCTCGGCCGTTGGGCTCAGGAGATGCGACGATGACCGTGCGGAAGGAGAAGGACTCCCTCGGGGAAAAGGAGATCCCGAAGGACGTCTACTACGGCATCCAGACCGCGCGCGCCGTCGAGAACTACCCCATCAGCGGCTGGCGCGTGCATCCGCGTCTCATCGACGCCTTCATGTACCAGAAGAAGGCATCGGCGCTGGCCAACCGCGACGGCGGCGCTCTCGAGCCGCGCCTGGCCGAGGCGATCGCGCAGGCGTGCGACGAGATCCTGGCCGGCAAGCTGCGCGACCAGTTCGTCGTGGACGTCTTCCAGGCCGGGGCCGGCGTCAGCCAGCACATGAACACCAACGAGGTCCTCGCCAACCGCGCCAACGAGATCCTCGGCGGGTCCAAGGGGGACTACAAGCCGATCCACCCGAACGACCACGTGAACTTCGGCCAGTCCACCAACGACACCTACCCCACGGCGATGCGCCTGGCGGCGCTGCTGTGCGCGCGCGATCTCGACCCGGTGCTGGCCTCGCTCGAGGCGGCTTTCGACGTGAAGGCCGCGGAATTCGACCATGTGCTCAAGTCGGGACGCACCCACATGCAGGACGCGGTGCCCATCAGGCTCGGACAGGAGTTCGCCGCCTACGCGCGCGCCATCGGCCGCTCCCGCCAGGTGCTGATGGATGCCTGCCACCAGCTCGAGGAGCTGGGCCTCGGTGGAACGGCGGCGGGGACCGGGCTGAACACGGCGCCAGGCTACCGCGAGAAGGCGATCGACCGGCTGCGCGAGCTTACCGGATTGAACCTGCGCCCCAGCCCCGACATGCGCGAGGCGATGCAGTCGAACCTTCCGATGGCCGCTGCGGCCTCGGCGCAGCGGATGCTCGCTCTGGAGATCATCCGCATCACCAACGATCTGCGCCTGATGGCCTCGGGCCCAATCACCGGTCTGGCCGAGGTGATCCTCCCCGCCGTGCAACCGGGCTCTTCGATCATGCCGGGCAAGGTGAATCCCGCCATCCTGGAGATGGTCGCCATGGTCGGCTTCCAGGTGATCGGCAACGCCACGGCCGTGGACTACGCCGTGCAGGCGGGACAGCTCGAGCTGAACGTCATGATGCCGGGCATGTGCTTCGCCGTGCTGATGTCGTTCCAGATCCTGACGTCGTCTCTGGCGGTGCTGCGCACGCGCTGCATCGAGGGGCTGAAGGCCGATGAAGAGGCGTGCCGGCGCTACGCCGAGCTCTCCCCGAGCATCGTGACCGCGTTGAACCCCTACATCGGCTACGCGAAGGGGGCCGAGGTCGTGAAGGAGGCGCTCGCCACCGGCAAGCGAATCCCTCAGGTCGTTCTCGAGAAGGGGCTCATGTCCAAGGAAGAGCTGGACCGGATCCTCGACCCGGTCCAGATGACCGAGCCCGGGATCACCGGCCGCAAGGATTAGGGGCTCGAACCTGCCGGCCCCCGGCGTTCTCCCGTCGCGGCGCGAAATCTGGGGCTGGTGCTTCTACGATTTCGCGAACTCCTCCTACTCCACCGTCATCAGCCTCGTCGCCTACGCCGTCTGGTTCAAGGAGGTCGTCGCCGAAGGGAGCAACGGGGAGCTTCTCTGGGGCCTGGCGATCAGCGCCTCGATGCTCCTGATCGGGCTCGCTTCCCCCTACGTCGGGGCCATCGCCGACGCGTCGGCCGCCAAGAAGCGCTGGCTCCTCTTCTACACGGTGGTCTGCGTCACGGCGACGGGGATGCTCTTCTTCGTCGGTCCGGGCGACGTGACGGCGGGGATGGTCTGGTTCATCATCGCCAACATCGGCTTCGCCGGGTCGCTCTCGATCTGCAACGGGTTTCTGCCGGAGATCACCGACGCCCGCAACGTCGGGCGCATCTCGGGATACGGATACGCGCTGGGATATGTGGGGGGCTTGCTGGCGCTGATCCTCTGCATGCCGCTGCTGCGGGGCGGGGTGGGACCCGAGAACCATCTGCTCTTCCGCGCCTCCTTCGTCGTATCGGCCGTGTTCTACGCCGTCTTCTCGGTGCCGACGTTCCTCTGGCTGCGCGAGAGGGCGGTCCCGGTTGCGAGGCCCGCGGGCATGTCGCTGGCCCGCCTCGGCTACACGCGACTGGCGGCAACCCTGAGGCACGTGCGGTCGCTGCCCGACATGACATGGTTTTTCGCCGCGTTCCTGCTCTTCAACGACGGCATCGAGACGGTCATCTACTTCTCGGCGATCTTCGCGCGCGAGGTCGTGGGATTCACGATGGGGGAGACCGTCATCATGTTCATGGCGGTGCAGGTCACGGCGCTCGCCGGCTCGGTGATCTTCGGGCACGTGTCCGACCGCGTCGGGCACAAGCCGGCGCTCGTCGGCACGCTCATCCTCTGGTGCGTCGTATGCGGGGGCGCCTTCGCGGCCACGACCCGGCCGCGATTCTGGGCCGTCTCCCTGGTGGCGGGGCTCGGGCTCGGCTCGGCCCAGGCGTGCAGCAGGGGACTGATGCGGCTCTTCGTCCCGGTGGGGCGCGACGCCGAGTTCTACGGCTTCTTCGCGATCTGCCAGAAGTTCTCCGCCGTGATCGGGCCGGTCGCCTACGGCGTCATCGCGAGTCTCTGGGGGGATCAGAGGATCGCGATCGCTTCGGTGATGGTGTTCTTCATCGCCGGGTTGCTTCTGCTGGCGCGAGTGAACGTCGCGCGGGGCGCCGAGGCGGCCCGCGTTTTGAATTACTGAGGCGTGATACGCTGCGCCGGTCATGCCCATCGGATCCGTCGAAAAGCGCCAGACCCTCCTGATCAAGATCGAAGAGTTCGCGCGGCGCCGCTATCGCGCCGTTTTTCTGGTGGCCGCGATCGTCCTGGTGGGAGCGGGGATCCTCGGCAGCCTCATCGATTTCGACACGGAGATGCTGAACCTGGTCCCGGAAGGGGACCGGGTCGTGGACGCCTTCAAGACCTCGCTCGATTCCTTCGGCGCGTCGGACTACCTCGCGGTCATGGTCGAAGCGCCTTCGGGACATGGCGCCGACGAGTACACCGACTTCGTCGACTTGTTCGTCGAGAAGCTGGCGGATGTGCCGGGCATCCTCCAGGTGGACTACCGCCTGGGGGGATCCGCCGAGCTGATGACGTTGTTCCGGCGCTACGCGCTGCTATTCCTGCCGCCTTCCGATCTCCCCGCGCTCGAGCGCATCCTCACCGACGATGCGATCCGCGCGCAGGTCGCCGCCGACCGCCGCATCCTCGAGAGCCCGTCGTCCAGCTTCATGAAGGATCTGGTCCAGAACGATCCTCTGGGGCTGGGGCCGCTGCTCTGGAACAAGCTCGTGTCGGGGCAGGTGGCGCTGCGCTTCAACCCCGAAGGCGGCGGGTACTACCTGTCGGCGGACGGCTCCATGCTTCTGGTGCTGGTGAAGCCCGAGCACCCCGCGCAGAACATCGCGGCGGCGCGACAGCTCGTGGCGTCCATCAAAGGGGCCGGGGAGGCTGCGCGCGCGGAGCTGGCGGCTGACGGCTCGCTTCCAGGTGTCGAGGACGTGACGCTCGACTACGCGGGCATACACATCATCGCCCTGAACGAGTCGGATCTGATCATGTCGGACGTGCGCCTGACGGCCATCGCCTCGTTCGTCGGCGTGATGCTCCTCTACTACATCGGCTACCGGCGCTTCGGCGCCCTGCTCTACAGCAGCGCGCCGCTCATCGCCGGACAGATCCTCACCTTCGCGGCCGCCTACCTGGCGTTCGGCAAGCTCAACTCGGCCTCCTCGGGATTCGTGGCGATGGTCATGGGGCTGGGGACCGACTTCACCATCGTCATGTACTCGCGCTACGTCGAGGAGCGGCGCAACGGGGCGTCTCTCGCGGAGGCGAGCCGGCGGATGATGGGTGAGGGAGGCCTTGGGATGTTCACCGGGGCGATCACCTCGGCCGGCACCTTCTACGCCATGTGCGTGACGGAGTTCCGCGGGCTGTGGGAGATGGGATTCCTGATCGGCACCGGCATTCTCCTGAGCATGGTGTCGATCGTCTTTCTGCTCCCCGCCATGATCCAGTGGAACGAAGGGCGCGCGAGAAAGCGGGACGTGATCCGCAAGCTGCACGTGCAGTCGTTCGGCTTCGAGCGGCTCATCCCGCTGGCCGCGCGTCACGCCGGCTTCACGCTGCTTCTGGTGGTCGCTCTCACGGCGATCCTGGGGGTCGCGGCCTGGAACATCGGATTCTCGGACAACATCGCCGCGCTGCGCTCTCCCGGCAACGCCGGCCTGAAGGCCCAGACGAAGCTGCGCGACAAATTCGCGGCCGATCTCAACACGATGGTCGCGATTGTGCGCGCCACGGACGCCGACGCCGCGGTGGAGAAGGCGCGCGGTGTCGTGGATCGCTCGCAGCGATTCCTCGACGGTGGGATCCTGCGCGACACCGATTCGCTGGTGGACTATCTCCCTTCGCCGGCCGACCAGCGCCGGCTGTTCGACGCGTTCCGCAGCGAGGAGAGCCAGGGGGCGCTGAACATCGACAGGGTCGAACGCTCCTTCCGCGCCGCGCTGGATGCCGAGGGATTCCGCGAGGACGCCTTCGACTCCTACATGAGCGATCTGCGCTCGGTGATGACGCGCAGCGAGCCGATCACGCTGACCGATCTGAGACAGCATGATCTGGGAGCGCTGCTGAAGCGCTACGTCAGCGACACGACCGACGCGTCGGGGCAAACGGTCTACCAGGTGGCCGTCTACCTGTTCCCCCAGGAGGGGCGCTGGCGGCGCGAGGCCCCGCCGGGGCTGGCCGAAGCGCTGCAAGGGGACGACCCCGACATCACCGTGACCGGCGTGAACATCGTGAGCAAGCGCTTGCGCGAGATCTTCGCGCGCGACGCGACGCTGGCCATCGGCATCGGGCTGGTCCTGGTGAGCATCCTGCTATGGCTCGACTTCCGCTCGCTGCGGCTGATGATCGTCGCCAACGCGCAGGTTCTGACCGGCGTCGTCTGGATGCTGGGGGCCGTGAGCCTGGCGGGGCTGCAGATCAGCTTCGTCAATTGCTTCGTCGCCACGATGATCCTGGGCGTAGGCGTTGACTACGGCATCCATCTGATCCACCGCATGTGCCTCAACGGCGGCATCGTGGACGACGGGGTCCTCGAGACGGGCAAGGGGGTGGCGATGGCGGCGCTCACCAACCTCGTCGGGTTCGGCTCCCTGGCGCTGTCGAACTACCCCGGCCTGCGCAGCGTCGGCATCATCGCCATGGTCGGCAGCGCGGCGTGCCTGATGACCTCTCTCACGCTCCTCCCCGCGCTGATGTCGTTCAAGGGGTTCGCGAGCGCGGCCGAGATGCACGAGGCCCGCCCGGTGGACGCTTGATCGCCGCTGGCTGGTCCGGCCTGTGATCTGGATCGCGGTCATCCTGGGGATCGTGGAGGGGCTCACGGAGTTCCTCCCCATCTCTTCGACCGGCCACCTGATCATCGCCGGTCATCTGCTCGGCTTCACGGGGCCGGCCGCCGAGACCTTCGAGATCGTCATCCAGCTCGGCGCGATCCTCGCGGTGGTCTGGGAGTACCGGCGTCATCTCACCACCGTGGTGGCCGGCGTGCTGCGCCCCTCGCCCGATCCGGAGTCCTTCGGGCTGGCGCGCAACCTCCTCATCGCCTTTCTTCCCGCGGCGGTGGCCGGCTTCCTGCTGCACGGCGTCATCCGCGACTACCTCTTCGGCCCCATCTCCGTCGCGTGGGCCCTGATCGTCGGTGGCTTCGTTATGCTGGGAGTCGAGGCGATGCAGTCGAAGACCGAGGGAGGAAGGGTCGGCTCGATCATGCAGATCTCATGGGGAAAGGCCCTGGCCGTCGGATGTGCGCAGACTCTGGCGCTCTTCCCCGGAGTCTCGCGGGCCGGCGCCACGATCATCGGCGGCATGCTATCGGGGCTGGACCGCCGCACGGCGACCGAGTTTTCGTTCTACCTCGCCATCCCCACGATGTTCGCCGCGACGGGATACGACCTGCTCAAGTCGTGGGGGAGCCTGTCATCCGACATGCTCGCGCCGTTTGCCGTGGGCTTTGCGCTGGCCTTCGTCTCGGCGCTCGTGGCGGTGCGCTCCTTCATCCGTTTCATCTCCCACCACGACTTCCGCCCCTTCGCCTGGTACCGCATCGTCTTCGGCATCGTGGTGCTGGGGTACTTTCTGCTCATCTGACGCCGGTCCGTTCCAGGCGGGCGCCTCGCCTGCGGAATCTCAGGAGAACAGGCTTGCCCGCAGGCGGGCAGTCAGGCATATTATGCACATGAAACGCACGAATCTTGTGCTTGATGAGGCCGTCCTGGAAGAGGCGCTGCGGCTCAGCGGGGAGAGGACCTACTCCGCCGCGGTGGATCTCGCGTTGAAGGAGTTTGTTCGCAGGGCAAGAGCCGAGCGGATCCTCGAGCTTGCCGGTTCGGGTCTCTGGCATGGAGATCTCGGCGAGATGAGGGGGGATTGGACCGTGGGCGAGCGAGGACCCAGGGGGCGCCGGCGTGGTCCTCGTTGATACCTCCGTCTGGGTCGAAGTCTTCCGCAAGGGAGCGGAATTCCGGCTCGACACGTTCGTCGAGTTCGACGAGATTGTCACCTGCCTGCCGGTCGTGCATGAAGTCCTCCAGGGTTTTCACGATCAACGCGCGTTCGCGCTGGCGCGGGATGCGATGCTGGCCCTGCCGATCGTGGAGTCGCCCTTGAGACGGGAGGTGTTCCTGGAGGCGACGGATCTGTTCCGAAGAGCGCGGCGATCGGGGCGGACGATCCGATCGGGAGTGGACTGCCTGATCGCGGCATGCGCGATCCGCAACGCACTCACCGTGCTCCACCGGGATCGGGACTACGACGGCCTGTCCGAGGTCTCGGGTCTCGTCGTGCGCTCCATACGCTGAATCTTCGCATCGCCTGCCTGCCCGGTGCGCGCGATCCTTCGGATGGCGAAGATTGACGTGACTAAGCCTCCAGCGGCTTGCCGCTGGTGTCGGGGAGCGCCAGCATCAGGAGCGCTCCGGCCACGAAGAACGCCGAGGTCAGCGCCAGGGCGGCGCCGATGCCGATGTGGGGCATCGTGGCCAGCACGCCGATCGTGTACGGAGCGAAAGCGCCCAGGCCCCGTCCCGCGTTGTAGGCGAGCCCCTGGCCGGTCGCGCGGACCGCCGTCGGAAACAGCTCGGCCAGCAACGCGCCGAACACGCTGAAATAGCCATGGCCCACGAAGCCGAGGAGGGGCCCCAGCAGCATGAGCACGTTCGGGCTGCGCCCCAGCAATCCGTAGACCGGCACCAGCAGCGCCGTCACGGTGAGGAAGAACACGAACGTGCGCCGCCGCCCCAGCCGATCCGCGAGGAACCCGAACGAGAGATAGCCGAAGTACGCGCCGATCTGCATCGGGATGATCCAGCTCATCGAGCGCAGCAGCGTCATGCCGGCGCCCCCCTGCTCGACCGGCGCGGCGAGGAACGCGGGGAGCCAGAAGAACAGACCCCAGTACCCGAACTGGACCGAAGCGGTGAGCAGAATCGCCATGGTGGTGCGACGCCACAGCTTCGGGCCGAACAGGACGGCGAAGGGGTTCCCGCGCGGCACACCGCTGGCGCGGCGCTCCAGCCAGATGGCTGGCTCTTTCACCCGCCGTCGCACCCAGATCGTGAAGAGAGCGGGAAGGGCTCCCACCACGAAGAGCCAGCGCCACGCTTCTTCACCGAGATTGAGGACGTCCAGCACCAGAGCGGCGACGATGGCGGCGAGGATGTAGCCGAGCGCCCAGCCGGACTGCATGATCCCGACGGCCTTGGTCCTGTGCTGCGCGGGCCAGGTCTCGGTCACCAGCACGGCGCCGGACGCCCATTCGCCCCCCATGCCGATGCCGAGCAGCGCGCGCCACACGAGAAGCTGGAGCAGACTCTGCGAGGTGGCCGCGCCGAGCGAGCAGAACGAGAAGATGAGCACCGTGCCCATCAGCGCCTTCGCACGGCCAATGCGATCGGCGATGGCGCCGAACATCAGCCCTCCCGCGGCAGAGACGAGCAGCGTGATCGTCCCAAGCAGACCGGCCGTCGCATCGTCGAATTCGAAGTACGCCTTCAGACGGCCGATCGCCATCACGTAGAGCAGGAAATCCATCGCATCGAGCATCCAGCCGAGCTTGGCGGCCACCAGAACGCGCCATTGCTCCGCCGTGATGGTGCGGTACCAGGGGATCGCCATCCGG
>Ga0137314_1000027_pt1 | contig 55402 bp, 42 predicted proteins | sample EasRivERMZT199_2_FD_102289 | JGI IMG/M metagenome (GOLD analysis project Ga0137314, IMG submission 102289) | Soil microbial communities from meander-bound floodplain in the East River, Colorado, USA - East River MetaG ERMZT199_2 | ecosystem: Environmental > Terrestrial > Soil > Floodplain ... | reverse complement strand
GGAAGCATCCGCGACATGGACTACGCCGCGCGCATGGAAGGCGCCCGCTTCTCGCTGCTGCTCACCGAGACCGATCGCATGGGGGCCTACTACGTCGCCGATCGGCTGCGCCAGCAGGTCGAGGCCTACTACCTGGAGCGGCAGATCGACGGCCGCCCGTTCGCCATCACCGTCAGCGCGGGTGTGGCCGCGTTTCCCCAGGACGCCGATTCCGCCGCGGACCTGGTCGCGAAGGCCTGCGACGCCTACTACAACGCCCGAGCACGCGGGCCGGGGAGCGTGGCGATCCACTACCGCGAGCGCAGGGAGTACATCCGTCTCGAATCCCCCACCGACCGGCTGAAAGTCACCCTCCTGCCGGAAGGAGACTCCAGCGCCGCGCTCGCCGACATGAAGAACATCTCCTCCGGCGGCGTGTTGTTCGAGAGCGATCGACCGATGCAGCTCGGGCGGATGGTGCAGATCCAGTGCCGGAACCTTCAGGAAGGCGACGAGGTGCTCATCCCGGGGCGCGTGGTGCGCATCGAGCGCTTCGACGTCAATGGGGCCGAGCGCTACGAGATCGGCGTCCTGTTCGATCTCGTCGTCGAGCAGCAGCTCGAAGGGGTGATCGGATTCCTCGAGAGGTTCACCGCCGTGGAGGAGACGCCCGGTTTCGACGCCCCCACCAGCGGCTCCGGCTCAAATCCTCCCGGCACGCCGTAGCTTCAGGAACTCTCCGAACGGAATCTCCTGCCAGTGGCGCATCCGCACCCACTCCGCGAACAGCTCCGCCGAGGCCGCCGCGGGGCGAGGCAGGCTCTGGAGGGCCGCGAGGCGCTCCTCGATCCCCTTCAGCCTCTCCACGATCGCGGCGAGACCATCCGCCGCGGGGGCCTGAGGCGCAGCGGGGGCATCGGCCTCAGCCGGGGGCGCCGCTGCTTCGGGCTCAGCCTGGGGCGCCGCTGCTTCGGGCTCGGCCAGGGGCGCCCCTGCGGCCTCGGCCCGGGGCGCAGGGACGACTTCCGGCGCGCCTTGCGGCATGCTGCCGGCGGTCGCCGGCCGCTCGGCGCCTGGCCCAGGTGAGGCCGGCACCGTGTGTCGGCGGCCTTCCAGGCCGCGCGCACCCCCCGCGCGGTGAACTCTGATGAGAGCGCGCTCGAGACGCACCCTGCCCTGCGTTGGCGCGGGCATCCACTTCCCCCTCGTTCCGATGCCGTAAGAGTACCCGCCTCGGCCCCCCCGGGCAACCCGTTTCCGCGCCGGGCACTCCGGAAGTGGCGGCGAGCGCCCACGCATGGGCTTTCGGGCTTGATCCGGAAGATCCGATATGGTACAAATTGTCTCGTTCTCCCCTAAATCTCCCCCGATTCACCATCTCTCCCACAAGTCTCTCCCGAGAGCACTGATCCGCCGCAGGTGTTCCCCCGCGCCGCGCGGCGTCGTACCGAGGAGGGAGTCATGAACACAACCATCGACCGCTGCCTCTTTGGAATGCAGCGCAAGGCTCACCTGACCAGAGAGCAGGAGATCGAGCTGAGCCGGCGCATTGCCGGGGGTTCCTGCGACGCGTTCGAGGCCCTCGTCACGTCGCATCTCCCCTTCATCGTGAAGATCGCCGCCCGCTATCGTCACTTCGGGCTCCCGCTCGAAGACCTCTTCAACGAGGGGATCATCGGGTTGATGACGGCGGCTTCACGGTTCGACGGGCGCAAGGGGACCAGGTTCTTCAGCTACGCTGCTTTCTGGATCAGAAAGTCGATCCTCAAGGCGGTCATCGAGAAGTCGACCGTGGTCCGCTTCCCCGACTACCAGCGCACGCGCATGGCGCGCCAGCGCTCCCAGAGCACTCCCTCGGCGCGCCTGAAGGCCGACCCGTCGTCGGCCCATTCGCTCCCCAACTTCCTCATCGTCTCCCTGGACGACACCACCGGCGACGGCAGACGCACGCTCCTCGACACGATGGACAACCCTCAGAGCGACAACCCCGAGGCCGAGACGCTGCGCCAGGAGAGGCTCGCGATGCTGAAGGTGGCCTTCTGGGCGCTCAACAGCAAAGAGCGCGTCGTGATCGTGGGACGCTTCGGGCTGGCTGGGGATCGGGTCCTGACGCTCGAGCAGATCGCCCAAGTCCTCGGGATTTCCCGCGAGCGTGTGCGTCAGATCGAGAGGCGCGCCTGCATGAAGATGCGCAGCGCGATCCTCGAAACCCCGCGGACCGGCGACCCCGGCCATTGCGGCACGACGCGCAGAAGGGTGTCCTAGCGTCCCGTACCCGAAATCGTGCTACATTCGGCCGGCGATGCGTCCCTGCTGGCCGTGATGTCCGACCGCGCCCTCTCGATAGCGATCGCCGCGTGCCTCGTCACCGCCTTCGGATTGCCGGCGGTCCTCCTGGGCGATCGCGATCTCATCACCTTCTTCCACGACGACGCCTTCTATTACTTCCAGGTGGCGCGCAATGTCGTCGCAGGCAGCGGCTTCACGTTCGACGGCCTGCACCGCACCAACGGCTTTCATCCTCTGTGGCTCTTCCTCGTGTCTCCGGTGTTCGCCATCGCCGAGGGGAACGTCGTCCCCCTGCGCGCGATCGGGCTGCTCGAAGCGGGGCTCATCGCGGCCGCGGGAGGCATCCTCTTCGCAACGCTGGCCCCGAGGCTGGGGCGCGCTCCGGCCGCCGCTGCGGCGCTGGCGCTGGGGGCGCTGCCGGGGGCGCGGAGCATCCTCTGGTCGGGGATGGAGAGCAGCCTGCTCCTGGTGCTGCTTCTGGTGGTCTGGAACCGTTCCCTGGCGCCGAGCGGCCGCACGCTCCCCCGATCGTACATCGCGCTGGGCCTCTGGTGCGCCCTGGCGTTCGCGGCAAGGTTCGAGGCGATCCTCGTCCTCCCCGCTCTCGTTGTCGCGCTCCCCGGAGTCCGCCAGCGCCGGAGTATGATGACGCTGGCGGCGCCCACCGCCGCCGTGCTCGCGCTGCACGTTGCCTTCAACCGCATCGGCTTCGGCACGTGGATCCCGATCAGCGCCATGGTGAAAGCCCACTGGGCGTCGACGGCCCAAGGCTCATGGCTCGACGCGCTCCTGAGCGTGCCATGGATCGGGCGTGAGCTGAGCTGCCGCGCCTTCGGGGCGGGCGACGTGCAGCTCTGCCCGGAGGCCGGCGTCGCGCTCTACGTCGTGCTCGAGCTGACGCTCCTCGCGCTTCTGGTCGTCTTTCGCCGCCGGGTCTTCGAGGCGGTGGGACGCTCGGGGGTCTCGTTCCTCCTGATCGCATCGGGGCTGATGATCGGCGCCGATCTGTTGGGGGTGATGTACCTCGCTCCCTGGTACCGCGCGCCGATCCTCCTGTGCACGGCCATCGCGGCAGGTCTTGTGCTGCATCGATTCCCGCGCGCGGCGGCAGCCGTGTGCTTCCTGCTCGCCGCGGGGATGCTGGCGCGCACGATCCTTCATGTCACGGCGCCACGCGATCCGCGGGGTCAGTACGCGGCGTACCGCGTGGAAGCCGCCGAGTGGCTCGCGGCGAACACCGCGAAGGAAGAGAGGATCGGGAGCTGGAACGCCGGGATGATGGGGTATTTCTCCGGGCGCCACGTCGTCAACCTCGACGGCCTGGCCAACGATCTGGATTACTTCCGGCAGGTGACCCAGGGGCGCGACCTTGCGGGCTACCTGGCGCGCGAGAGGATCGGCTTTCTTGCGGACCAGGCGTGCGGCCCCACGCCCAGTCCTGACGCCTATCTGCGGCGCACCGGCTCGGAAACCCTCGCCACGCGGTGCACGCTGGAGCGGGCGTTCTACAACGAGACGAGCGCCGATCAATGCCCCGGCTTCGCCGTCTGGAGGATCGACCCCGGCGTATCCAACGGCAGCCTGACGACCTCGAACAGCGTGGCCACCAGCTCCCCCGAGTCTCCGGCCCTCCAGGGGTTGACGTACTCCCAGACGATGCGGCCGTCCGGCGTCACCTCGAACGCGCGTCCCTGATCCGATTCGGTGATGAGCGTGTTCCCGCCGGCGAGCCGCTGGCTCGTGCCGCACGCCTCCGTGTAGAACGGGGCCTCATCGCTTCCTTCATAGGACCAGACGATGCGCTGGGTCAGCGGATCGATCTCCAGCACGCGCGAGCGTCCGGGCCCCGCCTCGTTGTCGAAGATCAGCATGTTCCCCGTGTCGAGGAGGTCCGGGTCGTGCTGCCTGCGGAACAGGCCCGTCATCGCCCAGACCACGCGCTGCTGTGCCGGGTCGATGACGGCGATGACGTTCAGCTGCCGCATGGAGACGAGCAGGTTCCCCGCGGCGAACATGGGAGCCGCCGCGCCGGCCCGCCCGTCGAGCCGCGACAGCGTGTTGGTGTGGAAGAGATCCCTGTCCTTGATCATCCCGTCCAGCAGCCGCACGTACTCGGATCGCTCGAACGCCTCGAGCACGGAGAACTCGGACAGGACCTTCCCCTCCGGAGAGAGCGTCACGATCAGGTCCACGAGCACCGGACTGTCGGGATTGATGTGCGGCACCGACATCGCGCGCCGGTCCAGCACCAGAATGTTGCCGGCGTCATCCAGGTCGAGATCGTGGTGGCATTCGCACGCGTGCGCCCAGACCAGCGACGAGTCCGCCCCCAGCCGCACCAGCGCGAGGCCTTCGCGGATCGCGAGGATGCCGCCGTCATCGAGCAGACGCACACGGCGCCAGTAGGGCGCGGCCCGCGGGCGGGCGGGGTTGGGTGGGATGTGCGCCTCATCACCCTTCCAGGTGCGCACGCGCTTGCCGTCCATGTCGATCAGGATCGCCTCGGCATCGTGAGCGGAGACGACGAGGTTGAGCCCTGGCTCGGCTTGCTCCTTGTGAAGCACCACGCCGTGCCGTCGCGTCGCCGGACGGGTCCCCGCGGCGTAGGGAAGTCCGAACGCCTGCGCCTGCTTGTCGCTGGGCGCCTCTCCCGGTCGCGCCCTCGCGGCGTGCCATCGCCCCGGTGGCAATAATTCGTTCTGGACGATCGGCCGGCGGCGAGCCCACCAGAGCAGCCGCTCGATGGTGGTGGCGGGAAAGATGTGCAGGCGGAACGAGATGTAGCCGTACATGAATGCCAGTGAGACCAGGATCAGCACGGTCCCCCAGCGCAATGTCCGCTTCATCATCCGTGGCGCTGCCCCCCGCTCCCGGCCGTCCGTTTTTACGGGAGCTGGTTGGATGATAACGCGGACGAAGGGGCTTCGAGTGACTGCCACGCGCCCGCCATCCCCTCCCCGCCCTCGGCGTTTCGCGGGCGCACCGTCACGCGGACGGACGCGCCCCTGCCCTCTCCTGCCGCGGGGTGTGGATCGTGCACGCACTGGAACCGCAGCACGAAGAGTCCCCCTCCCAGGGGTCGCAGACTCCTACCACGCACGGCGAAAACCGTGTCGCCCGGCCCCGTGAAGTTCTGTGCCATCGAGTCCGCGAGCGGTGGGATGACGCCGGCCGCCCGGCCGCCGACGAGCCCGACGGCAATCGACATGGCGCCCGCGGCGAAGCGGCGCGCGATCCTCGCGGGGCGGCGGGCTCCCGAGAGCTCGACCACGACGCGCACATCCCGCGCGCGGGTGGGGCCCAGGTCGATGACGATCTCGTGCACGTGCGCGCGGGCGTCCTGCTCGCGCGGGGCCGCGGTGCTGGGTGTGCCGATTTGCGGCGTTTCGTCCGCCGCCAGCAGCCGGAGTGAGACCGCCGCAAGGAGCAAGCAGAGAGATCCCATGGGGTCCTCCTGTGCACCGGGAATGATGGGGATCAGTTGGACGCTGGGCTTCGTCGAACGGGACGCCCGGCCCGACTGCGTCTTCCGGGCGATGAAGGCTGGCGCCTTCCTTCCCACCCTGTGAAGGGTTCTGCCCAGTTCGACACGCGTGGCACGACAAGGTTGCGCGCGGCACGAGAGCACGTTTGCTCAGGGCTGCGGGCGTCTCCTCCCGATGCCGACCATCAAAGCGACCCCACCGGGGACGACGACGGGGCGCGGATGCAGGACGAGAGCGCTGCGGGACGCCTCCTTCGCGGGGAACTCGTCGCGATGGTTGATCCGGTAGTAGGTGCGGCCGACCCAGACTCCCAGGGCTCCCCCCGCGAGGATATCGGTGAGGTAGTGCCTGTCGTTCTCGATGCGTGAGTACGACACGTAGCCCGCCAGCCCGTAGAGCCCGGAGAAGACGGCGGCACGCGCCGGCCCCCGCATGCCGACGCGCCGGGCAATCGCCCGCTCCAGATACGACGCGTAGGCGAACGAGCCGCTGGCGTGTCCCGAGGGGAAGCTGCGGCGGTTGTTCTCGCTCTCCTCGATCTCTTCGACCTCATCGGGCGTGAGGTCGTCCTCCTGCGCGATGTCGTCCACGAACTCCAGCTCGGGGCGCTCCCGTCCCGCGACGCTCTTGAGAAGATCGGTCAGCCCCGAGACGACGAGGTACGTCTCGAGGTATCCGACCAGATCGCGCGTCATGTGGGGCCGGTCGGTGAGATCCATGGTCCCCAGGACAACCGCTCCTCCATAAAGAAGGATGTTGCTCCCGTGGTCCGCGAGGAAGGTATCGGGGGGATCGGGATCGCGCAGCCAGTCCCGCACCGTGGTGTCGATCCCGGGCGGGTCGTCGAAGATCAACGGATCGGTGGACGACCCGACCCACTTCGAGTAGTAGTGCCCCGCCTGATCGATCCCCAGCGCGACCAGGAGATTCACGCCGTGCTCGTCCCAGAAGGCGCGCGCCTTTCCTGCGTCTTCGCTGGCGGGTTCCTGAGCCGAAGGCGCGCCGACTGAAGCCGCCAGGACGGCAACGGCGCACCATGGCAATCGCCTGAAATCAGGGATGGTCCCGCACCTCCTCCACCTTGATGAGATTCGTGCTCCCCGGGATGCCCGCGGGGACTCCGGCCGTGATGACCACGCGATCTCCGGCGCGCACGCCGAGGACTTCTCTTGCGGCCTTGACCGCCTCGCGGATCAGATCGTCGGTCGCCTCCGCGCGGGGGATCAGGCATGGAGTCACCCCCCACGTCAGCGTCAAGCGCCGGTAGGTCGTCTCTCGGGACGTCAGCGCGAGCACCGGATGCTGCGGGCGGAACCGGGCCACGGCGCGCGCCGTGCTTCCCGTGCTCGTCCCGGTGACGATCGCCGCGGCGCCCACGTCCTGCGCGATGTGCACGACCGCCGAGGCCATCGCCTGGGAGACGGTCCTCCCCGCCGACTTCTGCATCCGGATCATCCAGAGATCGTGCGGCAGGCTGGTCTCGATCTGCGCGGCGACCTCGGCCATCGTGCGCACCGCCTCGACGGGATACGCCCCGACGGCCGTCTCCTCCGAGAGCATCACGGCGTCGGTGCCGTCGAGCACCGAGTTGGCCACGTCGGTCACTTCCGCGCGCGTGGGGCGCGGCTTGTCCACCATGGAGCGCAGCATGTGCGTCGCCGTGATCACCGGCTTGCCGGCGTGGTTGCACCTCTCGATGAGGGATTTCTGCACCAGCGGCACCCTGGCGATGGGGGTCCATACGCCGAGATCCCCGCGCGCCACCATGATGCCGTCCACCGCCTCCAGGATCTCGCCGATGTTGTCGAGCGCTTCCTGGTTCTCGATCTTGGCGATCAAGGGGGCGTCGCCCCCCGCATTCTCGATGAGCTTCCTCGCCTCGTGGACGTCGGCCGCCTTGCGCACGAACGACAGCGCGACGAAATCCACCCCCCGCTGGATCCCGAAGAGCAGGTCGTCGCGGTCCTTCGGCGTCAGCCCCGAGCCGCCGAGCGACCGCCCCGGGATGTTCAATCCCTTGCGCGAGCCGAGAATCCCGCCCGTCACGACCTTGCACACGATGTCCGTGCCGCGGACCGACTCGACCTTCAGGTCCAGCGCGCCGTCGGCCAAAAGCACCGTGTCTCCCGCAGCGACCTCCTGCGGCAGCGTGGCGCGGCCGACCGAGACGGCGCTCGCGTCTCCGGTGATGTCCCGCGTCGTGACCGTGAAGGAGGCCCCGGGTGTCAGGGTGACGGCGCCTCCCGCCACCTCGCCGGTACGGATCTTGAGTCCCGCGAGATCCTGAAGGATGGCGACGGGGCGGCGCTGCGCGAGGGAACGGATCCGTTCGATCGTCCCGGCGTGTTCCTCCCGCGTGCCATGGGAGAAGTTCAGCCGCGCGATGTCCATGCCGGCCGCGACGAGCTGCTCGAGCCGCTCGTCGGATCGGCTTGCGGGACCGATGGTTGCGATGATCTTCGTCCTCGGCATCGTGCCTCCCGATGGTGCATCAGGGTACCACCCGCTGTCCCCCGCGACGCGCCCGGGCGGCTTGAAGCAAAATGAGTTCGACTCCGGCGCCTGGATCCTCGTTCATTGCCCATGCCCGGAACACTTCATCAAGGGAGGATCGAGTCCATGCCTGTCACTCTGAAGCCGGCCACGGTTCTGAAGCTGGCTGCCGCGCCCCTGCTGCTCGCCATCACTTTGTCTTCCCCGGCCTTCCCTCAGCATCATGGGCCTGCGCCCGCCCCGGCTTCGGTTCATGTTCCCGAGGCGGGGACGGCCCTCCAGATGGGAGATGCGGGCGGCAGGCCCACCGTGGACGTGATGATCGATGGGAAAGGGCCGTACCGGTTCATTCTGGACACGGGGGCTCACATCTCCGTCATCGACACCAAGCTCAACGACGAGTTGGCCCTGCCGGCGGCCCCGGGAGTCCGTGCCGTGGCTCCGGGGGGGCGCGTGCCCAACATCGTGACCATCAAGGAGCTTCGGGTCGGCGATGCGATCCTGGGAGGCGTGATCGGGGCGGTGATGCCGCTGAGCTCATTGATGAATGAGGAGGGCGCGCCGCGCGGCGTGCTGAGCGCCTCCAGCTTCCCCGGGCATCTGGTGACCTTCGACTACCCGGCGAAGCGCATCACGATCGCGAAAGGAGCGCTCTCCAGGGACGATTCGGACACGGTGTTCGCTTACGACACGGACGACCCGCTGCCGACGGTGCCCATCAAGGTCGCGGGAAAAGAGGCGCGCGTCCACCTCGACACGGGATCGGGCTACGGCCTGAGTCTCCCCACGAGCTACGTCGGAGAGCTCTCCCTGACGACGAAGCCGCAGGAGGTCAGGAAGGCGAAGACCCTGATGGGAGAATTTCCCGTCACCAGCGCCCAGGTGCAAGGGCCGATCCAGCTCGGCAGACACACGCTCGGCCTGACCGAGGTTCAGTTCAGCGACATCGGCCCCTCAGGCGGCTCCCCGATGGGCAACATCGGCTACGAGGTGCTGCGCGGCTTCGTGATCACGCTCGATTCCAAGAACAGACTGATCCGGGTGGCGAAGCCCTCCTGAGCGGGAGCGACCGTCACGAGGAGGTGGCACTCTCCTATGAAGACGGGATCTCCAGACCGGCCCTGACCAGCTCATCGACCAAGGCCTCGCAGGAGCCGGTGACCGTGGCTTCGTCCTCGAGGCCCTCGAGAGCTCTGGCAGCCAGGAGGGCACCCTTGCCGCCTCTGCTCCCGAACAGATCGCGCAGGTACAGCATTGCCTGCGTCGTCGTTTCGCGCGCCAAGTCGTCTTTTGCGAGTGACATGAGGCGGTCGACGAGGCGCACGCTCTCAATCCTTCTCAAGAGACGCAGAACGTCCAGAGCATCCTTGTCCTGCAGTCGATCGGGCTTTCCTACGCGCTCAGCGATCTTGTGCAACTTGGCCACGAGCAACGCTCCGGGGCCCGCCACTGCAACTTGAAAGACGCGCGTGTCATTTCCGTCCAGCGAAGGGATCTCCCACACGCGTCTGTCAACCAGGGCGCCCTCCAGTCCTCGTGCCCGGCGCGCGACTTTTCGTCCGTGCTCCCCCAGATCGGCGCCGCGGGTCCCTGGCCCAGCCAGGGCTTCAGGGACCATGAGATCAACCGGGATTTCGTCCTTGATCCATCGCCCTGGCTCTTTCGTCGGACTGAATCCCCTGTCACGCATGACGATCTCGATCCTGGGACTGCTCGAGAGAGTCCTGGGATCGAGAGCCATGTCCGCATCCTTGGTGTAGGGCTCGACGGCGACGTCGGCCTCCCCGGTGTGGATGTAGATGGCCTGTGCGCCCACGAGGACAACCGCGCCGCGGTGCTGCTCGAGCGCTTCGAGGGCATCGAGAAGAATCCCCCTCGCTCTGATGTAGAGATCAGACGCGCCAGGCATCTCGATTCTCCTTCATCCAGACAAGCAGGTCCTCTCCATCCGCCGGACCTCGGCCTGGGCTCGTGAGAAGATCCGCGGCGGTCTGGCTCGGAGCGGCGAAGTTGACACCGTCTGACTCAGAACACCTCTCATAAACGACCGGGTCAAACGGGCGGACCAGAAAGACGTTCGCTCCCGCCTCTGCGGACCGCAATCCCAGAAAAGACGCCGCCGCGGCAACCTCGTCGACGAAGACGACGGCAAGGCGGCCTGGCAGCGCCGCTGTTCTGATGCCGGCCGCCAGCGACCCTGTCACGGCGTATTTCGCCCTCATGTTTCCCAGCTTCGCCAGAAGCGACTTGAGATCGCGAGGCTCCAGAAAGGTCCGCGCGCTGTTTGACTTGAGAAGCGAGTAATCCTGCGTCCAGCGGCGAATGAGCGCATCCGGATCGGAGTCAGTGACAGCCTTGTTCTTGTTCCGCACGACAATCGCCTCCCGCTCCAGAAGCGCGACGACCCTTGCCACGGAGGCGAGCGATGTCAGCGAGCGATCCGCCAGCTCCCGGATGCCGTAGGGGGGCTTGAAGTCGCACAGGGCGCGCACGACTCTGCCGGCTGCCCTCCCCTTCAGAGAAGCCAGGGCACGGGTCGCCGGGGGTTGAGGATCTCTGTCGGCTCCGGGGGTCTCGATGAACAGCCCAGGTTTCCGAAGAACGAGCCGCATGTTTCCCGTCGCATCCGCAAAGCTCACCTGCTCCTGCTTCAGCCGTTCCCGGGTCCTGGGGCTCAGAAATGACGCGACCACCAGGACAGCCTCGCCGCGTTCATTGCGGAGAAGCCTGTCGACGATTCCCGGAACATCGATGGGCTCGATCCATCTCTTGGCTTCAATGACAACATCGACCGACTTGCCATCCGGATCCACGACGCGCACGACTGCATCCGCCCGTTTGTTCTCCCGCCGCACTTCGCGGCGGAGTTCCTTCACTTTCCAGGCAGGCGGCAGCCTCTCGCCCAGAGCTTTGACGGCCCAGGACACCAGGTCCGATTCTGTTCCTTTAAATTGCCCGTTCCACATGACGTGGAACAGTATAATTTATGGAACATTCGTGGTCAAGAGACCGCGACTCAATCCCCCGCCCCTCTGTGCATGCGGCGGACCTCCTCGAGCGCGAGCCTGAGCTCGCGGGCGGTCTGGAAGCGCAGGGCGGGGTCTTTCTCCAGGCAGCGCAGGATCACGCGCGACACGGGCGCGGGAACCTGGCGGTTCACCTGGGCAGGGTCGGGAGCCGGACGGCTCCGGTGCATCTCCAGCATCTCGGAGTTGCTCGCCGCCGTGAAGAGCTTGGCGCCACAGGCCATCTCGAACATCACGGCCCCCAGCGAGTAGAGGTCGGAGCGCTCGTCGGCCGGCTGCAGCCGCGCCTGCTCGGGTGAGGTGTAATCAGGGGTCCCGAGGAAGACCCCCGTCTGTGTCGTGCCGGGGCCGCTCAGCAGGCGCGCCATGCCGAAGTCGGCCAGGTAGGGCTCGCCCCCCGCGTCGAGCAGGATGTTGTGCGGTTTGATGTCGCGGTGAATGACGCGCTGGCCGTGCGCCGCCTCCAGCGCCCCCGCCAGCTTGGTGGCGATGGCGAGCGCGCGCTCCGGGGGAAACGCTCCGCGCTGGGCGATCTCCAGTCCCAGCGTTCTTCCGTCCACGAACCGCATCGCGAGATACTTCTGCCCTCCGCAGTCCCCCATGTGATAGACGCTCAGGATGTTGGGGTGCCCGATGTCGCGCGACAGGAGGATCTCGCGCCGGAAGCGCTCGAGGCCCTCGGGGAAGGCGCAGTACTCGGGCTTGAGGATCTTCAGAGCGATCATCTCGCCGAGCACCTCGTCGCGCGCCTTCCAGACCACACCGGTCGCGCCGATCCCCAGCTCCTCGAACAGCGTGTAGCGGCCGTCGAACGAGGCCGGCTGCACGGTGCTGCGCTCGCCGAACGGCCGGCCGGAGCCGGAGCTGCCGGGCTTGAGCCAGCGCGATGCGGACTGCTCCTGGAACCACCTGCGGAAGAAATGATTGACCAGCTCGAAGCGGCCGTCTTCGTTGCGGCGGACGTAGCCCAGGCTCTCCAGCCGCAGCAGGCTGCCGCTCAGCGCGCCGGCGCTCCCTCCCAATCCCTGCAGGATGGAGTCGCTGCTGGCCGTGGAGCCTTCGCCGATGATCCGCAGCACGTCCTTCTCCGCCGTCTCCAGCATCTCGAAGTCCACCGAGAAGAAGTAGCTGACCATCGTGTCGGAGGCCACCTCTTCGATCGCCCGGTTGAGGTCTCCCAACTCGAGGAATCTCTTGCAGACGAGCTGGAGGAGGTACGGATGGTTGTCGCAGCGCATCCGGATCGCCTCCGCCGTCTCGCCGCTCATCGCGGGAGGCACTGCTTCGGAGTTCGCCTGCAGGATCAGGTCGCGGGCCTCGCCGTCCTCGAGCCTGCTGATGTAGAGCGGCGGAGTGAAGCCATGCAGGAACGGCGAGGTATCCACGCGCTGCGAGGAAAGCTCCCAGAGCTTGATCGTGGAGGTGATGACGGTGCGCGTGTCTTCGTGGGACTGCATCTCGCGACGCAGCTTGCGCAGCAGCCCGGAATCGATCTTGTGCAGCGTGAGCAGCTCCTCGACCTCGTCGCATAGGAGCAGCAGCCGGCGGCCGGCCGCGCGCACCTGCCGCCTGACCCGCCGGAGCGACTCGAAGAGATCGCCCTCGCCGAGCTCCGCCGGCTCGAGGCCCAGCGGGCGCACGACCTCCTCCGCGTCCCACAGCGCCTCGGAGAAGGTCCGGTTCAGTTCCTCGGAGGTCGTCGCCCCCTGCATGTCCCAGACGATCGGCACCCAGGGTCCCTCGGCTCGCGATGTCAGGTGCTCGAGCTGTTTGAGCAGCGAGGTCTTGCCGACCCTTCTGGTGCCGAGCGCCCAGATGCTGTTGCGCGGGCCCTCGAGGATCTCCTCGATCAGACGGCGGCGCCCGTAGAAGCGCTCGCCGCGCACCCACTGGCCGATCACATAAGGGATGGTGCCCACCGCGTCACCCCTCCGCCGGGGGGCCGATGGCGTCCACATCCGCCACGGTGATGACGCGCCCCTTCGCATCGTGCTTGCGGTTGACCAGCGCCATGCACACCTTCTGGATGAGGTACGGCTTGCAGTCGGTCAGCTCGATGATGCGATCGACCACGCCGTCGTCCAGCCGGAAGAATCCCTGGATCGGCCTGCGGATGAGGCTCTCGGCCGCCGCGCGGTCGATCGGCTTCACTTCGACCTCTTCGAAGAAGTTGTACCAGGGGGAGCCCTCGCTCTCCCAGTGCTTCTTGATCCCCACGCCCGACACCACCGCGACGAGATCCTCGGCCAGGCTCTTCATGAACAGGCTCCGCAGCTTCTGATTGATCCGCGGATCGTACTTGTTGAGCTCGTCGACTTCGTCGATCAGCAGCACGAGCTTGACCTTCTTGCTGCTGCGGGCGCGCAGCGCCGCGAGGACGCGGCGCACGTCCTGCACGAAGTCGTGGTAATCGTACTCCTGCTGGCCTGTGAGCTTGGGGCTCGGGTGCGTGTCGCCCAGCACGGCAACCAGCTCCTCGAACGTGTCCTCGCCCAGCCTGCGGAAGAACTTGTCCTCCGGGGTCCCCTCCAGATCGACGTAGACCGGGTAGAAGTCGTAGCGGGGGTCCTGGAGCGACAGAAGCCGCTTCTTGATGTGATGCTGGAGGCTCGTCTTGCCGATTCGGCGCTCGCCGAACAGCAGGATGCTGTTGTTGTGCACCGTCTCGAGGATCCTCTCGATGAGCGCCTCGCGCCCGATGAAAAGATCGGCGTCGAGCACCGGCGCTCCGGCCACGTAAGGGTTGAAGCGGCGCTGCCGCCTGCGCCTCCTGCGGTGCGCGCGGACTCCGAGAGCCGACCCCAGCAGGACGACGCCTCCCGCGCCGAGCGCGGCGTAGAACCATGGCGCGCGTTGCCACGGCCTGACGTAGCGGATGTGCACGGTCTCTTCTGCTGCGAGTCCGCGGGGATCGAGCGCCACCACCTTGACGCTGTCCGCGCCCGGGGCGAGATCCACGGCATGCTGGATGCCGTACTGGTAGAGATTCCCCCGACGGGGAGCATTCGTGCTCGCGGCGTCGAGGACGAACTGCTTGCTGCCGGATGCATCTTCGATGGTGATGTCGATGTGGTTCTGATCCGAGAGGATGGCCCCGGTGAGCAGGAAATCTGGTGATGAGACCCGCCGCTCGGGGCGCATGTCTTCATCCACGGCGTTGGCGGTGCCGGCCAGCACGATGATCGGGGGGAGCTTCGGATCCTCGACCTGGGTCCGCTCCGGTCGCGGCACGGCGAGGGTCCGCGCCGAGAAGGCATGCCAGAGGAGGTTGCGCGCCGCATCGTTGCCAGGGTCGAGCAGCAGCGCCTTGTTCAGGACATCCACGGCCTGCGTGTGCGACCCCTTGTCGAGAAGATCTCTCCCCTGCGAAATCAAGCGCCTCAACTCCTCCTGCGGAGGTTGCTGCTCCTCTTTCGCCCGGGCGAGCGTCTCCACGAGCTGGAGCTGCTTCCCCATCACGTCCCGGCGCGACGGGTCGAGCGCCAGCACTTTCTGGAGCGACGCCAGCGCCTGAAGGTGATGACCTTCCTTTTCGAGGGTCTCCGCCTCGCTCATGAAGCCTTCGATGAGCGAGGCGGGCGCGCGCCCGGGATTCGCGCTGCGGATCTGCTGCGCGAGCGACATCTGCGAGTCCGCGAGCTTGTCGCTGGTCGCGGCGGATGGCTTGAGGGTCAGGATCTGCCTGAGCGCCGCAGAGGCCATCGCATACTCCCCCTGCGCCAGGAGCTCATCGCTGTCGTCGGCCAGCCGCCGCAGCCGGCTCTCCCCGCGTCGCTCCCTCCCCTGCACCTCGAGCCGGTTTCTCAGACGCCGCATCGATGTCGTGATCCGGCCATCCTCCCGGTCGAGGTAGAGCCCCTTCTCCAGCGCCGCGAGCGCTTTCTCGAGCTGCCCTTTGCGTTCCAGCTCCGCAGCCTCCTCGAGGCTCTTGTCGATGCTCTCCGCGAGCCCCTCCTGGGCCAGACGGCGGAAAGTCTGGAGGTTCTGGAGGTCCGAGACGGACTCCCGGATGGCGCCGAAGCGCACCTCGGTATCGAAGGCGTGCACCGCCGCGTCGTACTGGGCGAGATTGAAGTAGGCGATCCCGAGGTTGAGGTAGGGGTGGTAATCGACGAAGTTCGTGCCGACGGTCAGCAGCTTCACGCCCGGCTCGGGACGCTTGTCGATGGCCTGGGTCAGCTCTTCGGTGGCCTCGGCCCAGAACTGCTCGTTGAGCAGCTCCTTCCCGCGGAGATAGTGCTGGTACCACTCATCGGCGCCCGCAGGAGCGCCGGAGAGCATCGCCGCGATGACCCCGAGGGCCCCATGGACGATGCACAGCTTTGCGCGCCGCATTCCAGCGAGGATATCACGACATTTCCGAATTGAGACCCTTGGCGAGATGGGGGCCGGCAGGAGGTTGCAACGGGAAACTGGCACTCTGGGCGGAATTTGACCTGGGGGCGGATCCCCGATGTCATCCAGGGGGCTCCGGCTTCCAGGTCTGCAGCACGCGCATGTAATTGGCGCGCGTCAGTGCCTCCGGATCGGGGCAATGGATGATGTCCATGCTGCCGCGCATCTGCGCGACCGACTCGTACCCCCGCTCCTCCATCCAGGCCGAAAGCCCGGAGCGCAGACGCGCGAGATGCCCGGGCCCCTCGCGCAGCAAGGCCGACACGACCTGGACGGCCGACGCACCGGCCATGATGGCCTTGATCGCATCGGGCACCGTATGCACGCCGCCGCTCACCGCGAGCGTCGCCCGGCGCAGCCTGCCCGACAGCACCGCCAGCCAGCGCAGCCGCAGCAGCAGCTCGTCCGAAGTGGAGAGGCGCAGGCTGGGACGCAGCTCGAGGGTCTCCACGTCGATGTCGGTCTCGAAGAAGCGGTTGAAGAGCACCAACCCGTCGGCCGCCGCTTCTTCCAGCCGGTGCGCGACGTGCGGCAGCGACGTGTAGAACGGAGAGAGCTTGACGGCGATCGGGATCCCCACCGCCGCCCGGACCCGGCGCACCATCTCCACCGACCGATCCTCGATGTCACGGGACGATTCGTGCTCATCGGTGGCGACGTAGTAGAGGTTCAGCTCCAAGGCGTCGGCGCCGGCCTGCTCGAGGAGGCGCGCGTGCGAGAGCCACCCGCCCGCCGTGTAGCCGTTGAGCGACGCCAGGACCGGAATCCCCAGCGCCCCCTTCGTGCGGCGCAGCGTCTCGAGGTACTCGTCGGGCCCCATGACGAAGTCCACCGGGTCGGGGAAGTACGAGGTCGCCTCGCCGAACGACTCGGCGTGCGCCTCGACGCTGTAATGGGTGGCCAGCGCCTCACGGTCAATCTGCTCCTCGAAGAGCGACCGCATCACAATCGCGCAGGCCCCCGCGTCCTCGACGCGCCGCGCGCCGTCGAGCGTGTCGGCCATGGGGCCGGCCCCCGCCATGAAGGGGTGCGGCAGCTCGAGGCCGAGATAGCGCGTCGTCAGATTCACCGCCCCGCCTCCCGGGCAGCCCCGGCGCCCGCCGCCGCGGGCGGCTCCTGCGCCGCCTCGGGACTGATGTCCGCCGGCCGCCGAAGCTGCGCGAGGTGCTCGTAGATCGCCATCCTGCGTGCCGCGGAGCGCTGCGCCGCCGCGGCGAACTCGCGGAACCGCACCGGGTCGATCTTCTCCACCATGCGGAACCGCGTCTCGTTCTTCATGTACTCCCGCACGGGGATCTTCCCTCCCGGCACGTCCACGATCAGAGGCGGCTCGCCTTCGGCCGCGCGTCTCGGGTCGAACCGGAACAGCGGCCAGATGCCGCTGGCGACGGCGCGGCTCTGCTGGTCGCACCCGAAGGCCATGTCGTAGCCGTGCGCGATGCAGTGGCTGTAGGCGATGACGAGCGACGGCCCCTCGAAGGCGTCGGCCTCCATCAGTGCGCGCACGGTCTGCGTATCCTTCGCGCCGAAGGCGATGCTCGCGACGTAGACGTTGCCGTAGCTCATCGCCATCAGCCCGAGGTCCTTCTTGTCGGTCGCCTTGCCCTGCGACGCGAACTTCGCCGACGCCCCCAGCGGAGTCGCCTTGGAGGCCTGCCCGCCGGTGTTGGAGTAGACCTCGGTGTCGAGCACCAGGATGTTCACGTCCCGGTTCAGGGAGAGCACGTGATCGAGCCCTCCGTAGCCGATATCGAAGGCCCATCCGTCGCCCCCCACCAGCCACACGCTCTTTCTCACGAGATAGTCAGCCAGCAGCGACAGCCTCCGTGCGTCGGGCTCGTCGATGCCCTCGAGCCGGCGCCGGAGCAGGGCCACCCTCTCGCGCTGCTGCACGATGCCCGTCTCGTCGCGCTGCGCGGCTGCCAGGATCGCCTCGGGCAGCGAATCCTCGAGCCGCGGCGCGAGGCGCGTGAGCAGATCCCGCGCGGTGGCATTGTGCGCGTCGATGGCGAGGCGGAAGCCGAGGCCGAACTCCGCGTTGTCCTCGAAGAGCGAGTTGCTCCACGCGGGGCCGCGCCCTTCGGCGTTGACGGCGTAAGGGGTGGTGGGAAGGTTGCCGCCGTAGATCGACGAGCACCCCGTGGCGTTCGCGATGAGCAGCCGGTCGCCGTAGAGCTGCGTCAGGAGCTTGATGTAGGGGGTCTCGCCGCAGCCGGCGCAGGCGCCGGAGTATTCGAACAACGGCTGCAGGAACTGCGATGTCTTCACGTCCACCCGCTCGATGGCGGCGCGATCCATCTCGGGCAGATCGAGGAAGTGCGCGTAGTTCGCCCCCTCGCGCTCCGCGTGCTCGCGATGCGGCTCCATGTTGATCGCCTTGACACGGGGGTTCCCCTTGTCGCGCGCCGGGCAGATCGTCACGCAGAGGTTGCATCCCGTGCAGTCGTCCGGAGCGACCTGGATCGCGTAGGACATTCCCGGGAACTCGCGCCCCTTCCACGGCTGCGAGAGGAAGGTCGCGGGAGCATCCGCCGCCGCGTCCGGCGGGAAGACCTTCGCCCGGATCGCGGCGTGGGGGCAGACCAGCGCGCACTTGTTGCACTGGATGCACAGGTCCGGCTGCCAGATCGGAATCTGCAGCGCGATGCCGCGCTTCTCCCAGCGGCTGGTGGCCACCGGCCACGTCCCGTCGACCGGAAACGCGCTCACGGGGAGCAGGTCCCCCTTGCCGGCCATCATCACCGCCGTCACCCGTTTCACGAAGTCGGGGGCCGCGGCATCCACGATGGGGGGCCTCAGCCGCGCGCTCGTCGCCGCCGCCGGCAGGGGCACCTGCGCGAGCCGGTCGCGCGCGGCATCCACGGCCGCCTCGTTGCGGCGCACGACCTCGGCCCCCTTGCGCTCGTAGGTGGCGCGGATCGTCTTCTTGATACGCTCGATCGCCCGGTCGCCCGGCACGATGTCGGTGAGGGCGAAGAAACAGGTCTGCATGATGGTGTTGATGCGTCCGGCCATGCCGGCTTCCTTCGCCACGCGGTCCGCGTCGATCACCCAGAACGACAGTCCCTTCTCGAGGATCGTCTCCTGCACGTCGCGCGGCAGGTGGTCCCACACCTCCTCGGGGCCGTACGGGGCGTTGAGCAGGAAGGTCCCGCCCGGCTCGGCGTAGTCCAGCACGTCGATGCGATCCACGAACTGGAACTGGTGGCAGGCCACGAAGTTCGCCTTCCTGATGAGGCAGGAGGAGCGGATGGGGCGCTGCCCGAACCGCAGGTGCGACACGGTGACGGCGCCGGCCTTGCGCGAGTCGTAGACGAAGTAGGCCTGGACGTGCTGGCCGGTCTCCTCGCCGATGATCTTGATGGAGTTCTTGTTCGCGCCGACGGTCCCGTCGGAGCCCAAACCGATGAACACCGCGCGGAAGGTCCCCTGCGGCTCGAGATCGAAGTCGGCATCCACCGGGAGCGAGAGGTTGGTGACGTCGTCCACGATTCCCACGGTGAATCGGCGGCGCGGCGACGCGCGCTCCATTTCTTCGAACACGGCCCACACCATCGCCGGGGTGAACTCCTTGCTCGAGAGGCCGTACCGCCCGCCGATGACCCGCGCGCGCCCCCCGCGGCGCTCTTCCTCTTCAGCGTCTCGCAGGGCCATCTGCACATCCATCAGGAGCGGCTCGCCGGGCGCCCCCGGCTCCTTCGTTCGATCCAGCACGGCGATCGTGCGCGCAGCGGGGGGGAGCGCGCCGACGAGCGCCAGCGGATCGAGCGGCCGGTAGAGCCTCACGGCAAGCACTCCTGTCTTCTGCCCCTGCCCGTTGAGCCAGTCCACGGTTTCCTGCGCGGCCCCGACCCCCGAGCCCATCAGGACGATCACGCGCTCGGCTTCAGGATCTCCGTAGTAGTCGAACAGGTGGTAGGCGCGCCCGGTGCGGCGCGCGAAGCGATCCATCGCCTTCTGGACGATGGCCGGACAGTCGTCGTACCAGCGATTGGCCGCCTCGCGCGCCTGAAAGAAGACGTCGGGATTCTGGGCCGTGCCGCGCAGCACCGGGTGGTCGGGGGTGAGCGCCCGCTCGCGGTGGGCGCGCACGAGGTCTTCGTCGATCAACGCGCGCAGGTCACCGTCGGTCAGCGCGGCGACGCGCGCGATCTCGTGGCTGGTGCGGAAGCCGTCGAAGAAGTGCAAAAACGGGATGCGGCTCTCGAGGGTGGCCATATGGGCGATGCAGGCCATGTCGTGCGCCTCCTGCACGGTGGAGGAGGCAAGCATGGCGAAGCCAGTCTGACGGCAGGCCATGACGTCGGAGTGGTCGCCGAAGATCGACAGAGCGTGCGTCGCGAGCGTGCGTGCCGCCACATGCATGCAGAAAGGGGTCAGCTCCCCGGCGATCTTGTACATATTGGGGATCATCAGGAGCAGCCCCTGGCTCGCCGTGAAGGTCGTGGCGAGCGCGCCGGCCTGGAGCGCCCCGTGCACCGCCCCGGCCGCTCCTCCCTCCGACTGCATCTCGGTGACGGAGGGCACCGCTCCCCAGATGTTGGGCCGGCTCCGGGCGGCCCATTCGTCGGCATGCTCTCCCATCGGCGAGGAGGGGGTGATCGGGTAGATGGCGATCACCTCGTTGAGGCGGTAGGCCACCGACGCGGCGGCCTCGTTGCCGTCCATCGTCACGGTGCCATTCGGGGTTCGGGTCATGCAGGGGCCTCCATCGCGGCCATCCGCCGCGATAGTTGCAAGAACAGCGCCATGGCCCGGGCCCGGTGGCCCGCTGCACAAGCGGGGAGCGGGATGCGCCATCATCCGCTGGGTGGGTGAAATGCCGCACCCGCCGGGACCGGCGTACGCGGGAAGACGCGGGAAGAAGAGGTACGCGGGCCTCCAGGCCCGCAAGTGAGAAGGAGCTTCCCAGGCAGGAGGCAGCCTGCACCTCAGCGCCTTCAGAGCCCGGCCCACAAGACCTGTTTCACTCTGTCCGATGTTCCGCATAGCGTGGAACAGCACAAATTATGGAACACTCATAGACAAGCTCTGCGAGTCATGAGCCCGGGACGACGATCACGTCGTGGGCGAGGGTCTCGCCGCTCTTGTTGAAGCCGACGTCCTTCGGCTTCTCGGGGACGGTGAAGGTGAAAGGCGTGACGCGGTCCTTGATGTCGAGGAGCTTCGTGTATTCCTTGCCGCTCTTGCCTGTCACGCTCAGATAAGCGACGCACTGGAACGCCACGCCGTCGAGGATCTTCTTCGGCTGCAGCCGCCGGCTCACGAGCACGCGCTGTGTCACCTCTCCCGTGACGACATGGCTTCCCCCTTCGGCCGGCTTCGTGGCGTACTTCAGCTCGAACTCCGGGATGCCAATCCCGCGCACCCATTGATCGAAGAACCAGTCGAGCTTCTCGCCGAACACCGACTCGGCCGCCTTCTGGATGTCGTGGGTCACGATCTCCTTGCCCGCGTTCTCGCGCATCAGTTTCCTGAAAAGCGAAAAGAGACGCTCGTCCCCCCAGATCGACCGCATCATGTGGAAGACGTAGGGACCCTTCGCGTAGAGAGAGGCATGCCAGGCGCCGTCGTCCGACCACTCGACGTAGGCATCCTGCACGGGGGCGAGCATGCGCGTCTCGACGACCTCCTTGCGCCAGTCCTGCACCCGCGTCAGGTATCCCTGCACGTCGGAGGCCGCCTGCATCCACAGGGCCGCCGAGTATTCGGCCAGTGCCTCCTCCCACCACTGGTGTCTTGGGCTGGCGCTGCTGACGAGCGAGCCCCACCATTGATGAGCGACTTCGTGCGGAACGAGCGCCCGTTGAAAGCGCGCAATCTCCGCCGGAGTGAGCTGACCAAGCCCCTTCCGCACTGAGGGGTCGTAGCCGCTCCCGAGGAAAATCAGCGACGAGGGCCCCTGCCCGCTCATCGCTTCGCCAGGGTCGTTCACGAGATCGAGCTTGCCGTAGGGATAGTCCGCGCCGAAGAGACGCTGGTAGAACTCGATGCTGGTTGCGGCCTGATCGGCGATCTTCTGCGGGGCGTCGACCCCCACCTCGCCGATGCTGTCCTTGTCGATGTGCGTCATGACAGGGATCTGCGCGCCATCTTTCTTCGTCAACGCGAGCTTCGCAGCGGAATCCTTGTAGCCGCCGAAAATAATCGTGGGAAAGCTCAGCGCCGTCTTCGACGTCCATCGCGTCACATTGGCGCCCCCCTCCTTTGTCTCCGACGCTTTCGTCCCCACGCCCAGCGTCTGGAATCGCTCCGGCACCTTCACGGTCAGGTCGAAGCTCCCGATCATATCGCCCGGGGTGAGGAAAGGGAGCCACCCGGCGCGCGCCACGTAGTAATAGGCGGGGGTGAACTTGTAGATGCAGTCGCGGTTCTCGAAAGACATCCGCAACGTCAGTGCCGTTCCCGCCGGCACCTTCTCCGGCAAGACGACGAGCCCCGAGGTCGGTCCCAGGCTCACCCGCGTCAGCTCGCGCCCCTGTCCGTCCTGAAGCGCGTTGATGGTGAGGCGCGGGTCCCGCGCCTCGCGGGACGATTTTTTCTCGGCGCTCAGCCGCGCCATCTCGAAGGGAAGCTCTCGCAACTCCCGAAGCGTCCGCAGCCGCACCGTGACGTCGCCGGTCATGGTCTGGCCCGAGCCGAACCCCATCTCCACGGTCCCCTCGACGGAATCCACGTCGTAGTCCCGGCGGCCCAGATCGGGCATGCGATCGCGTTCCACGGCCGCGGCGCCGGCGGCAACATTGGCCGCGTGATACTGGTACACGGTCCCGTAAGTGCTCGCCCAGAACGACACCTCCACGGGCTCGATGGAGTCGGCCTCGAGATAGAGGTAATGCTCGGCTCTCTTCTTCTTGATTCCCATGCCCAGCCGCCGCCGCTCCGGTTCATAGGGAAGCGTGAAACCGTCGAATGCGTCGCGGCCGCGATCCTGCTGCGTCTCCTTCGAGCTCTTGTCGATCGAAGCGAGCAGCTCCTTGTCCACCGAGGAGCGCTCCGCCGGTCGCATTCCCTGGAAGCTCTTTGCGAGCACTTCCTCGCACGTCACCGGGTCGCACAGGATCTGCACCTCCTCCGGCATGAACACGAAGTCTTCTTCGTGATCGGCGAGGATCAAACCGTGTCGCAGCTGGTCTTTCGCTTCCGGTGGCTGGTATGTGTATTCCAGCGTCCCGGCGCGCAGCCACATGTCGGCCACCTTGCCGTCCCGCTGCGACGTCACGACGTGACCGGGCCCCGTCGTGATCTTCAGTCCACCACGCTCGATCGAGAAACTCTCGAACGCACGGAACTCCTCGGTGCCCGGCACACTCCGAATCAGCGTGTCGTAGGTCTCCTGCACCTCTTCGTTCGCAATGCTCCAGACGTTCCCGCCTTCCTTCAGCGTCAGGAGCAGGCGCTCCACTTTCAGCCTGTCGGGGCCAGCCGTCTCACGATGGAAGACCGCCTTCCAGGCTCCCGCCCCCGCTTCCGTGAACCGCGGGGAATAAGAGCCCCGGCGGAACGCGGCTCCCGCTTCGTTCTTCTCGGCGAGCAGCTCGCGCACGCGCGCCTGGAGCGCTTTCTCGACACCTTGTTGTTCTTCGGGTGATGGCGCGGCCGCGGCGAGAACTAGTGTCGTGAGGAGGAATGGAGCGGCGAAGGCGATGACTGCGGGCCGGAGTCGCATGGGCCTACGCTACCACAGCACTCCCGGGAACCAATGCAGGAATGGGTGCGCGGACCTCCGATGTACGCGGGCCTGGTGCGCGGGCCTCTGGCCCGCAATCAATCAAGGAGAGCTGGAGGCCCGCTCGTCGCCCCGGCCGAACAGCGCCCCTGCCGGCATGCCCGGGGGCCGCTCCCAATCCAGCAATTCGATGTCCCCGAGCGTCGTCGGGCGGTTCTCGAAGAACAGCACCACCCGCAGGCCATCGGTGAAGAAGGGATCGCCGGTCAGGTTCGCCCGCGGCTCGTCCCGGGGTGCCGCGCCCACTCCCTTGACGAAGCCGAACCGGGCCAGCGCCTGCGAGTAGGCGAGATCCTGCAGCAGCCCGTTGCGGGCCTCGTCGGTGTCCGGGTCAATCTTGTGCGTCGTAGGGGGGATGCCCCAGATGACGCGCACGCCGATGTCCCTGCTGATCTGGCCGATCCAGACAAGCTTGCCTTGATACTGCAGCGGCGTGAGCCAGAGCCGCAGGTGATTGCGCATGTTCACGTCGCCGCGCGCCTTCTGCGCGGAAAGATCCTGCGACCGGCCGAAGACAAACAATGGACTCACCGGCGAATAGAGATAGACGCGGCCCATGAGGGCCGACCGGATCGTCTTCATCACGCTGGCTCCGTGCGTCTGCTCGGTCGGGTGCCACCCCCGCCTCGAGAACGCCGGGAAGATGTCCTGCTGTGACCCCACGACGACGAGATTGAGCGGGTCACCTGTCTTGTCGCCGTCCTTGTTGGTGACTTCAGCGGGGTAACCTTCGAGCGCCGCGCGCAGCTCCGCCTCGCTTTGGAACTCGATGATCTTCGATGGGTCGGTCTCCAGCACGTCCTTCCTGACGTCGCTGAAGAAGCCAGGCACCGAGACCTGGAACGAGAAGCTCCTCACGACGCCGGCGCCCATCACATCGATGTCCACGGGCTTCGTCCCTTCGTCGAGGCGCGTGAAGATGAACCCCGACTTCGTCTCGCCCGGCATGATGGGGTTCTGGAAGCTCAGCTTGTAGAACAGCTCCTCCATCCTCTTGTTGTCCTGCCGGGGGGCGCGGAAGCGATTCACGTAGTAGGCCTCGTAGGGCGAGTACCACTCATTGTCAGTGCCGGCGCGCAGATACCAGAGTGGGACCCCTTCGTCATTCTTGATCTCCACCCAGACCGGCTGAATCCCATACAGCGCGAGCGGCCTGCCGAAGACGTAGTAGCTCTCCTCCGCGCCGAGCGCTGACACCGTCACCTCTGTGCTCCCGAGCGTCTTGGTTCGCGCGTGCTCGAGGAAGGGCACCTCGGTCACCGCCACGGGCCGCCACGGCCACACCGAATCCACCGCGAACCGGCCCACGAACAACAGCACGACCAGCATGAGAATCCAGAACGGGATGCGCAGCCAGAGACGGCGGGGCCATGAGAGTAGTTTGCGCATGTCGGATGATACCTCCGGGGCCCCCTGCAAAGCGTGATGTAGAATTGCGTTCCTGGGAGGCCTTGAGTGGACTTCGCCAAAGTCATCGACGTGCTGCGGGCGCTGGACCGGGAGAAGGTCCGTTATGTCCTCGTCGGAGGCGTAGCGGTCAATCTCCACGGCCTGGGGCGCACCACGCAGGATCTCGACCTCTTCCTCTCGCCTGAACCGATGAACATCGAGCGGTTGAAGACCGCTCTGAGCAGCGTGTTTGCCGACCCAAGCATCGCCGAGATTTCCGCTGAGGACCTGGCCGGAGACTATCCCACCGTGCGGTATGTGCCCCCCGATGAGTCCTTCGTGATCGACCTGATGGCGCGCCTTGGCGAGGCATTTCGATACGACGACCTGGAGTCCGAGGACATGCAGGTCGAGGGCGTACGGGTCAGCGTGGCGACACCGCGCACGCTCTACCGGATGAAGAAGGACACGCTGCGCCCGATCGATCGCATGGACGCCGAGGCCCTGCGCAGGAAGTTCCAACTCGAGGAGGACTGATGCCCGTCCAGAGATTCCGCTCGTTCGAGGAGGCACGGGAGGCCCTGTGGGGCGACCCGGGCGACCCGGAGTACCTGCGGCAAATCTCCTGGCTCTGGGCATTCGCCGATCGTCTGTATCCCAGGCGGTTCCCGAGAGGCGTCTACCGCTACACCTCGATTGAAGAGGCGAACCGCCAGCGGGAGGCCTGGGAGATCGCGGGGGCGAGGCGCGCCCGTCACTGATGGAGAATGCCGGTGAGTAGGGCGCGATGCCGGTGCGCGGGCCTCCGGCCCGCATGTGCGACGCAGGGGTTGCGAAGATGCGGGCCCACCACATTGCAATCATCGTCGCCGCGGTTCTGCTGGGCACGGCAGCCGGGCTGGGCGCCTACACCTTCACCTATGCCCGCGGCTGGTCGTATCTCACCGACGACCCGCGCGCGTGCTCCAATTGCCATGTGATGAGGCGAGGGTCATGGCGAGGGCGATTTGGGGCCGGAGTCTGCCGCGGCTTCGCCGGTGAACGGGCCGGAGATCTCGATTGGAACCGTGGCCGTCCCGATCTCCGAGCCGTCCGCGGCGAGCAGCCGCACGTTGTAGGTGTAGCTGCCAGGAGTGGGGCGCCAGAGCTCGAGGCTGTCGGTGATACGCGAGCACCGGCCGGCGGGCTCGGGCTCCTCGTCCGGAAACTTCAGAATGGGCGTCTCCTTCGCCGCGATGAAGCGAAGCAGCCGGCCGGCGGGCGCTGTGTCCGTCTTCCGGCCGCACAGCCAGGTGGATACCTCCAGCAAGTCGCGTGGCGACACAATGGAATGACCGGATGGGACCGGTGCCGTAACCGTGGTCGCCTCTCGTGATGGCGTCTTGTTCTTTCCGGCCTCTCCGAGCAGCGGCAGCGTGGAGAGGATCTGCAGGCGGTTCGACCGCATCAGCACCGGCCCGGCCAGCCCGGATCGACCGGGGCGCGGCAGGGCGATAGTGGCCTCTGCACCACCGAAGACATTCGCCGTCGTGTCGCGAACGAAAGCGGCCAGACGGTAATCTCCGGGACGGAGGTGCTCGAACTTCCGTTCGTGCACCACCCAGGTCGAGGACGCCCCCCCGGACGTCTTGCGCACCTGCGACATGCCGAGCATTTCCCAGCTCTCCGCGGATCCTCCACCCTTGCGCTCCAGCACGGCCCCCACCTCCCAGCTCCCCTGATGCTCGCCTCCGGCGGGGAGCGTGGTGAGCGATCCGAGCTCGAAGCCGATCTGGACGCGCGCCGACCAGCCGTCGTCGGCCCCGGTCGGAACGATCCCCGCGACGATGCGTAGAGCATCCGCCTCCGCGGGATTCATGAGCACGCCCCGGGCGGAACGCAGCCAGCGATCGATGGCGGGAAGCGACTGCGTGATGCGGTCGGGGAGACGGCGTCCTCGCGCGAACACCGCCACCCGGTGCAGCTTCCTGGATTCTGCGGCAGGAGGCTGAAGTCCGAGCCGGTAGACGCAGGCGCACCGGCGGCGCGCCTGCTCCATCATCGGCAGGATGACGCCTTCCAACTTGTTGTAGAGCCCGCCCGTTCCCTCCGCGAGGCGGATTGCCAGTGGGTCCACCCAGTAGCCGACGCTCGCTGCATTGATTGTGACGCGTGACATCGTGGCCTCGGCGATGGTGTCATCGACCCTGCGCTCGTGATCATCGCTGGGCCTGCCGTACAGCTCACCCGGGAAGATCGTCCCGTTCTGCATGAACAGGATGAGCTGCTTGCGTCCCGGCACGCTCTCGAGCCCGGCCAGGAACTGGCGCAGCGCCTCCAGGGAGCGCCTTCCATAGTGGTACTCCTCCGCCACGTTAGTCGGGCAACCAGGGAGGTCCCGGATGCACTCGTCGACCCGCGCCTTCAGGAACGAAGGGAATGGATCGACCCACTCGCGATCGACGCTGACCTTGTCCAGGGCCGCGAGCAGCGCGTCGCGATCGCTGGTCAACGGAGCGATGACGCGCTGGCCCACCGGCGTCGCGTGGCCCACGATCATGACCCTGTCTCCCGGCTGCATGACTTCCTGGATCCAGCGCTTTGCATGCCGTATGGCGCTGTCACGTCCGTTGGTCTCGAGCTGGATGAAATCGAGATAGAGAATGAACGGGACGGGCTCGGCGGACGTCGCGGGCGCAACGTCATCCGGCGCCGCGCGGCCCCGGTCGGCGGAGAGACCGGGTTCGGTCGGGGTTGAATCGAGGGAATCGCTCTGCGCCACCGAGGCTCCGCAGGGACAGAGATCATCGACGCTCTCGACGGGCCAGTCCTTCCCGTCCATGCGTACCTTGAAGTCCCGCAGAGTGAGGCCCCTCACAGGCTGGCCGTCGCGATCGGTAACCTCGACGTCGAGGAGCATCAAGGTGACGGTCGCCGTCTCCACGCCGCGCGGCCGCAGAGGTTCCTGGGACGGGGCGAGTGAGAACGACAGCAGGAGGACCGTGGCGACAATGCGACCCGAGCGCGCCCCCGCCGCCCGGTCGCATCGCGTCCGTGGGATGGGGTGAAAGTCCATCCGGCAACTATACGCGAAGTCCCTGTTGACGAAGCAGTGGGCTGGAGCTGCGCGAGAGGCGCACCTCCCAGCGCACTCTCGCGAGCCTCCCGGAGGGGGGCAGCCTGTCCCCCAACGCCTTGAACGAGGTACCATTCAATCGCGTCGCGATGCTGCTGTTCGGGTAGGCGCGATGTCGGTACGCGGGCAGCGTGAGGTACGCGGGCCTCCGGCCCGCAGCGACGGTGACTTGAGCGCGGCGTCGGTGCGCGGGCCTCCGGCCCGCATGTGAGGTTGGGAAGATGCGAGCCCATCACATTGCCATCATCATCGCCGCGGTTCTGCTGGGCACGGCAGCCGGACTGGGCGCCTACACCTTCGCCTACGCGCGCGGCTGGTCGTATCTCACCGACGACCCGCGCGCCTGCGCCAATTGCCACATCATGAACGAGCAGTTCGACGGATGGATCAAGGCCAGCCACCGCGCGGTGGCCGTGTGCAACGACTGCCACGTCCCCCACACCTTTTTCGGCAAATACATGACGAAGGCGCGCAACGGCTTCTGGCACTCGTATTACTTCACCACCGGCACCTTCCCCGAGCCGATCCGCGCCACGCCCGTCAGCCGCGCCATTGCGGAGGAGAATTGCCGCCGGTGCCACACGCCTGTGGTGGCTGCCATGGGCACGCCGTCGCACGCAGGAAGCGACGAGCTGTCGTGCATCCGCTGCCACGGCTCGGTCGGGCACATGGAGCTGGACGCGACGAACGTCGCCTCCGTCCTCTCATCTCTCTCAGCCCCACATACTTCATTCACCGCCCACACTTCCCTTCCCACCCACACTCTGGTGACCCATGACTGACCCTCGGCCGCGGGGCTGGAGCCGCGCGGCCCTCGTCACGATCGTCATCGTCGCCATGCTGGGCGCCGCCGCTGCGACCGCGCTCCTCGTCAACATCATGGAGAGAAAGCAGGAAGCGAAGAACCCCTTCTTCCGCGTGGTGGAAATCACCGACGACACGGAAGACCCGGCGATCTGGGGGAAGAACTTTCCGCTCCAGTACGACGCGTACCTGCGCACCGTCGACCAGCAGCGCACCCGCTACGGCGGCAGCGAAGCCCTCCCGAAGACACCTGAGGAAGCCGACCCCCGGTCGATCGTGGCGCAATCGCGCCTCGAGGAGGACCCGCGTCTCAAGACGATGTGGGCCGGCTACGCCTTCTCGGTGGACTTCCGCAAGAAGCGCGGCCACGCGTACATGCTGGAGGACCAGACATACACCCAACGCGTCCAGCAGTTCGCGCAGCCCGGCACGTGCATCCACTGCCACGCGTCGGTCTACGTCCCCTACAAGAGGGCAGGCGGAGGGGACCTCATCGCGGGCTTCGAGCACTACAACAAGATGCCGTACACCGAGGCGCGCGCCGACTTCACGCATCCTATTTCATGCATCGACTGCCACGACCCCGAGACGATGGCACTGCGCGTGACGCGCCCGGGCTTCCTCGAAGGGATCCGCGCGCTCAAAGCGAGCCAGGGAGTCGCCGATTACGACGTCAACCGGGACGCCACACGGCAGGAGATGCGCAGCTTCGTCTGCGGGCAGTGCCACGTGGAGTACTACTTTGCGGGGAAAGAGAAGCGACTCACCTATCCCTGGGCGAAGGGGCTGAAGATCGATCAGATCTACGCGTACTACACCGAGGTTGGCTTCACCGACTGGAAGCACGCCGAGACGGGCGCCCCGACGCTCAAGGCGCAGCACCCCGAGTTCGAGATGTGGAACCAGGGCATCCACGCGCGCTCAGGGGTCGCCTGCGCCGACTGCCACATGCCCTACCACCGCGAAGGCGCGCTCAAGATAAGCGACCACCACGTCCGCAGCCCGCTGCTGAACATCAACCGCGCCTGCCAGACCTGCCACCGCTGGTCCGAGACCGAGCTGCTCGCCCGCGTCGAGACCATTCAGCAGCGCACCGTAGACCTGCGCAACCGCGCCATGGACGCGCTGATGGCCCTCATCGCCGACCTGAAAGCCGCCCGCGCCGCCGGCGCCACCGACGAGCAGCTCGCCCCCGCCCTCGAATTCCAGCGCCACGGCCAGTTCTACCTCGACTTCGTCGAATCCGAGAACTCCAACGGCTTCCACGCCCCCCAGGAAGCCGCCCGCATCCTCGGCGAGGCGATCGATTACTTCAGGCAGGGACAGGTGGCGCTGCGGCCGGGGGTGATCGCCGCCAGCGGCGGCACCGCTGGATGAGGCACGCGTTCGATCGCTAGGATCGGCAGAGTGAGGCACGCCGGCGGAGCTTTCCATACTCAGGCAAAAGACGCTGGCAGTAGGTGTAGAATTCGGCGGAGCACCCGCGTTGGAACATTCGCCCAATTGTGAGACGGTCGGTTTTTTCCTTTAGGTCCGCCGACGCGAAGGAGTATAGATCGTTGGAAACCCAGGTCCGCACCCCCCTAATGATATTCATGCAGCCGCAACGGCTCGTCGTGCCCCTCTTTCAGAGACCATATGTATGGAGCCAAGAGAGCCAGTGGGAGCCACTGTGGGACGACGTCACTCGGGTCGCGGAGCGAGTCCTAGCACGACCCAACGAGCAACATCAGCCTCACTTCCTCGGCGCCGTAGTCTTGCAACAAATCCAGAAGCAGACGGGGTTGATGCAGGAACGCACCATCATAGACGGACAGCAGCGGTTGACGACGCTCCAACTCCTTCTCGACGCCCTGCACGCCGAGTTGTCAGCAGCCAATGCGACAGCCCCGGCCGCAAGGCTCGAACCATTGGTGGCTAATGGGGGCCCGTTCTGTACCAAGCCGGAAGATAGGTTCAAAGTGTGGCCCACCAACCGCGACCGCGCCGCTTTTAATGCGGTCATGGGCGCCACGCCACCGGTCGACTACGAAGCAGTTGGTCATGCTGGCGAGCGAATGGTGGAGGCTCACCGCTTCTTCAGTGAACAGGCACGTGATTGGCTTGTCTCCAAGGGTGGGGTCGAGGTTCAGACGCGTGCAGCAGCCATAGAGAGAGTAGTTCGTGAGCTCCTGCAAATGGTCGTCATTGGCCTGGCTGTGGATGAGAACGCCCAGGAGATCTTCGAGACCCTCAACGCGCGCGGAGCGCAGCTCACCGCAGCCGATCTGATCAAGAACTTTGTCTTCCAACGTTTGCTCGAAGCCAACGCACACGTGGAGTCAGTCTACGAGGGCAAATGGAGGGAGTTCGAAACGGCCTTCTGGGAAGCGGAAATCGGCGTAGGGCGCCTCCGCTATCCCCGTTCTTCGTTATTCCTGAATCACTGGCTTGTCGCTCGAACCGGCAAGGAAGTAGTTGCCCGCGAAGTGTTCGACCGGTTCAAGCGCTATGCAACGCACGAGAGTAACGTAACGATGCTGGAGCTTACGGATCAGATTCACCGAGCATCCGGCGTATACCGCCAATTTATTACTGCGGCGGAAACTCACGCAGGCCCGATCGATCGGCTGGGCCTGTTCGGATATCGAACTGGAGTCCTCGAGAGCGAAGTCATCAAGCCCCTTGTACTGTGCCTGCTCGATCCGGAGCAACCGCGAATTCCCGATGTTCAGTTCACCAAGGCGCTGGATGTCTTGGAAAGCTGGCTGGTCCGGCGCATGTTGGTTCGCGCGACAACAAAGAACTACAACCAAGTGGTTTCAGAAATCGTCGCGCTTCTGAGAGGACCTGACAGATTACAGGCTGGAGAGACTATCGAACGGTTCCTATCCGGTCAGTCGAGCGGGAGTCGCTACTGGCCAGACGACGATGAGTTGAGGGAGGAACTCGCGGCGCTGTTGGCCTACAAGCGTCTCGGGCGAGGGCGGCTCCGAATGGTCCTGGAGGCCATCGAAGACTACAAGCGTGGGTGGCGTGAGGGTCGAACTGGGTTGGGTGATGAGCGTGTTGCCAGGGACAAGTACGCCATTGAGCACGTCATGCCGCGCAAGTGGACAACACACTGGCCGCCTTCTGAAGGAGCGGACAGCGATGCCGATCGGGACCGCCTGATCCATACATTCGGCAATCTCACGTTACTTACGGAACGGTTGAACAGCAAGGTTTCAAATGGTCCGTGGCTAGGCGAGCGTGGTAAGCGTGCCGGACTCAACGACCATGATGTGTTTTTCCTCAATCGGGAGTTGGTTAACGATACACCTGAGGCATGGACGGACAATGCCATCAGGCAGCGCACACGCGCGCTGGCCGAAATCATCGTGAAGATCTGGCCAGTACCAGCAGGACACAAGTCAGAGTTTTCGCGTGACAAGGCTGCACCACGCCGTCACCATGTAGGGCTTGAAGATCTCATCTCGGCAGGATTTCTCGCGACCGGCGCTCCGGTTTTTGAGCGATTGAAGAAGTCAACAGACCCCGTTGGTGTTGTGCTGGCTGATGGTCGCATCGAGATTCATGGCGAGACATTCGCGAACCCGAAGCAGGCAGCCACCAGCCTGCGCGGACGTCCTACAAATGGTTGGTGGTACCTTTTGGTCCAGGTCTCGCCGCGCCGATCCCTTCGTGACGTCTGGCGAGAATACGTCGCCAGCTTGTCTGTAGACGCCGAAGAGGATGTCGACGAGGACGGTGAAGACGACGAGGGGTAAGTCCGCGAACTCCGGTGTGACAACAGACCGAAGAGCGCAACGAGCAGCAAGAGAGCCTGACCGAACGCTTTCACCCCCGATACACATTCTCGCAGTGCCATCGAAGGATTTCGGCGGCTGGTTGTGGATACCCATCTCCTGGTGGTCTGATGGCCCGTCCGTGAAAGCCGTAGTACTCCTCCCCGTTGTTCCAGTCCTCCTTCACTCGTCTGCTCACTTCGATCTTCAGATCGGGCGTGACAGTGATGTAGCCCACATCGAGGAGAGCATGAAGGTCGCGGCGCAGCAGGATGCCGTTGTCGAGCGTATGCTCGCCTCCCTTCGCGTATGGCTTTATGTGCGCCGCCTCAAGCACTGGCAGGACCTTGGCTCCGGTTACGGAGCAGCGGCGCTGATAGGCATCCGTAATGAGAACTCGGAACCCTCCCTGGCCTAGACGCGGCAGCGTGAGGACCGGCGAACCATAGCGAGCTGCTGCAGCTGCAGGCTCGGAGATAACTGATTGGACGGTCGCCATTGAGAGGACATTGCGCAATTGACTGTAGAGTTCCGCCCCTGGCTGAAGTGTCAGGTCGTATCCCTTGCCCCTTACGATGTTCGGCGACCAATCGCTCGGCGAGGCAATCCACTTGTCCCGGGGAAGGAAGAATGGCTGTTCGAGAACTACACATCCGATCTGATAGTCCTCCAGCGAAGTCACAGTTCGGCGGTACTTCTCGACCCTCGCCCGCATCTCGTCGAGCGAGCTGGCTCCGTTTTGCCTCTTGAACGCTTCCCACGCGACGCTGACCGGCAATAGTGTGAAATGCGCAAAAAGGCCGCCACCGACGATGTAATTATTTGGACTGTGTAGCTTGAAGAGGAACAGCTCGCCGGGCGAAAGGGCGCGGAACCCTACGTTGCCGCTTGGTTGCCAGAAGTTGACCTCATCGAGGTCTTTTTCCTGTGAGAGAAACTCGAACCAGTCGCCGTCAGTAACGCCAATGAAGGCACGCATTCGATAACTTCTCTCTGAGCTGGCGCACCAAGGGTCCGGGGCGGGCGCGTGGGAGGCGAGTCTACCACGCACTTCGGGCGGCACCGCCCAGAGAATGCACTGCCAGCGGTAGTTGCTGCTACAGACTAGCCATCCATGCCGTCACGGGGATCCGTCGAGCAATACACCCACCAGCAATCCCGCCCCTCCCAGCTATAATCCCCGAAGACCCGGGTGGACATCCAGCGAGCCGGTCGTGTGCGCGCGCCCCCGGGGTGAAACGTGGGGTTCATGTTGGGCCTCTGTGGAGGTGGGCGATGAGGAACCGTGCGTTGAGTGGTCCAACCATTGTCATGGCGTTGCTGGTCCTGGCCGCGGCTGGGGGCTGCGGCGGGGGGAAGAATCCCCAGGTCACGCCGGGAACCGGGTCGGTGGGTATCCCGCCGGTTCCCGAGGATCTGGCACCGAGGGTCTACTACGCCGATGCCCGTTGGAACCGCAGCTGCGAGGAGGTGCCTTCGGGGCAGAACAACTGTGTCGACCTGCTGCGGCGTGAGGCGCGGCGGGTCCTGGTGAAACACATCCGCGAGGATGTGACGGGTGAAGAGAAAGACACCGGCGCCACGACGGTTCACGGTGGCCTCACCGAGGAGGACCTCCTCTATATGAGGGACTACCTCAGCAAGGTCGATGTCCCGCTGAGCCGGCAGTTGGAGTCGCCGCTGTTCAAGCTCCCCGACGGGCAGCACTACGCGCTGCGTCTGGTGACCGTGAAGTCCGAGACCGACTACATGGTCCTCAACGACATGATGCAGAAGGCGCAGGATGACGGCCGCGACGAGACGGCAAGGCATTTCGAGGAGTACCTCAAGGAGCGCTGGGGTAACAATGTCATCGACAAGTCCAAGATCGAAGACACCGAGCGCGAGGTGGCGGCCCACTTCAATCTGCTGTGGGAGAAGACACAGCCGCAGAAGTGACGCACGTGACGACTGCGGCAACACCGCCCCGGCGGCACGGGCCGGGGCGGCTTCGGCCTGCTCTCGTGCTGGCGCTCGCCCTCGGCCCGGCCTCCTTCATCGCGGCCGACGCGGCGGAGGAGTGCGCCTCGGCGGTGGCCTACACCTCCAAGCAGAAGAAGGCCGCCCGCGAGCGCCTCATCCTCGAGGCAAAGCAGCAGGCGCTGCACTCTCTCGCGCAGCGCGCCTGGTCGAGAGCGGTTGGCCTCGAGCTCGAAACGCGTAGCGCGCGCGTGGCTGGGGGCAAGGGCTCCCCCGTCGTCACCGAAGACCTCACCGTCATCGAGACGCTGCGCATCAAGTACCAGGTCGACGAGCTGCTGCAGGGCTACGACTACCGCATCGAGGAGCCCGCGAAGCACAACGTGAGGGTGACGTACTGCGTCCCGCTGGAGGTCTTCGAGGAGGCCAAGAGGAAGCTCAAGGAGCAGCGGGAGGAGTCGGTGCAGGCCTTCCGCGATCGCTTCGCCGCGCTCGACGACGCGATGCACCGGCGCGACTTCGACTACGCCGTGAGCGCGCTGCCGACGCTGAAGATCGAGGTCGAGAACGAGGTGCTGAGCCTCACCAACTATGTCAGCAAGCGTGACGGCAAGACACAGACGTTCCGTGCATGGCTGCTCGAATGGGACGGCGCGCTGGACAAGGGCACCGGCTGGGCGCGGTACCTCGTGGGCGAGGCGGGCCGCTCGATTGTGGACGGGCACCTCGGGCGCGCCGAGCAGTACCTCGACCAGGCGGCGCAGGCCGACAGGATGAACCCGGCCATCCACAACATGCGCCGCACCATCGAGACACGCCGCGCCGAGCGACGCGACGTGCTCGCGCGCGCCGAGGAGCTGGCCGCCGTCGGCCGGTTCAGCGCGGCCGACGCGGCGGTCTCAGAGGCCGAGCGAATGGACCTCGACGACCCGCGCACGATTCTGCAGAGCCGCCGGCGCATCGAGGCGCGGAGGGTCGAGTACCTCGCCTACAACCCGCGCCTCAGCGGCGTGTTCAGCTTCACGGTCGGGAGCCTCGGCGCGGATGTCGAGAGCAGCGGGGACCTCGTGCGCGAGGCGACAGGGCTGGAGGTGAGCGGGGGCTTTCCCCTCAGCTTCGGGGCCGCGGCACAGATGCGCGTTGGCCGCGTGTTCCTCATCACGGCCGGAGGCAGCTATGGCTCGACCTTCGGCGATCCCTCCAATTACTCCTCGGGCGAGGACTACATCGACCTCTATCAGCTCTCCACCGGGGTGGGCTTCGCGACGCCACGAACGGCACGCCGCTCGTGGAGCATCCAGATGCAGGGCGGGTGGGCATGGGAGTCGGTCGACGCGGCGGCCAATGTGCCCGACATGGACACCTCCGACTCGCGCACCGGCCTCTTCGCCCGCATCGGCGTGGAGTGGCGGCACCTGTCTCTCTTCGCCATGCACGGCTTCGGGTTCGACGACGATGAGCCGGATCCTGACTCGGTCATCGCCTGGTCCGATGGGTTACTGGTCGGCGCGGCGTTCGTGTTCTGATGCGCCTGGGTGCGCGGGCCTCCGGCCCGCTATCAAGGATGCGGATCATCGCGCTGCTGGGAGCAATGCTCCTCGCGTCGTGCTCCAGGCCCCCCACCTCCGTCGCAGTCACCCCCCGCGACGCGCTCGACCATTCGTACGCCATGCTCGCGGATGATCTGGCGTCATCCTGCGCCGGCCGCGTTCTTTTGAAGGAGCTCGACGCGGCATGGCGCAACCTCGGCCGCGATGTCACCCTGCCGATGCTGGTCCAGGAGCTGAAGCGGCACGTTCAGAGCAGGACCGGAATGGTGGTCGATGCTTCGGACACGCGCCTGCACGACTCCGCACTCGCCCTGCGCGAGGCCCCCACCGGTGAGTCGTGCATCTCGCTCGTCGCCGTGATGGGTCTGATCGACGAGTGGTCCGCCCGCGCCACCGGCACCAGCCTGCGCCGCGAGCCTTCCGAGAGGTTCCTCCTGAAGATCAATGACCCCGCGCGCCGACGCAAAAGGGGGCAGTCGGTTGACGCATGGCTGCAAGCGTGGTTCCCGCCTCTGCACGCCGATGCCCGCGAGAGCCTCGACTACCTCGTGGGCCCCGTGCGCGGCGATGCGGGGCGTACTCTGCGCCAGGACGGCGATCGGGTTGTCTGGCGCGCCCAGAGGGATTTGAACCCCCGACCTACGGATTCGAAGTCCGGCGCTCTATCCAGCTGAGCTATGGGCGCGCGAGGGGCGAGTTTATCACGGGGCAGGCCGATCTCCCGGCGCCCGAGAGGGAGTGATCGAGGCGCCGGGAGACGGCCGCGTTTGCTCGTGGTCCGCTACTAGTTCTTGCCGTTCCCCTTGCCGTTCCCCTTGCCGTTGCCCTTGCCGTTCCCCTTGCCATTCCCCTTGCCGTTGCCCTTGTCGTTGCCCTTGTCGTGCGGGTTCTTCCCCACCGCATTGCGGGCGTTGCGGCCTTCCTCGCTGGCGCGATAGTGCACACCGGCGATGTGGGGGATCCTCTCGCCGGCTTCGTGGCGCTCCCATGCGGTGGTCACGGACAAGCCGCTGTAGGCCGAGACCGTGCGGATGCCGACCCAGTAGCGGACATCGTCATCGTTGACGTAGCGGGGCTTCATCCTGTTGTGGTGCTTGCGCCAGTGCCCCCATGCCTTGCCGTAGGGAGGGCCGGGCGCGCGCGGCAGCTCGCAGAAAAGCGCATCCGGCCTGACGCCGTAGTGCGCCATGACCTCGAACCACGAGTACCTCTGCTGCCGGTAGGACCAGACCACCCTGATGTCCACGTCGGCGTGATGTGCGATGAACGCGAGCACGGGGTAATCGCGATCCGGATAGGGCATCTCGTAGAAGATCTCCTGGACATACTCGCGCGGCGCCGGATACGCCACGTTCGATGCGTGCAGGTAGACCTGCGTGTCGTCATCCCACTGCGGACGCCAGAGCACGCTCACGTCGAAACTGGTTCCGGCCGTTGCGGCGCTGAACGACAGAAGAGCGATCGAGAGAGCTACGAACCCACGGACGATTCTCATGGTTGGTGACCTCCACCATGGAATCTATCCGGATAGGGAGGCAGAGCAAACGAAACAGCCTCGCCAATCGCCCCTACGCCAACTTCACCGAAAGGCCAGAGGGTGACCAGAGGGGCGTGGATTCAACTGCAGAATGCGGCGTTGCACGAAAGTGGAGCACCCCGTGGGATTGCGGGCCGCGCCTCAGGGGGTGCAGAAACTCCAGTCAGCGACGTTGGTGCCGTTGCGGTGCGCGACGCAGGAGTTCATGTACTGGGACCCGTTGCAGCCGCAGACTTCCTGCTCCACGTCGGGGCAGACCTCGGGCCGCAGCGTACAGGTGCCAGTGGCGCCGCAGCTGAAGTCGGGCTTGGCGCAGTACTCCCCCGAGCCGGGGAACGGCCCCGAGAAACACTGGGCGTTGCTCGTGCACGGACCGCACTCCCCATTGTGATGGATGTTCACGCCTGCAGCGGCCGCTTCGCAGCCGTTGCCGTAGGTCATCGCATCGCAACCGCACACCGGGAGCCACAGGGTGATGCACCCCTGCGGTCGCTGCTGACATTCTCCCTGCCCGCCGCAGCCGCTGGTCTGGCAGTACTGATTTGTCGCGCACTGGGCGTTGGTCGTGCATGGGGTGCCGCACGCCCCGTCATGCCGGATGCTCACACCCGAGTTGGCTGCCCAGCAGGCGTTCTGGTAGGTCTGTCCGTCGCAACCGCACACAGGATCGATATGGGTGGTGCAGACCTCCGGACGCGTGGTGCAGAGCCCCGTGGCACTGCACGCGCCGTCAGGCTTGGCGCAGTATTCACCAGCCCCGCATACGAAGTTCCCGAGGCACTCGAGGCGGCACTCGCCGTTGTACTGGATGTTCGCGCCCGCGGCGGCAGCATCACAGGCATTGCTGTAGGTGACGCCACCGCAGGCGCACACGGGGAGCCACACGTCGGGGCACGCCGTCGGTGGCCGGGCGCAGACTCCCTTGCCCGCGCAGTTGCCGGGCGCCTTGCTGCAGTAGAGCCCGCCGGCGCAGTCGGTGTCCGCCGTGCAGGGATGGCACGCGTGGTGATGCGGGCGGTCGGACTGGGCGCTGGTCTGGCCGGGGAAGCTCTCCCCGTCGGTGCGCGTCCCCGTCGCTACGTAGAAGGCGATGTGACCGAGCGGCGGCGTGTAACCATCCATCAGCGTTCCGGTGGTCCGGTCGCACCAGCGGGAGGCCCCCGCAACTCCGGCCATGTCCTGGGTGTAGATGCCTGCGGAGACCATCACGTCGACCTCTCCCCGGTAGACGTTGAAGGCGCCGTACATGACATCCATCTCATACCTGACGGTGCCGTCGGGGAGCAACTCGACGTCGATGCGACCGTCGTTGAGGTCGCACACGAAGGCGTCGCCCTGGTTCTGGGGAGGAGGCGGGTCCGAGGTGTCCTGAGGCTGGCCGCCCCCCGCGAAGGTCGTCAGCGTGCCCGGCACGAGAACCGCGAGGACCAGAAGGAGAAGACGTCCAATGGGCCGGTTCATGGGGAAGCCCTTCCGTCCTTTTTATACCCCTGTCTGCCGGGTGTGTCAATGGGTGTTCTGCCCGCCGGGGCCGGCTCTGTAGCTGCCATCCAGGGCTCGCGCGATGTAACGAACCATCCGCTCTTGCGACAAACCAGGACAACCGGTAGGATGGCCTCCCGGGCCGAGAGCGGGACGATGCCAAAGATCAGGAGCCCGTACTTCTTCTGGATCATGCTCCCCATGGGGCTGGTGAGCCTGAGCGTCGCCGCCCCGGACAGGGCCGTCTCCCTCGAAAGCGCACCGACTGAGCTGGCTCCCGGCCAGATCCTTCTCGACCCCGACGGACGCCAGATCCCGTCCCGCTTCGCGGGTCCCGACCGCGCCGTGGCCCGGCTGAAGGCGCGCTCCGCGAACCCCCGGTCCCTGGCCAGCGCGGACTTCGACGAAGATGGCGTGCCCGATGTAGTGGCGGGATTCGCAGATGGGACCGCGGGGATCTTCACTCTTCATCGCGGCAACGTCGACGCCGTTTTCCCGAACACATCGGAGGCGAGAAAGCGCGCGGCGGAGGGAACACTCGTAGAGGCTCCCTTCCTGCCGGACGTCGATGCCTTCGAGACTCCCGAGCCGGCCGACTACATCGGCGCCGGCGACTTCGACGCGGACGGGCACTGGGACGTCGTGACGGCACGCCGCGGTGGGACTGTGTTGTTCCTGCATGCCGGAGATGGAACCGGAGGGTTCACCGCACCGGAGAGAATCCCCCTCCCCGGCCCCATCACCGCCTTCGTCGCCGGCGAAGTCAACCGCCGCGACGGGCTGACCGATATCGTCGTGGCCATCGAGGAGGAGGCCGGCGCCAGGGCCCTCGTCTTCGAGGGGCCTGAAGGAGCCCTGCGAGGAGAGCCCGAGGTCATCGCGCTTCTCTCGACGGGGACGGCCCTCGTGCTCGGGCAGATCGACGACGGACATGAGGTGGATCTGATGATCGCGGCGGGCGACGAGCTCGTCGTCGTGCGCGGGAGGGATCGCCGGCTGTCGCTCGACGCGATCCGCCGCGCTGAAGCCGCGCCGCTCGCGTCCGAATCGATCTCACTCCCCTTCCGCGCCGTCTCGCTGACCCTTGGGGATTTCGATGCCGAGCCCGGCACTGATGTGGCCCTGCTCGACGAGACCGGGCGTGTGTACATCAGCGCTGCGGTTGCCCTGAAAAAGCTCGCCGACGGTTCCTCCGTTTCGTTCCAGGCCGCAAACGGTGCGGCGGCGGCCGGAACGCGGCTCATGAGCGCGGGCGTCTCGAGTCGGAAAGGGGACGATCTCCTCCTCATGCAGCCCGGCCATCGTGGCCTGAGGTTCTGGAACCCGGATGGCGGCTGGCCATCAGGCGCCATCGCTGCCACGGGGCCCGACCGCGGGCAGCGGCCCATCATGGAGGAAATGCCCCTCGGCGCCGAGCCGGCGGCCCTCCTGCCGATGCGGCTGAACCGCGACGCGATCCCCGATCTCGTGGTCGTGAGCGAGGGCCAGACCGCCCTCTCGATTATCCCATCGACCTCGCTTTTTACGCACGTCGTCACCAACATCAACGACGGGGGGCCGGGGTCGTTGCGCGCCGCCATCCTCGAGTCCGCTCCCACCGACAGCATCGAGTTCAACATCCCCGGTCCGGGACCGCACATCATCGTCCTGGGGTCCCCGCTCCCGGTGATCGACAAGCTCACCATCGACGCCACCACCCAGCCCGGCTTCGCGGGCACGCCCGTCGTCGTGCTCGATGGCCACCTCGTCACGCTGGCGCTGGACGTCGCGCGCGACAGCCTGATCCGTGGCCTCGTCATCAACCGCGTCGGAGAGGCCACGGCAGGCGTGGACGGCATCGCGATCCGAGCCATCGACGACAACGTCATCGCCGGGAACTTCATCGGCACCGACCACAACGGGATGGCGGCGCTCCCCAACGACTCCGGCATCCTCGTGGAGAATGGGAACATCGTGGGGGGGACAACATCTGGGGCGAGGAACCTCATCTCGGGCAACCTGGACTACGGGGTCCGGCTGGCCGGGAAGGACACCCTCGTCGCCGGTAATCTGATCGGCGTCGCCATCGACGGAGCCACCGAGCTGTCGAACTTCAACGGCATCGAGCTCTCGCAGCTTACTGTCCTCTTGAGCCGGGAGAACCGCATCGGCGACGCCACCGCGGGTGCGACCAACGTCATCTCCGGCAACACGAACTCAGGGATCGTCGAGACGACCACATCGGGGGGCGGCCACCTGATCCAGGGGAATTTGATCGGAACGGACGCAAGCGGGACGATGCCTGTCACGCTGCTCACGGCAAACAGAGAAGGCATCAATCTGTTCGGAGCGGGATTCAACACGATCGGCGGAACGTCGCCGGCGGCGCGCAACGTGATCTCCGGCGCCGGGGCAGGAGTGTACGTGCAGCTGGTGAGCGGCTCGGGGAGCCTCATCCAGGGAAACGCCATCGGGACCGACATCACCGGCACCGCCGCCATCAACAGCATGGACGGCATTGGAGTCCTCAACGAGGGTCCGCCGACGGTCATCGGTGGGGCCGTTCCTGGAGCCCGGAACCTGGTCTCGGGCAATGGAACCGGGATCAAAATCCACGAGTTCGGCTTACCGGGGAGCATCATCCAGGGCAACTGGATCGGCGTCGATCAGTCAGGAACGGCGCCCGTTCTAAACGTCGTCGGGATCCAACTCGCAGAGAACACGCTGGTCGGCGGCATCGACGTGAACGAAGGCAACGTGATCTCCGGCAATCGGAGAGGCATCGAAGTGGAGGGCGGAAGCTCGCGGATCACGGCCAATCGCATCGGAACCGACATCTCGGGCACCATCCCGATCGGGAATCAGTTTGTCGGGATCCGCACCACCGAAGAAGCGGTGGGCAACATCATCGGCGCGGGTCAGCCCGGCGAAGCCAACATCATCGCGTACAACGGCACCGCCGGGGTCTCGTTGTGGGACGATGATGGCCAGGTGGTCCGGTACAACGCGATCTTCGACAACGGCGGCCTGGGGATCGACCTGGACGTGGAGGGGGTGCTCCCGAACGATCCCCTCGACCACGATGGCGGGCCCAACAACAATCAGAACTACCCCGTCCTGACCTCCGCCGAGAGCATCGGCGGGCCGCTGGCGGCCGCGGGCTCGCTCAACAGCGAGCCGAGCAGCAGCTTCATCCTCGACTTCTACGCGAACGACGACTGCGATGCTTCGGGTCACGGAGAAGGGCAACGCCACGTGGGCACCACCAACGTTGTCACGGACGCCTTCGGGAACGCGACCTTCTCGGTCCTGCTGGGGGGCCCGGTGAGCGCCGGTCAGTTCATTACGGCGACCGCGACGCATCAGACCAACGGAACGTCCGAGTTCTCCCAGTGCCGCCTCGCCGTGGGGATTCCGCCCGGGCTCGTGACCCCCGTCTTCTTCGAGGGGCCGGTGGGCACCAGCCTGGCATGGGAGGCCACGGTGGGGTCCATCTACTACCACACCTACCTTGGCGGCCTCGGGACCCTGCCGGCTCTTCTCACCGGCGCCATCGATTCCTGCCGCCGCTGGACGACGACCGATCTTGCGACGGGCAATGTCCTGACCGAGAAGCCGCAGCCCGGCGGGCTGCTGTGGTATCTCGTGACGGCCGAGGGTGCCTACGGCGAGGGCTCCGCGGGCGACGCCACCGCCGGGCCGCGACAGCTCGACTCATCCGGCGACTGCCCCGGGACGTGCACGCACGACAAGTGCACCCCCGGCGGCTCGCTCGACCCGCAATACTGCGACGCCTGCGTCTCCAGCATCTGCGGAGTGGACACGTACTGCTGCACCATCCTGTGGGACGGCTTCTGCGTCGAGAAGGCACGGACCGTCTGCGGCAGCCTCACCTGCGACGACAGCCGCGGCCAGTGCGCCCACTCGCTCTGTGAGGAAGGAAGCAAGCTCGTCTCCAAGTGCGACGACCCGCCGATCGCCCCGAGCTGCGTCGCGCAGATCTGCGCCGCCGACCCCTTCTGCTGCGAGCAGAGCTGGGACGCCACCTGCGTCGGCGAAGTATCGCTGTGCGGGTTCAACTGCGACTGATTAACTTCAGGTCCAGTTTCAGGAGCTTCGGTGGCAGCGGATCTGGAACAAGGGCCTTCGCTCCATTGGTCGCGGCCGAGGCAGCACGTTCCAACTATTAGCTAGAAGCTGGTGCAACCGAAAGCGCCCGGCTGCCGCTTCAGCGGGTCCCGTCCAGAGTGAACGCCACCGTGATCGTCATCACCACCTTCACCGGCTTGCCTCGCAGGATCGTCGGCTTGAACTTCCACTGCTTGACCGCCTCCACCGCGGCGGCGTCGAACCTGGGATTCGACTTCACCACACCGGCTCCCGCCACATTCCCATCGGTTCCGATCTCAACATCTACGACGACCCTCCCCTCGACGCGTTTCTTCTTCGCCTCCTCCGGGTACTTCGGGGGGACGTAGTGGATCCGCTCCGGGGCCGCGACGTCCCCACCCACTCTCACCGTCCCCGCGGCGTCGGCTCCTGCACAGACACCACCAGCGGTGAGCAGCATGATCGTCACGGCACCAGCGGCCACCAGGCACGCCTTCACTCTTCCTCGCATCGCAGGTTTCATGGGAACACCTCCACTCGACGCTACAGGGTTTCTCCGCGCCTATTGTCGGGCGACGTTCCCACCGAGGCAAGGAGATCCCGCTGCAGGTGTTTAATATGGGCAGGAGGGCGATCGAGGTTCAGCAGGGGCCGTTGTGGGCGACGGCTGTCCCCGCACGCCAGGCCTCGCATTCGTTGTTGTAGCCCGCTCCGTCGCAGCCGCACACGATGGCGATGTGATGAGTGCAGGCACCCGGACGCGGCGGGCAGACTCCGGTGCTTCCGCACGTGTCCGTCGCCTTGCCGAAAGGGGCCGGCAGGTTCCCTTCCATCGCCGCCGGCATGCCGCGGATTGTACTAAATAACACATTGTTCTTTAGTAAAGAACATACTAGTATTTAGAGCATGAAAAGAGCCCCTGAAACCCACCTGGACCAGTACTTGGCCCACCTTCGAGAACTGCCATTCATCGAGGATGTCAGGCTCGAGCGATTGGAGCCGGCAGGCACCCGTGGGCCAACGTTACGGCCGGATGCCATCGCGGTGCTGCGCACTGCGCGTGGGAAACACAGGTTCCGCGTCGAGATCAAGCGCACCTTTCTCACCGAGCCGCTCGTGAGGGCGCTGGTGGCCAGACTCCATGCGACACCGGGTGACCCGTGGTTGCTGTTCACACTCTACCTGCCACCAAGGCTGGCTCACATCTTGAACGAGGCTCAGATCTGCTACGTCGATGAGCCGGGTAACTGCCGGATGGCGATCGGTAAAGACCATCTGGCAACGATTGAGGGGCGCAAGCTGACAAGGAAGGATCCACGCGGCCGGGGCATGGGGGTGCCGGGGCATCAGATCCTGTTCGCGACCCTCGCCGATGAAGATCTGCTCAACGTCCCGATTCGTCAGTTCGCGAAGGTCGCCGCAGTCGGCAATACCGCCGTCACTCACGCTCTTGAAAAGCTCTGGGCAGAGGGGTTCATCGCGAAGGGAGCCACGCGTCGCCACCTGGTGAATTACGAGCTTCTTCTAGAGAGATGGCTAGCTGGCTACGCGAACCTCGTCCGTCCTCGCATGATGGTGGGTACTTTCCATGTTCAAACCCAGAACCCCACGGATACGGAGCATCTCATTGAAAACGCGCTAAAAGACACGCTCACTTGGGCATGGGGTGGCGGCGCGGCGGCGATGCGACTGACGAAGCACTACCGTGGGAAAGAAACTGTACTTCACGTACAGGACCCTCCCCATGATCTTCCTCAGCGCATTCGAGCCATTCCTGCAAAAGAGGGGCACATCACAATACTGAAAACGGCAGGAAAACTCGCCTACCAAGGAGCGGCACCAAGAACTGTTCACCCGCTGCTCGTCTATGCTGAGCTGCTCGCGGCCAACAACGAGCGCGCGCGTGAGGCCGGGGAGGAGATCCGCCTGAAGTACCTGAGGCAGCAACCGTGATCAGGTTTACCCCCGAACAAGTCCGAACCATGGAGCGCCTGACATCGCTGTGGTCGGGCAACAAGATAGTCCTCGTTGGCGCATCGGCTTTGAGCTGCTTCCTCGATATGAATTGGAGACAGACGCATGATCTGGACGTTTCTGTTGCGATCTCTCTGGAACAGTATCCGCGTGCCCTGACGACTCTGGCCGGCTGGACCAAGGACCCTATGCTCGAACCCAGATGGCACTCACCTGACGGTGTGAGAGTGGACATCATCCCCGCCGGGACAGAGGAATTGGTCGCCCGCAGAGTCGTCTGGCCGGAGACACAGTGGCTCATGAACCTCACTGGATTCCGTCTAGCGTTCGAGCGAGCCATAGTCGTGGAGATAGGAAAAGGCGTGAGCGTCAGGGTTGCTCCGCCAGAGGTCGTCGTCCTGCTGAAGATGGTCGCCTATCAGGACAGACCGCAAGAAAGAGAGCGAGACCTCGAAGACATCGGGCATGTCCTCGATCGGCTGGTCGAGGCCGATGCCGATGAGAGATTCACCGACAAGATCATCGAGAAGGCCATTGCATACGAGCTAATCAGCCCCTACGTCGTCGGCAAGCGACTCTCGCTGGTAGTCAATAGCGAGGAACGCCGTTCCGTCATGGAGTTCATGAAGAAGGTTCAAAACGAAGACGACGCCGATTTGACCCAGGTGAAGATGGCAAGCGCCAATCCCTGGCGAGGTGATGCCGAAGCCTTACTCGGAGCAATCCGAGCGTTTTCAGAGGGGTTCGCACCGAGAGCAATGTGATTCGATGTCCAGGCCGTACCGCCTCACCCCTTCAGATACCGCTCGAACCATTGCACGATGGCGACGGTGGAGCGCACCTTGTTGATCTCCTTGTCCCAGCCGTGCCCTTCGTCGGGAAAGAGGATGTACTCCACCGGAACGCCCCGCTTCTTGAGGCTTTCCACCACCTGCTCGGCCTCCACCACCGGGACGTTGGTGTCGTTGGCGCCGTGCAGCACGATGGTGGGGGCCTTGACGCGATCCACCTTGTGGATCGGCGAGAGCCGCCGCAGCATGTCTGCCTCTGTGTTGGGGTCGCCGTACTCGACGGTGGAGATGGCGGCCATCCAGGGCTCGGTGTTGGCGAAGAAGGTCTCGAAGTTGACCACTCCGAAGAGGTTCGCGCCGGCGGCGAAGGTGTCGGGGAACTCGGTCAGGCCCGCCATCACCATGTAGCCGCCGTACGAGCCTCCCATGATGCCGATGCGCTTGGGGTCGGCCACCTTCATTGCGACGACCTTGTCCACGCACGCGGTGATGTCCTTCACGCCGTCCACGCGCAGCGCTCCGTTGTCGAGGTTCACGAACTTCTTGCCGAACCCCGATGACCCGCGCACGTTGGGGGAGAACACCGCGATGCCGCGGGCGAGAAGCGCCTGGGTGGTGCTGCTGAAGCTCGGGCGCGCCTGCCCTTCCGGCCCGCCATGGAACGACAGCACGATGGGGCCGGGGCCCTGCGCCCCCTTGGGCCGGTAGAGCCATCCGGAAAGATCCAGCCCGTCGTGCGCCTTGAATCGCACCAGCTCGGGCTTGATCATCTCGTCGAGCTGCACGCCGGGATGCTGGCTGTGGGTCACCTGCGTCAGCTTGCCGGTGGCGCGCTCGAGCACCCAGATGTCCACCGGCGCCGCCGCGCCCGACAGGGTCACCGCGAGCCGCTTGCCGTCGCGCGAGAAGACGATGCCGCCGGCGATCTCGGCGGGCAGAGCCGGAGCATGGGTCACGCGCCTGGTCTTCACGTCGAAGAAGTCCAGCTCGCTGCGCCCCGCCGCGTTCCACAGCAGCGCCGCGGTGCTCCCGTCGGCGGTCAGGTCGATGGCCTGCAGCTCCGCGTCATCGCGCGCGAGGAGCCTTTCGATCGGGCCGGGCTTCCCCTTCTCGTCGATCTTCACCTGCGCCAAGACAGCCCGGTCGCTGTCCTTATTACTGATGAGATAGACCGTGCGCCCGTCGGGCGAGAAGATGCCGCCGTTGAATGTGCCCGGAGGCTCGTGCGGCGTCAGCAGCGCCTCACCGCCGCTGGCGATGTCGATCAGGTAGAGGTTGCTGTCGCTGCGGCTCTTCATCCTGTAGAGCACGGCGCGCGCGCCGTCGTCGCTGACGTCGTTGAGCTGGCCGATCCCCGTGTTCTTGGCGATGCGGCGCAGCCCGTCGCGCCCGCGCTCCCAGATGAAGGCGTCCATCGCCCGCGGGTCGTCCTTGTTGGAGGCGATCGTCAGCCACTTGCCGTCGGGGCTCCAGTCGCCGATCCAGTTGTTGTCCTTGCCGCCGGCGGTGAGCCGCTGCAGGCCCGTGCCGTCGGGGCGGATGAGATAGACCTGCTGGTTCATGCCGCCGCCCGGGGCGAGGCTGAATGCCAGCCAGTCCCCCTGCGGCGCCCAGGTCACGGAATCCACATGGTCGTCGAGGCTCGTGACGCGCTGCGGCCAGCCGCCGTCGGACGAGACGGTCCAGACCTGCGGCACACCGGTCAGGTCGGTGACGAATGCCAGCGTCTTGCCGTCGGACGAGAAAGAGGGCGAGAACGCCGAGCCGATCTTCGCCATGCGCGCCACGGTGGCCGCGAGGTCGTCGGTGGCGGCCGTTGCTGTGTCGCTGGCGGCGTTCGTTGTAGTCGGTGGAGGCGCAGCATCGGCCGCCGCCAGCGCCATGCCTGTGCCCGCCATCGGCGGAAGGAGAACGAACATCAGGAGCAACAGGAGCGACATGGTGGAGCGCGTCTTCGCGCGCGCGGGCTGGTTCATCCCAACCTCCTAGGGCTTCTATTCCTTCAGATAGGGGGCGACCGGAAGGCCGTTGCTCTTCCCCTGAGCTACAGGCGACTGAGGCGAATCGTACTACAGAGGCGGGGAAACGCGAACCATGCACATCGCTCGGAGCACGGGCGCCGCCGCGGGCGCAATGACCATGGACCCGAGTCCTGCTCAGGTTCGCTGGACGGGATCAGGGGGATGTGGAACCTGGGGTATAATCGCTCACTCGAAATGGACGAGCGCGATCCGTTGGCGAGTGCGGCGAGCGACGCCGGCGACCCCGTCGTGCGCTCCGTCGGTGAACTTCCCGATGCGCGATCGGCCTGGAGATTCTACTGGCTGAGCGTCGCCACCTTCGGGTTCTATCTGCTCGCCTGGATTCATCATGTAGCCAGGCGGGCGTGGCCTGCACGCCGCTATTCACTCGGCCCGATTCCTCTGACGCTGGGCTGTCTCTGCATCCCGGTATGCGCGGGCTTTCTCTACGACTGCGAGGTGCAGATCAGGGGTGTCGCCCAGCGAGGCATCGGCCGGCCCGGGAGAATCGGCGGTGTCGTTCTTCTCTACCTGATGATCGTGGTCGCCTTCGGGCTGACGCCCCTGCGCCTGTTCTGGATCGTCCCGCTTCTGCTGCTCCCTGTTCCCTTCGTCCTGATCCAGAGGCGGATCAATGCGCTGCACAACATCGGGGCGGCGGATCCCCACACCAGGATCTCGTACAGACCGGTGCAGCGTGTGATCGTCGGTATCGGCACGCCGTTGCTCGCGGCGGGTTTGTGGTTCATCGACGTGCCGAGATACCAGCAGAGTTTCTCCCCCTCGCTTGCCGCGGGCGCGGCGATCCCTGAGAAGGACGCTGTCTACACTCTGACAATGCCGAACGCCTCCTGGCGCCATGTCCGGCAGGGAAGTCTGGGGGAGGGCTCCGACCTCGAGCTGAGCGGGCCCGGCGAGGAGACCTGGCTCGTCACTTACACGCGTCAAGCCGATGAGGAGGCGCTGGAGGCAAGCGTCGCACAGAGAAGGGCGATGATCTTCGGGTCGGGCAATGTCACGGCTTATGAGGAAGTCCGACTCTACCTCGACGCGGCTGAGCATCACCCGATCTCGATCGCGGACTACTACCTGGAGAACGGGATTGCCGGACACGAGGCCTACGTTGTCGCCACGGCGCTTCTGGAAGACAGAGTGGTCGAGGTGATCGGCTATACGGCAGAACCCCGAGTCCACCTGTCCGAAGTCAAGCAGCTCGTCAAGAGTCTCGCGATGCGGCGGGAGGAGCCGTGATCGGCGCGCTCCCACTGGTCATCATCCTGTCGGCGGGCGGCTTCACGCGAGTGCCGTCGCATCCCTGGCTGTACATGTCAGCCTCCAGGCCGGCGACGCCACTCCCGGACAGCGAGCTGCGGCCGAACTCCGACCGTCTCGAAGCCCTGGTGGCCGAGGGACATCCGTACGTCGACCTCTTCTCCCGGATCGATCTGGAGATCAACTCGGACGGAACAGTGTCAGAGCGCAAGCTGATCGGGCGCCATTTCCTGACCACGGAGGGGATCCAGGAGGCCGGCACGACGACCTTCTCCGCCCGCTCCGAGGTCGAGAAACTCTTCATCGAGGAGGCCTACATCAGGCTTCCTGACGGCTCCATCCGCCATCTCGACCTCGCTAACATCCAGGTGTCCACCACGACGACACCTAACGTCTTCTCGGATGTCCACCACGTGGCCCTACCGTTCGAGGGTCTCGTCCCGGGCAGCACCACCGTCATCAGGAGTACGCGTGTACAGAGGACGACAGAGTGGCCGCTGCCATGGTCTGAGGTCTACCCGACGCGAGGGTTCGCGCCCATCCTCGACTTCGAGCTGAACATCGCCTGGGACGCGGATGTCCCGACTCCCTCATGGGTCTCCGACGCAGCCGATCTCACCTGCCGCGAGGCGGGCCATAGGCGCCTTCGTTGCACCGCGCGCGATGTCCCTCCGCTGGATCTCGAGCCGGGCATGGCCAGCTGGATCGAGGCGGTGCCGCATCTCGTCGTCTCCAGGCCACAGTCCTGGGGCGACATTGCCCGCACCGAGCTTCAACTGATTCAGGAGAGCCTGTCCATGGGGCCCGTCGTTGCGGGCGTCGGAAAACTGCTCGACGGTGCCACGGACCAGATGGAAAAGCTCCGCCGCATCCATCGTTTCGTGGCTGACGACGTCCGGTACGTTGCCTTGCTTCACGGCAAGTCCGCCATCGCCCCTGCGCCCCCTGCCAGAACCCTCGAACGACTCTACGGCGATTGCAAGGGGAAGGTGGCGCTGTTCCTGGCGCTCGCCCGTCAGGCCGGATTGGAGGCGTATCCGGTCCTGGTGGCCACGGATCGGATCACGCCGTCGAAGCTGCAGGCGCCAAGTTGGAAGTACTTCGACCACATGATCGGATGTGCGGATCTGCGGGAACCCTCGCGGACGATCTGCATGGATTTCACCTCGCCTTACACGCAGACGGGCGATCTGCCGGCGGCGCTCTACGGCGCCGTCAGCTACGTCCTCAGGGATATGAACGACATTCCGCATGCCATCGACCGGCCACAATTCGTCTGGGACATCGACCTCGAATCAGAGAACGAGATTCGATGCAACGGGACGATTGTTGAGCGACTGACACGCCGGTTCACAGGCCCCTCGGCGGCCGAGATGAGGTCGGGCCTGCGGGGAAGGTCGAAGGATGAACGCCAGAAATGGGCGTTGGAGAGTTATCGATCCGTCATCGGCAGCCGGTATGAGCCCACGTTCGAGCTTCGGGGCATCGACGACGTCCAGGAGCCGATCGCCATCGCTTCGACGACGGAGTTCGAAGGCGAAGCCCTGGTGGACATGGACGAATACCTGGAACCCGATGCATGGCTGAACCATTATGCCGGCTGGTTCGAAACGTCGAACCAGACGCACCCCTTTGTGCTGCAAGGGGTGAGAATCCGGAGCAAGAGCAGCTACGCGATCTGCGAGGATCGAACCATGAGGTTCGTCGGAGCAAGACTCGATCTGTACGGCGCCTTCGGGAAGCTGACCCGATCCTATCGCCGTGGCGCCCACGACGTCACCGTCGAGACTCTCCTCGAATTGCCGAGCCGCGAGATTCAATCCCAGGACCTCGACAGGTATCGCCGCTTTCTTTCGACCTCTCTCGCTCAGACGAACATCTGGTTCAGGACACGGAAGGATGGGAAACCGCTGCCATGACGCTCTTCGCGAGCCTGCCCTACGACACGGAGTCTCGATCGGCGCCGGCGCGACATCGGTGGTTTCCCGATCTCTACCTGCGCCCGGACGAATACTTCAAGTCGGTCGTGTCGTCCAGACAGACCTTTCCCATCCTTTTGATGTGGCTTTGTGGGATCGCGCCGGCCCTCGAGCGCGACCAGACGCGGCGTCTCATGGGAGACATACTGGAACACGTCAACCTATTTCGAGGGCCGCTTGGCTCGTGGGTCGCCCTCTGGACGGGTGCGATCATCATCGGCGCTTTCAGCGGAATTCTCCTATGGCTCATCGGTGGATGGTGGTTCAGAATGCGCCTGCTGCTCTCGGGTGCTCACAACCCCGATCCCTTGTCGGCCCGGCTCGTTTACATCCATGCTTACTCGGCCTGGGCGATACCCTTCATCGTTCTCCAGCTGACTTTGGTTACCCGTTACTTCTCGGCCTTACAGGCACGCCCGGATACCTCCTTCTGGCTGACGAACCTCGTTCTTCCCTTCTGGTCGATCTATCTCAGCTACCGAGGCGCCGTGAGCTGCTTTGAGGTCCGACGCACCCCGGCGAGAGTATGGTTTCTGATCCTCCCCTCGGGACTGTTCTCTCTTGTCCTTGTCCTGCTGTTGGTCAGCGGCTTTGCATCGGCTTATTTCTAATCCACAGATCCATTGGGGTGGGTCAGGTGGCGCGCCCGGCAGGATTCGAACCTGCGGCCCACGGCTTAGAAGGCCGTTGCTCTATCCCCTGAGCTACGGGCGCGTGACGGGGATCGTACTACAGAGGCTGGACTTACGGTTGCGTCGGAGGACGATGTCTTGGCGGGAAGCGATGTGACCGCGGGGGTGACCCCTCGACTGGTCGCTTCGATGGCGTCCACCTGCGCGGGCGATTCGAGCCCGGGGTCCTCCTCGGCGGGGGTGCAGCGGACGCTGGCCGCGGCATGCCCCTGAGGGTCTGACCCCAAAGGATGATCTGTCTTGACCGATAACGTGCCCTCCGGTAGCGTATGCGGCTGGGGAGGGACACCCGGCCCGGAGTGTGGGCCTCCTGACGGCTCGCCGCCGCGCACCCCCCGGCTGCGCCGATGCCGCATGATCCTGGCCGGCCTGCCGGCCCGCCGCGGTTTTTTGGTTCGCATTCCGGCCGCGCGTCGTTGGAATTCACAAGAATCTGAGCGGTGATGGCGGACGAAACGCGGCTTCGGGAGATGAGCTTCGCGCGGGGCTATCAGGAGCTCGCGTCGATCTTCCGCTTCGTCGACGACTTCTTCGACGCCGAAAGTATCGACCGCAAGCACCGCGCCGTTATCTATCTCGCGGTGGAGGAGCTCTTCACCAATATGGTGAAGTACCACCCGAATAATGACCAGAAGATCGTCGTGGCGCTGCGCCACGCCGGTCGTGAGCTTTCCGTCAGCCTGACCGATTTCGACGTGGACCGCTTCGACCCCACGAGCCGACCGGACGTGGACGTCTCGCTGCCTCTGGACGCGCGGCGCCCCGGGGGGCTCGGGATCCACCTCATAAAGGTGCTGACGGACCGGGTGGAGTACGAGTACGTGGACAGGCGCAGCACCACGACCTTCTTCAAGACGCTGGAGTGAACGGCATGCTCGACATCCGCGAGGGGGATCAGGGAGAGATCATCCTCTCCGGTCGATTTGACGCCTCCCAGGAGGCCAAGGCGGCGGCCTTCTTCCAGGGTGTCACTGGAAGCAGGGTCCTCGACTTCAAGGATCTCGAGTACATCTCCAGCGCGGGGCTCGGCACTCTTCTCAGCGTGCAGAAACGGCTCGGGAAAGCCGGGGACGAGCTCAAGATCATCAATGCCAACAAGCACATCCGCGACGTCTTCCTTTATTCAGGCCTCTCCCGGATCTTCGAGATCGATGCCGCGCCCAGCTCCTGAGCCCCACCATCGCGCCGCGTCCCGCGCCCTGCCCACCAACCTTCAGGGGCCTCGGGTTGTATTTGATGAGTGAGGCGGCCGGGGATCTCGAGCTGATCGACCGGTGCCTCGGTGGCGACCGCGACGCCTTTGCATTGCTGGTAGAGCGGTACAAGAAACCGGTGTACAACGTCGCCTACCGGATCCTCGCGGACGCCGAGGAGGCCCGCGACGTGACCCAGGCGGTTCTCATCAAGGCGTGGCAGAACCTGGGGCGGTACGACAGGGCTTTTCGCTTCTACAGCTGGATCTACAAGATCGCAATCAATGAAGCCATCAACGCGCTCAAGAAAACCCGTCGTCTCGAGCCCCTCGAAGAGGCCGGAGCCATCGCCGACGGTACCGACCCCGAGCGTGTCCGGGCGCAGGCCGAGCTTGGGGACCGGGTCCAGAGGGCGCTGATGACGCTCAAGGCGGAGTACCGCGTGGTGATCGTGCTGAAGCACATGCTCGATTGCACTTACGACGAGATGGAATGGATCACGGGCGTGCCCGAGAAGACGATCAAATCGCGGCTCTTCACCGCGCGTCGCCTCCTGCGCGAGCGCCTCGTGCAGGAAGGAGTCCGCTGATGCCCGTAGACCCGACGATCGAGGATCTGATCCTCCGCGAGGTCGACGGACGCGCCTTCCCCGAAGAGAGCGCCCGTCTGCGCGAGATCGCCTCTGGCGACAGGGCGGTCGGCGAGGAGCTCCAGGGGCAGCGCGAGATCGCATCGATCCTCGCCCACGTCCCGCGGCTGGACGCCCCGCCGGGCCTCACGCGGAAGGTGATGGACGCTCTCCCCGCGGCCTCGACGCCCAGCGGCGGATCCTTCTTCCCCCGTGGCGGGCGGGGGGGCGGCCGAACCATCCACTTTCTCTACGCCGCGGCGGCAGGTCTGTTCGTGGGCACCATCATGGGTCCATGGCTGATGGCGCGGCTGTCGCCGCAGACCCCGGCTGATCAAGGAGTCATGGTGGGGGGGATGACACCGAGGGAACCCGGACGTGCGGTCGAAGGGTCGGCACGGGTCGACCTGCCCGGGGCCCCCGCCATGGCGCGGCTGATCCGGGACGGGAACGGATGGGTGGTCGAAGTCCAGCGCAACGCCGAGGATGGGCTGTCGGTCACCGTACTGTTCGATCCGGATGCGTTCACCGTTTCCGCATTCAGGCCAGAGGGGCACGCCGGGCGGCTTCAGGTCGGCGACGGGGAGGCCTCATGGCGTCAGGAGGGCTCCCAGCGGACCGCCCTCGAGCTGAGCCGGATCGGCCCCGGGGAGTCGGCAATCAGGCTGAGGTTCTCGGCGGCGGGGAGCGAGTCTCCGGGTGAAGGGGCGCTCCTGGTGCCGTGATGTCCGGGATTTGAGGTTCGCGGGGGACCAACCAATGCGTCGTCCCGCTTGTATTGAATACAGCGTCTGATGTAAAAGATTAGGTGGGGAGCCCGGCCAGTCGGGCATGGATGAAAGGGGAGCAATGACAACCAGCGGTGGGAAGGGCAAGTATCTGGTGATCAGCGGCGTGGCGGTGGTAGCCGCCTTCGCCGTCGCCTATTTTGGCTTCCAGTGGCCGCCCGACGAGGGTACGGCCGGGGCCATCGGCGCCGCCAAGCGCCACCGGACGGAGCAGATCACTGATAAAGACGTCGTGCTCGCCGAGAGCGAGCTGCACACCTTCATGCAGGGCGACGTCTTCAACCGATTGATCCACGACCCTGATTCCCTCAAGATCATCGGCAGCGACTCGTTCCAGAAGGCCGTCTCTCAGCCCGCCGTGCGGACCGTGCTGGCGAGCCCCGAGTTGCGTGCCATTCTTGCGGACGCCGCCCTGGTGGAAGCGCTGAGCAGCCCCGAGATGCAGACGATCTTCCAGGACGCGGTCTTGTTCCGGACGATCTTCCAGGATCAGGCCATCGTGGAAGCGCTGAGCACCCCGCAGGTCCGGACGATCTTCCAGGATCAGGCCATCGTCGAAGCGCTGAGCACTCCGCAGGTCCGGACGATCTTCCAGGATCAGGCCATCGTCGAAGCGCTGAGCACCCCGCAGGTTCGGACGATCTTCCAGGATCAGGCCATCGTGGAAGCGCTGAGCACCCCGCAGGTCCGGGCCATCCTCCAGGATCAGGCCCTCGTGGAAGCGCTCGCCAGCCCAGAGGCGCGCTCCGGCGTGCGGCTGGACGGGGCGATGGGTCATCCCGAGGTCCAGGCCATCTTCAACAACGCGGCCATCGTGGAAGCGCTGAGCAGCCAGCAGGTCCGGACGATCTTCCAGGATCAGGCCATCGTGGAAGCGCTGAGCAGCCAGCAGCTCCGGACGATCTTCCAGGATCAGGCCATCGTGGAAGCGCTGAGCAGCCAGCAGCTCCGGACGATCTTCCAGGATCAGGCCATC